>Ga0114946_10000497_pt1 | contig 26412 bp, 24 predicted proteins | sample WalLakDeSediment_FD_88676 | JGI IMG/M metagenome (GOLD analysis project Ga0114946, IMG submission 88676) | Lake sediment microbial communities from Walker lake, Nevada to study Microbial Dark Matter (Phase II) - Walker Lake 11/02/13 Deep Sediment | ecosystem: Environmental > Aquatic >... | reverse complement strand
GACGCCGCCGCACTCCACCACCTGGCACCTTTTGCTCGCCCAGCGAGCAATACCCGCCACCTGGACGCCGCCGCACTCCACCACCTGGCACCTTTTGCTCGCCCATCCCACCGTACTGGATACGGTCGATGACGAAACCCGGAAATCGCCGCTTGCTCATGGGGAGGACGGGCAAGGTCTGACTGACCAGTTCGGAGCTTGACCGGATCAGATCTCAGCATCTCCCGGTCCTCGGCGGAGAAGTACTCGCTCTCCTCATCGGCCAGGCGGTGCAGGAACCGGAGCGCAGCGGAGCTCGCCGTGGGGGTGGAAGGGAGAGGGCAGCAAGGGGAGGCCACTCAAGCGCTGAAAGGCGTAGTGCGGTCCGGCTGGCGAGGTTGGGCCCCGGGAGCAGGTAGAGGATCTGGTCGGAGCGACCGTCGACGAGGTGGAGGCGGTCGAGGGCGAAGGGGGGCCTGGCACAGTAGGGCTGCGGCGCGGACCGCACCTGCGACGCCACGCTTCGCGGGAGGGCGCCCGGTCAGGGCAGGTCCTCGCGGGTGACGCCGTCGAAGCCCAGGACCCAGTCGGGCCCGAAGGCCAGAGAGGGGGTGCTGAAGCCGGGCCGGGCGCGCCCGGCGAGCACTTCCTCCGCCGCGCCGACGGCGGTCACGGCGGTCAGGGTGTACCCCTGGGGCGCCAGCATGCGCGCGCCGGCGCGCCCCCCGGCGTCGTCCTCGGCCTCGCCCCACAGCAGGCTCTTCCCCCGGGCGCGCTCCTCGTCGGTGGGGCCGGGGGCGGCGGCGTCGATGCGCCCCTTGAGAACGCGCTGCACGGGCCCGGAGCCCAGCAGCCACCCCAGGTAGCGCGAGGCCACCATCATCCGCCGCGCAAACGCGGAAACGCGGGTGTACACCTCCACGTCGGGGATGCCGGTGCTAAGGAAAGCGGTGGACACGTCGCCCCAGGGAATGGTGGTGACCGCCACCGGCCCCTGCCCGAAGTCCACGCGGCGGGTGCGGAAGGCGGCGGGGACGGAGACGATGCGCCCGTCGCGCCGGACGGCGCCGCCGCTCGCCAGGTTCTCCACCATGGTGGTGGCGGTGCCGTGCGACAGCCCGCCGCCCACGGACTGGAAGGACGGGTGACCAGGCAGAGAGGTCTGCGGCTACCGTCCCTCGAAAACCCTTTCCACCGGGCACCACCTGGTGAAGCTGGACTGGAACAGGTTCAGCCCCACGAAGGCCGTGAAGAGGAAGAACCAGGGGCTGACCCAGTATCCCAGGGCAAGGGACGCCAGGACGAAAACGCCGGACAAACGCCGGATCAGGTAATGGGTCTCGGTGCTGCACACGCTCATAGCACATTCTCCGCTTCCAGGACGAACGCCTTGAGCCCCTCTTCCCTGCCGGCTTTCTCCCGGAGGGCTTTGAGGTCGGCGCACAGGGTCTGGCAGATGTCGCCATCCACCGCTGTGAAGAACAGGGTATTGGATCCCGGGAAGGCCCGGCTTCCGAGCTTTCGGCCGCTCTCCCCCTTACCCAGGGCGTTGGAGAGCTTGGTGTAGCCCGGGACGTCGTATCGGTCCAGGATCTCCTCCACGTGCTTCTGGTGGTTGGAGTCCACCAGGACCATCAAGAGCTTCATGGCGCGGCCTCCTCAGGTCGCTTGGGGTTCACGTTCAACGCGTCAGTGCCTTCGGGGGTCACGGCGCTCCGTCCGGGCCATCCGACCGCCCTGGCTTCTCCATCTCGTAGTAAAGGAGGGGAATGGCGATGAGGGTCAGGGCCGTGGCCACCACGGCCCCGCTGATGAGGGCGACGCCGAGGCCCTCGAAGATGGGATCCCGAACCATGACCAGGCCCCCGATGACGACGGCCAGTGCCGTGAGAATGATGGGGCGGGCACGGATGAGACCCGAATTGATCACGGACTTCCGGAGGCCGTGCCCCCTCTCCAGCCCCAGTTGTACGAAGTCCACCAGGAGGATGGAGTTGCGCACGATGATTCCTGCCAGGGCGATCATCCCGATCATGGACGTGGCCGTGAAGAACGACCCCGTCAGGGAATGGGCCGGCAGAATGCCGATAAGCGTGAGGGGAATGGGTGCCATGATGACCAGGGGCACGGTGAAGGACTGGAACCAGGCCACCACCAGGACGTAGATGAGCACCAGCACCGCCGCGAAGGCGATCCCCAGATCCCGGAAGACATCCAAGGTGATCTGCCACTCCCCGTCCCATACCAGGAAGGGCTTCTCCGTGAGGGTGGGGGATCCGGCCCAATGCCGCGCCACGCCTGGCAGAGCCTCCTCCAGGGCGTCCCCCATCTCGAGCATGGCATAGGCGGGGCTCTCCAGCCGTCCCGCCACGTCCGCCGTCACGTACACCACCGGCCGCAGGTTCTTGCGGAAGATGGGCTGGGGGGCGGCGGCGCTGTCCACCTCCGCCAGGGTCTCCAGCCGCCGGGCTCCCCGGGGGGTGGCCAGGGGAAGGGCCGCCAGATCGTGGACGGTGGCCGAGGCCGAGTCCGCCAGCTGCAGCCGGATGGGCACGGCCTCCGCCGCCGTTTCGTCCCGGAGGAGGCCCACCTGGGCTCCTCCCAGGGAGGCGGCAATGGTCTGGGCCACCTGGGTCGGGTCGGTTCCGGCCCGCAGGGCCTCCGCCTGGGAGATGGCGGCCCGGACCTGGATGTGCTCCGCTGCCACGGTCCAGTCCACGTCCACCACGCCGTCGTTCTCCTCGAAGACCGCCTTCACCGCCTCCGCCACCCGGATCTGCTCCTCGTAATCCGGTCCGTAGATCTCTGCCGTGAGAGTCGCCATGACCGGCGGCCCCGGGGGGATCTCCGCCAATTTCACGCTGGCCCCATAGGCCCGGGCCACGGAATCCACCACCGGGCGCACCCGAAGAGCGATGTCGTGGCTCTGCTGGGAGCGATGGTGCTTATCCACCAGATTCACCTGGACGTCCGCCACCGTGGGCCCACGGCGCAGGAAGTAGTGCCGGACCAGCCCATTGAAGTTGAAGGGTGCCGCCACGCCGGCGTAGGTCTGGACGTCCCTCACGGCCTCGTCCCGGGCCACCGCCAGGGCCAGGGCCTGGGCCACCTCGGCGGTTCGCTCCAGGCTGGTCCCTTCGGGCATGTCCACGATGAGCTGGAACTCGCTCTTGTTGTCGAACGGAAGCATCTTCACCGTCACCAGCTTCAGGGGCACCAGGGCAACCGATAGAAGGAGGAGAAGTACCATACCTCCGTAAATCAGGCGCCGCTGTACCGGGTTGTCGATGAGGCGCTCCATGAAGGCCCCGTACCAACGTGCCATCCGGCCCGTGGGGACCGCCTCGTCGGCAGCCTCCACCGGTTCACCCGAGGGAAGCCCGTCCCCGGTCTCATGCTTCACCAGGCGTACTGCCAGGTATGGCGTCACCATGAACGCCACCGCCAGGCTGAAGAGCATGGCCACGGAGGCCCCCACGGGGATCGGCCGCATGTAGGGCCCCATGAGTCCCGAGACGAACGCCATGGGAAGGATGGCGGCGATGACCGTGAAGGTGGCCAGGATGGTGGGGTTACCCACCTCGTCCACCGCCACGATGGCAGCCTCGTCGGGGTGCCGCTGCTTGAGGTGGAGGTGCCGGGCAATGTTCTCCACCACCACGATGGCGTCGTCCACCAGGATCCCGATGGCGAAGACCAGGGCGAAGAGGGTGATGCGGTTGAGGGTGTAACCGTAGAGGTAGTAGACCAGGAGGGTGAGGGCCAGGGTCACCGGCACCGCCACCAGCACCACCACCGCCTCCCGCCATCCCAGGGCCAACAGGACCAGGAGGACCACCCCGAACGTGGCCACCAGGATGTGGACCAGCAGCTCACGGGACTTCTCCGTGGCCGTCTCGCCGTAGTCCCGGGTCACTGTGACCCGAACGTCGTCGGAGAGGACCTTTCCCTTCAGCTCCTCCACCCGCTGCATGGCCTTGTGGGCAATGGTGGCGGCGTTCTTCCCTTCCCTCTTGGCCAGGGCAATGGTAACGGCGGGCTCGAAATCGGCCGCACCCCCTCCCGCCGGGAGAAAGGCCACGTACTGGTCGGGGCGGGCGGGCCCGTCCTCCACCGTCGCCACGTCCCGAAGGCGGATGGCCCGATCGTCCACCACCGCCAGCACCACCTCCCGGACGTCCTCGACGTTCCTGAGGAGGTGGCCCACCCGGACCGGCACGCTGCGGTTGTCCGACACCAGATTGCCGGCGGGAAGATCAACATTCGCGGCCGCGAGAGACTGAAAGACCGCTCCCGCCGACAGCCCCCGGGCCGCCAGGGCCTGGGGGTCCAGGGTCACGGAGACCTCCCGAGGCGCCCCTCCGATGACCCAGCTCTCGGCCACATCGGGGATGCGCTTCAGCTCACCGGCCAGCTCCACGGCCTGCTGCCGGAGGAGGTACCCGTCTCCGGGGTCACTCCCCCCGGAAAGGGTCAGGGTGAGGATGGGCACCTCGTTGATGCCGTGAAGGGTGACGAAGGGAGGCGTGGCCCCCTGGGGCATCCGGTCCATGTTCGCCATGAGCTTGCCGTAGAGGCGCGTCAGGGCGGTCTCGGGCTCGGTCCCCACCTTGAAGCGGGCCGTCACCATGGCGCCGTCGGAGTGGGCGGCGGAGTAGACGTACTCCACGTCCGGCACCTCCCAGATGGCCCGCTCCAGGGGCTCCACCAGGCGCCGCTCCACCTCCCGGGGCGTCGCGCCGGGCAGGCCCACGGCCACGTCGATCATGGGAACCCGAATCTGGGGCTCCTCCTCCCGGGGCGTGGAGAGGACGGCCCCCAGGCCCAGGACCAGGGCAAACGCCGTGAGAAGCGGCGTCAGCTTTGAGTTCAGGAAACGCTGGGCGATGGCGCCGGAGATCCCCGTCTTCATAGGATGATCCGATCCCCGGCGCTAAGGCCGCTCAGGATCTCGACCCTCTCGCCGTCACCCACGGCTCGCCCCAGGCGGACCCAGCGGATGGCCACTCCGTCAGGGGTCACCACCTGGACGCCCGTAAGCTGCCCCCGTCTCACCACGGCGGAGGCGGGCACCGTGATGGCCCGGGCCGTCCCCGCCGGCACCAGGGCCGACACGCTCACGCCTGTGGGCCAGTCCGCCGGAAGGGTCACCCGGACCTCCACCGTCCGGGACATGGGGTCGGCTCCCCCTGCCACGGTGCGCACCGGAGCCTGGGCCGCACGGCCGTCCAGGGTGCTTACCCGGATGGGCATGCCGGGCTCAAGGCCCTCCGCCGCCGCCACCGGCACCGACAGCCGCCCGTCCCGGGGACCCGCCTCCTCCACCACCAGGAGGGGCATGCCGGGAGCGGACAGGTCGCCCTGGTCCACGTAACGTGCCACCACCACCCCGTGGAAGGGGGCTCGGATGGAGGCATAGGTGGCTGCTGTCTCCACCTCCCGGCGTGTGGCAGCGGCCAGGGCCACTTGGGCCTCGGCCTGGGTCATCATCAGTTCCGCCTGGTCCCTCTGCACCTTCGGCACCACGTCCTGTGCCAGAAGGGTGTCCATGCGGCCCAGGTGCCGGGCAGCCTCGTCCCGGCCAGCCTGGGCAGCCGTGACCCCTGCTTCGGCCTTGGCCCGGTTCGCGGCGATGTCTTCGGCCCCCAGTCGGACCAGGACCTGACCTTGCCGTACGTGGGCTCCCACGTCGGTATCGATGGCGGCGACCCGAGCCATCATCCGCGTAGCGATCTCGGCCCGGTTGCGAGCTACCACGGTGCCCTCCACCGGCACGTAGACCTGGATCTCCTCCAGCAGAACGGGAATCCCGGCGACGTCGTTCCCGGCCTGGATCGGCTGGGGCTCGTGGGATCCCCCGCAGGAGGCCAGAAGGGCGGATGCTCCAAGAATGGCAATACTAGCTCTCATCGGTCATACACTCCGTAGGCAAGGTCGAGGGCCGCGTTGGCGACCAGGAGGTCGCGCCGGGCCGCAAGCTCGGAAAGGGTCGCGTTGGTGGCAGCTGCCTGGACGTCCAGCAGCTCGGTGATGGGAGCGGTGCCGGTCTGGTAGCGGGCCCGTGCCTGCTCCAGGGCCACCTGGGCTTCGTCCGCAGCCGCTGCCGCTACTTGGGCGCCTTCCCGGGCTGCCTCCACCATCCGCCGGGCCTGAAGGACCTCCACCTCGGCCTGACGCAGGGCGTTCTCCCGCTGGGCCCTGGCGGAGGCTTCGTCGGCCCGGGCGGCCCGGACGGCCCCGATCCCCGCAAGCCCCTGGAAAGGGTTCCAGCTCAGCCCGATCCCCACGGTCCAGTCACCGCTCCCGTCTCTGAAGGGGGTATCCTTCGCGTAGTGCGCCAGAGCCCCGAAGGCCGCAAGAGCAGGCAGTTGCGAGGCCCACGCCTTCTTGACCCCCAGCGACGCAGCATCCACTCCCGCCGCGTAGGCGCCCAGGTCCCCCCGTCTTTCCCAGGAGCAATCGGCCCCGGGCTCGGCGCAGGCCGAAGGTCCTGGGGCACCCGAAAGCTCGTCCATGAGGCGGAGCTCCGTGGATTCCGAGAGGGCCAGCATGGCCTTCAGGGCTGAGAGGGCGTTCTCGGCATGGGCCTTCGCCGCCACCCGCTTCACCTCGATCTCGGACGCCTTGAGATTCGCCATCCGGGCGTCCATTCCCGTCACCAGCCCCTGCTCCCGCATGGCCTCCGCCTGCCGCACGTGGGCCCGAACCGCCGCCAAGGCCGTGTCCAGGGCCATCACATGGAGAGCCGCCATCTGGGCCCCGGTATAGGCCTGGACCACGAAGAAGCGGGTGGCACCGGCCGCCCTTCCAGCCCCCGCTTCCGCAGCCTCGGCAGCCTTCCTGGCCGCCGCGAACCCGTAGAGCCCCTCCGGAGCTAGCAGGGGGAGTTGAACCATGGCCGTGGCGTTGTATCCCGAGTAGGCGTCGGGGCGGTTCAATGCGTCCAGGGCCAGGTCCTCCATGGCGAAGCGCTCCTGACGGAGCTTCAGTCCGAAGACGGCCACCGGATCGGTGGTGCGCATTCCTTGCAGGCCCAGGGAGACGGACGGCAGGAAGGCCCGGCTGGCCTCGAGCGGAAGCTGGGCGGTGGCAGCAGCGGAAGCCCTCTGGGCCCTCAGGGCCGGATTGGCTTCCAGGGCCCGGGACACCGCCGCCTCCAGGGACAGGAGGAGAGTGTCCGGGACGGCGGGGCTACCTGGTTGAGGCGCCAATACAGTCTTGGCCATACCCGATGCCGTCGGGGCCCTCAACGCTGCCCCGAAGTGCGGGGAGAAAGCCAACGCCGTCAATAGGATTATAGCTATTTTCATATGTCTGAACCCGAAAGATGGGCGCGCACTGGCACAATGATCATCCTGTGGAAAGAAAGGTCGTCTGGGTGCGTCGATCAGGAGCCCAGCATCTGTCGGGATTCCCGGGCACCGCCCTCGGCAAGGTCACAATGACGGATACAGTCCAGGATGTGTCTCACCTTTGGCTCGATGATGTGATAGAAGACGTGAGTTCCTTCCCTCCGGGATTCTACGATGTTCCACCCCCGCATCTTGGCCAGATGCTGGGAGACGATGGCCTGGGGAAGCTCCAGGACGTCCTGGATCTCTCCGACGCACCTCTCCCCCTCCTCCAGGAACTCCAGGATACGGAGGCGGTCCGGGTGGCCCACGACCTTGATGACGTCGGCGGCCTTGGCCAGCGCAGCTGGATTGATGGCCCGTATGAGCGGTCGACTCGACATAGGAGGATAGGATAATAGCAATAATCATATGCGTCAACAGGTGGGGCGTTGAGATTGCCCGAAACCCAAAGACTGGGAGGGGTCCGACGCCTGGATGACCTACGCCCTGGAATGGGCCGACCAGAGCTGGCCGCCTACAACGCTGGGGGCCAGTTGGCCGAACGCCCCGGGCGGATCGCCAGCGGCCGGCACAGCTGCCGTCTTGTGAGCACCCGCTCAGGGAGGAAGCCCGGGCCGTCTTCCGCGAACAGGTGGAGAGGGGCGAGGCGATGGTGACATCGGCTGAAGTCCTGCAGGAGTTGCTCCACGCCTACCTGCCAGTGAACAGGCTGCAGGCTCTGGACGCGGCCCTCGAGTTGGCCCGTGGCAGGACGAACGCTCTATGGACCCTGGAAGCCGAGGACGTGGAGCTGGCCCGAGCCCTGGTCCATCGATATCCCGGGCTCGGTGCCCGGGACCTGCTTCATCTCGCGTGCATGACCCGGCGGGGGGCCACCGGGCTCCGGACCTTCGACCGGGCATTGGCAGCGGCGTTCAAGGGTTGAGGGCGGTCATGTCCGGGCCCTCGCCTCCCGGCCGTGGCCCATGCCGGGCGCAACGGAACAGCCCCCCCCCACTCCCCATTTCGCCCCGAAGCCGAGAATAACGCAGAGAGCGACGTTGGCTCGCACAACGTCATCCGCCTTTCGCCCGCCTTTCGAGCAGAACGTAGAAGCGGATGCCGCGCCGCACGGTCGCTATCTGCTTTTCGCCCGATAACCGAGCAGAAGGCAGAGAGCGATCTTCCGGAGTGCGTCCACTTCTGCTTTTCGCTCGCGGCCGCGGGCGACACGCGCCCGGGTCGGCCTGGCCCGCCCCCGCCCCGTCGCTGCCATCCCTTTCGCTCCGCCTCCGCGGGCCATACCCCCTCTGGTAAGGCTGACCGCCCGGGTTGGGCTGGCTCACCCAGGCCCGGTCGCCGATGATGCGTTACCCGCTCTGGTTAGGCTGAAGGTCGGCGCCGAAACAGGGTGTTTGTCCCCGTAAGTTCTTAGCCTACCAAGCCGTCTACCCCCCCGGCCCCCAGACCTCGAAGGCCAGGCCGGGCACCCGTCCGAAGTCCCGGGGGTTCCCGGTGGCCAGGGTGAGACCGTGGCCGATGCAGGTGGCGGCGAGCCATAGGTCGTGGGCTCCAATCTGGGTACCTTGCGCGGCCAGGTCCGCCCATAGGCGGGCGTGGGTCCGGGCCGTGAGGATGTCTACCGGAACAAGCTGGAACTCTGCAAGGATGGCTTCCACGAAGGCGGAGCGTCGCGCCCGAGTCACCGGGTCCCTGGCTCGGTGGATTCCGTGGAGGAGCTCGCTTCCCGTGATGACGGATACGTAGATTTCCTCGTCCTCCCGCCCCTTCACCAGAGACTCCAGGTCCAACCGGCCGCGCTCGTGGTCGATGAAGACCGACGTGTCCATCAGGAGGCCCACGGATCCCCCTCTGCACTCCCGAGGCCCCCTCGCGCCTCGTCCAGGTCGGCGCGCATGTGCTCCGCCTCTTCTACGCCAAGGGGTGGAAGATGGGCCAGGATGGCCGGTAGGTCTCCCAGCCGGCGACCCTGGGCGGGAGGAACCAGTTCCACCACAGGGCGACCTCCCCGCACCACCGTGAATCGCTCACCCCGATAAGCCACGCGGTTCACCACGTCCGCCAGGTTCCGAGCCAGGTGGGTGATGCTGATGCGGTCCACGAGAACCTCCAATTGGCATGTTTCTCTGATTATATGATAATATGATCGTTCTCTCGAGCCAAGCTCGCCTGAGCCGTGGCTCGTCGGATCAGGGCGAGGTGGAAGCTTCCAGGCCGAGGTGCTGGGCCGCCCGCGCCAGCGGCTGGTCCAAGGTCCATAACCGGACCCCGGCCAGCAAGGCAGAGGCCAAAAGGTGAACGTCCACCCACCCCAAGCCCTTACCCATGAGACCCCGGGCCTCCAGAAAGGCCAGGACTTCAGGGTGCGACGGTTCCGGGGCCTGGGGAAGGGCAGCCAGAAGCGAGAGGATCTCCCGCCGGTTGTTCAGGTGCCCGCAGGCCAATTCCCCCTGGACGAAGGGGTGACACCAGACGTCCCCCGCCTCCAGAGCGGACGCCAGGGCTGCGTTGCCCCGGCGAAAGTGGTCCACCCAGACGGAAGTATCGACGAGCATCAGACCAGACGGCCGGAGCGACGGCGAGACACAGGCTCCAGCTGTGGTTCTGACCCACCCAAACGGGCAAGGCGGCGGGCCCTTTCGCGGGCGATAAGAGCCCTGAGGCCTTCATGGACCACCGCAGTCTTCTCCTTGAGCCCCGTCAAGCGCTGGGCCTCTTCGAAAAGCTCGTCGTCCAGATTCAGCGTGGTCCTCATGTGCATAATGATATGCCTCTTAGATACATATTGCAAGGCGAGTGAAGGCACCGCCCGTCAGAAACGCCTGAGGTAGGTGAGCTTCACCACCATCCCCCGGTCCGTGGAGCGCCATTCTCTGCCGTTCTCCTCCCGTTCCTCGGTGAAGACCAGGAAGAGGTCGCTCCCGGGGCGGTGGATGAAGTTCACCCGGAGATTGGTGGAGAGGTACCCGTCCAGGGAGTTGTGCTGGACCAAGAGATTGGTGAAGAGACGGGTGCTGAAGGCGTAGCCGGCCCTGAGGGAAATCAGATCGGCGTTGAAGGAGCCGCTGAGGATCTCCACCCGATTCCGGTTGAATCCCAACTCTGCGGAAATGCTGGGCGTAGGCGCCATGGTGACGCTCCCGCCTCCGGCCCGGAGGGTACCTCCATAGAACTCGGCGGAGCGAAGGTTGCCGCTGAACACCACGGGCCGCTGGGCCCCAGTGTTCATCCGGAGGCTCCGGGTCGTGGCATCGTACTCTCCCGGGGGAACGTGGAGTCTACCCACCAAGTTGAACCCGTGGTCGGGACGGGCCTCGCCCTTCTGGAAGGTTAGGGATACCTGGTCCCCCGTCTGGAGCTCCGTGGACAGGGTGGGCCCCACCTCATAGTCCTGGAGGGTCCCATCCATGCCCGTGAGAACCTTCGCTCCCAGGCGAAGATCCACCTTCCGGATGTCGAATCGCCGGGGCCGGAAGCTTCGGCGCAGGTGCAGGTCGCCCCTCCGGAGGTCCGTTCGTTGGACAAAGCCGCTCTCGGCCTTCACATCAGGCCCCACCTGGAGGTATCGGGCCATCCATCCCCAGAGATCGGAGGTGTAGTCCCAGGTGAGGCCCAGAGCCAGGTCGTCTCCTCCTCCCCCCCGGGTGAAGGTGTGGGCCGCCCACCCCTGGACGTTGAGGCTGGACGTGAGGTGAAACAACCCGTCCACACCCACGGCGGTGTTGGCCTCCCCGGCGTTCCGCCGGTCCGTGGCCATGACGCCCAGGTAGTGATTCTCCCCCACGTCACGTTTCACCCGGGCCACCGTGAAGCTCTGCCGGGGCACCAGCCCTTCCAGCTCGTCGGTGAGGGACGTGAGGAAGCCCACCGTCTGCTCTCCCACCCGCCCCGTGAGCCGGGCCCCTCCCAGGATGGGCACCACCTCCCCCGCCCTTTCCTGGATCCCGATCCGGCGGCTGAAGAAGAGCTGGAAAGGAGGGGCTTCGAAGGGGCTCCCCGTGAACCCGAAGTCGAAGATTCCCGAGTTCTCCAGAAAGAAGTCCCGCTTCTCCGGAAAGAACAGGTCGAAGCGGGTGAGATTGACCTGCTGATCGTCCACTTCCACCTGGGCAAAGTCCGTGTTCAGGGTCAGATCCAGCACCAGGCCCGGCCGAATCTCCGTCTTCAGGTCCAGGCCCGCCTCCGCTTCCCAGTCCCGGTCCAATCCCCCTCCCTCGCCCCGGCTCTGACGCTGTCCGCCCGTCACGTAGGGCTTCACCTCCAGGTTGTGCCCCAGGGAGGGGAGGCCCTGGAGCCCGTCCAGGTGTCCCGCCAGGCTCACCCGGTGGAACCCGCCACCATCCCGGGACCATCCCTGCCAGAGGACTTCCTCGTTCTTCCGGCGGATGATGCGGTAGACGTTGAAGCCCACGGCCTGGTGGAGTTCTCGGGATATCGAAGGGTCCTGAGAGGAATGCGGAACTCCGCCGACCACCCCTCTGAGGTCCGGGCACCCGCCACCTCCCAGACCCCCCGCCAGTCCACGTTGAGCTCCTTGCCTTCGTCGGCCAGGAGGGCATCGAACTCGGCCCCGTTGGGGTTGGTGGCAAAGATGTATGCGTTGCGCCGGTCCAGGAACGGATCCAGGAGGATGGCCACGGCGTCGTCGCCGGCGAACGTGGGCTCGTTGGAGAAGCCGCCCTTCTCCATGACCCGGTCCCGCTGGAGGATGCGACTCACCACCCGCTGGGGCTCCGAGTCGAAGGCCCGGATTCCGATGTAGAGGTTGTCGTCGTCGAACAGGACCCAGACCTCTGTGCCTTCTGAAGCCTCCGCTCCCTCCAGGGGCTCCCGCTGCGTGAAGCCGGAGAGAACGGGGGCCTGGGCCCAGACCGCCTCCGACAAGAGCCCGTCCAGGTGGAGATTCCGACCCGCTTCGGCGGAGATCCGGTGGGCGTGGAGGGAGGCGGTACCCTGGGGTACCGGTGCCGGCCCCGTCCGCATCGCTGCGTGGACAAGACTTCCCGGCGCTGTGTGGGCAGTACTTCCCGGCGCCGTGGGGTTGGGCACCCCCGCCCCCTGGCCGGCAGCCCCCAGGGAGCCGACGGCCGAGGAAACGGCCAAGACCGCCGTCAAGAGCGCGGCAGCCCGTATCAGAAGAGACCCCTCCCGCCCCAGAGACCCCCCCGCATCCGCCGGTGCCCGGCGGGGATCTCCTGCATTCGTCTACCGCCCCCTACCCTGGAGCTCGTCGGCGATCCACCCGGCATCGTAAACTCTCCTGAGCCCCTCGATGATCCCCACGGAGTGGACGCTCACCGTACGCCCGGTATCGTCGGTGAACAGGAAGCGGTTGGGCAAGAATTCGATGTTTCCGTCGAAGGCCACCCCCACCACCTCCGCGTTACGGTTGATGAGGGGGCTTCCCGAGTTCCCCCCGATGATGTCGTTGGTGGAGACGAAATTGATGGGCGTGGAGAGATCCAGCCTGTCTTTTCGCTCCACCCATCGGGGAGCCAAGCTCCACGGCGACTCGTTGTTGAAGTCCGCCGCACGGGCATAGAGGCCGTAGAGGGTGGTCTTGTAGGGGGCGAAGGTGCCGTTCATGGGGTAGCGCCTCACCACTCCGTCGGTGATCCGAAGCGTGAAGGTGGCGTCCGGCGGGAGGGAGTGGCCGTACGCATGGAAGATGGCCTGCCCCACCAGCTGGGCGTTGGTGGCGATGGTGGCGTTCAGGGGGGCCTCACGCTCCCGGATTTCCGCCGCCAGGGGAGCCACCCGCCGCGCCGCCACCACCATGGGATCGTTAGACGCCGACACTTCCGCGGCCCCTCCCTCCAGAAGGGCCGCCCTGGCCCGGGCCTGCACGAGGCCAGTACCCCGGACCAGTGCCCGGGCCGCTTCCGCCGGGGACCGTCCGCCCAGCATGGCCTGCAGGTAGGGATCGTCGGCCGGGAGTGCCGCCTGGGCCGCTTCAAGGTGGGCCGTGAGGCTCAACTCTTCGGCCTGCAGGTCGAACGTCATCTCGCCGGGCACCTGATCCCGGAAGCGCTGGAGAGCCTCTCCCCGGAAAGGAGCCAGGCGCAGGGAGTCAGGCAGGGTGACCTGCTGGGGCAGTTGCACCAGGTTCCCGGCCAGGCCCAGGAGCTGGGAGCCCCCGAAGCCGTAATAGTTGCTCTTGGTGGCCAGTGCTGCGATCTCCTCCTGGGCTTGGGCGATGGCGTCCCAGGCGCCTCCGTACCTGGCCCTCAGCTCCGGATCGGCATCGATCCGAGCCCGGAAGTCCGCCTCGAAGGCCGCCTTCCTGGCCATGCGCTCCGTGTCCAGGAGCCCTCGCAGGTAGCCGCTGGTGGCCTTGTGGGAGTTCTCCAGGCTGAAGATCCGGTTCTGGACCTGCCGCCGGTCCTCCTCGCTACGGGCCGCCACCTCCCGGGCCACAGCCAACTGCTGTTCCAGAGACGCAAGCTGGGCCGGGTAGCGGAGGTCCCGGAGGAACTCCATCTGGGCCAGGGTCAGGAGCCGTCCCGTGGAACCCGGGTTCCCGGTGACGAAGACCAGCTCCTCCTCGGCGGCCCCGTTCTCGCTCCAGGCCAGGAAGTGATCCGTCCTGCGAGGGGCGCCGTCCACGTACACCCGCAGGAAGCTCACGTCCATGGCATAGCGGGGATAGGTGAAGTTGTCGGGATCTCCTCCAAAGAAGGCCGACTCGTTCTCCGGCGCCATGACCAGCCTGACGTCGCTGAAGCGCTCATACCGGTAGAGCGAGTACATGCCTCCCTGGTAGAGGCTCACCACCTGACAGTTCAGGCCCGTCTCCTCTCGGCAGGCCGCGGTGATGGCCTGGACCACGGAATCACGCTGCTCCACCTGTCGCACGGGGTCGGAGGTGGTGGCAGCCCGACGCACCTGCTCCGTCACGTCCTCCATGGACTGGAGCTGATCCACCCACACGCCCGGGCATCGTTTCTCCTCCGCCATGCTACGGGCCACGAAACCCGTCTCCATGTAGCTCGTATCGGGAGGAGACACGGCGGTGATGCACCCCCTGATGCAATGGTGGTTGGTCATCACCAGTCCGTTCTCGGACACGAAGGAGGAGGAGCAACCCGGAAGACGCACCGATGCCAGGCGGACGTGGTCCAGCCACTCCTGGGTGGGCCGGAAGCCGTACGTCTCCTCCCAGTAGTCCAGGGGAGGGGCCTCGAAGGTCCACATGGTGCCGAATTCCTGCATGAATCCGGTTGTGGCCTGAGCGGGATTCTGAGTGGACTGGGCGCCCAGGGCGTGCACGCCCGCCAGCTGCGCGGCGATGAGAACAAAAGCGGCAAGCCCGAGGCTGCCGACCAGAGAGCGGCGGGATCCGTTCATGGTCTTACTCCCTCACGACGTTGTCGCGCCCGATAGGGGCGCTGGTATCCAACACTCCAATGTGAGCATTCTGCGGTCCCCGACCCAGGGATGCCAGGGGTCGGCGGCGGTGCGCAGCCAGAGTGCGGCGGCGCGACCCGGGCTTCATGGAACAAGGGCTCCTCACGTCCTCAGCCACCCCCACCGGCCCGGCCCGAACCCGGCGGCGAAGAGGACCGGCCAGAAGCTCCCGCTGCCGCAGTGTCGGGCGGCGCGACGAACACCTCTGGGGCATACTCCCTCAGGTGCCTCTCCTTCTCCAGGAACGGCACACCCCCCTTCATCCAATCGGGCGCCGGAGCCCCCTTCAGATGGTGGTCGAAGAACTCCCGCAGACGGTACTGGAAGTCGATGCGGTTCTCCAGCTTCCTGAGGCCGTGCCCCTCCCCGGGATAGGACAGCCAGATGATGGGTTTTCCGAGGAACCGGAGGGCGTTGTACCACTCGAGCCCCTGCTCCCAATTCACCGTCGGATCGTCCTCTCCATGGAGGTAGAGGACGGGCGTGTCCATATCCTGGACCCCGGAGATGGGAGACTGATCCCAATAGAGGTCGAAATCGTCGTAGGGATTGGTTCCGTAACGCCCCTGCCCGTAGATGTCGTACTGGTGGTTGCTCTGGCCGCTGCCCACGAAGAGCTGGTTGAACTCGCTCACCAGGTTGATGGGTGCGGCCCCGTGGGCCACTGCAGCGAACATCTTCGAGCGGGTGGCGATGTAGGCCCCTCCCCCGCCGCTGTAGGAGTGCCCGCTGAGCCCCGCTGCCGCCGGGTCGGCATAGCCGAGCTCCACGACCTTCCGCACGGCGGCCTCAATGCACTCCAGCATGTCGGAGTGGGAGCTCCCCACCCGGAAGTGGATGTCGGGCTGCATGATCAGATAGCCGTTGCTCACGTAGCCGGCGAAGTTGGGGGAGTGCCGGTAGCCGGGAGTCGGATGGAGATGGAGGTCCTGGGAATACTTCTCGTAGAACCGGACCAGCATGGGGAGCTTCTGCCCCTCCTGGTAACCGTCCGGGATGGCCAGCGTCCCCTGGAGCCGGACCCCGTCGTTGTTCGTGTAGTCGAAAAGGATCCGGCTTCCCCACAGGTATTGGGCCTGCTGGGGGTTGGCCGTGGTGACCCGCATCCTGTCGGCGAAGTCCTGCCCGCTCACCCATAGGTCCGGGAAGTCTTTGAAGGTCTGGACGGTGAAGAGGTACCGGTCCGCGTCCGAGGCTTTCTGGGGTCGGCCGAACTTCCGGTCCTCCCATGCCAGCTCCCGGAGCTCACCGTCCCGAAGCTCGAAGAACCCTTCCTTCTTGGTCCACTCGCCGTAGGCCGAGAGGAGGAGGGGTGCCTCCAGGTCGATGGTGCGCTCTTCGGGATCGGTCCGAACGTAGCGGAACCGGATCTCGTCCCGGAACCCCCGGTTTTCTGTGAGGTTGGTGGCCGGCCGCCCGTCCAGAGGCTGCAGCCAGAGGTCATATCGATGATTGAGGAGAACCGACGCTCCATCCCTCGACCAGCCCGCCAGCCCGTATGGAGGCTTCTCACCGAATCGGTCGAACTCCTGGTTGGTGAAGTCCACCGGGGTGGAGGCCGTGAGGTTCAGGTGGATGTCGTGGTCCAGGCTGTAGGCCCACACATGGCCGTCGAGCCAGTAGAGGAGGTGCTTGCTGTCAGGGGAGAGTCCCAGGTCCCTCAGGTGCGCCCGGAGGATCTCCCTCCGCTCCCCGGTACGAGTGTCCACCCGGTAGTAATCCGCCAGGGCCGGCTTCCAGTCCGAGATGTAGGGAGACTCGTCCCTGCCGATCCCCCAGCGCCCGCTCCGGGTCAGATCCGCGGTCCGCATACGTTCGTCCGCCAGAGGGACCATGCGGCCCTCCGCCAGATGCACCGCCGCCACGTAGGTCCGGTCCCGGTCCCGGGAGGCCTGGCGCTGCTGGGCCGCCTGGATCCGGTCGTCGGCCCAGTGCCAGATGTTCACGTCGGCCAGGGAAAGGCCGTCCTTGGGCCAGTCCTCCAGCTTGTCCTCCTGGTCCTTGATTCCCACGAAGACGGTGGCCAGGTCCTGACTCCAGGTGAGGCCGCCCTTCTCGCTGACCACCTTCCCCTCCGGCATCCCCGAGCCGGAATCGGCCCCGAAGACGTAGCGGCGGGGATCCGGCCCGCTCAGGCCCACCCATGCCACCAGGGTGTTGACCCGCTCCACCTTCTTGTCCGGCGCGTCTCCCCGGAGCACCGCCAACGCGTCTCCCTCCTCCGACCAGGTCAGGCGGGCGTAGCGCTCCTTGGCGTTGTCCAGGGCCCTCCGGGTTCCGGCTCCGAGGTCGGCCAGGTACAGCCCGTTCCCGTCCCGGTCGGCGGCATCCACGGTGTAGGCCAGATGCGTGCCGGCCTTGTTGAACCCGTGCTCGTCCACGCTGCCCAGGAGCTCGTCATAGCCCAGGATCAGGTTCCGGAGGATCAGGTCGCTTCCCTGGGGCCGGGCCGCCCCCGACGCCTGCCCTCCCCCTCCACCTCCCCTGGCGCCGGCCACCTCCGGCCGCCGCTTCTTCACGAAGAAGTGGCCGGAGCCTTTGGCGAAGCCGAAGGACGAGGCGTCGTCCCACGTCACTTTCTCCCCTGAGGCCAGATCCAGGAGCTCCGCCTTACGGATCAACGGCCCGTTGTCCGCCCTGGCCCGCTCTGCGTCACGGAACGAGGGAGAGAGGAAGTAGGCCACCCAGCGACCGTCGTCGGAGAACACGGCCCCGGATCCCACGGGCACCACGTGTACTGCGTCGGAGTCGAGGGCCGCCACGTGGAGCGTGTCGTCCCCCCTCTCCAGGGTGTAGCTCCACGCCGCCCAGTTCCCGTCCGGCGAAATCTCCGCCCCGGAGATGCTCCGCCACAGGCGGTACTCGGCAATGGTCAGGGGACGCTTCTCGGGAGGCGCCTGGGCCTGGAGGCTCGCCTGTGAAAGGGGCCCCAGCAGAGCCGACAGAAGGAGGACCAACGTGACAGCCGGGGCTGAGAAAGCCTCTCGAAGGAGGACCCGGCAACGCCCCCAGGGAGAGATACGAGAGAGGGCCCCTGGAAGACCGCCAGAAGGAGCCCAGGGGGCGTTCATCCTCGAGAAGCGCTGCAAGGGGCTCCGGGAGAGTGGTGCGACGGGGTGCATGCTTGGCCTCCAGGATCGGGATCAGGCGTGGCAAGTTGGCTCGGCGTCCATGGGCATCCGAGGGAAAGTGGCGCCGTGAGGGCCGTGGACGCCACCCCTGCCGGCCCTCACAACCCCGATGGGACCTCACCGCCCCAGACCAATCCGGGGCGATCGGAGGCATCTGTCCATGCCGCGTAGAGGCTCCAACGAAATTTATTTCGACAACCTATTGACAGCTTCATCAGTCTCTCGTAGATTGCTCGACATAAGGTGTACAGACCTCGCAGAGCCGGGGTCGAGAAGTCCCAACATTTCCACTCGCTGGAGGAACCATGAAGCGCATCGCCCTGCCCGCCCTCGTCCTCGCTGGGACCTTCGTCCTCGGTGCCTGTACCGAGGCCCCCATGGACCCCGTCCCTGCCTCCTTCTCCGTGGAGGCCCCGTCCGAGAATCGCTCCAGCGCGGCGGTCCGCGGCGCCCCGGCACCGGGCTCTCAGTCCATCGCCGAAATCGCCATCGACGCCGGCTTCAGCGAGCTGGTGGGTGCCCTGGTCTACGTTGACGCGGAACTCGGGGCCGGTCTGGTAGACCTCTTCCTGAACGGCCGGGATCAGTACACCGTGTTCGCCCCCACCAATGACGCCTTCGAGGGTCTGTACAGTTTCCTTGGTATCGACGAGATCTCCGACCTCCCCCCCGAACTCGTTCTGGACGTCCTCCTCTACCACGTGGTCGAGGGTCGCCGGGCTGCCAACAGCGTGGTTCCGCCCGTCAGGACCAGGACCATCACGACCCTCCTGGGCGCCACCTTCACCGTAGATGCGACCGGCACGATCACTGACCTCTTCGGTCAGGAAGCGTCCATCCTGGCTCCCAACATCTCCGCCAGCAACGGGATCATCCACGTCATCGACACCGTCATTCTCCCCCTTGGGAACTGACGCTCGCGAACCGTAGCGGCTGGGGGCCGGATCCAAGCGGATCCGGCCCCCTCGTCGTCCGGCCCCGGGCCGGTGATTTCCTCGCTGCGCCGCAACCACGGCCAGGTCTCCATCCGGTGCCCCTCCGTGGCACCCATCCCATCCCCAGGCCCTGCCCTCTCTACGCCCTCGCCGGGGCAACGTGCCCCTCACACCCCCTGCGACCCCTCCTCCATGGCAACCACCGCCTCACGATTGACCAGAATGCGGATGTTGTTGCTCTCCTGGTCCACCGGTAGCACGAAGAAGTACGGGCGGTTGGGAGGATAGCGGATGGTGAGGCCCACGATGGTCTCGCCGTCGGCGAATCGGAGCTTCACCAGGGCCATCCCCCGGCTCCTGGGATCCTTCTCGCCCGGGACGAGTCCCTCGTCACGCTTGGGGTCCCCGTCAAGGGAGCGTACGAAGAAGAGGGCCTTGAGGTCGCTCAGCTTGACCTCCACAGCCGGCTTCGTCCCCTCACGGACGTGGCAGGTGGGGCGGGCCGGATCCACATCCAGGCTGATCCCCTTCACCACACGCCCGTCCTGATATCGCGCCACCACAAGGTTCTTCATGCCCGACTCCTGGAGAGATGGAAGGCGTCCCGGGAGAACATAAGGCAACCAGTAACGATCCGGCCACCAATCCAATGCTTACCCCCTCCGACATCTTGTGCAATCCGCACAAAGGTTCGACCGTGGAGGAGCTTCGAGCGGTATCGCTTGCCGCCCGGGTCCGACTCCAGGCCACCCTGAGCCGGGGGGCTCCAGGACACGACGGCTACGCGCTGAGGGCGACGACCACGCCATCACGGCCTGCCGCCTCAACCCACGTTATCAGAGCTCATCCATGATGAATCGACGCAACTGGCTTCGCACCGCCGGACTGGCCGGACTGGCCGGGGCCGCGTACCGGGGCCCGCTTCCCCTTTCCGCAAGCCCCCTGGGATCTGCCGACCAACCCGTGCGCCCTCTGGGACTCCCCCGGGCCCGCAACATCATCTTCTTCGTGGTGGACGGCACGGGGTTCGAGGACCTGGCCACGGCCAACTACTACTCCACCAAGGTCCTGAATCGTCCGCTCCTCTTCAGGGAAATCATGGGCCGCGGCGCATCGGGAAGCATGCTCACCCACTCCCTGGCCAGCGTGGTCACGGATTCCGCTGCCGCCACCTCGGCCTGGTCCACGGGGAGGAAGATCGTGAACGGGGCCCTCTCCATGCTTCCCGACGGCCGCTCCCTCACCACGATCCTGGAGCTTGCCCGGGAGGCCGGAAAGGCCACGGGGCTGGTGACCACCACTCGCATGACTCACGCCACCCCGGCGGGGTGGATCGCACGTGTCGCGAGCCGTGATTCCGAGGACGAGATTGCCGAGCAGTACCTGGAGTTCTCCCCGGAGGTCCTCCTGGGCGGCGGGGCCGGTCACTTCCTGGCGGAGAGCCGGCAGGACGGCCGGGACCTGCTCGGTGACTTCCGGGCGAAGGGGTACGACGTGCTCCGCACCCGGGAGGACCTCCTGGCCTCCAACGCCGACCGGCTCCTGGGGCTCTTCGCTCCGGGGACGAGGCACCTTCCCTACGAGATCGACCGACGGTTCCAGGACGCCCCCTCCCCCTCCCTGGCGGAGATCGCCCGTAAGGGGATCCAGGTCCTGGAAGGGGCCCGCAACGGCTTCGTCCTCCAGGTAGAGGCCGGCCGCATCGACCACGCCAACCACGACAACGATCCGGCCGGGATGGTGTGGGACTGGATGGCGGCAGACGAAGCGCTGGCGGTTCTGGTGGAGTTCGTGGACCGGACCCCCGAGACCCTCCTGATCCTGGCGGCAGATCACGACACCGGTGGCGGCACCGTCTACGGGTACGGGTCTGGATACCAGGGGTCCACACCGGCCTTCAGAACCCTCGAGCGGCAACGCATCAGCCTGGAGGGCTTCAACGCCCTCATGGGAAGAGATCCGTCTCTATCCCAGATCAGGGATGGCACCACAAAGTTCCTTGGGTTCACGCCCACTCCGGACCAGTCCGAGCGTCTCCAGCGGGTGTTCCGGCGGGAGGTCAGGTTCGGCCACCCCACCTCCCACCTGGGGGTCCTCAACTCCATCCACGCCGTCCTATCGGAGATCCCCGGAGGAGACCCGGACCGGCCCAACCTCACCTTCTCCACAGGGAGGCACACGGCCGGGCTCGTGCCCATAGGCCTCTACGGGGCCGGAGTGCCCAGGACGGCCCTGGGAGTGGTGGACAACACCGAGCCCTTCGGCTGGATGGCCGAGGCCCTTGGAACAACCTTCCGAAACCCGGAAATGACCGAGGATGAGGCCTGGAGAATCCTCTCCGAGCCGGGTGTCCAGGCGGAGCCCTCCTTCCGGCACCCTCAGGACGACTGAGGCTCGCGGATGGCCAACGCGGAACCATCGTCCCTCCCCCGCCTATTGAATAGGGCAAGGACATGGCTCTCGAACGAGGGGTGCAAGAATGGATAGCGATCCTCGAGGACAGGCGGGCGGGACCCTCTTCTCATCTCGGAGGAATCGGCGCAGTTCGGCACGTCCCCCCGTCTGGGGCCTTGTTCTCCTCGCCGTCATCGGACTGGGAGCGCTGGCGGGGTGGCTCTGGTTCCGCTCCCGCCAGGCTCCCGAGCCGCTTCCACACACCCCGACCCACACCGATTCGCTGCCTTCGGCTGCGGAGGCCGGAGACGAACCGTTCGTCCTCCCACCCCTGGGGGCCAGCGACGCGGCGGTCCGGCAGTTGCTTCTGCGGATTTCCGACCACCCCCGGCTGGCGGCGTGGCTCGTCACCGACGACCTGATCCGCCGGTTCGTGGAGGCGGTGGTGGACGTCTCCCGGGGTTCGAGCCCGGTGCCGGCCCTGGAGATGCTGATCCCGGCTGAGCCGTTCAGCGTCCAGCGAACCGACGGTCGCCTCCTCCTGCACCCCCGGAGCCAGCGGCGCTACGATGTCCTGGGGGAGGTCTTCGCATCGGTCGACGCTGAACGCTCGGTGCGCGTGTACAACCAACTCCTTCCGCTCTTCGAGGAGGCCTACCGTGAGTTGGGCCTTTCGGACGGCCCCTTCGAGGAGGTTCTGGCTCGCGCCATCGAGAATCTGCTGGCGGTTGATGTCCCCCCCGGGCCCTTCGAGGTCAGGGAGGCGGTGGACCGCTATGTGTTTGTCGATCCACGCATCGAGTCCCTTGCTCCCGCAGAGAAGCATCTCTACCGCCTGGGCCCCGAGAACGCCCGGCGAGTCCAGGAGAAGCTCCGGGAGATCTCGGATGAGCTGGGGCTGAGGGTGGGCTCACCGGGCGGCCGTTAGATTCGGGGCGCGGATCGCCAACGGAGGCCGCCAGGCCCGCGGGCCCGCCCCTACCCTCCTCCCCCTCCCGAGGACGGCTCCGGCACCTCCGTCCCGAACCCTCCTGCGGCAGACCGGCGGAAGCTGGAGGCCTTGGGTCGCCGGGGAACAGGTGGAGCGGCGAAGGGCCGGAGCTCAAAGGAAGGGTCCGAGATCAGCGCATAATCCACGGGGAGGCCTGCCGCCAGGAGGTCGCTGAAGCATCCCTCCAGGTCCAGGACCGGAATGTCCGAGCCCTCCGAAGCCAGGTAGACCACCCGGCGGATGCCGGCCCGAATGAGGTACCCCGGGCCGGGAAGAAGGGAGTCGTCCAGGAAATAGCGATTGTCGAACTCTCCCGGTGATCCCTCACGGGACCCCAGGCGCTCGCAGTCGCAGATCCAGAGGGGCGGTGCATCGCCGGCGATGCGGCCCCGGGCAGCAGCCAACGTGGAGGCCCAGCGGAGGAGCTCCGCCAGGATGTGCTCCGGCCTCAGCAGCCCACGGGGGTGGGGCCAATGGTCGAAGGTGCATACAGGCTGGACCCCTGCTCCGGTTACAAGCCAGGCCGCGGCCTCCACCGCCGCCCGTCCCGGGAGATCCAGGACAATCCAGGTGGAGGGGTCGATCCAGGGAGGTGGCGGGGCGCCGGGCCTGGCATGGGAGGGGAGGGACCAGGACACAAGCGTCCCTGTGGCCCGCAGATCCAGAGGGGCCTGCAGATCCAGCTTGTCCGGGTTCGTGGGCCCCACTCTCTCACGAGGCAGACGGTCCAGGGCGGCGAAAAGGGGGATGGCGTGGAACGGCTCCCACGGGCTTCCCTCCAGGGGCCCCCAGACCTCGTAGAGGGTTTCGGCGGTCAGGAACTCCTGCCATTCGGTCCCACCTCGGGCGTCCGGGGCCGCGGGGTCCCCCACCACCATCCGGGTGCGAGGCCGGATGCCGAGGCGCATCCGCCCCAAGCCCTCAAGGATTCTGGACCACTGTGGCCACATGGAAGGCCTCGTGCGTGAGGAAGGGTTGTACCGCGGCCCGGCTGTAGTAGCCGGCGAAGCGGCCGTTCACCACGTAGGCGCCGAGGGCAGGATAAAGGGGCCCGTCGGCGAAGGCGAGGGGAAGGACGGAGAAGCGCTCCTGGATGCACCATTCCCCCGCCGTCCGGGCCGCCTCGGTGAGGGCGTCGAGCCAGGCCTGCTCCGTCACCAGGTTTCCCATGATCACCGAGTCTCCCATCCTCCCGAAGGCTCGCTTCAGCACCCACGCCTCCCGCTCCTCCCGGAGCCGGGGAATGGCGGCTGGCTCGAAGAGGAACGTCCTGGGACAGTGCCGGGCAAGAAGCTCCTCTTCGGGCTTCGAGAGCCCCGTGTCCTCCCTCCACAAAGCGAATACCAGCTTGCTCTGCCGTACAAGGTGCCGGAGCGGGTTCATCATGGGCAGCTCCGGGTTGACCCGGCGCCAGGTCTTGAAGTTGGGGAGCTTCGGCATCCACTCCCCCGGGTAGTACCGAAATGCCGCGTCCACGCCGACCCCCAGGACCCGGGGACGCCGCCACCCCCGGGCCAGGTGGGCCGGGGAACCCAGGACCGTGCCGTGCCCGGCCTCCGCCAGCCACTTCTCCAGGATCAGGCAATGCTGCAGGTCCTCGGAGAAGGCTGTGGCGTAGAGGAGGGCCACGTCACGGTAGGGCGCGAAGGCCTCCAGGAACCGGGCCCGAAATCCTGCCTCCCAACGGTGGCCGGGCCCTGGGTCCCCCAGGAGGTCCGGTAGGGCCTGGGCCTCGTTGAAGCCACCCGGAACGTCCTCGTTGAACTCCGACACCATGAGTCGGCCGTCCTCGGTGGCGAAGATGTCGTAGCGCGCGCACTGGAGCGCCCACTCACCCTCCTCCCCGATGAGGGGGTGCAGGACCCTGGGAATGCCCAGCCGCTCCAGGGCCTCCGGCTCCCGCCGGACCCTGGACTCGAAGAGGAGAAGCCCCTGGTGGAGGGACTCCACGGTCTTCACCACTTCCTGGTGCAGAGACTCCGGGATCACCAACGTCTCGGGAAGGAGCGTGAGACGGCCGGCCGTGAAGGTGTCCCACTTGAAGTGCCGGAAGCGGAGGGCCCGGTAAAGCTCCTGGCGTTCCGTTTCAGACAGGTCCCAGGGCCGGCTTCGCATCACCCCGGACCCCAGGTCCCGTCCAGGAGCCGGTTGGCCCCCCAGGCCAGCAGAGCCAGGAGGGCGTAGGCCAACCCCTCCAAGGCCCTGCCCTCCCACCGCATCCCGGACCGCTCCTCCGGCACCCGCCCTTCGGGCCCGGTCCGGCCCTCCCCGGGAACACCTCCCCGCCCCGGCTCGCCATGCGCCGACAACCCGCCGCCTCGGGTCTCGTAGGCAGCCCCCTTCCCCATGGCCAGACCCGCGAAGACCTGATGGGTGATGAGCATGCCCGCCAGGACCCCGAAGGTGAGGATTCCGTGCCGCCAGCCCCAGAAGTCCCCCGACACCGCATCGGTGAGGACCACCGCCGCCGACAGGAGGAAGACGGCTGCGGTCCGGGCGTCCTCCCGGCCCCGCTCCCTCTGGAGGCGGGTGGCCAGGCGCCCCCCCTCCCGGCGCAGGAAGAGCCCGAAGGCCACCAGGAGGCTCGCCCACCCCATAAGGAAGAACCCCACTACGATCCACCACCCCCCTTCCTCGTCCCCCACGGGATCGGCGTCGCCCCAGAGGCTGCCCCCGAAGATGAGGCCCGTGGCCAGGGTGAAGGCCGCCACCACCAGGGCCGCTGGGACGTTGCGCCGTTCCGCCACGTCCACTCTGCTCCGGGCCCCGTAGGCCGAGACCACCGTCTGCCCCAGGAACTTCACGGCTGCGTAGCCCATGACCAGGTAGAACACGACGTAGATGCCCGTGACGCTCTCGTCGGCCCACACGGCGATCACCAGCCCGATCCAGAGCATGGAGAGGATCACCGCCAGGCGGACGAGCCCCGGCCCGGGGTTGCCCCGAAAGTAGAGGGAGTGGAGGGAGCCTTTCCGCGTCGCCACGAGTCCCACCACAGCCAGGAGCAGGGAGAACAGGAAGGCGATGACCTCGGAGCCGTCCATGGCGCCCCTCAGGGGGACGGAGGGGGAGAGGGCAGCAAGAGAGGGATGGGCACCTCCAGGGCCTCCGCCACGGCTCGGAGCATCTCGGCCTCTCGCAGCTCCACCCGGCCATCGGTCATGACCACGGCTCCGGCGGCCTCCAGGACCTGCTTCCGGGCCGCCGGCGCAGCTCCCTCCAGCCGCGTCAGAGCCTCGTCCACCCGATCCAGGGAGACGTTCTCTGCGGGAAGGAGGCGCCACGACTCCACCTTCCCCGGCAGGAGGGCCGCACCGGTACGGAAGGCCGTGGCGACCTCGGCGTCACCTCCGGAGCCGCTTCGAGCCACGGCCGACAGGAGCACCTCCGTCTCCTGCCGGAGCCGGGAAAGGGGGGTAGTGCCGAGGTGCCGCGATGGGAGAGTGTCCCCCTTGCCCAGGGGAAGGTTGCGGCGCACCAGGTGGAAGACGGCGAACTCGAAGGGGAGGATCTCCCCATCGGCACGGATCAGGGCCCCGACCGTGCTTCCCAGCACGCTTCCCCGCTCCCGAGGAAGGCTACGGAGAGCCGGGAGGGCCAGCTCCAGGAGAGGAAGCCGGCCCTCAGGACCCACCCCGGCCACACCAGGATGGAGTCCCATGACCCGCCGGGCTGCCTGTGGCCCGAGGGCCTCTTCCACCCGTGCCATCTGCCTCTCCCGCAGCTCCGGGTCGTCCCCCAGGAGGAGTGCCAAAACCACCGCCATGGCACCCTCAGCAGCCCGGACCTCATCCCGGAGTTCCGGGGGGATGTCTTCAAGGATCTTCCGGGCATATGCAAGGTGGTCAGACCCGGGTGAGCCGGCGGAAGACAGGAAGGCTCCGGAGAGCGCCGCGGCCGACAGCATGGCGGCGGGCCCGCCCGCCGTTCCGCTTCCGGAAACCCCAGGGACTGCTCCCGAAGCGGAAAGGCCACCTGGCATTCCCTCACCGACTCCTGGGAACGGGAACGGGAACGGGAACGGCCCCCCGGGCCTTCCACCCGTGCCTCGGGCCGGAGCGCCCTCGCCGGCTGCCGCCTCCGGCCCTCGCTCCGCGGGATCTCCCTCGCGCCCCCCACCCACGGGGCGCCGGACCGGATCCACCTCGAAGCTCCCATCCCACCGGGGGTCGATGCGCTGGATCCGCTTCGGCAGAGGAGGGTGTGTGGCGGTGAGGCCG
>Ga0114946_10000496_pt1 | contig 26412 bp, 24 predicted proteins | sample WalLakDeSediment_FD_88676 | JGI IMG/M metagenome (GOLD analysis project Ga0114946, IMG submission 88676) | Lake sediment microbial communities from Walker lake, Nevada to study Microbial Dark Matter (Phase II) - Walker Lake 11/02/13 Deep Sediment | ecosystem: Environmental > Aquatic >... | reverse complement strand
CTCAACCAAATGGTGCAGCAAGGTATGATATCACGCGAGGAGGCGACTGAGGCCGCCGCCTTCGAGTTCGAGTTCCTCGGCGGCTCCATGGGCTCGGTGGTCGGCGAGCGCTTCGTGCGCGGGGTCAACGCCGCCCTGGAGCAGGGCAGCGCTATGGTGTGCTTTGCCGCGAGCGGCGGGGCGCGCATGCAGGAGTCGCTCTTCTCGCTGATGCAGATGGCTAAGACCAGCGCGGCGCTCGGGCGCATGCGCCAGCGCGGGCTGCCCTTCGTCTCGGTGATGACCGACCCGACCATGGGCGGGGTCTCGGCGAGCCTCTCGATGCTCGGGGACGTCAATGTCGCAGAGCCAAATGCCCTGATCGGCTTCGCCGGCCCGCGGGTGATCGAGCAGACGGTGCGGGAGAAGCTGCCGGAGGGCTTCCAGCGCAGCGAGTTCCTGCTGGAGCACGGGGCGCTCGACATGATCCTCGATCGCCGCGACCTGCGTGACCGCATCGCCGACTTGATCGCCATCCTGACCCACCGCCCCCGGCCCTGAGCGCGGTCTGGGACCGGCCCGCGGCCGTCGGTCATGCGCTTCGACAACCTGGCCGACTGGCTGCGCTGGCAGGAGACCCTGCACCCAAGCGCGATCGAGCTCGGCCTCGATCGGGTCGCAGCGGTCTGGGCTGGGCTCGCCGGCGACTGGCCGGTGCCCCCGGTCATCACCATCGCCGGGACCAACGGCAAGGGGTCCTGCGCGGCCATGCTGGAGGCGATCTACGCCGCCGCCGGCTACCGCACCGCCTGTTACACCTCGCCCCATCTCCTGCGCTACAACGAGCGCATCCGCATCGACGGCGAGGAGATCGGCGACGCCGAGCTCTGCGCCGCCTTCGCCCGGGTGGACGCGGCGCGCGGCGACACCAGTCTCACCTATTTCGAGTTTGGCACGCTGGCGGCGCTCGATCTCTTCGCCCGCGCCCGGCCCGATGTCGCGATCCTGGAGGTGGGGCTCGGCGGGCGGCTGGACGCGGTCAACATCATCGACCCCGACGTCGCGCTGATCACGACCATCGGGATGGACCACATGGCCTGGCTCGGTGATTCGCTGGAGGCAATCGCGGCCGAGAAGGCCGGGATCCTGCGCACTGGGCGGCCGGCGGTGATCGGTCACCGCCAGCCGGCGCGCGCGATCACCGAGCGGGCCGAGGCCCTCGGCAGTCCGCTCTCCGTCCTCGGGCGGGACTTCGACTGGGAGCGGGACGGGGCGGGCTGGCGCTGGAGGGGGCCTCGAGGACGTGCCGTCGCGTTGCCGACGCCCGCGATGCGGGGCGTCTACCAGCTCGACAACGCCGCGGCCGTTCTGATGGCCCTCGACCGACTCAGCGGTCGGCTGCCGGTCCCGGTCTCGGCCCAGCGCCAGGGGTTACAGCGGGCCCGGGTGCCGGGGCGCTTCCAGGTCATCCCGGGGGCGCCCACCTGGCTCCTCGATGTTGCCCACAACGCCCCCGCCGCCGAGGCCCTGGCGCAGGCCCTGACCAGCTTCACCTGTGCCGGCCGGCTCCACGCAGTGCTGGGCGTGATGCGCGACAAGGACGCGGCCGCGATTGCCCTGCCTGTCGCCGCGCGGGTGGTGAGCTGGCACCTGGGGCAGGCCGCGGGAGAGCGCGCCCTGCCGGCCGAGGAGCTGCGGTTGCGGCTGGCTCAGGCCGGGATCGGGTCGGAGCTGACCGCCTACCCCGGCCTGGAGCAGGCGCTCGCCGGTGCCTCGGCGGCGGCCGCCCCCGACGACGCCGTCCTCGTCTTCGGCTCCTTCACCACCGTCGAGGCGGCCCTGCGGTGGTTCGGCGATCCTAACCACGCGCACGGATAGAGCCCCGCCACCCACGGATTTCGCCGCGATGCGCGCCGTTGGCGCCTCGCTTGCCGCAAAACCGATGCGCGACGGGTATACTGCGACCCCGCGCTGATTGAGAGGTCGAGACAGGAGTGGCAATGGAGGAAGGTGCAAAGCGGCGCTTGGTGGGGGCCGCGGTGATCCTGGCCCTGTTGGTCATCTTTCTGCCCATGCTGGTCGAGGAGGCGGACGAGCCCGCGGTGCCGGACGCCGCCCTGGCCGTCCCACCCCGGCCCTCCCCCGAGCCCCGTGCCCAGCCCGGGCCCTCCGCGGGTCTTACGGAGGAGGAGGCGCGCATCGAGCCCCCCACCGGAGCCGCCGAGCTGGCCCCCCCGCCCCTATACGTACCGCCGGTGCGCGACGAGCCGGCCCTGGTCGAGGACGAGCCCTCGACCCCGGTTCCCATCGTCGAGCCCGGGTCGGGGCCGCAACCCCGGGTCACCGACCGCGAGCCCGCGCCTCCTCCCAAGGCCGCCCCGCCGAAGCCGGCACCGACGCCGGCCGCGAAGCCGGGCGGCCCCTCCGCCTGGGTGGTGCAGGTCGCCGCGCTCACCGAGCAGCCGCGCGCCCAGGCGCTAGAGCGTGACCTGCGCAACAAGGGCCTGCCGGCCTTTATCGAGACCGTCGTCATCGACGGCCGGACCTTTCACCGGGTACGCGTCGGGCCCGAGTCGGACCGCAAGCGCATCGAGGCGTTGGCCGCATCGCTCAAGGAGCAAGGTCTTCAGCCGCAGATCCTGCGCCATCCCTAGCCGGGTGGGGGTCCCATGAGCGGATCGCGGACGATTCCTGACGTGAGATCCCGGACTAACCCGGCATGACACCCGTGTCGCCCCGAAGGATGAAAACACGGCTGTCATGCCGGGTTTCCCTCACCCCAGCCCTCTCCCAGCGGGAGAGGGGGACAAGGAGCGCCTTCGGCGCATTTTCAAGGTAACGAACAGGAAGCGCTCTTCGCGCGAGCTTTACGGTCATGAACCCAGTCGAGAGCGCCTCGAGGACCGACCCTCCTAACGATTTGCCTTCATTCGCGCCTGAGCGGTTTCCCGAATGTCATGATGTGGCTTGACTATCTGATTCTCGGCATCATCGCCTTATCTGCCCTCATCGGTCTCGTCCGCGGCCTGGTGCGCGAGGTCCTCTCGCTGGCAATCTGGATCGGCGCGATCTTGGTCGCTTGGGTCCTGTATGAACCCCTGGCGGAGCGGCTCACCCCTTGGATCAGCACGCCTTCGGTGAGGCTGGGCGCGGCCTTCCTGATCCTGGTCTTCGGCGTGTTGATCCTCGGGGCCATCGTCGGTCATCTGATCACCCTGCTGGTCGAGAAGACGGGCCTCACCGGAACGGATCGCCTGCTTGGGGTGGTGTTCGGCGCTGCGCGCGGGGCCGTGCTGGTGGCGATGCTGGTGTTCCTGGCGGGGCTCACGCCCTTGCCTGATGACCCCTGGTGGAAGGAGTCGGCGCTGGTCGGCCGCTTCCAGGTGTTGGCGGAGCGGGTGCTGGGCGAGCTCCCTCCCGAGGTGACGGAGCGGCTGAAGGCCCTGTGAATCGGCGAGGCAGCCGCGTGCCGCGTGCTCCGCACTCAAGTCGCCCGCGAGGGGTGGGGCGATGGCCGTCGGTGCGTTGGTCGCGAAACCCGGCGGCGGTCGAGCCCCCCGAGTCGCCGCTCGGCTGAGCGCTTTTCCCGGCAACGAGGTGCTTCATGTGCGGCATCGTAGGCATAGTCGGTAAGAGTCCGGTCAATCAGGCCCTCTACGACGCGCTGCTCGTCGTGCAGCACCGCGGCCAGGATGCCGCAGGGATCGTCACCTGCGAGGGCGAGAAGCTCCACCTGCGCAAGGACAACGGGCTGGTGCGCGACGTCTTCCGCACCCGCCACATGCTCCAGCTCCGCGGCAACATGGGGATCGGGCACGTTCGCTACCCCACCGCCGGGGCGTCGAGCTCGGCCGAGGCCCAGCCCTTCTACGTCAACTCGCCCTACGGCATTGTCCTCGCCCACAACGGCAACCTGACCAACGCCGAGGACCTCAAGCGCGACCTCTTCGTCGAGGATCTGCGCCACCTCAACACCGATTCCGACTCGGAGATCCTGCTCAACGTCTTTGCTCACGAGCTGCAGATCCAGGGCAAGCTGCGCATCGACGAGCAGGACATCTTCCGCGCCGTCGCCGGCGTGCACCGGCGCTGCCGCGGCGGTTATGCCGCCGTGGCCATGATCCCCGGCTTCGGCATCTGCGGCTTCCGCGACCCCAACGGCGTCCGCCCCATCGTCTACGGCCGGCGCGAGACCGACGACGGCGCCGAGTACATGATCGCCTCCGAGAGCGTCGCCCTCGACACCCTGGGCTTCCGGCTCATCGCCGACGTCGCGCCGGGCGAGGCGGTCTTCATCGACGTCGCCGGCAATCTCCACACCCGCCAGTGCGCCGAGCAGCCGGTGCTCTCGCCGTGCATCTTCGAGTTCGTCTATTTCGCCCGGCCGGACTCGATCATCGACAACATCTCGGTGCACAAGGCGCGCTCCCGGATGGGCCGCAAGCTCGCCGCGAAGATCAAGCGGGAGTGGTCGAGCCACGACGTCGACGTCGACGTCGTCATCCCGGTGCCCGACACCAGCCGCACGGCCGCCTTGCAGCTCGCCAACGCGCTCGATGTCGGTTATGCGGAGGGTTTCATCAAGAACCGCTACATCGGGAGAACCTTCATCATGCCGGGGCAGAAGGTGCGCAAGAAGTCGGTGCGCCAGAAGCTCAATGCGATCGATCTGGAGTTCCGCAAGAAGAACGTGCTCCTGGTCGATGACTCCATCGTGCGCGGGACGACCTCCCAGCAGATCATCCAGATGGCCCGCGACGCTGGGGCGCGCCGCGTCTACCTGGCCTCGGCGGCCCCGCCGGTGCGCCATCCCAACGTCTACGGGATCGACATGCCCACCGCGAGCGAGCTGGTCGCCCACGGGCGGAGCGAGGCGGAGATCTGCCGCCTGCTCGGCGCCGACAGGCTGATCTTTCAGGACCTGGCCGACCTGATCCAGGCGGTGCAGAAGAAGGGTAAGAGCGACGTCGACCGTTTCGACTGTTCGGTCTTCGACGGCGACTACGTCACCGGCGATGTCACCCCGGAGTACCTGCGCCAGCTCGAGCAGCAGCGCAACGACGCGGCCAAGGAGGCCAAGGCGCGCCACAGCGAGACCGTGATCGAGCTCTACAACACCGACTAACCCGGCATGACACCCGTGTCGCCCCGAAGGATGAAAACACGGCTGTCATGCCGGGTTTCCCTCACCCCGGCCATCTCCCAGCGGGAGAGGGGGGCAAGGTGCGCCTTCGGCGCATTTTCAAGGTAACGATCATGGCGATACGCGCCGCCCCGAACGATGACAAGCAGTCGCGTATGGCCGTGATCCTTCCCTCACCCCATCCCTCTCCCGCGCGCGGGAGAGGGGGATTTCGAGCGCGCTGCGCGCGTTTTTCACGTTAAGGACCGCACCACGCCAATGTCGCACAGGGCCGCCCCCCCCGGCTTTTCCACCCTCGCCATCCGCACCGGCCACCGGCGAACGGGCGAGGGCGAGCACAGCGAGCCCATCTTCGCGACCTCCAGCTACGTCTTCGCGAGCGCGGCCGAGGCCGCCGCACGCTTCGCCGGCGAGGTTCCGGGGAACATCTACTCGCGCTTCACCAACCCCACCGTGCGCACCTTCGAGGAGCGCCTCGCGGCCCTCGAGGGTGGGGAGACCTGCGTCGCCACGGCCTCGGGGATGTCGGCGATCCTGGCGATGTGCTTGGCGCTGCTCAAGGCCGGCGACCACCTGGTCTGCTCCCGCAGCGTCTTCGGCACGACTACGGTGCTGCTCAACAAGTACCTGGCGCGCTTCGGCGTCGAGACGAGCTACGTCGAGCTCGCCGACCTCGACGCCTGGGCCGCCGCCATCCGCCCTAACACCCGGCTCTTGTTCCTGGAGACGCCGTCGAACCCGCTCACCGAGATGGTCGACGTCCCCGCCTTGGCCGAGCTGGCCCACGGCCGGGGCTGTCTGCTTGCGGTCGATAACTGCTTCTGCACCCCGGCGCTCCAGCGGCCGCTGGCGCTGGGGGCGGACCTGGTCATCCACTCGGCGACCAAGTATCTGGACGGCCAAGGCCGTTGCCTGGGCGGGGCGGTGGTCGGTGACCACAAGCTGGTCGGCGAGGAGGTCTTCGGGGTGATCCGCACGGCCGGCCCGAGCCTGAGCCCGTTCAATGCCTGGGTGTTCCTGAAAGGCCTGGAGACCCTGGAGCTGCGGATGCTCGCGCACGCCCGCAACGCCCAGACGCTTGCCTTTTGGCTCCAGGACCAGCCCGGCATCACGCGGGTCCACTATCCGGGGCTCGCCTCGCACCCGCAGCACGATCTGGTGGGGACCCAACAGCGCACCGGCGGCGGTATCGTCGCGTTCGAGGTCGCCGGCGGTCGAGAGGCCGCGTGGGGGGTGATCGACGCGACCCGGATGATCTCCATCACGGCCAATCTCGGCGACACCAAGACCACCATCACTCACCCCGCAACCACCACCCATGGTCGGCTCACGCCCGAGGAGCGCGCGGCGGCGGGCATCGGCGAGGGGCTGATCCGGGTTGCGGTCGGGTTGGAGGACCAGGAGGACATCCAGGCCGATCTCGCCCGAGGCCTGGGGGGGCGCCGCGAATGAACGCAAATCAAGGCAAATAGGTCGAAGGGGCTGTGCAGGCTGTCGTCGGCAGATCTCCGCGACGCGCGCGCTTTTTTTGGTGGTTGGATCGGCGCACGCTTGGATTGCGCCGTGGCGTCCGTCCGGGGACCGCTCCGCGATCGCGTAGTCCTCTGTCGAATTTGCGTGAATTTGCGTTGAGTTGCGGCGGCACCGAAAAAGGGCATCAGTCCGCAAATGAACGCAAATAAACGCAGATGAAACATAGGGTTGCAAGGCGAGGGCGCTCACCCCGAGGGTGAGCGCAGTGAGTCAAGCAAGCCCTTGTTTTTCTTGTTTTTTCTTGACGACCAGTCGCCCGAACTGCCCTTTTCAGGCTGAATGATCTCCGTAACCGACGCCGAGCCCTCGGTCGACGACCTCCGAGCGAAGTGGGACGCCCGTTATCGCCAGAGCGATCGCATCCCCTCGCCGGCCCTCGTCCTGTCGGAGAACCGCCACCTGCTGCCCCGCTCGGGCGAGGCGCTGGATCTTGCCTGCGGGCTGGGTGAGAACGCCCTGTTGCTCGCCGAGGAGGGCCTGTTGGTCAGCGCCTGGGACCTCTCGCCGGTGGCGATCGAGCGCCTCGGTCGGGAGGCCGCGGCGCGGGGGCTCACGGTCTCGGCGCAGGTGCGGGACGTCCGGACCCATCCGCCTGCCGTCGATGGCTTCGACGTCATCGTTGTCGCCCACTTCCTCGACCGGGTGCTGGCCCCGGCCATCGCCGCGTCCCTACGCCCCGGTGGGCTACTCTTCTACCAGACGTACACCTGCGAGGCGGTGACCGAGCAGGGGCCGACGAGCCCCGCCTACCGGCTTGCGCCCAACGAGCTGCTCCGGCTCTTCCCTGGTCTCCTGATCCGCTGCTATCGGGAGGAGGGCCGCCTGGGCGATCTCAGCCGGGGGGTGCGCGACCTGGCGCTGCTCGTGGGTGAGCAGCGGGCCGGCCTTGGCGCGGCTGAGCCCGGCCCTCTCCCAGCGGGCTAGGGGGACCGGGAGCGCCTGCGGCGCATCTTCACGGTCGAGGTGAATTCCATGGCAGTCGATCCAGCCCTATTCCCACCGGCCTTGCTGTGGCTCCTCGACGTCCTCTTCGGGCTCGCCCTGCTCGCGGCGCTGCGCATGGCGCCCTGGCGCAGGCTGCGTGAGGCCGGACTGACGCACGTGTTTTTCGGGACCGTCGTGGCGCTCCTGTTCCTGTGGCACCTACGGGCGGATGTCGAGCCGGGACTGTCCTTCCACCTCCTCGGCCTCACGGCGGTCACGCTCATGTTCGGCTGGTCGCTCGCCGTGATCGCCGCCACGCTGGCGCTGCTCGGGGTGTTCGTGAACACCGGTGCGGGCTGGGCGGGTTTCGCGTTGAACGCCATGGTGGCCGGGGTGATCCCGATCACGCTGACTCAGGCCCTGCTCATCCTGATTCGGTGGTACCTGCCTAAGCAGTTTTTCGTCTACGTGCTGGTCAACGGCTTCCTGACCGCGGGTTTCGTCGGGGTCGCGTCCGGCTACCTGGTCACCTGGCTCCTGGTGTTGAGCGGGGCCTACTCTTTCGCCCGATTAGACCAGAGTTTCCTGCCCTTTTTTCCGCTCATGTTCCTGCCCGAGGCGATGCTCAACGGCTGGATCATTGCGATTCTGGTCGCCTTCCGTCCGCACTGGGTCTACTCGTTTAGCGACGAGCAGTACCTCAAGGGCAAGTAGGGGTCGCCGCGTGCCTTGGTGGGGGAAGGTCGTCGGCGGGGCGCTGGGCTTCGTCCTCGGCGGGCCGCTCGGGGCCCTGCTGGGGGCGGTCTTGGGGCACAACCTCGACCGCGGCATCAAGTCCCTGGAGGGCACCGAGACGCTCGACCCGGGCGAGCGCGAGCGGGTCCAGACCGCCTTCTTCACCGCCACATTCGCCGTCATGGGGCACCTCGCCAAGGCGGATGGGCGGGTGTCTCGGCGCGAGATCGCGCTGGCCGAGGCGGTGATGACCCAGATGGACCTCTCCGCGGAGATGCGGCGCGCGGCGATCGAGCTCTTCAATCAGGGCAAGGCGCCCGGCTTCCCGCTCGACCAGGTCCTCGACCAGTTTCGCCGCGAATGCCATCGCCGCCGCACCCTGCTCCAGATGTTCCTGGAGATCCAGGTCCAGGCGGCCTATGCCGACGGCCCGCCGGACGCGCGGGAGGCGCGGCTCTTGGTCCATATCTGCGAGCGGCTTGGCATCCCGGCGTTTATGCTGCGGCGTCTGGAGCAGATGGTGCGGCTGCAGGCGCAGTTCGAGACCGGCGCCGCCGGTCAGGAGCGTCGGCCCCAGCGCCCGCAGGGGCCGACGCTCGAGCAGGCCTACGCGGTGCTGGGCCTCTCACCGAAGGCCACGGAGGCCGACGTCAAGCGGGCCTATCGACGGCTGATGAGCCAACACCACCCGGACAAGCTCGTCTCCAAGGGCCTGCCGGAAGAGATGATGAAGCTCGCGACCCAGAAGACCCACGAGATCCGCCAGGCCTACGACCTGATCACGCGCTCGCGCGCGGCGGGTTGATTTTCGCCTGAGCTGCCGATAAGCTGCCGCGCTTGTTTCTCACGGAGGTGCGCATGCGTCAGCCCCTAGTCGCGGGTAACTGGAAGATGAACGGCTCGAAGAGCAGCGTCGCCGAGCTCCTGGCCGGTATCAAGGCCGGGGTCGGCTCGGTCGCTCGCGCCGAGGTGGCGGTGTGTCCGCCATACGTCTTCCTGCCCATGACGGAGGCGGGACTGGCCGGCGGCCCGGTGCTCTGGGGCGCCCAGAATCTCTCGACCGAGAAGGCCGGGGCCTTCACGGGGGAGGTAGCGGCGTCCATGCTCAAGGACTTCGGCTGCACCTACGTGATCGTCGGCCACTCCGAGCGCCGCACCCTCTACGGCGAGGACGACGTCACGGTGGCCAAGAAATTCGCCGCGGCCCGCGCCGCAGGCCTCAGGCCGATCCTGTGCGTCGGCGAGACGCTGCAAGAGCGCGAGCAGGGTGTCACCGAGCAGGTCGTGGCGCGCCAGCTCGACGCGGTGATCGAGCTCGAGGGCTCGGCCGCCTTGGCAGACGGCGTCATCGCCTACGAGCCGGTGTGGGCGATCGGGACCGGCAGGACAGCGACGCCGGAGCAGGCGCAGGAGGTGCATGCCTTCATCCGCGGCCGCATCGCCGAGTGCGACGCGGGGGTCGCGGCAGGGCTGCGCATCCTCTACGGCGGCAGCATGAACCCCGGCAATGCGGCAGAGCTGGTCGCCAAGCCCGACATCGACGGCGGTCTGATCGGCGGGGCCTCGCTCAAGGCGGCGGACTTCCTCGCCATCTGTCAGGCGGCGGACGCCAGCCAGTGAGCCAGTGATGCAGACCATCCTGACCGTCGTGCACCTGTTTCTCGCCATCGGCCTGGTCGGGCTGGTGCTGATGCAGCACGGGCGGGGTGCAGACGCCGGGGCCGCCTTTGGCAGCGGTGCCTCCGCCACGGTCTTCGGGTCGCGCGGGTCTACGTCATTCCTGTCGCGCTCGACCGCGGTGATTGCCACGATCTTTTTCCTGACGAGCATGGCACTGGCCTATTTCGCCGCCCAGGTCGGGGAGCCGCGCGGACTCATGGAGGGGGTGGAGGCTCCGGCCGAGGTGCCCGCGCCGCCGAGCCGCGTGGAGGACATCCCGGTACCACTGCCGCAGGCGGCGCCGAGTGAGGCCCCGGAGGCCGGTCTTGGAATACCCGTTCCGTCGGCGCCGCTGGAAGCGCCCGCGGTCCCCGGGAATGATGGGGAGCCGCCCCGGCCGCAGTGAGCGCGTGATCGCTGGGTGATTCACGCTTTACCGCGAAGATGCCGCGTGGCGCGGGCGCGATCTGCTTCATGGAGACGTGCGAGCATTCGGCGTTTCCCGTGCGGGGCAGGAGGCCCGGCCGATTTGAGGGGGCCTCGAAGTAATGCCCTCCCTGGCATTTTTCGGGACGCGAAGCGAAAAGGGCGGTTTCCGCTTCGTTTCAATGCCAGGCGCTTTGGCGCCTGAACATGCCTGGGCATCCCTCCCCCGCAACGGCGCCTTGGATGTTTCAAGGTGCCCCTCAAGCGCTCAAGCGCTTGAAAGATGAAAGGACTGCGTCATGCGGTTCTGTGCTGGCTTTTGGCCAGGATGGCCAATCAATCAGCGTCTCTTTAGCCGACGTGGTGGAATTGGTAGACACGCTATCTTGAGGGGGTAGTGGCGCAAGCCGTGTCGGTTCGAGTCCGACCGTCGGCACCAAACAGACAGCGGCATGCGCGCGCGGCGCCATGGCGCTTTTTTTATGTCCTGAGAAATACATCTAACTCCCTGAAAATTGGTGACTTCCTGGTCGGGGGCTGGCTTGACAGCCCGGCGGGCACTGACTAGACTCCCCCGTCACGCCGCGGTGGTCCGCACTCCCTGGTAGTAGGGCAACGAGGAGGATACGGGTGCTCGAGAACTACCTCCCCATCCTGATCTTCCTCGTCGTGGGGACGCTGGTCGGTATCGGCTCGATCGTGGCCGGATTCGTCCTCGGCCCCCGGCGCCCGGACGCGGAAAAAAATTCCGCCTACGAGTGCGGCTTCGAGGCCTTCGAGAGCGCACGCATGAAGTTCGACGTGCGCTACTACCTGGTCGCCATCCTGTTCATCATCTTCGATCTGGAGATCGCCTTCCTTTTCCCCTGGGCGGTCGTGCTCGACAGCCTGGGCGGCTTCGGGTTGATCGCGATGCTCGTCTTCCTCGGCATCCTCGTCGTCGGCTTCGTCTACGAGTGGAAGAAGGGGGCCTTGGAATGGGAATAGAAGGCATCCTCGAGCAGGGCGTGGTCACGACCACGGCCGACAAGCTCATCAACTGGGCGCGGACCGGGTCGCTCTGGCCCATGACCTTCGGGCTCGCCTGCTGCGCGGTGGAGATGATGCAAGCAGGGGCCTCCCGTTACGACCTCGACCGGTTCGGCATCGTCTTTCGCCCGAGCCCTCGTCAGTCCGACGTGATGATCGTCGCGGGTACCCTGGTCAACAAGATGGCCCCGGCCCTGCGCAAGGTCTACGACCAGATGGCCGAGCCACGCTGGGTGATCTCTATGGGCTCCTGCGCCAATGGCGGCGGCTATTACCATTACTCCTATGCGGTCGTGCGCGGCTGCGACCGCATCGTGCCGGTCGACGTCTACGTGCCGGGCTGCCCGCCGACGGCGGAGGCGCTGCTCTTCGGCATTCTGCAGCTCCAGAATAAGATCCGCCGCACCAACACCATCGCCCGCTGAGCAGTCACCCGTCATGACAGAGCAGCCATCGAGAACCGGCGGCCGCGGCGCCCTCGCGAGTGCCCTGGAGCGCCACTTCGCGGCCCAGGGCTGCGAGGTCCTCACCGCCCTCGGTGAGGTCACCCTGATCGTCCCCGCCGAGCGCCTCCTCGCCGTCGCGGGGGCCCTGCGCGACCACAAGGATTTCCACTTTGCCGAGCTGATCGACCTCTGCGGCGTCGACTACTCCGCCTACGGGCGCTCCGAGTGGGTGACCGAGGAGGCCTCGACCACCGGCTTCGGCCGCGGGGTGGACCGTGACTTCGATCCCAAGCTCGACGACCCCAAGCGCTTCGCCGTCGTCTATCACCTGCTCTCCCTGGAGCACAACCGGCGGCTGCGGCTGCGCGTCTATGCCGGTGGCGCGGCCCCCATGGTCGATTCGGTCCGCGGACTGTGGACCGTCGCCGATTGGTACGAGCGCGAGGCCTTCGACCTCTTTGGCATCCTCTTCCGCGGCCACCCGGACCTGCGCCGGCTGCTGACCGACTACGGCTTCGTCGGACACCCCTTCCGCAAAGACTTCCCGCTCATCGGGCAGGTGGAGATGCGCTACGACCCCGAGCAGCAGCGGGTGGTGTACGAGCCGGTGAGCATCGAGCCGCGCACCCTGGTCCCGCGGGTGATCCGCTCGGACAGCCGCTACGCCCGCGACCCGGCCACCCGGACGGACGCCTCCGATGCCTGAGATCCGCAACTACACCCTGAACTTCGGCCCCCAGCACCCGGCCGCCCACGGCGTGCTGCGGTTGGTGCTGGAGATGGACGGCGAGGTGATCGAGCGCGCCGACCCGCACATCGGCCTGCTGCACCGCGGCACCGAGAAGCTCGCCGAGTCCAAGCCGTTCAACCACAGCATCGGCTACATGGACCGGCTGGACTACGTGTCCATGATGTGCAACGAGCACGGTTACGTGCGGGCGATCGAGAAGCTGCTCGGGATCGAGGTCCCGGAGCGCGCCCAGTATATCCGCACGATGTTCGACGAGATCACCCGCATCCTCAACCACATGCTGTGGCTGGGATCGCACGCGCTCGACGTCGGCGCCATGACGGTCTTCCTCTATTGCTTCCGTGAGCGCGAGGACCTCATGGACTGCTACGAGGCGGTCTCCGGCGCGCGGCTGCACGCGACCTATTACCGCCCCGGCGGGGTCTACCGCGACCTGCCCGAGCGCATGCCGCGCTACCAGGGCTCGTCGAAGTGGCACAGCGAGGCCGACATCGCCCGCAAGAACGCCGCCCGCGAGGGGTCGCTGCTCGACTTCATCGAGGACTTCACCGAGCGCTTCCCGACCTATGTCGACGAATACGAGACCCTGCTCACCGACAACCGGATCTGGAAACAGCGCACGGTCGGCATCGGGGTCGTCTCGCCCGAGCGGGCCCTGCAGCTCGGCTTCACCGGCCCCATGCTGCGCGGCTCAGGCTTCGCCTGGGACCTGCGCAAGAAGCAGCCCTACGCCGCCTACGACAAGGTCGACTTCGACATCCCGGTCGGCCAGAACGGCGATTGCTACGACCGCTACCTGGTGCGCATCGAGGAGCTGCGCCAATGCAACCGCATCATCCGCCAGTGCGTCGACTGGTTACGGGCCAATCCCGGTCCGGTGATGGTCGATGACCACAAGGTCACCCCGCCGCCGCGCTCGGAGATGAAGGACGACATGGAGGCCCTGATCCACCACTTTAAGCTCTTTACCGAGGGCTACTGCCCGCCACCCGGCGAGGTCTATGCCGCGGTCGAGGCCCCCAAGGGCGAGTTCGGTTGCTACATCATCTCCGACGGCGCCAACAAGCCCTATCGGCTCAAGGTCCGCGCCCCCGGCTTTGCCCACATCTCGGCGATGGACGAGATGGCGCGCGGCCACATGCTGGCCGACGTGGTCGCCATCATCGGGACCATGGACATCGTCTTCGGGGAGATCGACCGCTGATGAGCCTGCGCAGTGCACCCCTGGCCGCGGAGGCGCCCGAGCGCCCCAAGGACGGCCTATTCGCCCCCGAGATCCGCGCCGAGATCGACGCCCACATCGCCAAGTACCCCCCGGAGTGGAGGCAATCGGCGGTGATGCCCGCGCTGACCCTGGTCCAGGAGTGGAACGGCGGCTGGCTGACGCGTGAGCTGATGGACGACGTCGCCAGCTATCTCGACATGCCCCCAGTGGCGGTCTACGAGGTCGCGACCTTCTACGGCATGTACGACCTCGAGCCGGTCGGCCGGCACAAGGTCTGTGTGTGCAACAGCATCTCCTGCCTGCTCTGCGGCTCCGAGGAGCTGATCCATCACGTCGAGCGCAAGTACGGCGTGCGCCCCGGCGAGACCACGGGCGACGGCCGCTTCACCTTCAAGGAGGTCGAGTGTCTGGGTGCCTGCCGGCATGCCCCCGCGGTGCTGATTGGCAAGACCTATCACGAGGGCCTCTCGGCCGAGGCGCTCGACAAGCTGATCGAGGAGCTCGATTGACGCCATGGTCGAGAATCAGAACAGCGTCTGCTTCCGCACCCTGCACCTCGAGGAGCCCTGGTCGCTCGCGAGCTACCGCGGCGTCGGCGGTTATGTGCAATGGGAGAAGATCCTCGAGGATAAGCCCGACCCCGCCAAGATCATCGACGAGCTCAAGCGCTCGGTCCTGCGCGGGCGCGGCGGTGCCGGCTTCCCGACCGGCCTCAAGTGGAGCTTCATGCCCCGCACCGCGCCGGGACAGAAGTACATCGTCTGCAACTCCGACGAGGGCGAGCCCGGAACCTGCAAGGACCGCGACATCCTGCGCTATAACCCGCATCAGTTGATCGAGGGCATGGCGATCGCCGGCTACTGCATTGGCGCGACCGTCGGCTACAACTACATCCGCGGGGAGTTCTACGAGCCCGTCGACCGTTTCGAGGCGGCGCTCAGGGAGGCCTATGAGGCCGGCCTGATCGGCAAGGACATCCAGGGGTCGGGGGTGGACTTCGACCTCTATACCCACTGCGGGGCCGGGGCCTATATCTGCGGGGAGGAGACCGCGCTCTTGGAGTCCATCGAGGGCAAGAAGGGACAGCCGCGCTTCAAGCCGCCGTTCCCGGCCCAATTCGGGCTCTATGGCAAGCCGACCACGATCAACAACACCGAGTCCCTGGCCTCGGTCCCGGTGATCCTGGAGAAGGGCGGGCAGTGGTTCCTGGAGCAGGGCCGGCCCAACAATGGCGGGCCCAAGCTCTTCTCGGTCACCGGCCACGTCGAGCGGCCCAACAACTTCGAGGTCCCCTTGGGTACGCCTTTCCGCGAGCTGCTCGACATGGCGGGCGGTGTGAAGGGCGGCAAGCGGCTCAAGGCGGTGATCCCGGGCGGCTCCTCGGTCCCGGTGGTGCCGGGGGAGGTCATGATGCAGACCGACATGGACTACGACTCGATCGCCAAGGCGGGCTCGATGCTCGGCTCCGGCGCGGTCATCGTGATGGCCGAGGGGACCTGCATGGTCAAGGTCCTCGCCAACCTCGCCCACTTCTACGCCCACGAGTCCTGCGGCCAGTGCACCCCCTGCCGCGAGGGCACCGGCTGGCTCGCGCGGGTGCTGCACCGCATCCTGCACGGGCAGGGCCGTCCCCAGGACCTCGACCTGCTCGACGGCGTGGCCGGGCGCATCGGCGGGCGCACCATCTGCGCCCTGGGCGATGCCGCCGCCATGCCGGTGCAGAGCTTCCTGCAGCACTATCGGCACGAGTTCGAGTACATGATCGAGCACGGCGGCCGGAGCCTGGCCGAGGCGGCCTGAGTGCCGGGTCGAGCACAGAGACGACGCGAATGACGGACAAGCTCAGCATCGAGATCGACGGCCGGGTCTGCGAGGCGTCGCCCGGGGAGATGATCATCGCGGTCGCCGACCGCGAAGGGGTCAGCATCCCCCGCTTCTGCTACCACAAGAAGCTCTCGATCGCCGCCAACTGCCGCATGTGCCTGGTCGAGGCCGAGCAGGGCGGGCGGCCCTTCCCCAAGCCCGTACCGGCCTGCGCCACCCCGGTCGCCGACGGCATGAAGGTGCTCACCCGCTCGCCCAAGGCCCTGGAGGCCCAGCGCGGGACCATGGAGTTCCTGCTCATCAATCACCCGCTCGACTGCCCGATCTGCGATCAGGGCGGGGAGTGCGAGCTGCAGGACGTGGCCATGGGCTACGGTGGCGACGTCTCCCGCTACAGCGAGGGCAAGCGGGTCGTCAAGGACGAGGACCTCGGCCCGCTGGTCGCGACCGACATGACGCGCTGCATCCACTGCACCCGCTGCGTGCGCTTCGGCGCCGAGATCGCGGGGATACGCGAGCTGGGGGCCACGGGCCGCGGCGAGGACATGCGCATCGGGACCTTCGTCGCCCACACCCTGACCCACGAGCTCTCCGGCAACATCATCGACCTCTGCCCGGTCGGGGCGCTGACCTCCAAGCCCTTCCGCTTCAAGGCCCGCTCCTGGGAGCTGACCCAGGCCGACGGCATCGCCCCGCACGACGCGGTGGGCTCGAACATCCACCTGCACCTGCGCGGCAACCAGGTGATGCGGGTCCATCCCAAGGACAACGAGGCGGTGAACGAGACCTGGATCTCCGACCGCGACCGCTTCAGCTTCGAGGGCCTCGCGAGCCCGGAGCGGCTCACCGAGCCGATGGTCAAGGACGGCGGCGCCTGGCACCCGATCGGTTGGCAGGACGCCCTGGTTCGGGTGGCCGAGCGGCTCAAGGCCGTCGGTGGCGAGGGTTTGGGCGTGCTGATCGCCCCCACGGCAACCCTGGAGGAGATGTATCTCGCGCAGAAGCTCGCCCGCGGGTTGGGCGCGGCTGCCATCGACAGCCGGCTGCGCCAGCAGGACTTCCGCGGCGACGCGGCCGACCCGTTGCTGCCCTGGCTGGGTGTGCCGATCGCGGGGCTCGAGACCCACGACGGCGTGCTGCTGATCGGCAGCGACCTCCGTCAGGAGCAGCCGCTCCTCGCACATCGTATCCGCAAGGCGGTGCTGGCCGGGGGCGGGGTGGTGCTGGTCAACCCGCTGCGGCTCGATCTGCGGTTCCCCGCGCAGCAGCTCGTCGCAAGCCCCGCCGGTATGCTTGGGGACCTCGCCGCGATCGCCAAGGCGCTGGGGAAGCAGGGCGCGGGATCGATCAAGGACCTGATTACCCAGGCCAATCCGGACGACCGCCACCGGGCCGCGGCCGAGCGCCTCAAGCAGGCGGGGGAGGGGTCCCGAGGGTTGATCCTGCTCGGTGCGCTCGCCGCCGCCCACCCCGACTACACCCTGCTCAAGGCCCTCGCCTACCTGATCGCCGAGGCGACCGGGGGTCAGGTCGGTTACCTGGCGCCCGCGGCCAACAGTGTCGGGGCGTATTTCGCCGGTGCCCTGCCGCACCGGCTCCCCGGTGCCCGACCGGCCGAGCCGGCCGGTGCCCATACGCGTGAGATGCTCGCGACGCCGCGCAAGGCCTACCTGCTCTGGGGGCTCGAGCCCGTCTACGACCTCGCGAGCCCTAATCTGGCGGCCGGGGCGCTGGAGCGCGCCGAGCTGGTCGTCGCCTGCACCAGCTTCCGCAGCCCCTCGCTGGCGGCCGCCGCCGATCTGATGCTCCCCATCGCGGCCTTCGCCGAGACCTCGGGGACCCTGGTCAACGCCGCTGGTGCCTGGCAGCGTTTTCAGGGCGCGGTCGCCCCGCCGGGTGAGGCGCGGCCCGGCTGGAAGGTCCTGCGGGTACTCGGCAACCTGCTCGACCTCCCCGGCTTCGAGTACGTCGACACGGGTGAGATCCATGTCGAGCTCGCCGCGCTCTGCGCGGATGCGCGGCCGGACAACACCCCGCGCGGCGACCCTAAGGTCGATCTGCCGGCGCCCCAGGTCAAGGCGGGTCTGACGCGCGTCGGTACGCTTCCCATCTACCGCAGCGATCCGCTGGTGCGCCGCGCCCCGGCCTTGCAGCGCACGGCCGGGGCGGATGTCCTGGCGGTTGCGCTGAGCCCGGCTCAGGCGGCAGACCTGGGGCTCGCCGAGGGCGACCTCGCGATCGTTCGCCAGAACGGGGCGGCGGTGCGCGCGGCGGTGATCCTCGACGCGGGCGTCCCGCCCGGTTGTGCCGCCATCCCCGCCGCGGTGACCGGCAGCGAGACCCTGGGCGAGCAGATCGGCCCGGTCGTGGTCGAGAAGGCCTGAGGCAGGAGATACCATGATCGAGCTCTGGACCGCCCTGCCGGTGACGCTGCAGATCCTCATCAAGATCTTCGCCATCGTGCTGCCGCTGCTCGGTTTGGTGGCCTACTACACCTACGCCGAGCGCAAGGTCATCGGCTACATGCAGGTGCGCATTGGCCCCAACCGGGTGGGTTGGCGCGGGCTGCTGCAGCCCATCGCCGATGCACTCAAGCTGATGATGAAGGAGATCGTCATCCCCTCTGGGGCCAACAAGGTCCTGTTCCTGATTGCGCCCCTGCTGGCGATCGGTCCGGCGCTGGCGGCCTGGGCGGTCTTTCCCTTCGACGAGGGGATGGTGCTCGCCGACATCAACGCCGGGCTCCTTTATATCCTGGCGCTGACCTCGCTCGGCGTGTACGGGGTCATCCTGGCGGGCTGGGCGTCCAACTCCAAATACGCCTTCCTCGGCGCCATGCGCTCGGCGGCCCAGATCGTCGCCTACGAGATCGCCATGGGCTTCGCGCTGGTCGGCGTGCTGATGGCGGCGGGGAGCCTCAACCTGGGCGACATCGTCCGTGCGCAGGGCGGGAGCCTCCTCACCTGGTTTTGGCTGCCGTTATTGCCGCTGTTGGGCGTGTACTTCATCTCGGGGGTGGCCGAGACCAACCGCGCCCCCTTCGACGTGGCCGAGGGCGAGTCCGAGATCGTCGCCGGTTTCCACGTCGATTACTCGGGGATGACCTTTGCGGTCTTCTTCCTCGCCGAGTACGCCAACATGATCCTGATCGCGGCGCTCACGGTGCTCTTTTTCTTCGGCGGCTGGCTCTCCCCGCTGCCCCAGGCCTGGGTGGACGGGGTCTTCCTGCTCGACGACGGCTTCCACTGGCTGCTGCTCAAGACCTTCTTCTTCATGTTCCTCTTCCTGTGGTTCCGCGCGACCTTCCCGCGCTACCGCTACGACCAGATCATGCGGCTCGGTTGGAAGGTGTTCATCCCGATCACAATCGTGTGGATCGTCGTCTTGGGGCTCGCGGTGGTCTACGAGCTGCCCCCTTGGTGGTCGGCCTGACGGGAGGGCATGCATGCTCCAATCCTTGCGCGAATACGTCCGCAGCCTCTTCCTGCTGGAGCTGCTAAGGGGCCTCGGCCTGACCGGGCGCTACCTCTTCCAGGGCAAGTTCACCGTCCAGTATCCAGAGGAGAAGGCACCGATCTCGCCACGCTTTCGCGGGCTTCACGCGTTGCGGCGCTACCCCAACGGGGAAGAACGCTGCATCGCCTGCAAGCTGTGCGAGGCAACCTGCCCGGCGCTTGCGATCACCATCGAGGCCGAGCCCCGCGAGGACGGCTCGCGGCGCACCACGCGTTACGACATCGACCTCTTCAAGTGCATCTTCTGCGGCTTCTGTGAGGAGTCCTGCCCGGTCGATTCGATCGTCGAGACTGCGATCTACGAATACCACTTCGAGGAGCGCGGCGAGCACGTTATGACCAAGGAGAAGCTGCTCGCCATCGGCGACAAGTACGAGGCGGAGATCGCCGCCGCGCGCGCCGCCGACGCCCCGTACCGCTGAGTGAAACCGCTGGGATAACCGACACGCCATGGGCTTCGAAAAGTTCCTCTTCTACGTCTTCGCGGCCATCACCGTGGTGTCCGCGGCGATGGTCGTGACCCGGCGCAACCCGGTGCACGCGGTGCTCTATCTGGTCTTGGCGTTCGTCGCTACGGCGGTGCTCTGGATGCTGCTGGAGGCCGAGTTTCTCGCCATCGTCCTGGTGCTCGTCTACGTCGGCGCGGTGATGGTCCTGTTCCTCTTCGTGGTGATGATGCTTGATGTGGAGCAGGCCGCGCTCAAGGCCCAGTTCATCCGCTTCATGCCCCTCGGGCTGGCCATCGCCTTGGTTATGCTGGCGCTCATCGTCATGGTGGTTGGGCCGGGGAATTTCGGCCTCGAGCAGTTCGCCAAGCCGGCGCCGCAGCCGGCCGACTACAGCAATACCGAGTCGCTCGGGTCGCTGCTCTACACCGTCTATGTCTATCCCTTCGAGATCGCCGCGGTGATCCTCCTGGTAGCGATCGTCGCCGCGATCCGACTGACGCTGCGCCGCCGTCCGGACACCAAGTACATCGACCCGGCGAAACAGGTGCGGGTGCGCAAGGGCCCCGATCGCATCCGGATCGTCAAGATGCCCGCCGAGGGCAAGGTGGAGGCGGAATGATCGCCCTGTCCGATTTTCTCATCCTCGGCGGTGTGCTCTTCTCGATTGCCGTCGCGGGGATCTTCCTAAACCGCAAGAACGTCATCATCCTGCTGATGTGCATCGAGCTGATGCTGCTCGCGGTGAACATGAATTTCGTCGCCTTCTCCCATTTCCTCCAGGATACGGCGGGGCAGATCTTCGTCTTCTTTATCCTCACGGTGGCGGCGGCCGAGGCCGCCATAGGCCTGGCGATCCTGGTGGTGCTGTTCCGCAGCCGGCAGACCATCAACGTCCAAGACTTGGATACGCTCAAGGGCTAGCCCGGGGAGGCCAGCGCCGGGGCAGGGGTGTACGCCCACCGCGGCGAGATCGATAACCGACCAAGACCCCGCGCTCGGTGCGCGAGGTTGCGTATCGCTCCAATAAGCACAAGTACGCCATGGAAAACGTCTATCTAACCATCGTACTCGCCCCGCTCCTGGGAGCGATCATCGCCGGCTTTTTCGGCGGCAGTATCGGGCGGCGGGGGGCGCACTGGGTCACCATCCTCGGGGTGGGCGTCTCCACGCTGCTCTCGCTCTACGTCCTGAAGCTCTTCATCTTCGACGATCAGCCGGTCTTCAACCAGTCCATCTACACCTGGATGGTGACCGACGGGATCTCGTTCGAGATCGGCTTCCTGGTCGACAAGCTCACCGCGCTCATGATCGCGGTCGTGACCTTCGTCTCGCTGATGGTGCACATCTACACCATCGGCTACATGGCCGACGACGAGCACAACTGGCCCAAGGAGTCGCTCGCCGGGCGCAACAGCTATCAGCGCTTCTTCAGCTATATCTCGCTGTTCACCTTCTCGATGCTGATGCTGGTGATGTCCAACAACTTCCTCCAGCTCTTCTTCGGCTGGGAGGCGGTGGGGCTGGTCTCCTACCTGCTGATCGGGTTCTGGTCGACCCGCGAGTCGGCGATCTTCGCCAATTTGAAGGCCTTCCTGGTCAACCGGGTGGGTGACTTCGGCTTCATCCTGGGCATCGCCGCCGTCGGCATGTACTTCTCCTCGATGGACTACGCCGAGGTCTTCGCCAAGGCGCCGGAGCTCGCGGATGCCCAGATGCCGGTCTGGGGCGAGACCACCTGGTCCGTGATGACGGTGATCTGCGTGCTGCTCTTCATCGGCGCCATGGGCAAATCGGCCCAGGTCCCGCTCCACGTCTGGCTGCCGGACTCGATGGAGGGTCCGACCCCGATCTCGGCCCTGATCCACGCCGCGACCATGGTCACCGCGGGCATCTTCATGGTCGCTCGGATGTCGCCCCTCTATGAGCTCTCCGAGGCGGCGCTGACCTTCGTCATGGTCATCGGCGCGACCACCGCCTTCTTCATGGGGCTGATCGGCCTGGTACAGAACGACATCAAGCGGGTGGTCGCCTATTCGACCCTGTCCCAGCTCGGCTACATGGTCACGGCCCTTGGGGCCTCGGCCTATGCGGCGGGCATCTTCCACCTGATGACCCACGCCTTCTTCAAGGCCCTGCTGTTCCTGGCGGCGGGCTCGGTCATCATCGCCATGCACCACAACCAGGACATCCGACACATGGGCGGGCTGCGCCGCTACATGCCCATCACCTGGATCACCGCCCTCATCGGCTCCCTGGCCCTAATCGGCTTTCCCGGCTTCTCCGGTTTCTTCTCCAAGGACGCCATCATCGAGGCCGTGGCACTCTCGCAGGTCACCGGCGCGGGCTATGCAACCCTGCTGCTCACCCTTGGTGTCTTCATCACGGCGCTCTACAGCTTCCGCATGTACTTCCTGGTCTTCCATGGCCAGCCGCGGATGGACGACCATACCCGCCACCACCTGCACGAGTCGCCCGCGGTGGTCTGGGTGCCGCTGGTCCTGCTTGCCATCCCCTCGGTCATCATCGGCTGGATCGCGGTCGAGCCGCTGCTCTTCGGTAACTGGTTCGATGACGTCATCTATGTCGCCCCAGAGCACGCCGTCCTCGCCCAACTCGGCCAGCACTACGACGGTCAGTGGGGCTTCATCCTGCACGGGCTGGTGGCCTGGCCCTTCTGGCTCGCCATGGCGGGGTTGGGGGTCGCCGCTTATGTGTACTGGCACCTGCACGCCCGGCGGCCGCAGATCGAGGACGGGCTCCGCGAGCGCTTCGCCTGGGCGTATCGCATCCTGGACCGGAAGTACGGCTTCGACGACTTCAATCAGGCGTTTTTCGCAGGTGGCAGCCGCGGTCTCGGCGAGGCCCTCTGGTCGGCCGGCGACCGCAAGCTGATCGACGGCTGGATCGTCAACGGCTCGGCCCGCGCGGTCGGCTGGTTCGCCGAGCGCGTCCGTCACCTGCAGACCGGCTATCTGTACCACTACGCGATCGCGATGATCCTGGGCCTGGTGGTCCTGCTCACGCTCTTCGTGGCCCTCTGACGCAGGGAGAAGGACCGGTATGTCATCCGCATTTCCCCTCCTCACCCTGACCATCTGGCTGCCGATCATCGGCGGCATCGCCGTGCTTGCGAGCGGCGACAAGGCCCCGGCCGTATCCAAATGGGTCGCCTTGGTCTTTGCGGTCCTCACCTTCGTGTTGAGCCTTGGGCTCTGGGTCGGTTTCGATGCCGCGAGCGCCGAGATGCAGTTCGTCGAACGGGCGCCCTGGATCCCGTACTTCGACGCCTATTACCACCTGGGGATCGACGGCATCTCCCTGCCGCTCATCGTCCTCACCACCTTCATCAGCATCTTCGTCATCGTCGCCGGCTGGGAGGTCATTACCTATAAGCCGTCGCACTACATGGCCGCCTTCCTGATCATGGAAGGGATCATGGTCGGCGTCTTCTCCGCCCTGGATGCGATCCTGTTCTACGTGTTCTGGGAGGCGATGCTGATCCCGATGTTCCTGATCATCGGGGTCTGGGGCGGGCCGAATCGGGTCTACGCCACCATCAAGTTCTTCCTCTACACCTTCTTCGGCTCGGTGTTCATGTTGGTCGCGCTGATCTACATGTACTTCCAGGCCGACTCCTTCGGCATCCTCGACTTCCACAGCCTTCAGCTCGGCCTGACGGAGCAGGTGCTGATCTTCATCGCCTTCCTGCTCGCCTTTGCGGTCAAGGTACCCATGTGGCCGGTGCACACCTGGCTGCCGGACGCGCACGTGGAGGCCCCGACCGGCGGCTCGGTGATTCTGGCGGCGATCATGCTCAAGATCGGCGGCTATGGGTTCCTGCGCTTCAGCCTGCCGATTACGCCGGATGCGAGCAGCACGCTCGACTGGCTGATCATTTCAATGTCCCTGATCGCGGTCGTCTACATCGGCTTTGTCGCCCTGGTCCAGCAGGACATGAAGAAGCTCATCGCCTACTCGTCGATTGCGCACATGGGCTTCGTCACCCTGGGCTTTTTCATCGCCTTCATGATCTTCGCGCGCAGCGACGTCGAGGGCGGGGCGGTGCTCGGGATCTCCGGCGGCATGGTCCAGATGGTCTCACACGGCTTCATCTCCGGGGCGCTCTTCCTCTGCGTCGGGGTACTCTACGATCGGCTGCACTCGCGCCAGATCGCCGATTACGGCGGGGTGATCAACACCATGCCGGTGTTTGGGGCGCTCTTCGTCTTTTTCGCCATGGCCAACGCCGGTCTGCCCGGGACCTCGGGCTTCGTGGGCGAATTCATGGTGATCTTGGCGAGCTTCCGCGCCGACTTCTGGTTCGCGGTGCTGGCCGCGACCACACTGATCCTCGGTGCGGCCTACACGCTTTGGATGATCAAGCGGGTCGTCTTTGGGCCGGTGGCGAGTGAGAAGGTGGCTGGGCTCAAAGACGCCAACGGGCGCGAGCTCTTCGTGCTCGGCTCACTCGCGCTGGCAGTCCTGATTCTGGGGATCTGGCCCGCCCCGCTGGTCGAGGTGATGGAGGCGAGTATCCAGAACCTGGTCGAGCACATCGCCGTCTCCAAGCTCCCGAGCGCCGCCCTGCCGGTTGCCGCGCATCTCTAAGGTCGCATGCCCATGGATTTCAACGCCGCCGAGCTGATTCCGGTCCTGCCCGAGATCTTCATCCTGGTACTGGCCAGCACCGTGCTGCTGGTGGACCTGTACCTGCGCGACGACCAGCGGGGTGTGAGTCACGGCCTGACGCTGGTCGGGCTCCTGATCGGCATCGGCCTCGTCGGGTTCCTTGGGGGCGGTGAGCGCGAGCTGGTCCTCTCGGGCAGCTTCGTGCGCGACCCGATGAGCGACACCCTGAAGGCGATGATTCTACTGGTCGCCTTCCTAGCCTTTGCCTATTCGAAAGAGTATTTACGCGACCGCAACATGCTGGTCGGCGAGTACTACGTGCTCGGGCTCTTTGCCGTGCTCGGCATGATGATCATGGTCTCGGCCAACACCTTCCTGGTCGCCTATTTGGGGCTCGAGCTCCTGGCGCTCTGCCTGTACGCCATGGTCGCCTTCGATCGGGAGTCCAAGGCGGGGGCCGAGGCGGCGATGAAATACTTCGTCCTCGGGGCCCTTGGCTCCGGCATGCTCCTCTACGGGATCTCGATGGTCTACGGGGCGACGGGCGCGCTCGACTTCCCCTCGGTTGCGGCCTCGGTCGCGGAGCAGGGCATGCAGAACAAGGTCCTGGTGTTCGGGCTCGCCTTCGTGGTGATCGGGGTGGCGTTCAAGTTCGGCGCCGTCCCCTTCCACATGTGGGTGCCCGACACCTACCAGGGGGCGCCGACATCGGTGGTGCTCTTCCTCTCCAGTGCGCCCAAGATCGCCGCCTTCGCGCTGGCGATTCGGCTCATGGTCGACGGCCTCGGTGGGCTGCATGCGGATTGGCAGGGGATGCTGATCATCCTCGCCGTGCTCTCCATGGGCCTCGGCAATCTGGTCGCCATCGCACAGACCAACCTGAAACGGATGCTGGCCTATTCGACCATCTCCCACGTCGGCTTCATCTTCCTCGGGTTGCTCGCCGGCACCGCCCAGGGCTATGCCGCCGCGATGTTCTACGCCATCGTCTATGCGCTGATGGCGGCTGGGGCCTTCGGCGTGCTCCTGTTGATCAGCCGCAAGGGCTTCGATGCCGAGAATCTCGACGACTTGAAGGGGCTCAACGAGCGCGACTCCTGGTATGCCGCGATGATGGCGCTCCTCATGTTCTCCATGGCCGGCGTCCCGCCGACCGTCGGCTTCATGGCCAAGCTGCTGGTGCTGGAAGCGGTCGTGCGCGTGGACCTCGTCTGGCTCGCCGTGGTCGGCGTCGCCTTCTCCATCATCGGCGCCTTCTACTACCTGCGCGTCATCAAGCTGATGTACTTCGACAAGCCGACCTGCCTGGAGCCGATCACCGTCGGTGCGGGGGCGCGCGTCGCCCTCTCGGTCAACGGTCTCGCCATGCTCGCACTCGGGCTCTTCCCCGCGGGACTGCTCGGGATCTGCCAGGCGGCCTTCGTCTAACAACCAGAGTTTCCCTTCTTTGCTCAGACTTGAGGGGGCTGCTCCCGAGAGGCGGCGGCGGCTCAGTAGAAAGGATTGCGCCGGTTGAAGGTGTCCACCAGCCGTTGCGGGTAACTTGAAGCCTGTAGACTGGCGGGGATACCGGGAGGCTCAAGATCCAAGGAGCCGGGGTCGCCAGGGTCGAGTAGGGCGATGCCGATCTTTCGTAAAGCTCTGGCGCATCGGTTGGCAGACGGCGACCGGTGATGCCGGACATCAGGACAGATGCCTCGCCGAGGACGGTGCCGAACTTCTTCGACGCCAAGGAGGACTCCGCCTTGCCCAAGAAGAAGTGACCGCAAACCGCGTAAGGAAAGCGCCGGTGGAGCTCCAGCGCCTCCATCACCATGTCGCGGTAGCGGTTCTTGAGGTTCTTGCGCGGGTCGAAGACGAGTCCCTTGACCCCCGAGGTGAGTAGCAGACCGTGCTTCTCGTCGGAGAGGTAGACATCCACCCCTTTCGGGCCGTAGCCGCCCATGAATGACCGATCCCTTCCCCCGCTTGGGGCGAGGACGTGTTGAAGTCCCAGATCCCGGAGCTCCTGGGCGAGGATTTGCGAGATCTGATGACTAAGCGCTTCGGTGTAATTCTTTTTCAGCCCGCCCGACGCAGTTGGCGCAGGCGCTGCCTGGCTCCCGATGACGACCTCAAGCTCGTCACGGAAGCGGCTCACCGGTT
>Ga0114946_10000494_pt1 | contig 26469 bp, 20 predicted proteins | sample WalLakDeSediment_FD_88676 | JGI IMG/M metagenome (GOLD analysis project Ga0114946, IMG submission 88676) | Lake sediment microbial communities from Walker lake, Nevada to study Microbial Dark Matter (Phase II) - Walker Lake 11/02/13 Deep Sediment | ecosystem: Environmental > Aquatic >... | reverse complement strand
TTAAAGCATCTTCACTCCGGTCTGGCCTATCTTGCTCTCGCAGCACTGTTCTTGGTATTCATTTACGCCCTTATTGGTGCATTGAGCAATAGGGAATTTACCGAAAAAGACAGAAAATTCGCCCTGATTGCCTTCATCCTTTCACATGTCCAACTCTTGGTAGGTCTGATCCTGTATTTTGTCAGTCCTCTTGGATTTTCATTGCTTAAGGGCGGTGGAGCCATGTCCGACAGCGCAGCCAGGCTGACCGCTCTGGAGCATCCCCTGATCAATATACTGGCCATAGTAGTAATCACAATTGGTTATTCAAGGGCCAAAAAGTTCACTGAAAGCAGGGCTAAGTTCAGGTCTATTTACATGTTGTATGCCATAGGCCTGATTTTGATCATCAGCAGAATTCCCTGGGCGAGCTGGTTGGGGTAATTGATTGTATGATCAGTTTTTGATGAAGGGTAACCGGAATTGACCTGAAGAAATATTTCTTTCCTCAATTCCCCTTCCTGTTGCCACATCAAATGGACCAAGTAAAAGGCCTTCAAAACTGCCTTCAATAATTCCATTATTGAAGGCAGTAAATCTTATACTTGCCCTGTCTTTAACCGGTATTGCGGGGTTATCCTGCAACACCACTGCATTATATACTTTTCCCTGCCCATCAAAATAGGTCATAATCACCCTCGGAACCAATGAAGTATCGTACAAAATGGGGGTTAAGAGTTCATAGGTAGTATTGATGGCAAACTCCTCCTCATTGTAAATATTGATCTGGATCACATTGGTGGTGCCATTACTGCCTGGTTTAATTACCTGAATAACTCCGGCATGCACATTCCCACTTTGATCAAAAAAGAAAGTTGCTGGTAATAAAGGGTTTCCTGGATATTCTGTATCACTGTTGTTGACCTTGAATTTTATAAAAAATTCACTGTTGTTTTTGGGTTCTTCATCTTGCTTGCAGGACATTAAAAAGCAAGTACAAAAGAAAAAAACCATAATGGAAAATGGTTTCATAGACATTTTCTTAAATTTAATGTAATCTATTAAAAATCAATATATTATACAATATTTTTTTACAAATTCAGGGGCGGAATATCTGTAAAAAAGTTCCGTTCTCCTTTGTCCGCTTAAGGGGCATAATCTGTTTAAAAGGACAATGCATTTTTTGGGTTTTCTTTACTGCTAAATGGAACACCCGGAGATTCCTCCTAACGTCGGAATGAAGGTTAAAACTCTCTATTGATAATTGGTTAATTGGTAATTGATCATTGATCATTGGTAATTGATTAATTGATTAATTGATCATTGATCATTGATTATTGTAAATTAATCAATTCCTCCCTTCCTTATCCCTTCCCAGTCCGATCTGGTAATCATCCGGAGTGCCGCGCATGTTCACATTGACGAATCTCACCCTTCTGTTGTCATTTCTATACACAATGGCATCCTCCCTGTCAGGATCGATTTCATCGCTGCTTTTCCCTCCAAACAAGGAACGGAAACCCACTTGGGTGACCAGACCCAATGGAATACGGATAAAATAATCCATATTCAGATCCAGACTTTGTTTACCTGACAATTCGATAAAGCCCAAACTGGAATTGATGTTCATCCTTGGAATATTCAGAACACCCTCTCTGAGTTCAAATGTATTGGATAAGGTATCGAACCTGACATTGTTCAGGTTTTTATCCTTAAAGTATTCACCCATAGCCTGAAGGGGAGTGAAATTTACAAGTCTGCCCTGATATACGGTCAGGTCCATTTTAGCTTCTGATTTTTCAATAATCGGAGTCAGATCAGGATAAACCAGGAATTTGCTCACTATGGTACCGGATACCAGGCCATGCAGGTTTTCATTGATCAGATAATCCTGACCAAAATTTTCGAATTTAAACAGTAGCTTATCAAGGTCTACCTTGTTGGCCACCATGGTGCTGTGAAAATATATTTCATCCGGATTGGAACCATTAAAATATCCCTTTATCCCAAGGGAACCATCAGCTGCTTTAAGACCGAGTGTATCCAAATAAAAATAATGATTGACCGTCGTCCTCCCTTTGAATTTTACTTCATCCAACCAAAATGTGTGGTAATTCAATTTTCCTACTTCTGCTGAAAAATCCATTTCTGAAAAAGGCACCTTGAAAATATTAAAAGCCTCTTCATGACTGCTATCCTGGTCAAAGCCTTCAAAACCCATCAATGCATCCAGGTCCAATCGCTCAGAATGGAGTTTGAAATGGTTTCGGGGAATGTTTTCCGAAGACTTATCTCCCAAAAAGTACCCCATTTGAATAGTAAAGTCAGAAATCCCTAATTTTCCAGCAAAATTTTCAAGTGTCAGATAATCGTTTTCATAATGTATCCTCCCATTGAACTTCTCAAATTTTAATGGGTGAAGCCGCATTTTCCCTTCTAAGTGGTTCAGCCAAAGATCCGCTGACCTAAACTTCTCCTCGTAATTAAGATCCAAAGCCCCTTTAATGACCAACTGATCTATTTCTTCCTGTTGATAGTCTGCAGGAAGATAATTCTCCCCTGCATAGGTCAGAAGATCATGAATAGCCAAATGACCGGAGGTGAGGTCAAATTCAAACCTGCTTTTTCCCGTAGGAAATTCCTGGAACCATTTGGAATAATTCTCCAGCGTTCCTGAAAAATGAAAGTCAGATTTATCAATTTCTCCGGTAAAATCGATTATTGCCAGATCGTTATCCCCGATAATGATGTCTGCATGAAAATCATGGAATGCATGTGGATATTTTTCGAGTTTGGCATGGAAATCCTCAACATAAAATTCTCCTTTTGGCAAATGAATGAAATTGTTCAGTTCCTTTCCATTGGATTCAAATGCCAATTTGATCTCAAAATCAGAGATAATTTCTTTAACAGCGGCACTGTCTGCCTTCAGCAATTCCTCGAGATTGATTTTTTTGGATACAGATTTTAAGTCTGCCTTAACGGGCCGGTTCTCTCCATGCAATATGGCCGGGAAATCACTGATTTTCCCGGAAAAATAAAAATCAGAATCCCCTATCTGAAAGCTTGCCCGCTCCAAAGCAAGATTACCTGAGACCATGGAGGCATATACGTTGGCATTTTCAATGGGCAGATCAAAATCCGGTAAAGTAAATTTCAGGTTGTTGACTATCAATTCACTTTTGATACTGCTCTCAACACTGGAGACACCTGGAACTTCCAGATTGACAAGTTCGTCAAAATCCATATTGACAATTACCTGGCCGCTGATGCCTTCCAAACCTTCGATTTCAAAAAATTCACCCAAAAAGCCCAAATCAAGATCTGCATTCACATTGATGTTTACATAAGGATTGGTGAAATCTCTGATGATCAGTTTTCCCTTAAAAGTACCCTGATCCGGTTTGGCATTAAAATTCAACAATTGAAATTCTGATGTTTTTAAACTTCTTTCGGCTCCATTGGTGTAAAATCCGACAAACCTAAGGTCTTCCACTTTTTTTCCTACTGATGGATTGAGAAAATAGGCATTATCACAGCCAAATTCAATGGCAATTTCCGGAACATAACCTGAAGACGATTTCCCTTTTATTCTACCCTGGAAATAAACCTCTCCCTCATTTTTATATCTTTTCAGTGCAGTACCTGTTTCATTGGGTAAGAAAGCAGCCAATATGGAAAAATCAGGCTTCTCTCCACTTATTCGGATATCCAAATTGACATCATCATCAAAATCCACTCCTCCTGTGAGGGAAAATTGTGCTTCCTCCAAACTCAGAATGGAATTCTGAATACTAAGTTGGTCCTTATTAGGGTCATAATCCAGATCAAGATCCAGACTGATGTGCTTATTGGAGAAAAATGAAGATTCGCCATCAACAAGGAAATCGAGCGTCAATTCACTGTCCAATTTGATGAAAACGTGATCATTTTTAATTTTAAAAGCTGCTTTTGCGCCAGAAAAAAGGCCGGAGAAAGAGCTTTGATTCCTGACATCATTATAACTGATTGCTATAGAACTGAGCTGGATGGAGGATAAGTCAAGATTCAGTGCTTCTTCCTCTAGGGTATCGGTGGGATCATAGAACCCTTTTGCAGCAAGCAAATTGATTTTTCCTTCCTCATCCATTTCCATGTTTAAGCTACCTTCCGATAATTTGATGGATTTGATCTGGTTATTTCCCTTAATCAAGTCCATCACACTAAATCCAACAAACACATCTTTTACAAAATAGAGGGTATCGACCTTTTCTTTTTTATCAGCATAGAACACCACATCCTGTAAATCAATTGATATATAGGGGAAATTGGCAAAAACAGCTAAGTAGGAATCCCTTATTTCCAATTGCCCATAAAAACTTTCATTCAGGCTTGAAATTAATTTCTGGGTTAAAGGCCTTTGGTTTTTATACAAAATGAAAATTGATATCAGAGGCAACAAAAGAATAAGACCAATGATGGAGAAAACTATAATCCACTTTTTAATTGTCATGAGATTTAAATCGGAATATAAATGAAAACGCAAAAAAAAGGCCAAGTGATTCGTAAAGCCAGGAAATTTTTATTTACTACTCTGTTATCCTTCCTGGTTCACGATGATTGGCTCCCTCTTTTTTAAGTAAAGCATCTCCCATATCTTCCCTTGCATTATTTGCTAATTGTATCATTTTATCTAAAATATCAGGATGCAGATGAATTACATTATTCGTCTCTCCTGGATCGGTGGGAATATGGTAAAGTTCCATGTCCAATACATCCGTCATGGAATAATTGAGAGGAAATCCATCATTTCTTGGTTCTTGGCCAGGAGCAATCACGCGATATTTATGAGGAAAATATAATTTCCATTCATCCATTACCATTGCCTGTAATTCATTTCGGTTGTAATAAATAAAGTAGGCTTCCTGAGTGCTTTTGATACTTTTGTTTTTGAGCATTCCGCTGATATCCTTGCCATCTATTGCCAGGTCAGGAAGTTTTGCTCCGGTTATTTTTGCAATGGTGGGCAATAAATCAATGCTCATGGCAGGATTTTCCTGAACCATCCCTTCTGCCCATTGACCTTTCCATTTCATAATGGCAGGTACCTTCACCCCACCATCCCAGGAGGTACCCTTTCCTTCTCTCAAAGGGTATGCAGAACCAGAATGGCCGGAGTAGGATAGCCATGGCCCATTGTCTGAAAGGAAAATTACCAGGGTATTTTCTTCCAATCCGGTATTTTTGAGCGCTTTTAATATTTCACCTACAGACCAATCGATCTCCATGATGACATCCCCGTACAATCCTCTTTCAGATTTTCCTTTGAATTTGTCAGAAACATACAAAGGCACATGCGGCATGGGATGGGCCAAATAAAGAAAAAATGGGTTATCTCTGTTTCTACGGATAAAATCAACCCCCTTTTCGGTAAATAAAGTGGTCAGAATACTTTGATCGGACCAAAGGGTATCTATCACTTGGTCTTTTTCATACAAAGGCAAAGGAGGGTAATAGTTTTTTGTTTCGGGATGATTGGGCCACATGTCATTGGAATAAGGTATGCCCACAAATTCATCAAAGCCTTGATTTGTAGGCAAAAATTCAGGATGATGGCCTAGATGCCACTTTCCAAAAATAGCCGTAGTATAGCCCAAAGGCTTCAGCATCTCAGCAATCGTAGTTTCCTGTGGATTCAAACCGTGCATGCTGCTATGATCCAGGGCTCCATGTATGCCAATCCTATTGGGGTAAGTACCGGTCAACAATCCTGCCCTTGAGGCAGAACAAACCGCCTGGGCCACATAAAAGTTGGTAAACCTCACCCCTTCTTTGGCCATCTGATCTAAATTCGGGGTCAGGATATCCGGGGATCCATAAACACCAAGGTCATTATAGCCCTGATCATCGGTAAAAATCAGAACGATATTCGGAAGGCCGATTTCCTTTATTTCTGCAGCTTTTTGGCAGGAGTTCAAAAAAAAGAGAAGAAAAAAAATCAGCGAAAAATAAGGTCCAAATAGGTGTTCTTTTTTTAATCTTGATTGCATTTCGTGTAAATGGTTTGTTTTGGTAATTTTGATTTCTGATTATCCGCAATCTTGCCAGTAGAAGAAATCATCGTTGATATAGTGTTGTTTCCGAATTAATATCCATCAATAACTTGTCCGCCGTGGCGGATCTAACCCGCCTGTTGCCGGCAGGTATCAATAAATATCTAAATAGATGAAATACGAGTTTTTTTTGGCTAGTGGCATAATAGGGGATATACATATTTTAATTATTCATTATCCAACAACCTCCTATGATAATTGACCTGTCCCAAATGGTAATTTATGTGGCTGACCAAATGGACCATAAAATATTCATAGGTCATGGGATATCCGAATTCCTCCAAAGGGTATTTTCTATCGAACCAATCTTCCGGAAATTTCAAAAGAGAGTTGGCTACTACCTGCCTGGTCTCATCAATTTCAATTAATAACTCATTCCTGGACACATTTCTTTTGGAGAATTCAGCATCCCTATCCCTTACGTAACCTGTATTTCCCATTTCCGAACCAATATAATGGTTAAGGTTGCCTATCAAATGCAAAGCCAATGTGCCGGCAGAATTGGTAATTTCTCCAGAGGTTTTCCAGATATTTTCTTCACGCTTATAGGCTTTGAGCTCTCCCTTGAGCTTATTCAGATCGCGGTCAAAGAAAAAAATGAGTGAATTTTTCATGTTATTGTATTTAGTCTCCGAAAATAACCCCAAGCCCTTTGGCTCCATTTACCAAAAATCCATTGGGGTTTACTGTATTTGCTTTTTTTACTGCTTCTTCCAGGTCTACCGAAACAAAATCATTGTTTTTAAAAGCTACCATCTTTCCGAATTCTCCGTCCAGAACCATTTCAAAAGCCTTAACACCAAACATAGAGGCCAATACCCTATCGAAGGCAGTTGGGGTCCCACCTCTTTGTACATGGCCCAGAACAGTTTCCCTGATTTCAGCTTTTACTCCTGCATCTTTAAGTTCATGGGACAATTGAAAAGCGACCCCTCCTAGCCTGACATGCATAGATCCCTCCTCACCTTTTCTTTCCACAGCGGATCCATCCAATGGTTTGGCCCCCTCGGCTATTACAATATTGACAAAGCCCCTCCCTTTAAAATAGCGGGATTCGATTTTATCCACAAGCTTTTTTATATCATATGGAATTTCCGGAATTAAGCAGATTTCTGCACCCCCTGCAATAGCAGTATGAAGTGCAATCCAACCTGCATCCCTTCCCATAACTTCCATAATCATAACCCTATGGTGACTCTCGGCAGTTGTGACCAACTTATCAAAACTGTCGGTTGCAATCTGAACAGCTGTCTGAAACCCAAAGGTCATATCAGTAGCAGCCAGGTCATTATCAATGGTTTTTGGCACTCCAACAATAGGAAGACCATGATCAAATAAAGCCTTGGAAATTTTTTGTGACCCGTCCCCTCCAATATTAACCACGGCATCAAAACCAAGTGACATGATACGTTCAGCCAATTCTTTGGTCCTATCAACAAAAGTGATATTGCCATTTTCATCCTTAACAGGATAGTGCAAAGGATCTGCCTTATTGGTGGTTTTAAGAATGGTACCTCCTCTGACGTGAATCCCGCCAGTTCTTTTTCCTGTGAGCTTGATGATTCTTGTAGGGTCTGTCCACACCCCGTTAAAAGCTTCCTTGCTTCCATATACTTCCCAATCCCTGGACTTTTTAGCCCTTTTACAAATTCCTCTGATTACTGCATTAAGACCTGGACAGTCACCACCACCGGTGGCGATTAAAAGTTTTTTCATTTGATAGGTTTTGTTTGTGATAATGCAACTTACAAAATTTGAAGAGAATATTATATAAGTTTTTGAAGCCTGATCAAACAAGCCAGTTTGTAAAATAAATAAGACATAAGTAGGGCTAATAATAAAATCATTATCTTGGACTTGATAATTGATTTTTAAAAATAACATGCAAAAGGATATCAAAATAGCTGTTTTAATAGATGCTGATAATGTCTCTGCCCATCCCATAAAAGAAATGATGGAGGAAATAGCAAAATACGGGAACCCCACTATCAAAAGAATTTATGGGGATTGGACAAAACCCCAGTTGGGAAAATGGAAAAATGTATTGCTCGAAAACGCAATTAACCCCATCCAACAATACAGTTATACCACAGGAAAAAATGCCACTGATTCAGCCATGATCATTGATGCTATGGATATTTTATACTCAGAGAGAGTGGATGGTTTCTGCCTGGTGTCAAGTGACAGTGATTTTACCAAATTGGCAACAAGATTAAGGGAAGCCGGCATGTTGGTTTTAGGAATGGGTGAGAAAAAAACACCTGACCCTTTCATTGTAGCGTGTGATAAATTTATTTATGTGGAAATCCTCCAAAATGCTGAGCCGGATCAAACTGAAAATAAGGGTAAAGAACAAAAAAGGCCTCAAATAGATAGAATCACTGCCAAATTGATCAGGTTGATCCATAACACCATATCGGATTTAGCAGATGATGATGGTTGGGCTTTTATGGGGGATGTCGGTAACCTGCTTCAGAAAAAACAGCCCAATTTCGATTCCAGAAATTATGGTTTTCAAAAACTCACCCCAATGATAAGCTCAATTAATGCTTTTGAAATTGAGGAAAGGGAAAGTCAGAAAGGCAGGCATAAACTGATTTACGTAAGAAATAAAGATTGAAATACGAATTTGCGAACTAAATCAACAGCAGTCTTTGTTGATAGACCATGTGAAACCTCATGGGCCTTTACCCTATGAATAATTTCAAAACCATGAATGATAAAGTAAGGGTGGTTGTCGGACTCTCAGGAGGCGTTGATTCCTCAGTAGCTGCTTACCTGCTAAAAGAACAGGGATATGAAGTCATCGGCATGTTTATGAAAAACTGGCACGATGAATCCGTTACCATTTCCAATGAATGTCCCTGGATGGAAGACAGTACCGATGCCATGTTGGTAGCCGAAAAACTGAATATTCCATTTCAGGCCATAGATTTGAGTGAGGAATACAGGGAAAGAATTGTTGACTACATGTTTACCGAGTATGAGGCAGGAAGGACCCCCAATCCTGACATACTCTGTAACCGGGAAATCAAATTCGATATATTTTTAAAGGCTGCCCAAAAATTAAAAGCCGATTTTGTGGCAACAGGCCACTATTGCCAAAGAGACAGTTTGGAAGTAAAGGGAAAGACTGTTTACCGTTTAATTGCCGGAGCTGATCCAAATAAAGACCAGAGTTATTTTTTATGTCAATTGAACCAGGAACAGTTGTCAAAAGCCTTGTTTCCCATTGGTCACCTTCAAAAATCAGAGGTAAGGAAAATTGCCAAGGAGCAAAATTTGGTCACCGCGGATAAAAAAGACAGTCAGGGACTTTGCTTTATTGGAAAGGTAAGACTTCCCGAATTCCTGCAACAGCAACTGAAACCAAAAAAAGGGAACATCTATGTAATACCTGATAACCTACCGGTCTATGCCAACACAAATCAGGTTCCTGCTGGAATTCATCCCTCGGATTTTGATCAGGAAATACTGGACAGCCTATGTTTTCCATTAAAATACAACACAGATCAGGGTAAAAAAATAGGAGAACATAATGGAGCCCATTACTTTACAGTGGGCCAAAGGAAAGGCCTTCAGGTGGGAGGAACCGGAAAACCTTTATTTGTCATTGCCACTGATACAGGAAATAATTGCATATATACCGGATTGGGAGAAGAACATCCAGGATTGAACCGATTTGGTCTTTTTGTCCCATCCAAAGATGTGCACTGGATAAGGGAGGATCTCAGGCTTTTACCTGGGGAATCAGCAAACTATCAGGCCAGAATCAGGTATAGGCAAGCGCTGAGCAGTGCCGTTTTGTTGATGAAAGAAAACGGTTTGTATGTGGTGTTTGAACAGGCTCAAAGGGGTATAGCATCAGGTCAGTTTGTAGCCTGGTACCAAGGAACGGAATGCATAGGCTCCGGTGTGATTTTTTGAGATGGATTTGAATAATTTGAAATTACAGCTACCCATTCTATTTGAAGATGAGCACTATATTGCCATCAATAAGCCTGCCGGGGTATTGGTTCATCGAACCTCAATGGCTAAGGAAGAAAACGAACTGCTGGCCGTTCAAATGCTCAGGAATCAAATCGGTCAAAAAGTAAATCCATTACATAGAATAGACCGACCTACATCCGGGGTGCTGTTATTTGGGAAATCTTCTGAGGCTACATCCCTATTGCAACCCTTGTTTACCACCCATCAGGTGAAAAAGTATTACCTCAGTCTGGTCCGTGGATATATGGGTGAAAGTCATGGGCTGATTGATCATCCCCTAAAAAAGAAACTCATTGGAGCGTTGCAGGAAGCTAAAACTGAATATTGGAGCTTAGCCCAATCCGAAATCCCATTTTCTTCTTCTCCAAGATATGAAAGCAGCCGGTATTCCCTGATAAAGGCATATCCGCACTCAGGAAGAATGCATCAGATAAGAAGACATATGGCCCATGAAAGACATTATATCATAGGCGATACAGCCCATGGTGATAATAAACAGAACAATTTTTTCAGAAAGCAATTCGGTTTACAGCACATGCTGCTCCATGCCTGGAAATTGGAATTCCATCACCCGATAAGCCAAGTGGAAATCAAAATCCACGCTGGCCTTCCTGATTATTTTTTGGAAATGTTGACTTTGGTCCAACTTAACTCAATTGAGATTGATACCTAAAATCAGACCTATCCAAGGCTTGATCAGATTTTGTTAGAAAAATTTTGAAGTATATATACCATCCACAATTTCATACTGAACTACATCCTTTATTTTTTTACAGGAAAATAAAGTGACAGCGATCAAAAAAAATGAAAAAAATTTGTTAATTGGCCTCATTGGGTTTAACTGATTGTTACTAAATACAACCAAATAAATAAAAATCCATGCCTACATAAAATAGATAAAACCATCTTAATAATTCTAAACCTTTGCCATGGGATAGATTTATAATTATATTCGGTCCATTAACTGTTCAAATATGAAGAAATTTAAAATAAGCCTTCTATTACTCGCCATGATTTCCTATATGCCTGTCATGGGACAGGGAGGTAAAAAGGCTATTGAGGCTAATTTCAATGAAAGAGAATCCATATCCCATTTCCGTTACCTGGCTTCGGATGAACTGATGGGGAGAGATCCCATACGTCCTGAAATAGATGCTGCAGCAAGGTACATTGCCGAGCAGTTTTGGAAATATGGCGCAAAAGAAATCGAAGGGGCCAACGGCTATTACCAGCACATTCCTTTTCGTTTATCAACTCCTCCAACAACAGGAGTTGTAAACTTGGGACCTAAATCCTTTGGCCAGGGAGAAGACCTGCTTGTTTTGGATGGTGGGGCAATTTCCGGAAAATATGAAATGATGGTGTTGGGTTATGGGCTTGAGCCTGATTACGAAGGAAAGGATGTCAAAGGTAAAGTAGTGGTAACCAATGTGGGTGCCCCAAACCGTCTTAGCCCTTCAGACCTGTTTTCTATGGGTAGGGAAAAAACAGCATTGGCCAAATCCAAAGGGGCGGTGGCTTTGATTGAAATTTACAATGTACCTACTGTTCCCTGGAATTTGGTTGCTAACTTTCTGAACAGGCCCCAACTAACCATTGATAATAACCCCGGAGAGGAAAGTATTCCATATATTTGGTTAAAAGACCTTGACAATAGCCAGATCAATGCTATTGGAAGCGGGACCATTACTTCAGTGGATTTTGACGTTCAGGGTAAATCAAACAGAAACATCATTGGGAAAAACGTGGTCGCTATCATTGAAGGCACAGATCCGGTCTTGAAAAAGGAATTTATCATGCTCTCTGCCCATTATGATCACGTGGGGGTAGGAAGACCCAATGAAGAAGGAGACTCCATCTATAACGGAGCCAGGGATAACGCTGTAGGAACTGTCGCCGTTATCAATGCTGCAAGGTATTTTGCAGAAAATCCTCCTAAACGTTCTGTATTGCTTTGTGCCTGGACAGCTGAAGAAAAGGGACTCTTGGGTAGTGCCTATTTTGCTGAAAACCCCTTGATTCCTCTCAATCAGATCATTTTCAATCTGAACATTGATAATGCCGGATATAACGACACATCCATAGTGAGTGTGATAGGTTTAGGAAGAACTACTGCAGACCCTTTAATTGAAAAGGGAACTGAAGCGTTTGGTTTAAAAGCCATTGCGGATCCTGCTCCTGAACAAGGTTTATATGACCGATCAGATAATGTGAATTTTGCAAGAAAAGGAATACCTTCACCCACATTCAGTTTAGGATTCACAGCTTTTGATGATGAAATCAGTAAGCATTACCATCAACCATCCGATCAGGTAGATAATTTTGATCTGGACTATGCTGTGAAATATTGGAAATCCTATATTCTTTCTGCAGAAAACATTGCCAATTGGGGTGAAAAACCCCGTTGGATTGAGGGGGATAAATATGAAGAAGTCAGTAAATCCCTTTATGGGATTAAATGATAGTATTAATTATTAAATTAATACTGCTGTTGTATTAAGCAGCATTTACAGACCACAAAAGGGTACAATTGAACTGGAAATCCCCATATTTCTGGATCCCTTTTGTGGTCCCATTTTTTCCGGTCCAAAGCTTCAGCCAATCCCGTACAAAACTTCAGGAAAATACATGATTCAATTATTCATTATCAGCAATTGATCATTCATTTTTTATGCCCGAAGATTTTGGACCAGGCAGTATTATCTGGAGCAAAGCTGCAAACACCATTACTGCTATGCAGCCAATGGCATTATACCACAGAAACCCTATATTGATCTCTATACCCATCAGGCTACCTTCGTTGTTATAATGGATCAAAAGTATTAAGGCCTCAGCCAAAAAAGCCGCAATGAACACTGCATTTCCTCTAATCCATTTCATGTAAAAGCCTACTACGAAGATTCCCAAAATAGTCCCATAAAAAAGGGATCCCAATAAATTCACCGCCTGAATCAGGTTTTCAAACAAAGTGGCATAGGTAGCAAACAGGATCGCGAATATCCCCCAAAAAGCAGTGAATATTTTAGAAGATACTAAATAATGGAATTGACTTCCCTTTGTGGCAATTGACCGTTTATAAATATCCATGGTTGTTGTTGATCCCAAGGCATTTAATTCAGAGGCAGTTGAGGACATTGCCGCGCTGAAAATAACTGCAAACAGCAAGCCTACCACCCCTGTCGGCAGGTAATCCATGACAAAACGCATAAATACATAGTCTGTATCCCTGGTTTCAGCATTAGGATTATTCTTTACAATCAAGTCTTTAACCTCTGATCTTACTTTCTCCTGATAAATCATTTGTTCCTTGATTTTATCCCTGGCATCAGCGATCCCCGCTTCATTATTGGATTCGACGGCACTTAAGAGTGACTGGATATGTTGGTTTTTTTCTTTGAACACCTGAGAAAACTCCTCCTCTAAAAGGAAATAATCTTCACGATAGGCAGAATTTTCCAATTGTTCTGTCTGCACCTTGTTGAAAACTACAGGAGGCTGGAAAAATTGATAAAACACAAAGACCATCACCCCTATAAAGAGAATAATAAACTGCATGGGTACTTTGAGCAATCCGTTCATCATCAGGCCCATCCTACTTTGGGAAAGTGAAATGCCTGTCAGGTATCTTTGAACCTGGGATTGATCGGTACCGAAATAGGACAGAAACAGAAAAAGGGCAGCAGTCATCCCTGACCAAAAATTATATCGATCGGATAAATTCAATTCAAAATTGACAATGTTGAGTTTATCCATTTTCCCGGCTACATGAAGGGCATCGGAAAAATTAACCGGCAGCATCTTGATCACCAAAATTCCTGCAAGGATCATCCCCCCCATCATGACAGCCATTTGCTGCTTTTGCGTAATCGAAACAGCTTTGGTACCTCCTGATACGGTATAAATGATCACCAGTACGCCAATGAATATATTGGTGAAAGTCAAGTTCCAACCTAAAAGAGTAGAAAGAATAATGGCAGGTGCGTAAATGGTAATTCCGGCTGCCAGCCCTCTTTGTATTAAAAACAGGAAAGCGGCAAGAGTTCTTGTCTTGAGGTCAAACCTTTCTTCCAAAAACTCATAGGCTGTATAAACTTTTAACCGGTAATAAATAGGAAGAAATGTGACTGAAAGGATGATCATGGCCAAAGGAAGCCCGAAATAAAACTGGATGAAACGCATGCCATCTTCATAAGCCTGACCCGGAGTACTCAAAAATGTAATGGCTGAAGCTTGGGTAGCCATAATGGAAAGTCCAATGGACCACCAGTTCATACTACCTGTTCCCCGGATATAGCTTTCCATATCCTTTTCTCCGTAAGTCTTATACACCCCGTAACCCACTATGGCCAATAGTGTACTGAACAGGATAACCCAATCCCAAAAACTCATGAATAGCTGATTTTAAGCCAATAAAACAAACAGATTAAGATCGCCAAAACGACCATCTGTGCAACATACCAATTTTTCCATTTGATGTTATCTTTCACCGCCCTGCTCAATTAGATTAATAAACAATTTAACAGCACCTGGTACTCCTGCAGGCAACAGTCTGAACCAGGAAATGCCTGAATAAGAATATGTCCCTTTCCCATATTGGGTAAAAAGCAGTGAACCTTGGGAAGGGTTTTCTCCTGGATCCTGCATGGTCAAAGGTGATGAATATTTGGGATCCCAATTACTGGTAAAGTATAATCCTCTTTCCTGAACCCAACCGTCAAAATCCCGCATGGTAATCTTATTGGGGGTACGCATCAGGGGATGATTGAAATCAACCTTCACAGGAGAATCTTCCACCGCTACCCTATCCCTTGAAATAGAGAATGGATAAGGCCCCAGGTCCCTGGTCAATAATGGGGAAGCTGTATTATACTGTACAATTAGGTTGCCCCCCTCCTTTACATATTCCATGAGCTGGTCCACATTATTGGCAAGGTTTTGACTAACATTGAATGCCCTGATGCCTACAATGACGGTCTGGAATTCAGCCAAACGGTTTTTCCTTAAGTCTGCATCATCCAAAATGCTGACAGTGTAACCCAAACTTCTTAACACTTCCGGCACATCATCACCGGCTCCCGGAATATAACCGATTTGTTGTCCGGAGGTCTTCAAATCCATTTTCACCAAATTCAAAGTAGTATTGGTAAAGTAGGTCAGGTTTGGAATATGCTTGTAAATGATCCTTTTTGTATCCTGACTGAATTTTCTTCCGTCAGGAGTCACATAGGTAATCAGGATTTCTTTCTTTTCTTTATCAGAGTCCAAAAATTTAACAGTGTATAACATTCTGTTTCTTCTATTGTCTTCTGAGGTATTGATAACCTCATACTGGTCATTCCGCAGGCCTTCTATTTCGATTTTTCCGCCTTGAATTAAATTCTCTCTGAATGAAACATCAATCCTTAACAAATCGTCGGCACCGGGTATTAAAAAAAGATTGGCCTTATCCAAACTGACATTGATCTCAGGAACCAAGGTAAAAGGCTGGTTTACCTCACCGTCAACCTGATCATTATATTTATACTTCAAGGGCAATTCGAAAGGTATCAATTGACCGTTAAGATCCAGGGATAATAGACCCTTCAGTGTGGCACCATTAACAGGAGGACCGATTTTGCGGATATCATCAATTCCAAAAAGGCTGTTATCCAATGGGTTTTTGAGCCAAAAAGGTTGTGAAATGGGATAATCTCTTGGGATTTGAATTTCAAATGCGCTGTTAATGGGTTGATTATTGTTGGCAACAGAATTTATGTTTTCATTAAAAATATCTGAACCAAAAGTTTTAAGACGAACTGGGAAGCTGCTGGGATTATTAAAAATCATCTCCACTTTGATTTTCTCTCCTGTAAAGGCAATCTCCTTTCTTACAATAAATTCTGCCTTCACTCCCAAAGCTTTTAAAATCAACTGATTGATCTGCTCTTGCTTTTCTTTCAGCCAAGTAGAAGGATTTTCTTTGCTGTCAATCAGTTTCTTGATGACCAGAAAATTTTCCAGATTATTTTCAGGTTGAAGAAAATCAAAATCCTGAATGGCTTTTTGTATGGCAGATTTTATCTCATTGCTATTTTTCAATTGGCCCCATCTGCTTTCAATGCCATCAAAGGGGGTTTCTTTAAATGGTTCTCCCATAACCATTTCTATAAAGTCAGTTCCCTGACCAATTTGAGAAGTGGATCCAAATCCCTGGGATTTGTGCATCGTGCGACTGTCAGCTGCAATTTGGGAATATGTGGTGCCCAATAAAGGATTAAACTCCCCCACCATAAATCGGTGATACACCTTATCTTCTTCCGGTTCATATTGGCCTCCCCAATTATAAGCATTCCAAAAAATCCTTTTGGCCTGCCAGGGTTGTGCAAATCTGAGCTGTTCAGGAAATATTGTGGGATCAGCAGCTTTTGAAAAAGCTGCCACACTTAATAATGCAGAAGATGTGTGATGACCATGTGTAGTCCCTGGAACTGTATTGAACCGGTTGATAATGATATCAGGCTGGAAATTTCTTATTATCCAGACCACATCTGAGAGAAGCTTTTCCCTGTCCCAATTGTTAAAGGTCTCATCAGGGTTTTTACTGAATCCAAAATCCAAAGCCCTTGAAAAAAACTGTCTTCCTCCGTCTGTTTCCCTTGCCCTTAACAGCTCATGGGTACGGATAAGTCCCAATTCAATACCCAATTCCTTACCGATAAGATTTTGCCCACCATCACCACGGGTCAGTGATAGATAGGCCACCTCTGCATGTTCTGCATTGGCCAGATAAGCAATCAGTCTGGTGTTTTCATCATCCGGATGCGCTGCCACATAAAGCACTCTTTTAGTTTCCTCAAACCTTAAAAGGTCATGATAAATCAGAGAAGTTGGCTTGCTTTGGGCGGATAAGTGAAGAGATACAAAACAACAAAAGCTAAACAGCCACCAATTTAGGTTTTTCATAGTCGGTTAATTTTGCCAAAATCTACAAGAAGCATCAAAGAAAAAAAACTTAATTTTTATTAAAGGGCTTGGTTCATTTTAAATAAAAAAAAGCTACCCTTAAAGGATAGCTTTTTCTTTTGAAAACCTTTCGGTTATCTCTCCATCCAGTCGGGACCTAATAGAGCTATCAATCTTTGGTTAATTTTTTCAGCTTCAGAAGGATTTTTTAACCTGGTATGGATCTGAAATAAAATTTCAAGAATTTCTGTATTGTCTGGTTTTATTTCTGAGGCTTTTGTAAAGTATGGAACTGCATCTTTGTACAAATCATCTGCTTCAGCACTCATTAGAGGAGCTCTCACTTCCCACTCCTCATCTGAAAGGTTATTCACCTCAGCCAGTATAGATCTCGCTCTGTCCAGGTAAATGGCTCCTGTATAATAATTTCCTTCAAAGAAATTAGGATCAGCAGCTACTGCTTTCTTATACTCTGCCAAAGCCCCTTCCATATCGCCGGATTGCTCCAACAGGTAACCGTATCTCAACAACAAGCCTGAATTACTTGGATCATCTTTCAAAGCTTCTTTTACAGATGCCATTGCTTCATCCAATTTGTTCATTTGAAGCAATAACTGGACTTCGAATTCTGATAATGTCTTATCTTCAGGAAAATCCTTTCTGGCAGCTGTTACATATTCATAGGCTTTCTCTGGATCCTGATCTTCTGCACTGGCAATCTGGATAAGGAAATAATAGGTGTTAAGTTTATTGTATTCCTTTACTTTCAACAATTCATTGAAATGCTTTTTGGCAGCTTCAGTATTGCCTAATTCCTGATAGGCCAAGTATCCGGCATTGAAATGGGCAGTTGTATCAGTGGGATCGATTTCTGATACCAAATTGAAGAATTCATAAGACATCGCAAGGTCTTCATCCTCATAGGTCTGAATGGCTTTGTTAAATGCAGATGCCTTTAAGGAAATCAAAGAATAGGGTCTTAAATTTTCAGGCATTCCTGGCAATTCTTCCTTATACACTTCCTTTCCTACCTTGCTGTCCTTATCATTACCAACCATAGACATGGTTTTGGTAAAACTTTCCAGGGCAGCTCTACCTGTATTGACAGTAGAAGCAGCAAAATCTTCATCCAAATCAAACATTTTTGTTTGGATTCTGGCTTTGAGTAAAAGGGTATTGGGATCATCTTTTGTCTCCGGATCCTGTAAAGCACCATCAATTTCTTCAAGGGCTACCTCCAGGTCTCCACTTTTAAAATTTTTATCGGCTGATCTGACAACTTTTTTCTGGGCGAAAGCAAAAGTCGCAATACCGACCAATGCTATTGATAAGAACAACTTTTTCATTTTGATTTCTATTTTGCTATTGTTTGGTTCTGTTTAAGTTCTATTCTTTTTCCGGAGAAGTTTGTTCCTCTTCCTCCGCTTCGTATTTTTCAATTTTCTCAACGGAAGAAATGGCGTCACTTTCACTCAATTTTATCAACCTCACGCCTTGGGTAGCTCTTCCCATTACCCTTAATTCGGAAACCGGAGTCCTGATTGTAATTCCGGATTTGTTGATGATCATCAGATCATCAGAATCCACCACTTCTTTGATAGCCACTAAATTACCGGTTTTCTCCGTAACATTCATGGCTTTCACTCCTTTACCTCCCCTATTGGTGATTCTATACTCCTCCAGGGCAGAGCGCTTTCCGTAGCCGTTTTCTGAAACTACCAAAAGACTTGCATCCTCTCTCGCTGCACATACCATGCCAACCACTTCGTCGTTAACATTACTTAACTTTATGGCTTTTACCCCGGTAGCTGTTCTGCCCATGGGCCTCACGGTTGACTCATGGAAATGTATGGCCCTACCTGATTTTGCAGCTATGATAATATGGGAATTCCCATTGGTCATTTCCACCCGTAGCAATTGATCATCTTCCCTGATATTGAGGGCGATAATACCGTTTGACCTTGGCCTGGAATATTGTTCCAAAGTGGTTTTTTTGATAATTCCCTTTTTGGTTACCATGACCAAATAATTATTATTGATATAATCCTCGTCATTCAGATCTGCTACCTGAATGATGGAACGGATCTTATCGTCAGTCTCAATATTGATAAGGTTCTGAATGGGCCTTCCTTTGGATATCTTGGAACCTTCCGGAATGGCATAGGTTTTCAACCAGAATAACTTGCCATGATCTGTAAAGATCAACAGGTAATTATGGGTGGATGCAGTAAACAGGTACTCCGTCCAATCATCATCTTTGGTAGTAGCGCCACGGGACCCAACTCCTCCTCTTCCCTGTGTCCTGTATTCATTGAGAAGGGTTCTCTTCACATATCCCTGATGGGAAACAGTGATCACAACCTCCTCATTCGGAATCATGTCCTCATAACTGAAATCTTCGGCATTGTGCTCTATTACAGTTCTCCGCGCATCATTGTAACGAACTTTAATTTCAGTAAGCTCGTCTTTGATGATCTGCATCCTCTTTTCCTCGCTGGCCAAAATTTCTTTGAGATTTTCTATCAAAGCCATGATCTCCTTATATTCCTCCTGGATTTTTTCACGCTCCATGCCGGTCAAACGCTGCAACCTCATGTCCAGGATGGCACGTGACTGTATCTCACTCAGGCCAAATCTTTCCATCAAACCATTTCTCGCCGTCTCCGGATCCCTGGAATTTCTGATCAAGGCTATCACCTCATCCAGGTTGTCCAAGGCAATGAGATAACCCTCCAGTATATGGGCCCTTTTCTCTGCTTCTCTCAGCTCATATTCAGTTCTCCTAACCACCACCTCATGCCTGTGATTGACATAATGGTGGATCATATCTTTGAGATTTAATGTGTGCGGCCTTCCTTTAACCAAAGCAACATTATTCACAGAGAATGAGGTCATTAACTGAGTCTGCTTATACAGATTATTTAAGACAACATTAGAAATGGCATCTCTTTTCAACTCATATACTACCCGCATCCCCTGTCGGTCAGATTCATCCCGGATTGCAGATATCCCGTCAATTTTCTTTTCGGTAATCAACTGAGCTGTTTTTTCAATCATATTGGCCTTGTTGACCAAATAGGGAATCTCAGTGATGATAATAGCCTCCCGGCCGTTATCCTTGGTCTCAACTTCCGCTTTCCCACGTATAATTATCCTTCCTCTACCTGTCTCAAAAGCTGCTTTCACACCATTATAGCCGTAAATAATACCTCCCGTGGGAAAATCCGGCGCAATGATGTGCTCCATCAATTCCGAAATAGTAATATCTCTATTTTCTATATAGGCTATGATTCCATCCACTACTTCTCCCAAATTATGCGGGGCCATATTGGTAGCCATCCCTACGGCAATACCTGATGCGCCATTCAGCAACAAGGCAGGAATTTTGGCAGGCAGCACCACGGGCTCTTTCAGAGAGTCATCAAAATTAAGCTGGAAATCAACTGTTTCCTTATTAATATCTATCAACAGTTCCTCAGCTATCCGCTTCAACCTGGCTTCTGTGTATCGCATGGCCGCCGGATTATCGCCATCCACCGAACCAAAGTTACCCTGACCGTCTACCAAAGGATATCTCAAGGACCATGGCTGGGCCATACGTACCATGGTTTCATATACTGCAGAATCACCATGGGGGTGATACTTACCCAATACCTCTCCTACAATTCTAGCTGATTTTTTAAATGGTTTGTTGTGCAGAACCCCAAGTTCCTGCATCCCAAAAAGTATTCTTCTGTGAACCGGTTTTAATCCGTCCCGGACATCTGGAAGTGCTCTGGAAACAATGACCGACATCGAATAATCGATGTAGGCACCTCGCATTTCATCCTCAATGTTAATGGGTATAATGTTTTCTCTTTCTCCTTGCGCCATATTACTTATACATACTCAATAAGCTCGCAAGTTAATAAAAAGTTAACGCTTTTGAAATATAATATTTGGTCTTTGGCCCCTATTTATGCGGAAATTAATACCATTGTCCGACTTTCCTGTTCTGAAGATTGAAAATGGAACTCCCCCTGTATTCCACCCCGTCATGTAAGTGCTTCATAACCACCCCACAACCTGGTACTTTACATCTCTTCGTACCTGGTAGATTGATGGAAAAACCGACTTGGGCAATATATAAAGTTTGTTTTAGGTCCTGAAAATCAATCAAATTCTCCGCCTGGTAAATAAAACTCCTAAACTCAGCCCCCGTTTTTATAAAAATACGGGTGTATTCCGAAAACTCCTTTTCAATTCTCAATCCTACCCCATAATAACCCTGTCCATCCGTCAGTACCCTGTCATCAAAATTCTTCCTTATCATCAGGTTGCCGAATTCCCCTTCCAGTAAAAACTTCCAGGGATAGTTTTGACGGATCCGTTGATTCTTTTCGGATTGCATGTAAAAGTTATTCGAGGCAAATTTTTTATATCTCCAATTGAGGTATTTCGCCCTTTTCCGGGAATCATAAAGAACCAGCGCAACAGTCCCATACACTTTATCAAATGTATAATTGCCTCTTTCAAACCTAAACTCATAATCACCTCCCTTCAAATTGGAAATGGAACCAAACTCCCTTCCGTACCCTCCTCCAATGGTAAGGGTATTGAACACATTGAGCCTAACCCCCACATTTAGAGGAAAAGCAACATTCCCCCCTCTGAACCGGATGGTGTCCTCAGAGGTAACCTCTAATGGATTTTCCAGGTTCTGATATTGGAAAATAGGATATTGCCCAGGTGATTCGGCATTAAAATCAATCAATTGGGTGTGATAGGCACCTCCTCCGGAAAATTCGAAACTTATGGTGCTCATGATGTTCCTGGTAACATTCCCCACGTTGCTGTCGGATTTTCTTGATCTGGACCTGGCTTTTGTGTCAATTCCAAAAAAATCCTCGTCTTGTCCAAAGACACTTCCAAAAAAAACAAAAAACAAAATAAACGATAAAGACTTTTTCATACTTCATTTAAACGAAACCAAAATTAAAAATATTGCAGCCTAAAAAGCAAAAAGGCCTCCATTATTTGAAAGCCTTTTTACATTGAATTCTTTATTTCACTGATTAAAATTGGACCACCGCCACATTACCGTTCTTAATTCCAAATTCCCAATTCTTTAACTCCCAATTCTTAATTCCCGAAAGCTTAATCCTGCTCTTCTGAACTATTCTTGAGTTCTGCTACCAATGAATCGATTTTCTCTTTCACTGAAGGATCTGAACTCATGGCTCTTCTTACTTTATTGTAGGTAGCAGCTCCAAGAACTTCCTGATCCATGATCAAACCGGTCATATATTCTTTTACCTCATCTCCAATGGAATCAATATATTTCTGGATTTCTGCAAATGCTGCTTTCTCCTCCTCATTGGCTTCAATTTCGCCTAATTTTTCCTCATTGCCCCAAGCTGCCTTAAGTTCATTATACCTTGCTCCTCCTCCAATCACTTCATTTTCTTTGATCATCTCCTCCATGGTACTTTGCTTTTCCTGAATAAATGCCTGTACCTTGGCTTCCATGGCAGCATATTTTACCATTTCCTCCTCGGTTAACTCTTCTGCCTCCTGAGCAAAGCTTTGAACACTTAATATTCCCAACATCAGGAATGCCAATACAAATAATTTTTTCATAACAATAATCGGTTTAAATTTATTTTATTCAGTTTACAACTGCACAATAAGAGGCATTAAACCTAAAAACACAAGAAAAAATCCAAAAAACAGGCCTTAAAACTTGTTAAAAGGCAAATATCCCCAATCAAAGGTAATCTTTATACTGTCTTGATTATTAGATACTTTTGAGATTTTTTATGGTTTGAAAAGGATCCGGAGAACTAAATACAAAACTTCCCGCCACCAGTATATCTGCTCCTGCTTCTTTCAATAAAGGAGCATTGGTCTGATTGACTCCCCCATCAATTTCAATCAGGGCCGACGCACCGTTTCGCTCAATAATGGATTTCAACTTTTTGACCCTTGCATAGGTATTACCGATAAATTTTTGCCCTCCGAAGCCGGGATTGACCGACATCAAACAGACCAGGTCGATTTCTTCGATGACATCCTCCAACAATTCCACAGCAGTATGGGGATTTAATGCAACCCCCGCTTTACACCCTAACTCCTTAATGGATTGTAAGGTTCTGTGTAAATGCTTGCATGCCTCATAGTGAACCGATATGATTTCCGCCCCGGCTTTTTTAAATGCTTCAAGATATTGGTCAGGATGGACAATCATCAAATGCACATCCATAGGCTTGGTGGCATGTTTCTTTATCGCTTCCATCACAGGCAATCCAAATGAAATATTGGGAACAAATACCCCATCCATAATATCCACATGGATATAATCTGCTTCAGAGGCATTTAACATCTCTACTTCTTTTTGTATATTGGCAAAATCAGCTGCGAGAATGGAAGGGGCTATACGTATGGACATGAAGGTAATATTATGGATTTGCCTGCAAAAAAAAGAAAAATACTTATCGCCACCTATCTTTTCATCAATTTTGTCCTTCGGACTTCAGATCCAGCCTGCATCTCTACAAAATAAATTCCTGAAGGAACTTCCGAAATGGAAACATAAAAAGGGTCTTGGACAGAAGATCTCCTGACATGGGACCGTTGTAAAACCCTACCCTGGGCATCAATCAAACAAAATTGACTTTCGGTATTGTTTCCAAAACGGATATAAAGATCTGTTCCGCTAATAGGATTGGGATAAATTTTCCAGCCCTCTTCAATCTCCTGCCTTCCTATACTCAATACCTTTCCGTAATAGGCAATTAGAAAATTCGGAATCCCAAAGCCAATTGCATTATCTGGATTTTCTCCTATAGAACTGCTTTCAAGAATCCTCTGAATCAATTCATACTTGGTCCATTCCGGTCTTGCCTGCCATAGCCCTGCGGCCAAAGCAGCAATTTGAGGGGAAGCAAAAGAGGTCCCGCTTGCCCTGCCCAAATTACCGTTGGATCTCATCAACCACACCTGTTCGCCATAAGTTGAAACATCCGGTTTTATCCTTCCATCATAAGTGGGCCCTTGTGAGCTGAAAGAAGCTCTTTCCATGGCAATATTTGTGGCACCAACTGCTAAAATTCCCTTGGCATCTGCTGGTGCTGTAATGGAAAACATTCCCCTATTTCCGTAATTGCCCGCACTGGTTACAACCAATATTCCCTTTTTCCCTGCCAATGATGCCCCTCTACTGATCAAGGCGGTCTCTCCGTTCATGTCATCATAGGTATAATTCATTTCCCTATCATCAGAATCCCAATAACCTAAGGAGCTGTTGATAATATCCACACCTAAACTATCCGCATATTCTGCGGCCTTTACCCAATTATATTCTTCAATCCTAAATTCAGTTGGAACCTCCTCGGTAATACAAAGAATGTAATGGGCATCTGGGGCTCCTGCAAGTAATAGCTCGGGATCGTCCGATGCCAATAAAGACAATACATTGGTCCCGTGTTGGTTTTTTGAAAAAACATTCTTGTTCCATACATGAACAAAATCCCTGGTTCCGACCAGCTGATCATTTTCAAAAAGATGGGTAAAACCTGGAATTTGATCTACTCCCGGAAACCCTGCATCAAAGACTGCTATGGTTATTCCTTTACCTCTAAACCCCTCCTCATGCATTTCCTTAATACCCAAAAGGCTGTTTTGGTAATCAAAGGGAGCTTCGATGGGTTGGTTTTTACTTTTTGCGTTTTTATTTAATCCGGATTTGGCATTGATTTTTGTACTGATTCTTCCTTCAGGAACATATCCGGGAGCTGCAAGGACAATATGGTCCACAAAATCAAAATTAATGATTTCTTCCATACGCTCCGGATCGGCAATGACAATGGAAGCATTCAGCCAATTACTGTGATAAAGAACCTCTTGAACATATGGACTCACTTGGTCAATGTATTTTTGTGATACCGGTAAGTCCAGGCTATCCAGTGAAATCCTCTGTTTTACCCTGCGGTCAATGGATTTGGAAGTCAGGTACAAAGAAGGGGCTTCTAATGTAAAAAGTTCTTGTGGCTTGTATTTGTAATGAATGGCATACCTGTTTTGACCGATTGCCTGAACAGCAGTCAGAAAAATAAACAACAAAAGTAAGGCCCACCTAATTTTTGCCATACAATACTATTTTTTTATGGGTTTTCCTGCCTGAATCGATAATCATCTGTCCCAAACAGTCATTCCTTGAACAATAAGTGAAAACCTCATAATAATGTTCAATTAAACCCACACCTTTAGTAAATATTTCATAACGGTTGTCCCTGAAAGTGATTTCATCATCATCTTCTTCCTGAAGTACTTTCAATGACCGCTGGAAGAACTGCTCCCCAACGGTGGCATTTCCCATAAATTCTACCTTAAACTCGTCTGGATCAGCGGCAGAATAAACCATAGCATCCCAAGATAAACCCACTTCAGGAGGAAAAACCAAATTTACAGTAGTCTGGTTTTCAAAATTCCTGAGCAAAGCCATTCTTCTGTACTGCATGGCATAATTACCGATCACATCCCAGTTGTTCATATCAACTGATTTTTCGCGCCTGACTACGAAGACTTCTTCGTTTTCGGCATTCCTAAAACTGTACTCAATAAGGTCTTTCAAATAAAACTCCTCCGTCTGGCTGTCATTTTCACCAAAAACAAGTGTTTCTTCCACTTCGTAAATCCAATACCTCCCAATTTCCAGGGGCTGATAATCCAGTCCAAAATCTGTTATCGGATTCTCTGTTTCTCTACAGGAAGTAAAAAGTAAAGATGAAATTAAAATACTGAATAATACCGCTGAGCGCATAAACATTGGCTTAGAACATGTCAAAAATACATTTTTAGATTGAAATCTTTTACCTTAGCAACAACAAATTCAAGAATCTAACTCATGGCCTTAAAAACTTTTGTTAAAATTTCATCTGTCAACAACCTTTCTGATGCCCGTTATTGCTCCGGCATGCAGGTCAATCTGATGGGGTTTAATTTGGAAGAAAACAACAAAAACTATACCTCTCCTGAAAAATTCAAAGAAATTACCTCCTGGCTTTCGGGATTGGAATTTGTGGGGGAATTTGAACTTTCCCATCCTGAAAGGATTTTGACAGTAATAAAGGACTATCCCGAAATTCAATATTTACAGATCGGGGAAGAAATCCATCTGAAAATGCTGGTAAACACCGGATTTGGTCTGATCCTGAAAAAACAAATTGGGAATGCCGAAGACCTGGATGAAATTTATAAAAAAGCCCCATTTTATAAAAACAATGGAGTGACGCTTCTTTTGGTTGCTGAAAATCAGGTTTTAGATGCGCAAATGAAAGAAAAAATTAAAATCCTGGCGGAAGCTTGTCAGGTGCTTTTGGGCTTTGGCCTGTCAGCCGATACTGTAGTGGAATTGGTGGAAGAAACAGGAGTCAAAGGAATAGAAATGGAAGGTGGGGAAGAGATCAAACCCGGATTAAAAGATTTT
>Ga0114946_10000493_pt1 | contig 26574 bp, 18 predicted proteins | sample WalLakDeSediment_FD_88676 | JGI IMG/M metagenome (GOLD analysis project Ga0114946, IMG submission 88676) | Lake sediment microbial communities from Walker lake, Nevada to study Microbial Dark Matter (Phase II) - Walker Lake 11/02/13 Deep Sediment | ecosystem: Environmental > Aquatic >... | reverse complement strand
CTTCGAGAAAATCTTTAAAATAGCCTTTCAGGTTATCGGCGAGACCTTCGCCAAAGCTGTATTCATTCTTTTTAATGCCCTGGATTAATCTAACAACTCTCATTACAGCCATAATCGCCAGCACAGAAATAATAGCAAAATAGCCGGCTGCAATCGGGGTCATGCGGGCAATAAGCAGGTAATAAACGAGAACGCAGATCGGGAGCCAGTAAAAAATACCCCTGATGAAAGTAGAAAGGAAGGGTGGGATATCTTTTTTTGCCATCCCTTCCATGCCTGTTTTTGCCGCCTGCAGGTGAACGATAGCCAGCAGGGCAAAATAGCTGATCACGGCCGGCAGGGCGGCGGCGATGCAGATCTGCCAGTAGGGGATGCCGGTAAATTCAGCCATTACGAATGCGGCTGCACCCATGATCGGCGGTAAGAACTGGCCATCGGTGGATGCCGCAGTTTCAACGCCCCCGGCTACCTCGGGGCTGAAGCCGGCTTTTTTCATCACCGGGATAGTAATCGAACCGGTAACAACAGTGTTAGCGACAGAACTGCCGATGATGCTGCCCATGAAGCCGCTGGCCATGACAGCGGCCTTGGCCGGACCGCCTTTGAAACGGCCCAGGGTGGCATAAGCTAACCGGACGATATACAGGCCGGCTCCGGAAGCCTGAAAAAAAGAGCCGAAAAGCACAAAGGCGAAAACAAAGGTTGATGTAACCCCGATTGGTATGCCCAATATACCGGTATTTGTTATATAAAGATCGTTAATAACCCTGACTACGCGGTAGCCGCCGTGTCCGATAATACCGGGCAGGTAGGCGCCAAGAAAAGGATAGCTTAAAAATACCAGCGTAACAATCGGCAATGCCATACCGAAAGCGCGGTGTGCCGCCAGGATTATCAAAACTATTGCGAGGCCGCCCATATAGAGATCGGCAGTGGTCGGTGCGCCAACCCGCATAGCCAAATCACGGTAGAAGTAAAAAATATAGAATATAGAAGCAAAACCGGACAGTGCCAGTACAATATCGTACCAGGGCAGCCGTTCAAAGGACCGGTCATCCTTCTTATTAAGAGGATAATAGAGGAAGCATAGCGCCAGGCCGACTGACAGGTGCGCAGAACGCTGCAGGGTGGCGGTCAGCAAGCCGGCTCCTGCTGTATAAAAGTGAAAAAGGGACCAGAGGACACCAATAATAAATATAATCAGGGCTAAAGTTCCACCCGGGTCCCTCACTTTTCCCTCGTCTACTATGTTGCTTAAATCGATCTCATCTTTTTGCTTGATCGCTTCTTCCAAACTCAAGGGAAACCACCCCCATCCATTTTAAAAGCGGTACAGGGCGTCTTACGCCCTGTACCGCTTTCGATTATTTCATTACAACTTACATGATCCCGGCTTCGGTAAAGTATCTCTCAGCTCCCGGATGTAATGGAATCAGCATCCAATCAAGGGCTGAATCTAGAGTGACAAAAATACCGGCAGCATGAGCCCTTTGAACATCGTCAAGGTTTTCAAAGATGGTCTTAGTAAATTCGTAAACCAGATCTTCGGAAAGATCCTCACGGCAGATTACCATCGACAGGATCGAAGCTGTCTGGGCCGGTGGAACTCCGGGATAAGCATCTTCTATAGTCAGGCTGGCATAGAAAGGATATGTATCAGCAAGTGCATCGTAAATATCCCCTGTAATATTGACGAGATAAATATCGCTCATTACAGCCAGGTCAGCGATAACCGATGCTCCGACAGCCACGGTGTAGAAAGCGGCATCGATGCGTCCGTCTTTAAGATAGTCGGCAGCCTCCTGGGCTTCGAGTCTTTCAGCCATGGCCAGGTCATCTTCGGTCAGGCCGGCAGCCTCGAGAACCTGCAGGGCATTAATTTCGGCGCCGCTGCCTATCGGTCCCAGCGCAACACGCTTACCGGCCAGGTCTGCCGGTGATTCGATCCCTGAACCTACGGCAGCTACTAGCTGTACCGGTTCGGGGTAAAGGATAAACATGCCGCGGATGTTGGTGATCGGGCTGTCAAATGCGCCTTCCCCGTTATATGCATAGTAGGCAACATCGTTTTGAACGATGGCCATATCGAGGTCGCCGCTGCCGATCAGCCTTGAATTAACAGCTGATGCCCCGGAAGACTCTACTGTCAGGGAAATAGCATCTGAATTATTGTGAATGATACGGGACATCCCCCCGGCCAGCGGATAGTAAGCTCCGGTAACCCAACCTGAGCCCATATTAAGCCGGGTGACAGCAGGTGCATCTGGTTCATCAGGTGCATCTGGTTCATCTACATCTGGTTGATCAGGTGCAGCAGTATCAGTTGCACACCCGGAAACTACCAGCAAGCCGATTAATAGTAAAGCCACCATCAGAATCATAAGTAATTTACTTTTTTTCATTTTTGACCCTCCGTAAAGTTTATTAATTACCGAACCTATAACCCCATATTTATAAAATATTCACCTCCCGGTTGCTGTATTAATTAAGTCAGTTAAAAACCTCAAATCTTATTATTCTCCCTATATATGATTATTTCCTGCTATTCTGATTTTCTAAATGTTAAGAAAACGGAACAGGTTAAAATCAGGGCATTGTAGTTATTTTATATTTAGGCTCCAAATGGAATTGATGGCAAGATTTTTTTGTTTACCCTTCAGTAAATTCATGTTTTAATAAATCATATGTTAAAAACAGATTAGAGATCACGCTATCCGGGGAGGGTTTAAATTGCTGTTTAGATTTATATTTCCTTACATTTTTCTTTGTATGATTGTCTTAGTCTATCTTTACTACCGTTACCTTAAGCTTGGCCCTGCTTTACTTAAAGTGAAGCGGATATTGTTAACCCGTTATAATGCTGATTCGCTATTCCTTGTTGCCATCCTCGCTGCTGCATCATATTTCTTAGGCCGCTATGAACTGCAGAGTATGCCCGCACCCACTGAATCTATGCTCCTTGGCCCTTTTACCTATGTATATTTTTACGGAGCCCTGATGTTGGTTGTCATTGCGCGTGAGGCTGAAAGGCCGGCCCTGCGGGAAAGAGGTATTTCAACTTCACGCGGCTTCTGGAAATGGGACGAAGTAGATACCTACCGTTGGTCTAAAGATGTCCTGACTGTCAATATAAGCAGGGGCAGGAAAAAAAGAGCAGAAGTTTGGCAGGTTAATCTGTCGGATAAAAAAGAGATTGACCGGATCTTAAAAAAGATGGTGCAGAAGCGCCCGGGCCGTTCAAAAAAGAAAAGCAAATAAATTCGGACTCTTTTCCACTAAGTTATTATGTGATAAAATTTAGATATTGTTTTGCCCTTCAAATCATTATCTTAAGCCTGAGGGAGATCAAATGGCCGATAGAGTAAATGTCGTACCGGTAAATATTTATGATGAAGTTAAGGTTTCATTCCTTGATTATGCCATGAGCGTTATCGTAAGCAGGGCTTTGCCCGATGTTCGTGACGGTTTAAAACCGGTGCATAGGCGGATTCTTTATGCTATGTCCGAGATGGGCTCGACTCCCGATAAGCCTTATCGCAAGTCTGCTCGTATCGTCGGTGAAGTATTAGGTAAGTATCACCCGCACGGCGATGTTGCATTATACGACACCCTTGTCCGCATGGCCCAGGATTTCTCGACGCGTTATCCGCTGGTCGACGGTCACGGTAACTTTGGCTCACAGGACGGCGACTCGGCGGCGGCAATGCGCTACACTGAAGCACGCCTTTCTTCCATTGCAGGGGAATTGCTAACCGATCTGCAAAAAGAGACTGTTAACTTTAGGCCAAATTTCGATGAGAGTCTTGAAGAGCCGGTAGTTCTGCCTTCGCGGTTTCCGAACTTGCTGGCCAACGGTTCTTCCGGCATTGCTGTCGGAATGGCTACCAATATTCCACCGCATAACCTAACCGAGCTTATTGAAGCGATCAAGTATCTTATTAATCATCCGGAAGCTTCAATTATTGATTTAATGCAGCATATTAAGGGGCCGGATTTTCCAACCGGCGGTATCATTGTCGGGAAGGAAGGTATTTATTCAGCTTACCAGACAGGCCGGGGCATTATAAAAATCCGGGGTGTTGCCCAGGTAGAAATGAAAGAAAAGGGTCGTAACCAGGTTATCATTACGGAACTTCCCTATCAGCAAAATAAGGCAAAGCTTGTTGAAAAGATTGCTGAAATAGTAAAAGAACGTAAAATGGAGGGTATCACCGACCTGCGTGATGAATCCGACCGTTCCGGAGTCCGCATTGTAATTGAGGTCAAACGCGACTATGAACCGCAGGTGATTATCAATCAACTATACAAGTATACCACCCTCCAGCAAACCTTCGGCATTATAATGCTTTCCCTGGTTGACGGACAGCCGCGGGTTTTAAACTTAAAGCAGATGCTTGCTTATTACCTGGAGCATCAGAAAGAAGTAATCAGACGCCGTTCCCAGTTTGATTTAAGAAAAGCCGAGGAAAGGCTTCATATAGTTGAAGGGCTGCTGACAGCTCTTGACCGTCTTGATGAGGTCATTGCCCTGATTAGGGCTTCTAAAGATGTTGTTACCGCTCGTGCAGGCCTTATGGATCTGCTTGGTCTTTCAGAAAAGCAGGCCCAGGCTATCTTGGATATGCGCCTGCAGCGCCTGACTCAACTTGAAATTTCAAAGCTGGTTGAAGAACAATCACAACTGCATGAAAAAATCGCTTACCTGCGCAGGGTCCTGGAAGATGAAGACCTGGTGCTGGCTATTATCAAGGATGAACTGACGGTAATCCAGGAAAAGCATGGTGACGACCGTCGCACCCAGATTGTTGCTGATGAAGGCGAGGTCATTTCTACCGACCTTATTTTTCAGGAAGATGTCGTGGTGACGCTGACTGACCGCGGTTACATCAAGAGGCTTCCGTTGACTACATATCGCAGTCAGCATCGCGGGGGGCGCGGAATTATCGGGATCCAAACCCGTGAAAACGACCGTGTAGAGCAGTGCCATGTCGCTTCAACTCACGACAAACTGCTATGTTTCAGTAATCGGGGGAAAGTTTACCTGCTGCAGATTTATGAAGTGCCGGAATCAGGCCGGCAGTCGCGCGGCACTGCCCTGGTTAACCTGCTGCCTCTCGAAGAAAAAGAGTTTATTACTGCCACCCTGCCGATTCACGAATTTAGCGATGACCGTTACCTGCTAATGGTAACTTCCCGGGGCATGATTAAAAAGACTTCACTTAAAGAATACAGGAATACTCGTAAAACGGGCCTTATTGCTCTTAATCTCAGCGATGAGGACGAGTTGATGGCCGTAAGGCTGACCGATGGCCAGAAAGAAGTAATTGTCGGAACAAGTGCCGGCCTTTTTGTCCGCTTCCCCGAAGACCAGGTTCGTGTTATGGGCCGGGCTGCCAGGGGAGTCAGGGCTGTCAAGGTCGGAGCTGAGGATAGAGTGGTTGGGGCAGACCTGGTTACCGGAGATCATCAACTGTTAATTGCTTCGGCCAAAGGCTACGGTAAAAGAGTTAGGGTAAGCGAGTTCAGTGCTCACCGCCGCGGAGGCAAGGGCATGATCGGAATGAAAACAACATCGCATAGCGGGCCGCTGTCCGTGTTTGTAGTTTTAAACGGTGAAGAAGAGTTTATAATAATAACTGCCAGGGGAGTAGTTAACCGTCAGAAAGTAGAACAGGTATCGCTGATGGGACGCTATGCCAGAGGTGTAAGGTTAATCAGGCTTGATGAAAGTGATAGGGTAGTAAACCTGATTGCCTTGGATTAAAGTTCAAAGTGAGCCTGCTTCCTTGATAACCGCTGCAGGGTTATTTTTAATTAAAGGGATCATTATTTCTTTCCGGAATGGCGGGTTGCCCGATGTTACAATCGAGGAAAATCGGCATTACTGATACTTCACTGCGCGATGCGCACCAATCTCTTCTGGCGACAAGAATGCGCCTTATAGAGATGCTGCCGATTATCGAATTGATGGATAAGATTGGCTACCATTCCCTGGAAGTCTGGGGAGGGGCTACTTTTGATGCCTGCATGCGCTTTCTTGATGAAGACCCCTGGGATCGCCTTCGGCAGCTTCGAAAAGGATTGAAAAACACCAAGCTACAGATGCTGCTTCGCGGCCAGAATATTGTTGGCTATCGGCACTATCCTGACGATGTCCTCGGCGAGTTTGTCAAGAAGGCTGTCTACAATGGTATAGATATTATTCGAATTTTTGATGCCCTGAACGATCTGCGTAACATGGAGCAGGCTATTCGTTTTACCAAACAAGAAGGGGCGCACGCCCAGGGAACGTTAAGTTATACAATCAGCCCACTTCATGATATAAAATACTTTATCGGGATCGGCCGGGATCTTAAAAGCCTTGGTGCAGATTCGATTTGTATTAAAGATATGGCCGGGTTGATTTCTCCTTTCGATGCCTTTGAGCTGGTGAGTCAGCTCAAAAAGCAGGTTGGGCTGCCCGTACAGATCCACTGCCACTATACCAGCGGCATGGCTTCAATGGCTTACCTAAAAGCGGCTGAAGCAGGTGTAGATGTAATCGATACTGCCAATGCCGCCCTGGCCATGGGAGCCAGTCAGCCTGCAACCGACACCATGGTTGCCGCTTTTCAGGGAACCCCTTATGATACAGGGCTCGACTTACAGCTGCTTTCAAAAGTGAGTGAGCATTTCAAAGAGATCAGCTGTGGTTACGAAATACCGCCGGAGGTAATGGGAGTTGATACCAACGTCCTCAGCTATCAAATTCCCGGGGGGATGATTTCAAACCTTGCTTCACAGTTAGCCGAGCAAAAAGCGGCCCATCTTTTTAAAGATGTCCTAGCGGAGGTGCCAAAGGTTAGGGCCGACCTGGGTTACCCGCCGCTCGTAACGCCAAGCAGCCAGATTGTTGGCACGCAGGCAGTTATGAACGTAATCACCGGCGAACGTTACAAGATGGTTTCAACGGAAATCAAGAATTACCTGCGTGGTCACTATGGCAAACCACCGGGGGAAGTGAATCCCGGCCTGCTTAAAAAAGTGCTCAAAGACGAAAAGCCGATTAGCGGGAGGCCGGCCGATCTGCTTAAACCACAGCTGGAAGAAGCCAGAAAGGAGATTGCCGAGTATATCGAGCAGGAAGAAGATGTTCTATCATATGTTATATTCCCCAATGTGGCTGTAGATTTTTTTAAAAGACGTAAAGGGCTGCTCCCCCCCCTGGAGCTTAAAAGCAGTTGCATCGGTGGAAAGGTTATCAATAGAACCAATGAAAATGAACCAGGCCAAAACAGGGAGAAGTTCGAAGCCATCTACCATGTCGACGAAACTCTGGTCTATATAGATGATATCAACACGGTTTACCCTGCGGGGTAACTTTGAATAAATAAGTAATCCCGGATCGTTACCCACGGCGTGCAAAGGAAATGGGTCGCTGCTGTTGACACAACAAGCCTATGAGGCTATAATGAAAGGCAATCTTTAACTGTGAAAGGCTGTGAAGGACAGGAGTACGCAATACACTTTTCCTAGAGAGCCGGTGCAGCTGAAAACCGGTAAAGGTTATTGCGGAAAGTCGGTCCGGAGTCGCTCGGCTGAAATTGCAGTAAGCCGGGCCGGGTTGATACCGTTACCACAATCACAGAGAGGTATTTCCTTTTCTGGTTTAGGGAAGGCAGTTAAAAAGGGTGGTACCGCGGAGGAAGTCCCTTCGCCCCTTTGGGCGAAGGGTATTTTTATATTCTTTCATACTTTAAGCGAAGGGGAGATCCAGGTGAACAGAATCATTTTTATGAACGGTAAGCTGGTTCCGGAAAATGAGGCATTTATCTCCGTTTTCGATCATGGTTACCTTTACGGTGACGGTGTATTTGAGGGTATCAGAGCTTATAACGGGCGTGTTTTTAAACTCGAGGAACATGTTAAGAGATTGTATGAGTCCGCCCATTCAATTATGCTGCCGATCCTTTATAGTGAACAGGAAATGATAAAAGCGGTAGTAGATACGGTTAATGCCAACGAACTGAGTGATGCCTACATCAGGCTGGTTGTTTCACGTGGTGTCGGCGATCTGGGTATGGATCCACGGAAGTGCAAAGAGTCCCAGGTGGTTATCATCGCTGATAAAATATTGCTCTTCCCTGAAGAATTATATCGGGAAGGGCTGACTGTCGTAACGGTAGCTACCCGCCGAAATGTTGCCGATGCCCTGGATCCTAAAATAAAATCGCTTAACTACCTGAATAACATACATGCCAAGATTGAAGCAAACCGGGCAGGGGTACTGGAAGCATTGATGATGAACAGCCAGGGCTTTATTTGTGAAGGCACAGGTGATAATATCTTTATTTACCGTAAAGGCAGGTTAATAACCCCGCCGATATACCTCGGGATACTGGAAGGAATTACCCGCGAAGCCGTGATAGAGCTTGCCGCAAAGGAAGGGATTCAGGTTGCAGAAGAGCCGTTCACCCGGCATGACCTTTATGTGGCCGACGAATGTTTCCTTACCGGAACTGCGGCAGAGGTGATTCCGGTTATTGAAGTGGATATGCGCATAATCGGCAGCGGCAAGCCGGGTCCGATTACCCGCCGCCTGATGGAAAAGTTCCGCGAACTGACCCAAAACGAAGGAATACCTCTGGGGTAACGGTAAAGCAGAATTTAGAAATCAAGAATAGGTTAACCAGAAGGAAGAATTAAGGGAAGCGTTTAAGGAAAAATATGGGAAGGGGGTTTTATTTAATGCGCAGCCATAAAGTAACTTCGGGTGTTGACCGGGCTCCTCACCGTTCACTTTTCCGTGCATCGGGTTTCCACCCTGAAGAACTGAAACGCCCTCTGATCGGGATTGTCAATTCGGCCAACGAAATTGTGCCCGGACACATTCACCTTGACAGCATCGCCGATGCGGTCAAAGCAGGGGTACGCCTGGGGGGCGGGACCCCGATTGAATTTTCGACAATTGCTGTTTGTGACGGTATTGCCATGAATCATGCGGGCATGCATTATTCGCTGGCCAGCCGTGAAGTGGTCGCCGACAGCATAGAAATAATGGTAGAAGCGCACTGTTTCGATGCGCTGGTATTGATAACCAATTGCGACAAAATAACACCCGGAATGATGATGGCGGCTGCCAGGTTAAACCTGCCGGCAATCATTGTCAGCGGGGGCCCCATGCTGGCCGGTGAGCAAAAAGGCAAAAAGATCGACTTAAGCACTGTTTTTGAAGGCGTCGGTGCCGTCAGGTCGGGTCGGATGTCGGAAGAAGAATTGGAAGAAATGGAAACCAGGGCCTGCCCCGGTTGTGGCTCCTGTGCCGGTATGTTTACGGCCAATTCGATGAATTGTATGGCCGAAGCCCTGGGTCTTGCCCTCCCGGGCAACGGCACCATTCCTGCCGTCAGCGCCGGGCGAATACTGTTGGCCAAGGAAGCAGGTATGCAGATTATGAATTTATTACGTGAAGGCGTTGATATTGATAAAATACTGGTCCCTGAAGCTTTTGATAATGCCCTGGCAGTCGATATGGCCCTGGGCTGTTCGACAAATACACTCCTTCACCTTACTGCCCTTGCTCATGAGTGCGGACTTAAATTGGATTTAAACAGGATTAATGAAATCAGTGAGCGCACTCCACAGCTCTGTCTGCTCAGTCCCGCCGGACCCGATCGAATCGAAGATCTGAACAGGGCGGGCGGTGTTCCGGCAGTCATGAAAGAACTTATGAAAGCTAACTTGCTAAATACCGAGCTGATTACGGTGACCGGAAAAAAAGTTGCCGACAATCTTTCAGGGGCAGAAGTTATCGATCGGAAAATAATTCGCTCCACAGCAGAACCATACCGGCCGCAGGGTGGCCTGGCGGTTTTATTTGGCAACCTGGCTCCTGGCGGGGCCGTAGTTAAGCAGGGTGCGGTCTCAGAGGCGATGCAGCGTTTCACAGGCACTGCGAGGGTATTTGACAGTGAAGAAGAAACTGTAGCAGCAATTAACAGAGGCGTTGTTACGGAAGGCAGCGTTGTCGTAATTCGTTATGAAGGCCCGCGTGGAGGGCCGGGTATGCGAGAAATGCTTGCTCCTACATCTGTTTTGGCCGGTATGGGCCTTGATGAAAAAGTAGCCCTGATTACCGACGGCCGCTTCTCCGGAGCGACCAGGGGCGCTTCTATTGGTCATGTATCCCCGGAAGCTGCTTCCGGAGGATTAATAGGGCTGGTCAAAGATGGTGATCAAATAACTATCGATATTCCAAAACATTCAATCGAACTGGAGGTTTCAGAGGAGGAGTTAAGGGAGCGTAGAAATGCCTGGCAGCGGCCGGAACCGAAAATAAACCGGGGCTACCTGAAGCGTTATGCAAGACAGGTTTCTTCAGCGGGAAGCGGCGCTGTCCTGGATGACGCAGTGGGAGCAGAAAAAGGTGATCTAAAATGAAAAAAAAGATGATTAAAGGGTCAGCGATGATTTTGGCTGCCCTTGAAAAAGAAGATGTTGAAATTATTTTCGGCTTTCCCGGAGGAGCTGTCCTGCCGCTCTATAATCAGCTCTACGATGCTTCTATTAAACACCTGCTGGTACGGCATGAGCAGGCCGCCGTACATGCTGCTGACGGCTATGCGCGGGTTAGCGGACGGCCGGGTGTGGTTTTTGCCACTTCCGGACCCGGAGCAACAAACCTGGTTACCGGGATCGCCAATGCCTACATGGACTCGGTGCCCCTGGTCCTGATAACAGGCCAGGTAGCAAGCAGTTTCATTGGCACCGATGCGTTTCAGGAAGCCGACATTACAGGAATTACACTTCCGATAACCAAACATAATTATCTTGTAAAGAATATTGAAGACCTGCCGGGAATACTTGCCGAAGCATTTTACCTGGCTTCAACCGGGCGACGTGGTCCGGTACTGATCGATGTTCCAAAAGACATTTTTGATCAGGAAGCGCCGTTTTCCTACAACAAAAAATGTGAAGTTCCGGGCTACAAACCGACTTACGAAGGTCATGCCGGACAGGTCAGCAGGGCAGTTAAAGCAATTCGTGATGCCAAAAAGCCGGTTATCTTCGGAGGTGGAGGTTTAATCAGATCCGGAGCGTCAGAAGCCCTGAAGGAACTGGCTGAAAAAGCTCGCATACCGGTTATCCTTTCTTTAATGGGCCTGGGGGCTTACCCGGGCGACAGGGAACTGTTTCTCGGTATGCCGGGCATGCATGGGAGCGTTACAGCTAACTATGCCCTGACTGAGGCTGATTTAATTATTGCAACCGGGGTCCGTTTTGACGATCGTGTAACAGGCAAGCTCGAGTCTTTTGCCCAAAATGCCAAAATAATTCATATTGATATTGACCCGGCGGAGATTGGTAAAAATGTCAAGATTGATGTTCCTATCGTTGGCGACGTCAGGCTGGTTTTAGAAGAGTTAATTAGAAAATTGCGACCGGGGAATACCGTAAAATGGCTGCAGCAAATTGCCTCATGGCAGGAAAAATTTCCCATGCCGGCCGGTTCACCGGATTTAAAAAGCTATCTGAAACCCCAGTTTGTAATCAGGGAACTAAGCCGTATCAGCGGAAAAAATACGATTGTTGCCACAGATGTGGGCCAGCACCAGATGTGGGCAGCTCAGCATTTTACAGTCTATGAACCGCGCACCTTCATTACCTCCGGCGGTTTGGGAACAATGGGCTACGGCTTCCCGGCGGCAATCGGTGCAAAATTGGCTTCTCCGGACAAAAAAGTAATCTGTATCAGTGGGGACGGCAGTTTCCAGATGAATATCCAGGAGCTTGCTACTGCTGTTAATAATAAAATCGATATAACAATAGCACTGATCAACAACGGCTATCTCGGGATGGTCCGCCAGTGGCAGGATATTTTTTATAACAAACGCTATTCCCACACCGCCATGGATACAAGCCCCGATTTTGTTAAAGTAGCAGAAGCATATGGAGCCAGGGGCCTGCGCGCTGCCGATGAAAAAGAAGCAACAGCTGCGATTAAGCAGGCGATGACTGAGAAGGGGCCGGTCTTGATTGATTTTATAGTTGACCCCGAAGAGAATGTTTATCCCATGGTAGCTCCGAACCGTCCTATAAATGAAATTATAGTCGGGAGTGATCAATTGTGAAACATATTCTGGCCGTTATTGTTGAAAATAAGCCCGGAGCTTTAACCCGGGTATCGGGGCTATTCAGCCGCCGTGGTTTTAATATTGAAAACATTGCCGTCGGTGAAACGATGACCCCGGGTATCTCCCGAATGACAATTACCGTAGAAGGCAGTGAGCTCTTGATTGAACAGGTTATGAAGCAGCTTCATAAACTGATTAACGTAATCAAGGTTAGCAACCTTTCCAGCGAGCCTTCTGTAATGCGTGAACTGATGCTGCTTAAAGTTAACGCTGAAACCGGCAGTCGCAGCGATATACAGCAGATCGTGGAAACCTTCCGCGGTAAAGTGGTTGATGTTTCACCCGACTCGATGATAATAGAAGTTACCGGAAACGATGACAAGCTGGAAGCGATCAAACTACTGCTTCAACATTTCGGGATCAAAGAGATTGTTCGTACTGGTAAAGTTGCCCTGCTGCGCGGCTCAAAAGTAACAAAAGAGAGCTAAAAAATAGAGTTAAGGGCAGGCATCGGAACTATAAGTTCAGGATTTTACAGAATGGCGAAGGAAGTAATAAGAGGCTCCCAGCCCTTTAGCGGGATTTTTTAAAATAATTGAAAGACGGTGGATAATGGTAAAAAGCAATAGGTCGACTATGGTGGAAAAAATACTGGCGGCCAGAGCAGGCAGGGCAAAAGTAATGCCGGGAGACCTGGTTAACGTACAGGTTGACCTGGCTCTGGGCAACGACATTACTGCACCGGTGGCTATCAGGGAGTTTGAACGTTTTGGTTTGGACCGGGTTTTTGATCCTGATAAAATTATCCTTGTTCCCGATCATTTCACGCCAAACAAAGATATTGCAGCGGCAGAGCAGGCCATGGTTTTACGCCGCTTTGCCAGGAAGTATGGAATAAAGCATTACTACGAAGTAGGCCGAATGGGCATAGAACATGCTCTCCTTCCGGAGCAGGGCCTGGTGCGTCCCGGGATGGTTATTATCGGGGCAGATTCACACACCTGTACTTACGGAGCCCTCGGGGCTTTTGCAACCGGTGTAGGCAGTACAGACCTTGCTGCTGCTATGGCTATCGGTGAAGCCTGGTTTAAAGTACCGCCCACGATTCGTTTCGAATACGAAGGATCACTGCCTGAATGGGTAGGTGGCAAGGACTTGATTTTATATACTATTGGCCGAATTGGTGTTGACGGGGCCCGTTACCGGGCCATGGAATTTGCCGGTTCTGTTATTGAAGAGCTCTCAATGGACGGGCGACTGACCATGACTAATATGGCAATTGAAGCAGGTGGCAAATGCGGGTACGTCCAGCCTGACGAAATCACTTTCGATTATCTTAAAGGCAGGACTACTCTTCCGTATGACGTTTTTTACAGTGATGATGATGCCCCCTACGAGCAGGTATTTAATTTTGATATAAGTGGAATGGAACCGCAAATCGCTTTTCCCCCTTCCCCCGACAATGTTCGCGCGCTGTCGGAAGCATCAGGAATAGAACTTCAGCAGGTGGTAATCGGTTCCTGCACCAACGGGCGAATTGAAGATTTACGTATTGCAGCATCTGTTATCAAAGGTAAAAGAGTTCACCCCCGGGTCAGGCTGCTTATTATTCCCGCCACGCAGCAGATTTATCGCCAGGCCCTGGAAGAGGGTCTGCTGGCGGCTTTCATCGATGCCGAAGCAGCGGTTAGTACTCCCACTTGTGGCCCCTGTCTCGGCGGACACATGGGTATCCTTGCCCGTGGAGAAAAAGCGCTGGCAACCACAAACCGAAATTTCATCGGCCGGATGGGCCACCCTGAAAGCGAAGTCTATTTATGCGGCCCTGCCGTTGCCGCCGCTTCGGCAGTAGCAGGGGAAATAGTCCACCCGGAGGAGGTTGTATCATGATCATCGAAGGCAGAATATGGATTTTTGGTGATAATATTGATACTGATGCAATCATTGCTGCCCGTTATTTAAGCATTGTAGAGCCGAGAGAGTTGGCGAAACATCTGATGGAAGATATTAAACCGGATTTTCCGGGCCTTGTACAACCTGGTGATATAATTGTGGCAGGCAATAATTTTGGCTGTGGCAGCTCGCGTGAGCATGCCCCTCTGGCTATTAAGGGTGCCGGTATTTCCTGTGTTATTGCCCTTAGTTTTGCCCGGATATTTTACCGCAACGCTATAAATATCGGACTGCCGATTCTTGAATGCCACGATGATCTGACTAACCTTTCATCTGGAGCAGATCAACTGCAGGTGAACCTTGACCAGGGATTAATCACGCATCTTCAGAGCGGCTGTAAATATCAGGCAGCTCCTTTCCCTCCTTTTATGCAAGAGATTATCAGCCGTGGCGGTTTGGTGGAATATGTCAAGGCACGTCTTGATCTCCGGTAGTAAATGTTTTTTCTATTTGCATTTTTTAATTGATAATGGTAGTGTAAATTGATTATTCGGTTATAATACTTCTACCCGGCCCGGATGGCTGGTTGGGTGATATTGAGGAGGCATATGCATGAAGAAGTACACCAGCGAAAATATTCGCAACGTAGCATTAATATCCCATGGCGGTGCCGGTAAAACATCCCTTACCGAAGCGCTGCTTTTTACATCGGGGGCGGTTAACCGACTGGGGAAAATTGAATCAGGCAACACAACCACCGATTTTGATCCCGATGAAATCAAAAAGCAGGTTACAATCAATGTCGGCCTTGCTCCTCTCGAGTGGAGTGGTGTAAAAATTAACCTGCTAGATACCCCGGGATATTTTGACTTTATCGGGGATGTTCTCGGGGCGCTTAGGGTAGCGGACAGTGTGGTCGCAGTGGTGTGTGCTGTTTCCGGTGTGGAAGTTGGAACAGAAAAAGTTTGGGGTTATGCCGATGGTTTCAACCTGCCCCGTTTTGTTGCCATCAATAAACTTGATCGTGAGAACGCCAATTATGAAGGCACCCTCGAACAGCTGAGAACTCATTTCGGTCTGAGCGTTGCACCACTGCAGATGCCTATCGGCAAAGAAGCCGACTTTAAAGGAGTTGTAGACCTGATTCGGCAAAAAGCAATTTTATTTTCTGATGACGGGATGAAGGTTACAGAAGAAGATATTCCCGAAGACTTGAGCGCAATGGCCCGGGATTTAAGAGAAAAATTAATCGAAGCTGTAGCTGAAGCAGACGATACCCTTTTGGAAAAATATCTTGAAGGCGAAGTTTTAAGCGACGCCGAAGTTGACGAAGGCCTCCGCCAGGGTGTTCTTAAGGGTAAAATAATCCCTGTTCTCTGCTGTGCCGGAACCAGGAATTTCGGAACTCAGCCCATGCTCGACCTGATAAAGAGTTACCTCCCTTCTCCTCTCGACCAAGAAGAGCTCAAAGGCCACCTCCCGGGAAGCGATGAAGAAGTAGTCAGGAAGCTGAGCCCCGATGAACCTCTCTCTGCTTTTGTATTTAAGACCCTGGCCGACCCTTACGTTGGGCGGATTAATTATTTTCGGGTATACTCGGGAATGGTCAAACCCGACAGCCAGATTTACAACTCAACCAAAGATACCACTGAACGCTTCGGACAGGTTTTCTCGATGCGCGGTAAAAACCAGATAACTATGGAGGAAGTTGTTACAGGTGATATTGCCTGTGTGGCCAAATTGCAGGAAACCGCTACGGGCGACACCCTTTGCAATAGCAATTCACCGATTGTATTTCCCGCACTTGATTTCCCTGATCCGGTTATATCTTTTGCCGTTGAACCGAAAACCAAGGGTGATGAAGATAAAGTCAGCAGTGGCCTGGCTCGTTTTTTGGAAGAGGATCCTACTTTCAGGCTTGAGAGAAGAGCAGAAACCAAACAGACTGTTATTTCCGGCCTTGGAGAGCTGCACCTTGACATTATTGTCAGCCGCCTCTCTCAGAAGTTCGGCGTCGATGTCGGGCTATCCACACCTAAGGTGCCTTATAAAGAGACCATCAAGGGGCAAACTAAAGTTGAAGGCAAACATAAGAAACAATCCGGCGGCCGTGGCCAGTTCGGGCATGTCTATTTAGAGCTCGAGCCTGCCGAAACGGGACAGGGCCTGGTTTTTGAGAACAAAATTTTTGGTGGATCCGTTCCGAGACAGTATGTACCGGCAGTTGAAAAAGGCGTAATTGAGGCAATGGAAGAAGGTGTTGTTGCCGGTTACCCGGTTGTAGATGTAGTAGTCAGGCTTGTTGACGGTTCTTATCACACCGTTGACTCTTCCGAGATGGCCTTTAAAATTGCTGCATCCCAGGCTTTTAAAAAAGGAATGGAACAAGCGGGGGCAGTATTGATGGAGCCTATAATGAACATTGAAGTTGTCGTTCCGGAAGCGTTCATGGGCGATATCATGGGAGACTTAAACAGCAAAAGAGGGCGGATACAGGGTATGGAGCCTGAAGATGGCCTGCAGAAAATCCGGGCCCAGGTGCCGATGGCGGAAATGTTCAAGTATTCGATCGACCTGCGTTCAATGACACAGGGGAGGGGCTTCTTCTCCATGGATTTTTCACATTATGAAGAGGTCCCCCACCAGGTGGCCGAGCAGGTTATTGCGGCAGAAAAAGCTACAAAGGAAGAAGAAGCATAAATTCAGCACACCGAACAGTAAGACTAATATAAAGGGGCGACCTGAAACGGTCGCCCCTGTTAGTGGTTGCGGCTAAGGATGCGGCGCAGCTTGCCTGCTGCCTTGCCGAAAATTAAGCGTGTGAATGAAAGTAGCGGTTTTATGTCGTCTGCAGCCCAGATGGCGTGCGCTTTACGGTGTGAAAGCCACGGTTTGGCTACCTGGCCGACAGTTAGCTGTCTCCTTTTCAGGTATGCAGCTATACTGATTGTATCCTCGTAAGCATGCCAGAAGGCCCAGGGCCGGTCTTCTGCAAGATGGAACTCAGGCAGCGGGTCACCGGTCAAATCCTTATACATGATATAAGCAAATTCAACACCGCACTTGTCAAAAAGGACATTCAGGGTGCTTAGACGGGCATTAATTTCAATCAGGTAATACTTGCCCGTAGAAGGATGTTTCTTAAATTCAATTTCTCCGTATCCTCGGTAACCGAGCCTGCTCATGTATTCCAGCCCCAGCTCAACCAGCTCCCGGTCATAGAGGTGATGGGTCAGGGTTGATGAACCGAAATTTATTGGGAACTGGCGCAGTTTTTGGGCGCTGAAGGTGTGAGTTACCCTGCCCTGCCGATCCACGTAGGCATCGAAGACATACATCCGATCGTCAAAGCCGGGGATAATCTCCTGGACCATTACTTCGAGTTCACTTGCACGTGCTTTCTCCAACGCGGATATAAGCCCGGCTTTATTTTCGGCGAGAAGACACTTTTGGCGAAAGATATTTACAAATTTATGTGAAAGAGCCGGCTTGATTATACATGGATAATGAAGATCCCTGGCAATTTCAGCAAGGTCACTGTTTTGATCGACAATATAAGTCTGCGGTATATTCAGATCATGCTCCGCTGCAAGCATGGCAAGCCCTTTTTTATCGATAATTTTCTCCAACAGGCCGGCTTCGTTATCGGGAAAGATGTAATAAACGGACAGTTGATCAGCATAGCGTGATACGAGCAAGGCGTAATTGTCGGCAGTGGCCATCAGGACGGGCCGCGTAGAAAATTCTTTGCCCAGTTCGATTAGAAAATCAGCCAGACCGCTTTCATCGGTATTAACGTTGGGGCAGAGTATTTTACGGGTTACATAGCGCGACGCTAGAGCGTAAGCCGTGGGAAAATGGTAATCAAGGGCATATACCGGTATGCCCCTGCGGCCGAGAGTGCGGATGGCTCCCAGGGCTGTGTAAAAGTTCGCCCCTAATAATACAACAGGTGTTTGCATCTTCATGGACCCTTTCCAACAGCAATTATAATGCAACTTTATATTGTCCGGTCCGTTTTTGCAACAGGGTCCATGCATCTTTAAGTGTTTGGCAGGTATGTTATAATCTAGAAAACACAAATAGCCAATATTAGTATTAAAAGTCATGCATTATCGATCTGAAAGCGCAGGTCGGTGGAGTTGATTATTAATGAAACGCAAACAGGTTGCGGTTGTATTCGGAGGTCGTTCCGGTGAGCATGTGGTATCTCTAAGGTCAGCGGTTTCGATCATTGAGGCAATCGATTCAGAACTCTATGAAGTTATTTCGGTCGGCATCACCAGGGAAGGCACCTGGCTAACCGGCCCTGATGCCTGGTTGTCTCTATGGGAGAAACGTCCGCCTCGCGAGGCGAACCGAGCTGTTTTATTAACCGATCCCAGCCGCCCCGGCTTGCTTGTACAATCCGGCGATTCACCAACAGATTGGCGCTACCAGCCAATCGACATTGTTTTCCCCGTTTTGCACGGCACTTATGGTGAAGACGGCGCTATACAGGGGCTTTTTGAAATGGCCGGTCTTCCTTACGTCGGTTCAGGCGTGCTTGCTTCAAGCTCAGGTATGGATAAAGCTGTTATGAAAGTCCTGTTCCGGCAGCAAGGTTTACCGGTGGCCCCTTATATCCATTTCTACCGCTGGCAGTGGAGAGACCAGGAAAAGCGGTTGGAGAGCCGGATCAGCGAGGAGTTGAGCTTCCCCTGTTTTGTGAAACCGGCAAACCTGGGATCCAGCGTTGGCATCAACAAGGTCCGTTCTTTAGAAACTTTGGCGGCAGCAATTGAGGAAGCGCTGCTATATGATGAAAAAGTAATCGTGGAGAAGTTTGTCCAGGGGCGAGAGATCGAGTGTGCCGTTTTGGGCGACATCGAGGCGGAAGCTTCCCGGCCCGGAGAAGTAATTCCCTGCAATGAGTTCTATGATTACCGGGCTAAGTATATTGATGATCGTTCTAACCTTATTATCCCGGTTGAACTGGAGCCGGAGATGGAAAATAGGATTATGAGCTATTCAATCGAAGCTTTTCGGGCAGTTGAAGCAAGCGGTTTGGCCAGGGTTGATTTCTTTGTCAATTCCAATAGTGAAACGATCATTATAAACGAGATCAATACTATGCCCGGTTTCACAAGCATCAGTATGTATCCGAAGATGTGGGAAGCCAGCGGTGTCAGTTACAGGGAGCTGGTAAACAGGTTGATGGAACTGGCGGAAGAGCGTTTTACAAGGAGGCAGGCACTGATAGTTGCTCCACCCGAATAACAAATAATTTATGGGGTGAGGTCGATTACTGATCACCAGGAATCCCTTTTAGATTTACTTAATAATGATAAAACGGCCCGGATGCAGCAGGAAAATACAGTAGAACGGCTGGAGGAATTGGAAAAAACCTCCTTGGCCTGTATGCTCTGCGGTTTGAGGAGCGGTTGTCGCCAGGTAGTTTTCGGGGTAGGTAATCCCCGTGCCAGCCTGATGCTGGTCGGTGAGGGCCCTGGTGCTGACGAAGATCGTCTCGGCATTCCTTTTGTCGGCAGAGCCGGTAAACTGCTCGACCGTATTTTGGAAGCTGCGGGAATCAAACGCGATGAAATCTATATTACCAATGTAGTCAAATGCCGTCCCCCCGCCAACCGTCTTCCTTTTCAACCCGAGGTCGATTCCTGTTTGCCTTACCTGAAAAAGCAAATTGAGCTTATCGGTCCAGAGCTGATCGTTTGCCTCGGGGCGCTGGCTACGCGAACTTTAATTGATAAGAATGCTTCGATAACCCGTTCACGGGGTCAATGGCATGAAAATGATGGCCGCCTTATCATTGCCACTTTTCATCCTGCGGCATTACTGCGCGACCCCGGCAAAAAGAAATATGTCTGGGAAGATTTCAAAGAGATCATCAAATATTATAAATAAACCACATGGAGGAGGCTGTGGCTTGTGAGTAACGAACTGGTCCTGGTTGTTGACGATGAAAAAACACTGGTCAAGGCGCTTGCATTTAACCTTGAAAAAGAAGGTTTCCGGGTCGAAACGGCCTACGATGGTAAAGAGGCCCTGGAAAAAGTATTTGAGTTAAAGCCTGATATTGTTGTCCTTGACTTAATGCTGCCGGAAGTTGACGGTTTTGAAGTCTGCCGCAGGATCCGCAAGAAACTTGAGATACCAATTATTATGCTAACTGCCCGCAGCGAAGATATTGACAAGGTTTTAGGTCTTGAACTCGGGGCGGATGATTACCTGACCAAACCTTTCAATTCACGGGAACTGGTTGCCCGGATCAAGGCGATCCTGAGGCGAAGCATTGTTCGTGATGAAGAGTCTAAAAAGGTGATTCAGATCGGAAAACTGCAGGTTGACCTGCTTCAGCACAGAGCCCGGCTTGGAGATCAGGAAATCAGTCTTACTTCAAAAGAATTTGCCTTGCTCAGCTTTCTTGTAGCCAATGCCGGCAATGTTTATTCCAGAGAACAGCTTCTTGAACAAGTCTGGGGCTATGACTACTATGGCGATGTACGCACGGTAGATGTCCATATCAGGCACCTTAGAGAAAAAATAGAGCAAGACCCGGGCAACCCGGAGTTGATCATCACTGTGTGGGGCACAGGCTATAAATTCCGGGAGGATTTTTAATGACGAGGTTTTACAGTATCCGTTTTCGCCTGACGGCCACATTCCTTGCAATTATTTTAGCGGTAATGGTTATAATCAGCTTTTTTCTATTCAATACCCTGGAACGTTACTATATGAATAATCTCGAGGATAGTTTGGAGCGGTCAGGGCTTCTCGCTTCTGAATTTGTGGTTGGGCACTTGCGCGGGCAGGTGGACTCGGTCCGCCTTAGTGCGCTGGCTGAGAATATGAGCCGCCAAGCCCAGGCCAGGGTTATTTTTACCGATCAGCAGGGGATCGTAGTCGGTGATTCGATTCGTATCGGGGGACTCCTAAATCAAAGTCTTGAAAATGAGCTGGTCAAAAACGCTCTCGAAGGGAATCTCAATAGCAGTATAGGCTATAGTGAGAGGATTCAGCATCAGGTAATTTATTTAGCTGTTCCGGTAATGGAGGCAGACAATTCAGTAACCGGCGTGGTCTTTCTTTCGGCTTCTCTGGAAGATGTTTACCGTATCCTTGATGATATCCGCCGGTTTCTCTTTTTAGCGACAGTCCTTGCTATGGCTGTAGTCGGGGGTGGATCGGTGGCATTAGCCCGCCGCTTTACCGGCCCTCTTGAAGGACTGACGGCGGCAACAAGAAAAATGGCCGAAGGTAAGCTTGATCAACACATTGAAATTTCCTCAGGCGACGAGATTGGCCGCCTGGCGGAGCAGTTCAACATTATGGCCAAGCGCCTGAATTATTATACCAGCAACCTGAAAAAATTTGCCGCTGATGTAGCTCATGAAGTACGTACTCCGCTGACAACGATGAGCCTTTTAACCAAAGCCCTTAAAGAGCATGAAATGGAGCCTGAACAACAAAAGGAGTTTATTGAAGATCTGGATAGCGAGCTGGATCGCCTCACAGCCCTGGTCAGCGATCTCCTTGAATTATCAAAACTAGAAAAGAATGACATTCAGCCTGAAGAAGTTATGCTCGACCTTTTACTCCGGGAGGTGATCGGTGAATATCAGTACCGCTTTGCCCGGGTCGGTTTGGATTTAATTGATGATATTCCCATGCAAACAGCTAAAGTTTACGGGACGCCGCTGCAATTGCGCCAGGTTATCAGTAACCTACTCGATAATGCTATGAACTATACTTCAGCAGGGGGCACAGTAACGGTATCCCTCTCCCTGGAAGAAACAGAAGTAATTGCAAAAATTGAAGATACCGGCTGTGGGATTCCCGAAGAAGATTTAAACTATATCTTCGAACGATTTTTCCGCGTCGATAGGGCCCGTTCCCGTGAGGAAGGGGGAACAGGTTTAGGTTTGGCTATTGTCAGTGAAATAATAGCCAAGTACGGCGGCAAGGTCTGGGTTGAAAGTGAGGAAGGCGTGGGAAGCAGTTTTTATTTTACCCTGCCGCTGGCAATAGAATAGAGATGTTATAAGAAATTAATACTTTTAAAGATTACTTTAAAGCACAAAGATTTGAATATGATAAAATAGCTTCACTGTAGTTTTTAGTCCCGGGGTGTTTACAGATGAAACGCATACAACCTTATCATTATTTAGTTATTATGGCCGGCCTCTTTATCATGGCCGGTTTAGTACTATTTTCCATGCGGCTTTTTCCAGCCGCTGAAAACAATACTCTTAGCATAGATCCGCTTGCTGAAGGTCAGGGTGATACTATTTATGATCTTTGGTTCTCAAGGGCCGGAGTATACGATCTAAGTGTCGATCATGGCCTGAACAGTATCTTGCTCAGCACTGATAACAATGCAGTGACCCTCCTTAACCAGGGGCGTAAACTGCTCTGGGATAAAGTTTTCACTACTGCACCGCAGCAGGCTAAAATATCATCCTGCGGCAATTATGCCGTCATTGGAACTGCCGGGGGCAGAGTCTTTTTTACCACCATAGATCAAGAGTTGTGGTGGGACCACGAAGGCAGCCCCGTTGATTTGATTGCCGTTTCTCCCAATGCTTCCTGGATAGCTGTTGCTCGATCAAAGCCGGAACAGGATTTGTATCACCTCGATTTTTTTAATAAGGAAGGCGCTCTAAAATGGAGTATCGAAACCGGGCCGATTAAGAACCTTTATCTAACCAGCGAATACCTGGAACAGGCTAATATTTACTATACATCTTATGAAAACGGGCAACCAGTTGTTACTGCAGTTAACCTTGAGGGAGATGAGCTGTGGTCTTATGAAGGGCAAACTTTAGCTGCTGTTTCCAAACATGGCAGCCGCCTGGCCGTTCTGGAAGATAGCAGGATCATTGTTTATGATTCGCTTGGTTACGCTTTGTGGACAACAACCCTGCCCTTTGAAGCCAACGCCGTAGTTTTTAACCCTCAGAATTACAATCGTGTTCTTATTTATGGCAGCAGGGAAGGTTCCGGCGAAAACTTTTACTACTTTGATCTGGCAGAAGATTTGCTCTGGATGAAGCGTGTTGCTGATGGTTCACTCTTTTCGTTTACCGCCGACGGGCAGTATATTGTCACCAGCTCCTGGCGCCACTACAAGGAAGACTTTACACAAATGTTTTTAATTGACCGTGAAGGTGTTGAACTTAACAGCTGGGAAGTGGCCATGCGCGTTGAGCGCTTAAATATATCGGGTCACCCTTACCTGGCAGTCGTATGTGGTGAAGATGGCTATATCGATCTTATAGATTTAAGGTCCTTGTTCAATGAAGAAAATAGTAACGGTATCCGGGAGGCCCAGCTCTATAACCCGGTTACAACCGGCATGAGGCCTGATGAAACCAGGATTATGCTCTACTTTGCTGACGAAAACACAAATATGGTTCCGGTAACACGTACGCTTAGTTTAACCGATAACCCGCTTCGCGCCGCCCTGGAAGAGCTGATTCGGGGTCCGGCCCGCGGCAGTTCTTTATACCGGACTATTCCCGATAAAGATTTCTCTGTTGAGACAGAGTTTAACCCGGAAGATGGCAGCCTGGTTATAGACTTGTCACCGGGTCTGGCCAACCTGGGTGGTTTTGTTCAGAGCAAAGCTGCTTTTGATTCGTTGATGATGACGGTAAGCGCCTTTAATGAAGTTAAAGAAATTTATCTGAAAGTGGAAGATGAGTTGATCGAAACTTTTGGTGAGGGAATACTGCTTGAGCAGCCTCTCACTCCACACCGGTGGGAGAACCCGGTCTATATTCCTATAATGAGTGGAAATCGCTTCTACCTGCTGGTTCGAGAAGGTGTAGAGGAAACAATAGAAGGCGCCAGCCTGCAAAGCCTGGTCGGAGAAACCTTGCTGGCAATCCGGGCCCTGCCATTTGTTCCGGCAGATCTGGAAATAATTGAAATTAATAAAACACCTGAGCAGGTTCAAATTAACATGAACAGTTCCCTGCGGGCTATCTTCCCCGAGGACCCGACTGAAAAAGAGCGTATGCAGGCAGCACTTGTACTTGATGCTTTATTCATGACCGTATTTGGTAACAGCCGATCTCAAAGAGTCGAAATAATGCTTGATGGACAGCCCTGGAGTTCTCCGATTGGTTATCCTTCCGCCAGCCGCTTTTTCCGTCAGCCCTACTTTATCAACCCTGAATAGTGAAAATTTTCTATTTGATAATTGTCCTGCTCTAGCCTAAAATAAGTGTAAAAGCGCCGAGGAGATAATTTATGCAAAAATTTAAAGAAGAGGTCGGCAGGATACTTGCCCCCCTGGTTTCGCTCGAACCAGCGGAAGTAATTAAGCTCCTGGAAGTTCCTCCGGAACCATCTTACGGTGACCTTGCTTTTCCCTGCTTTATCCTGGCTAAAAAAAGAAAAAAGGCCCCCCCGCTTATTGCCAAAGACCTGGGCGAAGAAATGGCCGGTAAAGAAGGTCTCTTCTGGGAAAAAGCTGTTCCCCGGGGCCCCTACCTAAATTTTTTTATTGCACCCGGCCCCTTCGGCCGTGAAGTACTAAGACAGATCTGGGAGCACGGTGAAAAATATGGTTATACCGATCTCGGTAAAGGGGGTAATGTGCCAATCGATTATTCTTCACCTAATATTGCCAAGCCTTTTGGCGTGGGGCACATCCGTTCCACTGTTATCGGGCACTCTTTATACCTGATCTACAGGGCCCTGGGATATAACAGCATCGGTGTCAACCACCTGGGCGATTGGGGCACGCAATTCGGAAAACTGATTGTAGCTTATAAAAAATGGGGTGATGAGAGTAAGCTGGAAACAGATCCTGTCAATTACCTCTACCGCCTTTACGTTCAGTTTCACCAGCGGGTTGAAGAAGAACCTGAACTTGATGATGAAGCACGTTACTGGTTCAGAAAACTGGAGGAAGGTAACGAAGAAGCTGTTGACTACTGGAACCGTTTTCGTCAGCTTAGTCTTGATAACTATGAGCTGATCTACAAACTTCTGGGAATTAAATTTCAATACTATCACGGTGAGAGCCATTACAACCAGATGCTCGATAGGGTGATCACCCTTGTTCAGGAAAAGGATATCGCCAGGGAGAGCGAAGGAGCCCTGATGATCGATCTCGAGCCGCACGGCCTGCCGCCTGTCATGCTGCGCAAGAAAGACGGCGCTACTTTGTACATTACCCGAGACCTTGCCGCCGCAATATACCGCTACGAGACCTTTAACTTTGTCCGGTCTCTCTACGTGGTTGGCGCTGAACAGACTCTGCATTTTCAACAACTTTTTAAAGTACTCGAGCTGCTCGGTTTTGAGTGGGCTTCCAACTGTGTCCATGTGCCGTTCGGCCTTATCCGTTTCAAGGATGAACGCATGTCAACCCGGGCGGGTAAAATAATTCTTCTCGAAGAAGTCCTGCAGCGTTCGATCGATATGGCCCGGGAGATAATTGAAGAGAAAAATCCCGATCTGGAAGATAAAGAGGGTGCTTCCGAAGCAGTTGGCCTTGGCGCGGTCCGCTTCGGTGATCTAAGTAACGATCGGATTAAAAATATTGAATTTGACTGGGAAAAAGCGCTCGACTTTTCAGGAGAAACAGCCGCCTACATTCAGTATGCGCACGCCCGTATTTGCAGCATTTTACGTAAGGCCGGGGAGGAGCATACAAAATGGGATAACAACGCCGTCTCTGTTTTGACAACTGAAGAAGAAACAACACTGGTTAAGGTCCTTGCTTTGCTACCTGAAAAAATAATTGCATCAGCGGAAAATTACCGCCCGTCCATACTGGCCCGCTACCTGATTGATGTCGCCCGCGAATTCAACCGTTTCTACCATAACTGCCCTGTTCTCGGCAGTGAAGCCGAAGTGAAACACGGAAGGCTGCTCTTGATCAGTGCGACCAGGCAGGTTATTGCCAATGGACTTACCCTTTTAGGCATAGTTGCCCCGGAAGAAATGTGATTATTCCAGGTTAGAGAGGGTTTACATCTGGCATCTGACCTTTAACCTTTGATTTATAGTTCAGGGGGAATTAAAAATGTTAGATTTAAAATTCGTCAGAGAGAATCCCGGAGTAGTCCGCCGAGCCATGGAACTTAAAGGTGAAGAAGGCGATCTTGACGGACTGTTGGCCCGGGATAAAGAACGCCGCGATCTGCTTAAAGAAGTAGAAGAACTGAAGCAGACCCGTAACCGTGTATCGAAGGAAATCGGCAGGGCTGGCACCGATAATCAGGCCTCACAGCAGAAAAAAGAAGAAATGCGGGAAGTCTCATCAACAATCAAAGCATTGGATGAGAAACTGCGCCTGATTGATGCCGAGATGGAAACCCTCTTACTCAGCCTGCCCAATATTCCAGAAGCAATTGTACCGCAGGGCAAAGATGAATCTGATAATATCGAGGTGCGCTCCTGTGGCGAACCGCCGCAGTTTGTATCTGCCCCGCTTGCCCATTGGGAAATTGGCGCCGCCCTCGATATTCTAGATTTTCCCCGTGCAGGAAAAATAACCGGCAGCCGCTTTGTCGTTTATTACGGAGCCGGAGCGAAACTTGAGCGAGCCCTT
>Ga0114946_10000492_pt1 | contig 26602 bp, 24 predicted proteins | sample WalLakDeSediment_FD_88676 | JGI IMG/M metagenome (GOLD analysis project Ga0114946, IMG submission 88676) | Lake sediment microbial communities from Walker lake, Nevada to study Microbial Dark Matter (Phase II) - Walker Lake 11/02/13 Deep Sediment | ecosystem: Environmental > Aquatic >... | reverse complement strand
GCCTTTCAACGGGCCTTGTTTTATTTCGACGGGTGTGCCGGGCTTAAGGGGTTTTTCAACGGGGGCTATGTCGTAGCCTTCGGCCGATAGGCGCTGCAGGGCTTCGATCTGGTGGTCGGGCACTGGCACAGGCTGCCCTTCGAAGGCAATGAAGCGCACCACGCCGGGGGTGTGCAGTATGCTGTAATAGTGGTTCTGGTCTGATGGGTTGGTTTTTACGAAAAGGTAGCTGTTGAACAGTGGCACCTGCAGGCGTTTCATACGGTCGCTCCAGCGCCGATAAACCTGCATCAGCGGCAGGTACACCGTAACGCCCTGCTCGTGCAGCTGCCTCTCCACCCGCTTTTCGTAGCGCGAACGGGTGTAAAGGGCGTACCACTTGTGAAGCATGGTTCAAGGTTTCTGGTTCAAAGTTCAAAGTTAATTTTTTTGTCGTCTGATATTTTCAAGCGGACACACCCCCAACCTTAACCGAACCGCTGGTAAGCGGTGAGCTCATGATCCCGCGAAAGCGGGAGAATAAACCTTGAACTTTAAACCTTAAACATTAAGCATCTAACTTTTCCCGTTCTTAAACTTCCCTGTCCAACGGGCAAGAAGTCCCTGATCAACTTCAGCTTCTTCTTCTTCGTATCCGTAACCGTAACCGTATCCATAACCGTATCCGTAGCCGTACCTGGCGCCAAACTTGGTGGCTTCCATGTCGTTGACCTCGATACAGATATTCTTTATGCCGGTCTTTTCAGAAAACTCCTTGATAAACTCCAGGGCTGAGCGGTCGGTGAAGCGCTGTCGTATCACGTAGAGGGTGGTGTCGGCCAGCTTCATCAGGGCCATGGCGTCGGGCACCAGCCCCACGGGCGGGGTGTCGATAATGATGTAGTCGAAATTTTTTCGCAGTTTAACCAGCAGTTCCTCCATGGCTTTGGTTTCGAGCAGCTCGGTGGGGTTGGGCGGAACGGGCCCGGCCGTAACCACAAAAAGGTTCTCGTCCTGAGATGCAGATTGTACGATCTTATCGATTCCGTGCTGGCCGATTAGATAGTTTGAAAGTCCTGGCTCCCGTTTCAACTCGAACTCCTTAAAGAGCTTTGGTTTTCGCATGTCAGCCCCCAGCAGTAAGGTTTTTTTTCCCGAAAGGGCGAATACCGATGCCAGGTTTAGGGCGGTAAAGCTCTTGCCTTCGAACGAGCGGGTAGATGTGACCACGATGACCTTGCTTTGCTGGCCGGGAATGATAAACTGCAGGTTGGCGCGCATGGTGCGGAAAGCTTCCACCAGGTGCGAGCGGGGGTTTTCGTAAACCACCAGGTCGATTTCATCTGAGCCGGAAGCTTTGGTGTCGTGCGGAACAATACCCAGAACTGGAAACGGAAGGGCATCGGTCACCTCCTTCTTATCCATGATCTTGGTGTTGAAGAAGTCGCGCAGTATAAGGAAACCCAGCGGCAGCACGAAGCCGAGCATAAGGGCTATGGCATAGTTTCGGGTCTTTTTTGGTGCCACTATTCCGCGAAAGCGGGCCGCATCGATCACCTGGTTGTCGGGTATGTTGCTGGCCATGGCAATGCCGGCTTCAGCACGTTTCTCGAGCAGGTAGTTGTAGGTGGCGTCGTTGAGGTTGAAGCGGCGCTGAATGCTAATAAGCTCGCGCTCAGTTTGCGGCAGTTGTCCAACCCGCTGTTCGGTTTGGCGTATGCGGCGGTTCAGGTCGGCCATCAGAATGCCGGAAGCATTTTTAATACTGCGGATATTCTCCTCAAGGGTTCGGCGGGCCTGTGCAATTTTCAAATCGGTGGCCTTTACCAAGGGGCTGCGTTCGGTAGTACTCATAAGCAGCCGGGCTCGTTCGGCATAAAGCTTGCTCAGCTCGGTGATGAGTTCATTTAACAAACGATCTTGAATGCCAAGGGCAGAGGGGCCAAACACCTGGATGAAATCTTCATCCTTTTCAAGATACTCAAGCAGATAATCATAATACTGCATTTTTACCTGTTCAATGGCTTTTTGCTCGTCAAGGGCCTGAAGTTCGCCAAGCAACTGGGTGGTAAGATAGCTTACGTCCATAAGCTGGCGGTCCTGGCGAAAACGTTGCAGGCTGCTCTCAGCAAGGTAAAGCGAGTCGGTGGTAATGGCGATTTGTTCATCAATAAACCGGATGGTATTACGTGCAATCTGATTCTTTTCTGAAAGGCCCATGTCCACAAAATAGGTGGTAAGGGTGTTCACAAAATCGATGGCCCTTCTCAAATGGGTAGCCTGGAAAGAAACCTCCAGTATCCATGCATCTTTGTTAAAAGGTTGCACGTTAAGGCGGCTAATGTATTCACCGCTGAGCTTTGCCGGGTTGCGCATGGTAAACATAAAACGGTTTCCCTGGTGCACATCTGCGTTGTATTTTTCCGTCAGGCCAATAACAAAACGGAAATTATCACCACTTATGAATTCTCCAAAACCAAACTCTTTTCTTGGAAAAACCACATCATCCGATTCAATCTCAAAACGCTTATCGTTAATAATTTTTATATAGATCGGTTTGTCTAATGGCTGCTTTTGCGACTTATCCCAATCGACATGAAAAGGGCTGTCGTGATACAGTTCATTTTTTCGGTAAGTGCCAAGAATGCGATGTGTTGCAAAATAATAAACGTCCAGGTCCATCCTCTTCAACACGCTATCCACCAGTGAATACGACTGAAGTATCACAATCTGATCAAAATAATCAGAACGAGTGGAGAACAGGTCAAATTCGGTAAGCAAGGCGCCACGCCCCAAACCCTTACTCCGGTCACTGATCAGTAAGGTGGAGGTAACACGGTAAACCGGCTCGGCCAAGCGGTTGTAAAAATAGGCCAGGCTCAATGCGAGTGCCAGGCTGAGAGCAAAAAGATACCAGTAGGGCAGGTACCTGAAAATAATACTTTTAAGGTCTAGGCTTTCCTCCTGATAGGGATCCTGATTCATTTTTCGGGGAGATCTTGATATTAATTACTAAAGAAGTTGATTAGCAGCAGTGTGGTTGAAATGGTTGAGAATACCAGTGCAAACGGGAACTGCGAGAATCCAAGTCGTTTCAACTTTTGGGGTTCAACATACACCAGGTCGCCCGGCTGCAAGTAGTAAAGCTCAGATGCCACCATGGCGCGCGAGGTAATGTCGATGGTATGGAACTTCAGCCCGTTTTCGTCCTTGCGCACCAGGTTCACATTGCGGTTGCCAAACTCCGTCAAATCTCCGGCCACCCCAGGGCATCGAGCAGGGTAAACTCGTTATCATACACAAAATAGGTTCCGGGATTTTTCACTTCGCCCAGCACCGTAACCATGAAATTGGCCATTTTTACTGAAACGGTGGCGCCTACAAGGTACTCATCCACTTTTTTCTGAATGGTTTGCTGGGCTTGCTGCAGAGTTTGTCCGCCAACAATTACGGGTCCAACAACAGGCAAATGTACATCTCCGGTTTCATTAACCGTGTAACCGTAAATATACATGCCAATGTTTGAACCATACCCGGCAGTGGTCATCCTGCTATCATCAAAGTTGAACAGCTCGCGCGACTCCTTGTCGAGGCTCAGCACCCTGATGTGCAGAATATCGTTGGGCCTGATCAGGTAATCGGTGGGGTTTACTTCAATAAAATTGCCCTGTTCGGCTTGGTCCTGCAAATAAACCATCTTGCTGTGGGGGACGCAGGAGGCCAGAACAACAAGAAACAAAAACAACAGTCGGTTTTTCATCCTAATATTTATGTGCTTGATTTTTACCGGTTTCCCGGAAAATGGCTTTTCTTCGAAAGCATCTGATTTAGCCAGCAAAGATAAATTTTTTAAGTAAGTTTTTTTCAAAAAAAACTTTATAAATCAGCGGATTAACCCAGCCGCACTCGATTAACCTGTTGATTCTGACAGATAATTGCCTAACTTTGAATGAAACAAATAAATTGCCGGCTTCTGTAACTTTTTGGCTGCTGCCGGCGTCATAGTAACAAACGTACGAAAATCCCGGGAATGATTGCATGACTACTTCGGAGTATAATCAATGTGTTGACAGGCATGCCGACGGCGTTTACCGCTTTGTGCTCAAGAACTTGCGCGATGAGGACAAGGCCCGTGATGTGGTGCAGGACAGCTTTGAGAAGATGTGGATGAAGCTCGATGAGATCGATGGCGCCAAAGCCCGCTCATACCTTTTCACCACGGCCTACCACACCATGATCGATTACCTGCGCCGTGAGCGGTTCAGCGCCGCCATGAACGAGGCGGCCCACAACGAGCACTCATACACCGATGGGTACAGCGACCTGAAAGAGGTGCTTGAAGAGGCGGTGGCACGCCTTCCCGACATACAGCGATCGGTGGTGCTGCTGCGCGACTACGAGGGATACTCGTACCAGGAGATCGGCGAGGTGACCGGGCTGAGCGAATCGCAGGTGAAGGTGTACATTTACCGGGCACGCATTGCACTGAAAAATTACATTGGCAGTCTTGATGCCGTAATATAATTAGCCATGGGAATAGACAGAAACAATTATGAGATCTTTTTCCTCGACTACTTCGATGGCACCCTGGCGCCTGCCAGGGTGGAAGAGCTTATGGCTTTCCTGGCGGCTGAACCCGACCTGAAGGCCGAGTTCGATGAGTTTGAAATGGTAAGCCTTCAGGGCCTTGACGAGGTGGTTTTTGAAGGCAAGGCCTCCCTGAAACGCGGCGAGGTAACCCCCGACAACTATGAATGGTATTTTGCCGCTTACGCGGAAGGCGACCTGAAGCCCGAAGAGGTGGCGGCCGTGGAAACCTTTGCAGCATCAAACCCGCAGATGCAGCGCGAGTTGCACCTGATGATGAAAACCCGCCTTCAAGCTGAGCCGAGCATCGTATTCTCCGAAAAGGACAGCCTGAAGCGCCGCAAGGTCATTCCCCTGTATACACAAATGATGCGTTATGGCGCTGCTGCCGCGGTGATCCTTTTAATGGCCACCGTGTTCTTTTTCCGCGGGCCACAGCTTGACACGTCCGGGCTGGCTGATCATATCGAAGTTCCCCGGCAGGAAACGCCTGTCGATGCCGAACCTTCTGAAACGCCTTCAGTAATGCCTGCTGAATCAGAGCCGGGTGTTTCTGCTACGGCTGAAACAACCCCAACCATTGTGCCCTCACGGCGAACTGCTCCCGATCAATCATCCACGCCACCTTCCAGAATTTTACAGCCTGTTTTGCTGGCTGGCCGCCTGAATGCACGCCCCGCCCGCCCGGTGGCCGCACAGCCTTTGCCAGAGGTTAACCTGGAGCAGCGCACCGAATATGCCTACTGGCACCTTCGCAACAGGGGTGAGGAATATCCTGATGAAACCGAAACCCCTGCGATAAGCCTTTTCCAGCTAGCCTATGATGGCATTCAGCGCAACCTGCCCGAAGACATTCGGCGCGTAGAGCAGCAAATATCTGAAAATCGCCCCAACCTGTTCTTCGGCCTTGCCAGCGCATCACTCGTTGGGCTTAACAACCTGCTTGGCTCGCCCGTAACCATTGAAAGCGAACGCGATGAAAATGGCCGCCTGGTGCAGCTCGCCGTGGGCAACGCCTTTGAAATCACCCGAAAATAGTCGGAAGTCCGGAGTCGGAGGTACGGAGTCGGAAGTCATAATTTTCACACCATCCCATCTTCTCATCTTCTCACTTCTCATCTCTCACTTCTGCCCTCTCCCGTTTCCAGCGTCGGTGCGACCACAACCAGTACCTGGGTTCGCGGCGTATTTCTTTTTCGAGCAGGGCGGCATAGCGGCGGGTGATCTCCTGTTCGGGCAGCGATTTGGGGTCTTCGGTGATTACCTGTACGTTGATGAGGTAGTGCCCGCGTTTCTGCTTGCGTATGGAGCAGAACAGCACGGGGTGGCCCAGCTTTCTGGCCAGCTTTTCGGGCCCGGTAAAAAAGGGCGTTTCCCTGCCCATGAATGTGATCCAGTAAGCGGTGTCGGGTGGTGGCCACTGGTCGGCCAGGAAGGCAAACACGGCGGGCTGCCCTTCGGCGTTCATGCTCACGATTTTGCGGGCAAGCTGTTTGGTGGGGATCAGCAGCTCGTAAAAGCGCATCCGCGCTTTATATACCAGCATGTCGAACAGTTTGTTGCGAAGCCTTCGGTACCCGGCCACCAGTTGTCCCGGGTGGGCCAGGTTGAAGCCGGCACCCATCCACTCCCAGTTGCCATAATGGCCCAGGGTCAAAATGGCACTGCGCCTTTCGCGGTAATACCTTCGCATAAGCTCAAGGCTTTCGCTGTCGAGGCTGACGCGGCGGCGCATGGTGGTTTTAGGTGCCGTAAGCAGGCCCATGATCTCGATGATCACATCAGAAAGGTGGCGGTAAAATGCGCGGGCAATTCTCTTTCTCTCTTCAGGGCCCCTTTCGGGGAATGCCTTTTCAAGGTTAGAAAGAACTACTTTTTTGCGATAGCCTGCCACGTGCCACAACAGAAAATACAACAGGTGCGAAAACAGGTAAAGCACCCAGAAGGGCAACACTCCCAACAACACCAGCAGCAAAGCAAGGGGAAGACTGATAAGGTTGGTAAGGAAAATCCTGAATGCCTTCATTTGACTTTATTCTTTTTTCGAAAACACATTTGAGTATATCTCCAGCATTTTTTCTGCAAGCTTTTGCCGGGTGTAGTTCGGCACCTTTTCGTGTGCAGCTTTAATAATTTCCTGACGAAGATCATCATTTGAAATGACCTTTAAAACGCTTTCTGTCAGTTTTTGTGCATCTCCGACAGGGGCCAGCATTCCGGTCTTTTCGTGATCAATCAGTTCGGGCATGCACCCTGCCGATGTGGCCACTACAGGCACCCCTGCTGCGAAGGCTTCGAGCCCGGCAACGCCCAGGTCATCGGCCGCCGGCGTGTAAAGCAGCAGGTCGAGCTGCGGAATTACTTCGTGCATATCGGTGCGCGAGCCGGTGATCTTAACATGCTGGCTCAGCTCCATCTGCATTATCAGCTTTTCGACCTGCGCCCTGTCAGGGCCATCGCCAATGGCCAGGAAAAACATTTTTGAGTTTTTGGAAAGCAGGCTTTTGGCAGTTTTCAGAAAGGTTGGATAATCCTTATGGCCTGCCAGGGCAGCAGTGTTGCCCACCAGTGTATAGTCGGCCCCAACAAAATATTCGCGGCGAAGCCGGCCTTCAGTTTTTCCCGGGGCAAATTTTTCGGGGTCGATGCCAGCCCGCACCACCTGGAGTTTTTCGGGATCCCGTAAAAATGCTGCCAGCTCCCGGTGAATATTGCCTGATGGGCAAATAATGGCTTTTATTGCCGGGTGGTTGAGTTTCCGGCGAAGCAGCCAGGGCACACCTGCCGGCTTGCTGCGCCAGCGGCTCACCACAACAGGAGTGCGCATGCCCAGGCGCCAGGCAAAAATGGCGGCCGAGAGGGCAATCTGATCGTGTACGTGCAGGATGTCAAACTTCCTTTTCCGGCAGAGCCAAAAAAGCTTCCAGCCCAACAGCCAGCGATTAAAAAAACGTTTTTTGAAAGGGATGGATTCGATGCGGTGCCGGCGGCAGTATCGGCGCATTGGCGAACCTCGGCGGCAAAGCACGGTAACCGGCCAGTCATTTCTTTTCAACTCATCCAGAATAAAAGACAGCTGCTGCTCGCTGCCGCGCCAGCCCCGGGGAGTCGATATATGCAAAACGCGTGGTAAGGCCGTTTCACTCATATGCTGAATAAAATAATTTTTAAAAAAACTCTTCCGGCCCTTTGCAGGGAACTAATAAAGAAAATTATCGTATGGATATCGTTGCTTGTGTATCTCAACCACATGATCATAAAGCATTCGGCGAAAGGCTTCCAAGTTGCTTTTTTCCTTGGCGGAAATGAACAGGCAGGGTGCGTTTGACTTACCCATCCAGGTCTGTTGCATCTCATGCAGGCTTATGTTCTCGCGGGTAGGTGGAAGCAAGTCGTCTTCATCCTTTTCCACGAAAGTGTATTTGTCTATCTTATTGAAAACCATAATGGTGGTTTTTTCTTCGCCGCCTGTTATCTCGTTGAGGGTTTCCTTCACCACGCTGATCTGCTCTTCGAATGCGGGGTGCGAAAGGTCAACCACGTGCACCAGTATGTCTGATTCGCGCACCTCATCAAGGGTCGACTTAAACGATTCGATGAGGTGGTGAGGCAGCTTTCGGATAAAACCAACGGTGTCGCTGAGCAGGAATGGCAGGTTGCCGATCACTACTTTGCGTACGGTGGTGTCGAGGGTGGCAAAGAGCTTGTCTTCGGCAAACACCTGCGACTTGCTGAGCAGGTTCATGATGGTCGATTTGCCCACGTTGGTATAGCCCACCAAGGCCACTCGCACCAAGCTGCCGCGGTTCGATCGTTGGGTAGATTTTTGCTTGTCGATCAGGCGGAGCTTTTCTTTCAGGAGCGCGATCTTGTCGCGAACGATACGGCGGTCGGTTTCGATTTCCTTCTCGCCGGGCCCCCTGAGGCCGATACCGCCTCGCTGGCGCTCAAGGTGGGTCCACATGCCGGCAAGGCGGGGCAAGAGATACTGATATTGTGCCAGTTCTACCTGGGTGCGTGCGTGGGCAGTGCGGGCACGCTGGGCAAAAATGTCGAGGATAAGGTTGCTGCGGTCAATCACCCGGCACTTGAAGGTACGCTCAAGGTTGCGATGCTGCGAAGGGCTTAGCTCATCGTCGAACACCACCAGGTCAATTTCGTTTTCCTTCACAAACTGGGTTACCTCTTCAAACTTGCCCCTGCCAATAAAGGTTGCCGGGTCGGGGCGGTCGAGCTTCTGGGTGTATCGGCGCATGGTTTCGCCCCCGGCAGTGTCGACCAGAAACTCCAGCTCATCGAGGTATTCGGCCACCAGCTCCTCGGTCTGACGCCCCAGAATGGCGCCAATCACCACCACTTTTTCCTTAACCTTTGCTGTTTCGATGTATTGGGGCATGTGGTGGCAAACTGCCTATTTATTTCCGTTAATAAAAAAATGAAAACCAATAACGCCCGTGAGCATATATGCCGCAAAGGTTGTGTTAAAAATGCTGAAAATGGTGCTGTTATAGGCCTGCCAGCCAGCAAGCAGCATAATACCAAGCCCTGAAAGCATGCTTAGGGTATGTTTTTTTGAAAAACCACCCAAAAACAACAACAAGGCAAACAATGCAAATGCAGCTGCAATAAGGCTGTTTAAACTTGCAAACTGAAACACCTTAAGCGTTGGCCACAAATGAGCACCAACTAAAAACAATACACCGCCACGCAACATCCAATTTGCTAATGGCGATAAAGAAGCAAAGGGTCGCATAATCAAAAGGGTTTAAAACCGATAATATTTCTTACGTCAGCAATTGTTTTTCGGGCGCTCTCTTGCGCCTTTTCGGCGCCCATCTTTGCCACTTTGCTCAGATAGGCCTCGTTGGCCGAAAGTTCGATGATGCGTTCACGCAGCGGGGCAGTAAAGCTGACCACATCTTCGGCCAGCTGTTTTTTCATGTCGCCGTAGCGTATGGTGCCTTCATTGTATTTCTCAAGGAAGAAGGCATGGGTGTCATGGCTGCTGAGCACCTTCATGAGGCTGAAGATGTTTTCAACGCCCTGCGACATGGGTTGTGCGGGCTCAGTGGGGCCGCTGTCGGTCACTGCCCGCATCACCTTTTTGCGGATCACGGCAGGGTCGTCGGCAAGGAATATGGCGTTGCCCTCGCTTTCTGACTTGCCCATTTTGGTGCTGCCATCAAGGCCGGGAATCTTAACCAGTTCGTCTTCGAAATTAAAAGCGTAAGGCTCGGGGAAATAATCGACCCTGTAAAGGCGGTTGAAGCGGTTGGCAAAGGTGCGGGCCATCTCCAGATGCTGCTCCTGGTCCTTGCCAACGGGTACTTTGGTGGCTCGATGAATGATAATGTCGGCGGCCATCAGCACCGGGTAGGTGAGCAGGCCGGCATTGATGTTATCGGGCTGCTTGCGCACCTTCTCCTTAAAGGAGGTGCAGCGCTCCAACTCGCCCATGTATGCGTTCATGTTGAGCAGCAGGTAAAGCTCGGCCACCTCGGGCACATCGCTCTGAATGTAAAGGGTAGCTGCTTCCGGGTCAATGCCGGCGGCAAGATACTCAACAAGCACCTGCTTCACGTTGCGGTGAAGGTCTTCAGGGGTGGGGTGGGTGGTCAGCGAATGATAGTCGGCAATAAAGAAGTAACAACGGTGCTCATGCTGCATCTTCAAAAAATTCCTGATGGCACCAAAATAATTTCCCAGGTGAAGGTTACCTGTTGATCGAATTCCACTTAATACGGTTTCCATTATGCAAAATTACAAAAAATAAGTGCTGGCTGAATTGTTTTGCAAGGCCTGTCATTGCTCAGGGAAGCTGATATCCTTCACGTTTAGCTGAAGGTAAATTTTTCCGTTCCATTCGTTTTCTTCGATCTGGTATACCAGGTCGAAACGCTTCCCTGCCTGCATGCCAGCCAGATGTTCGCCTTGCTGAAAAGCGATGGCGGGCAACTCGGCCATGCCCATCTCGGGCTGGGTGAGGTTAAACTTCAAATGGTTGTTGCCAACCTGCCGGGGCGAACCTTTTGCCAAGCAGTTTGTGGTAAGAAAAACCGGATTGGGGTTTCCCGGCCCGAATGGGGCAAACTGCTTCAGGACTCTGAAAAATTTGCCTTCGATGCTGGGCAGGTCAATCTGAGCATCAATTTCGATTTCGGGCACCAGCATGGCTTCGGTAATGGTATTTTCAACCACCTGGTTAAAGGCTTCGATGAAGTGCTCCAGGTTTTCGGGCTTCATGCTGAGGCCAGCGGCGTATTTGTGCCCGCCGAAGTGCTCGAGGTGGTGGCTGCAGGCATCGATGGCATCGTAAATATCAAAATCCTTAATTGAGCGTGCCGAACCGGTGATCATGCCATTGGACTCGGTAAGGATAATGGTTGGGCGGTAATAGTTTTCGATTAGGCGTGAAGCCACGATGCCTATTACCCCTTTGCTCCATTCAGGGTCAAAGAGAATAGTGGCTTTGGCTTTTTTAAGGCCGGGGCTGCGTTTGAGCATTCGCATGGCCTGCTCGGTGATGCTGGTGTCGAGGGTTCGGCGTTCGGCATTATTGTCGTTTATGATCTGGCTCAGCTCGTGGGTGTCGCCCATGTGGTCGCAGACGAGAAGGTCAACAGCTGTTTTCCCGTTTTCAATGCGGCCGGCGGCATTGATTTTGGGCCCGATCATAAACATCAGGTCGTTGATGTTGATCTCGCGCGTAAAGGCGGTCTTTTCGCAGGGCTGGCTTTTTTTAAAAATATTATTGTAAAACAGAATGGACTCCAAGCCCGCTCGGGCGTCCATGTTAAGGCGCTTCAGGCCAAAATAGGCCAGCACCCTGTTTTCACCTGTTATGGGCACAATGTCGGCGGCAATGCTCACCACCACCAGATCAAGGTATTTTTCCAGCTTATCGAAAGGCATTCGCCTTTTCTGGTAAATGGCCTGGGCCAGCTTAAAGCCCAGTCCGCAACCTGAAAGTTCCTTGTATGGGTAGGTGCAGTCGTTTTGCTTGGGGTCGATCAGGGCAGCGGCCGGTGGTAGTTCATCGCCGGGGCGGTGATGATCAACCACAATAAAGTCGATGCCTTTTTCAAGGGCGTATTCAACTTGTTTTACGGCCTTTATGCCGCAATCGAGGGCAATGATAAGGCCCACCCCACGGCGCTTGGCATGGTCAATGCCTTCGTATGAAATGCCGTAACCCTCCTTGTAGCGGTCGGGAATGTAATACTCGATTTCGTCGTAAAATTCTTTCAGCAGCGAATACACCAGGGCCACGGCAGTGGTGCCATCCACATCATAATCGCCATAAACCAGAATCCGTTCTTTTTTCTCAATGGCCTGTTCAATGCGCCGCACAGCCAAATCCATGTCCTTTATCAGGAAAGGATCGTGCAGATTGTCGAGCGAAGGCCTGAAGAAATCACGCGCTTCGGGGAAACTGTAGATCTCCCTTTGTATGAGCAGCTCTGACAGTACAGGGTCTATGTTGAGGGAAGCAGCCAACTTTTCTGCCAGGTCGGGCCTGGAAACATCCTTGACTACCCATCTTTTTTGCATCATTCACCAAGATTTTTGTAAAGATAATCAAAAACAGGCTAAGGGGCTGTCCTTCTTTCAGTAGACAAGCCCATGCCCTTTTTAAGCGGCTGATTTACAAGCCAGCCTGACAAAAAAATCAGGGAGTGAGTACTACGATGTGGTTATTGCGCACTTCAACCACGCCGCTTTCGATGTCGATGTAGAACTTGTTCCTTTCTTCATCAATAACCTTGAGTCGTCCCTTTTCGAGAACAGCCATAAGGGGTGCGTGGTTATACATGATCTCAAACGACCCCATGGCACCAGGTAGTTGCACCAGCACCACCTGGCCCTTGTAAACAGGCTTTTCGGGGGTGATCACCTCCAAGGTTAAAGAATGACTCATGGGTTATTATGACTGATTTTTTTTGTTTCTTTCAAATACCTCCTCGATGCTCCCTGCCATCAAGAAGTTTGATTCATGACAATGGTCGGCCTCGCCATTCAGGATCATTTTAAATCCCCTGATGGTATCGCTCAGCGACACGAACACCCCTTTGCGGCCGGTAAACTGCTCGGCCACATGGAAGGGTTGGCTCAGGAAACGCTGCACCTTGCGGGCGCGGTTAACCACCAGACGATCTTCTTCCGATAGTTCGTCCATGCCCAGGATGGCAATAATATCCTGCAACTCCTTGAAGCGCTGCAAGATCATTTTCACCTGCTTGGCCACCTGGTAATGCTCATCGCCCACAATCTCGGGGGTTAAAATTCGTGATGTGGAGTCAAGAGGGTCGACGGCCGGGTAAATTCCCAGCTCAAATATTTTTCGGCTCAGCACCGTGGTTGCATCCAAGTGCGAGAATGTCGTTGCCGGAGCGGGGTCGGTGAGGTCGTCGGCGGGTACGTAAACCGCCTGTACCGAGGTGATTGATCCACGCTGGGTAGAGGTAATGCGCTCTTGCATGATACCCATCTCGGTGGCAAGGGTGGGCTGGTAGCCCACTGCCGATGGCATGCGCCCCAATAGTGCTGACACTTCTGAACCGGCCTGTGTAAAACGGAATATATTGTCGATAAAGAACAGGATGTCAGATCCGGAGGCCTGATCGGCTCCATCGCGAAAATATTCGGCCACGGCCAGGCCTGAGAGAGCCACACGGGCGCGTGCGCCGGGCGGCTCGTTCATCTGACCGAAGATCAGGGTGGCCTGCGACTTCCCCAACTCCTCCATGTCAACCTTGCTGAGGTCCCAGTGGCCCTCTTCCATCGATTTTTTGAATGCTTCGCCATAGCGAATCACACCCGATTCGATCATTTCACGAAGCAGGTCGTTGCCTTCGCGGGTTCGTTCGCCCACGCCGGCAAACACACTGGTGCCCTGGTACCCCTTGGCAATATTGTTGATCAGCTCCATGATAATCACGGTTTTGCCCACGCCCGCTCCACCAAAAAGACCAATCTTGCCGCCTTTTGGATATGGCGCCAACAGGTCGATCACCTTGATGCCTGTAAACAGGAGTTCGGTTTCGGTTTTCAACTCATCAAATCGGGGCGCCTCACGGTGAATGGGATAACGGTTTTTTGCTTTCACGGGCCCTATGCCATCAATGGGTTCACCAATAACATTGAACAAGCGACCCCTAATGTTCTGATCGGCAGGCATGGTGATGGGGCCGCCGGTGCAACGAACTTCCATGTCGCGCGAAAGACCATCTGTTGAGTCCATGGCGATAGTCCTTACCGTATCCTCACCAAGGTGCTGTTGCACCTCAAGAACCAGTCGGGTTTCAGCAGAAATGATTACTTCAAGTGCCTCATGAATATTGGGGAGCTCTTGGGTGTTTTCAAATGTTACATCAACCACAGGGCCAATTACCTGCGAAATTTTACCTCTCTTTGCATTCATCATGTGCGGTGAAATATTTCTTTGCAAAGTAAACTTCGTTTAACTCATGCTTATTGCAGCGAAAATACGCATTTTTAAAAAGAAACAGCCCGCAGCCCTTAAATTTTCTTTTTAACTTTACCACGCACGCACCCAGAGACGCAAATTGAACGAAAATGGAAAAAACCTCCGAAAAGGAAATATTGACTGCCATAAAAAGCCTGGTAGAATCAGGCGGTGTTCGTGAGGCGGCCAACCTGCTTGGACATGCCTATTTTCTGGAGGGAATTGTTGTTGAGGGTAACAGGATTGGCCGCAACCTGGGCTATCCGACAGCCAATTTAAAGCCTGAGCCGGCTCAGGTTATCCCGGCGCAAGGGGTGTATGTGGCATTGGTGAAAGTGTTGGGTCATTGGTATGAGAGCATGGTGAACATTGGCATTCGACCCACTCTCGATTTAGAAAACGTAACCATTGAGGCCCACCTGTTCGATTTCAGCGAGGATATTTACGGTGAGAAAATCAGCCTGCATTTCCTTGAGCGAATTCGCGATGAGATGCGCTTCCCATCTCTGGGTTCGCTGAAAGACCAGCTCGAGAAAGATAAGGCCATGACCTTCAGGGTTTTGAAAGAAATGAGTATTCAGCCCGACGCATTAGAGGAGTTTGTGCTCATAAAAAGAAAAAACGCCGAAAATTAAAAAAGATGTCTCGTTCTACCTATAGCGGCTTTTTCTGGTTATTGCTTTTTGCTGCAGCAATGGCCTTTTTTATTTGGTATTTTCTGAGAGTGGTGGTTTACCTGCTGGTATCGGCCGTACTCTCTCTTCTGGGGAAGCCCATAATGAACTTTCTTCTGCGGCTCAGGCTGGGCAAACTCAGGATTCCCAACGGATTGGCAGCTTTTGCCACCCTCCTGATCATGATTGGCATCCTGGCGGGCTTGTTCACCTTTATGCTTCCGCTGCTGGTACGACAGGCGGCCTTGGTTTCAGAGCTCAGCGTACAGGGCATTAACGCCAGCCTGCAAGAACCAATGCTCTTTGTTGAAAGGTATTTTCAGGAGTGGGGCATCCTGGCTCAAAATGAAACCATAACCAGTAAATTGATAACCGAACTGGCCGCCATTGCCACATTCGACAAGTTTTCAGCCGTTTTTAACTCGGTGTTGAGCCTTATTGTGGAGATTTTTATCGGGTTTCTGGCCATTTCATTTATCACCTTTTTCTTTCTGAAAGAGGAGCATTTGTTTTCGCGTGGCATCCTGTTTTTCACCCCTCAACCATATAAGGTGGAAGCAAAAAGCATACTCGATGAAAGCAAGGATTTGCTCAGAAGGTATTTCCTGGGTTTGTTTACCGACCTTACTTCGGTTTTTCTCCTCATTAGCCTTTGCATGTGGCTGTTGGGCCTTGAAAACGCCCTGGTGATCGGGTTCTTTGCCGGAATACTGAACGTGATACCCTATGTTGGCCCCATCATTGCCACTTTTATTGGAGTATTTCTTGGAATCAGCATGAACCTCGACATGGATTTCTACACACAAATGCTTCCGCTCATTTTGAAAATTGTGGCCTCGTTCATTATTGTCAACACCATCGACGTTAGCGTGCTGCAGCCCATGATATACAGCAAAAGCGTGCGCAGCCACCCTCTCGAAATTTTCATTGTTTTTATTCTTGCCGGCATTATGGGCGGGGTGTTCGGGATGATCATTGCCATACCTGCTTACAGCGTGCTGCGCATTTTTATCAAGGTTTTCCTCGAAAAATCGATGCTTGTATCCCGCATTAAGGAAGAAATGAAGCTTTGATGCCATGGTGTTGCGTTATTCCCCTTTCCTGGCCGATGCCTTGCGTTTGACCAAAAGGTTAAAGCCTTTGCGTGTTTTGAACCTTTTGCTGATCAAGGGCGGGTTCTGGCTAAGCCGGATCACCGGAAAAGTGATCGTTCTTGGCAGGCCGTTTTCTGTATCGGCCGAAGCCGCAGGCATTTGCAACCTCAAATGCCCCGAGTGCATAGTAGGGCGCAGGCAAACCAAACGCCAGGAAAAAATGATTGATTTTGATATTTTCACAAGCATTCTAGAACGGCACAAATCGCATGGTTTTTACATGAACCTGTATTTTCAGGGAGAGCCCTTTCTTAACAAGAATTTAGAAGGGCTTATTGCTGAGGCGTCAAGGGCTGGCTTTTACACCAGTGTTTCAACCAACGGTCATTATCTTGATGAAAACCGTTGCCGGGAAATTGTTCATTCAGGTCTTGACCGACTGATCGTTTCACTGGATGGTCTCGATCAGGAAACTTACTCATTTTACCGCCGGGGCGGTAACTGGGAAAGGGTGGTCAGGGGTATTGAGGCCATGGCAAAAGTGCGGCAGGATGAAAAGGCACGAAACCCACTGATTGTGGTGCAGTTTCTTGTGAACCGTAAAAACGAATCGCAAATAAAACCACTTAAGCAATTTGCCCGGCAAGTAGGCGCCGATATAATTGAACTAAAAAGTATGCAGGTATACGATCATTGGGGCGCCGATGTCTTTCTGCCTGCTTCAGGGCGTTTTAACCGTTACCTGAGTTGGCAAAACGGGAAACCAAAACTTGCCCGAAAAGGGAAAGGCCCCTGCCAGCGATTATGGAGCCATGCCGTTTACACATCAGATGGCATCCAGGTTTCCTGTTGTTACGACAAGGTTCCGGAGCATGCCATGGGAAAAATTTTGGGCGAAGACCCTTGGTTCTCGCCCGAGATGAATGCTTTCAGAAAAAGAGTAATTGAGCGCCGGGATGATACCGGCATCTGCTGCAATTGCAGCGAATAGAGGCTTAAATGGTCATGATGTCGGTTTCCTTGACCTCCACCATCTTATCAACCTTTGCAATGTACTTGTTGGTCAGCTCCTGAATGTCGGCTTCGAATTTCTTCACAAGGTCTTCCGGAACACCTTCTTTTTGCAATTTCTTACCGGCGTCGATGGCCTCGCGGCGGGCGCCGCGAATGCCCACTTTGCTGTTTTCGGCCTCTTCTTTGGCCTTTTTCACCAGGTCGCGACGGCGCTCTTCGGTAAGGGCGGGTACAATTACACGAATGATGGTGCCGTCGTTTTGCGGGTTAAAGCCCAGGTTGGCGGCCATAATGGCCTTCTCAATTGGGCCGAGCATGTTTTTTTCCCATGGTTGTACCACGATCGAACGGGGGTCGGGTGTGTTGATGTTCGAAACTTGCGAAAGCTTGGTAAGGGTGCCGTAATAGTCAACCTTCACGCTTTCGAGCATCTGGGGGTTGGCCTTGCCAGCCCTGAGCTTCTGCAGCTCGCGCTCAAGGTGGCCAATGGCTTTTTCCATGCCCTCTTCGGCCGCTTCCATCAAAAAATCTAACTCTTCGTTCATAACACCTTGGTTTTTGTTTCGGCTGTTGTTCTTGGTCAACTGCAAAAATAAGAATTAATTTGAAACAAGGGTGCCGGCAGGCTGGTGGTTGACCAGCATTTGTTGCAGTATACCTTTTTGGTTAATGTTAAAAACGATGATAGGCATGTTGTTTTCCTGGCAAAGGGTAAATGCTGTCAGATCCATAATGCGCAAGTTTTCGCGGTAGGCCTGTTCAAAAGTGATGGTGTCGTATTTGGTGGCATTGGGGTCTTTTTCCGGATCGGCAGTATACACGCCATCCACACGGGTACCTTTCAGTATTACATCAGCCTGAATTTCGATTGCGCGGAGGGCTGCCGCCGAGTCGGTGGTAAAGAAAGGGTTTCCGGTGCCACCGGCAATGATCACCACATGTCCTTTCTCAAGCAGCGCAATGGCATCGCGGCGGTTCATCTTTTTGCAAACCGGTTCAACAGGCATGCCCGAAAGCACTGTTGCGGCTATGCCAAGCCCTTCAAGAGCAGTTTGAAGAGCCATGCTGTTTATAACGGTAGCAAGCATTCCCATATAATCACCTTGAACGCGGTCAACGCCTTTCCCAACGCCCTGCAGGCCCCTGAAAATGTTTCCACCTCCTAGCACCACCCCAACCTGTATACCGCTTTCGGCAATACTTTGAATTTCTTTGGCATACACATTTAGCATGGACGGGTCAATGCCCAAGCCGCCGGGGCCAGCCAGCGACTCACCGCTGAGCTTCAGCAATATTCTTTTGTAATGATGCATTTGCTTTTGATTTGTGTTTTTGCAAGTTTAACGGATTTTTTTGAAAGAATATCCATCCTCGTAAGATAAAAAAAAAGAGAGCGCAGAAAACTGCACTCCCCTTTATATGATTCAGGCGGATTTTTATTGCCCGAGGGCCAGCCGCTTGAAAGCCACCACGGTAAGGTCCTTGTTGGCTTCGGTAAGCATTTGGCGAACGTTTTTCTTTCCGTCTTTAATAAATTCCTGGTTGAGCAGTGTGCTTTCCTTGAAGAATTTGTTGAGCTTGCCAATGGCAATTTTTTCAACCATTTCTTCGGGTTTGCCTTCCTGGCGTGCCTGTTCCCTGCCGATCTCGATCTCTTTTTCAATGGTCTTGGGATCCACATCGTCCTTATCAATGGCCACAGGCGACATGGCGGCGATCTGCATGACCACATCCTTGCCAATTTGCTCAATACCATCAACATTTGCCAGGCTCAGGGCAGCAATTGAAGCAACGCGGTTGCCTGGGTGAATGTAAGCAAAAGCTTTTGCGCCAGCAATTACGTCGAAGTGTGAAAGTTCAAGCTTCTCGCCAGTCTTTCCAACCATATCGGTGAGGTTTTCTTCCACGCTGCGGCCGTTCATTTCGGCAGCCTTGAGTTCTTCAAGGGTGGCGCAGTTCTTCTCCACGCCAAGGTCGAGAATGGCCTTGGTGAAATCAACGATTTCCTGGTTCTTGGCCACGAAGTCAGTTTCGCAGTTGAGCATGATAATGGCGGCCTTGGTGGCGCCGGTGTTGGTTTTTGCAAGTACCACGCCTTCGTTGGCTTCGCGATCGGCACGGCTGCTGGCTACCTTCTGGCCTTTCTTGCGAAGAATCTCAATGGCTTTTTCAAAGTCGCCATCGGCTTCAACAAGGGCTTTTTTGCAGTCCATCATGCCTGCACCAGTTTGTTGACGCAGCTTGTTAACTTCTGCAGCAGTTATGTTTGCCATAGTAGGTATTCCTTTATTATAAAGTTATGATTACAATCTTGGTCTTTTTGCTTGCGGCTTCTTCAGGGGAGCGCCCTTTGGAGCTTTAGGACTTTTTACTTCTTCTTCCTCTTCGCCAATTTTTACTTTTTTGGCGGCTTTGGCTTTGCGAAGGGCTGTCTCTTCATCGTCTTCTTCTTCTGCATCAGCGCCTTTGGCCTTTGCATCAGCATCAACATCAACATCTTCTTCTTCGTCAACGGCCTTGTCTTTTTCAAGCTTGCGTTCTTCGATGCCCTCCTGGATGGCTTCGATCATTAGCTTCACTATGATTTGGATTGACTTGGAAGCGTCGTCGTTTGCCGGAATGGGGAAGTCGATCTCGTTGGGGTTGGCGTTGGTGTCGACAATGGCGAAAGTGGGGATGTTGAGCTTGCGGGCTTCGGCTATGGCAATATGCTCCTTGCAAATATCGACCACAAACAAGGCTGCGGGCAGGCGGTTCAGGTCGGCAATGCTGCCAAGCTGCTTCTCGAGTTTGGCACGCTCGCGCAATACCTGTAGGCGCTCCCTTTTCGACATGTTGTCGAAGGTGCCGTCGGTGGCCATCTTATCGATGGTGGCCATTTTCTTCACAGCCTTGCGAATGGTGGCAAAGTTGGTAAGCATACCGCCGGGCCACCTTTCAGTAACGTAAGGCATGTTAACCTGCTTCACCAGGCTGGCTACCACATCCTTAGCCTGCTTCTTGGTAGCCACGAAAAGGATTTTCTTGCCCGACTTGGCAATCTGCTTCATTGCTGCCGCAGCCTCATCGATTTTGGCAATGGTTTTATTGAGGTCGATAATGTGGATGCCATTGCGTTCCATGAAGATGTAGGGAGCCATGCTTGGATTCCACTTCCTTCTTAAATGGCCGAAATGTACACCAGCGTCTAATAATTCGTTATAATTGGTTCTTGCCATGATGTAGGGTAAATTGTCAGAAAAAAATGATTAACGTTTACTGAACTGGAATCTCTTCCTGGCTTTCTTCTGGCCGGGCTTCTTGCGCTCAACCATACGCGGGTCGCGACGCAGCAGGCCTTTTTCCTTAAGCGGGGGGCGAAACTCCGGATTGATTTCAATCAGAGCCTTTGAAATAGCCAGCCTGAGGGCCTCGGCTTGTCCTTTAAAACCGCCGCCATCCAAGTTAACGTTTACATCGTACTTGCCTTCATTATTGGTGATGTTGAAGGGCTGGTTTACAACGTATTGCAGGATGCCTGTGGAGAAATATTCTTTGTAATCCTTGTTGTTGACGGTGATCTGACCATTGCCGGGTTTCATGTAAATGCGGGCAACAGCGGTTTTCCTTCTTCCAGAGGTGTTGATTACTTCCATTTTTACTTCATTGTGTTAAGGTTGATTTGCTGGGGTTGCTGTGCCTGGTGCGGGTGTTCGCTGCCGGCATATACGTGAAGGTTGCCAAAAAGGGCGCGGCCCAAACGATTCTTAGGAAGCATGCCTTTTACCGCAATTTCTATCATAGCAGTGGGCTTCTTGGCCATCATCTGCTTGGCGCTGGTAAAACGCTGGCCACCCGGATAACCCGTGTGCCTTACATACTCTTTCTGGTCCCATTTTGCGCCGCTGAGCTGAATCTTGTCGGCATTGATCACGATTACATTGTCGCCGCAATCAACATGGGGGGTGTAATTGGCTTTGTGCTTGCCCCGGATCATCTTCGCAACCTTGGAGGCCAAACGGCCAAGTATCTGGTTCTCTGCATCAACAAGAACCCACTCTTTGGTGGCGGTTTCTTTGTTGGCAGATATGGTTTTGTAACTTAAAGTGTTCATTTGCGTGGCTTAATTTGCTGTACCTGATTTTTTTAAACACAAACTCCCCTTAAAAAGGGGGTGCAAAACTAAGATTAATTTTCGGTTCCGGCAAATTTATTAACAATTTGTTGTTGATAAATTTTTCGGGTATATATCGGATACTAAACGGGCTCAAAATTCAGGGTGCAAAGATAAGCATAAAAATATTTCGAACAACGTGTGTTTCAGAAAAAAAGGAAATGACTTCTGAGAAAATCTGAGGATGTTTTTTAAAAAAGTAATTTTGCATAAATTTTCTTTTCATGAAGAAGGTATCGCTATTTGTGCTGCTGGTCATGCTTTTTGGGCAAATTACCGCATTTGGAAACTCTCGGGAGCTTTCGCCCCGCACTCGTATCTCCCTTCTTACAGCCACTCCCGGTGGAGAGCTGTATTCGGTGTTCGGTCACAGCGCCCTGAGGGTGGTCGATCCCGAAACCGGACTCGATGAAGTGTATAACTACGGCACTTTCGATTTCGATACCCCCAACTTTTACATGCAGTTTATCAGGGGTAAGCTTATGTATAAGCTTTCGGTTGTGCCGTTCGAATATTTTTTGCTTGAATACCGTTATGAGGGCAGGGGAGTGTCAGAGCAGGTGCTCAATCTCACCCAGGAGGAGAAGCAGCGTATTTACGACTTTTTGCTGGTGAACCGGCAGCCAGGTAATGAGTATTACCTCTACGATTTCTTTTTCGACAATTGTGCCACTCGCATTCGCGATATTGTTGATGTTTACCTGGAGCCTGATTGGGGTGAAGATCCCTTTCCCGAATATAAAAGGTCTTTTCGCGACATGCTCAAGCCCTACCTAATGAACAAACCCTGGGCGCGGTTTGGCATCGACCTGGTGCTTGGCCAGCCCTCCGACCGCAGGGCCACCCCCTGGAATTATATGTTTTTACCAGATGAAATGTTCCTCGCCTTTGCCCAGGCTCGTCATGACAACGGAAGACCTCTTGTTGAACGCTACACCCTGGTGCTTGAAGAAACCTATGTGGCGCCCAAGCCTTCATTCTTTTCACCCTTTGTGGCAGGCTGGATATTGTTCGCACTGGGCATGCTGTCATTGGTTAAAATCCGCATCGCAAGGGTGTTCGACAAGTTTTTCTTTTCAATACTTGGCATTACTGGTCTTGTGATTCTTTTCCTTTGGTTTGTTTCAGACCACAAAGCCACCAACACCAACCTGAATCTGCTTTGGGCATTGCCAACCCACCTTTATTTTATTTTCAAGGGAAATATGATCTATCCCATTGGCATTCCAAGGCATTATTTCAAGATCGTGTTTTTTCTCCATATGGTTATGATATTGTTTTGGCCCTTAATGCCACAGGCCGCTCATCCGGCTTTTCTGCCGGTCATTTTGCTATCGGCGGTCAAGGCCTTTCTTTACGGGCATGGTGATGCCTGGAAACGCATTCCTTTGCTGCGCCGGTTCCGTTGAACCATAAGGTCTCTTTTCAGTTTATTTTGGTATTATCCAAATGATTGAAAAATGTTAAATACTGATCATATCCACCAATTTATTCCGGCGCAGGATGCCACGGGCAATGCTTTTACCATTTTGCTTTTACATGGAACAGGGGGTGATGAAAACAGTTTTATTGGCCTTTCAGAGCGTTTCGGGCCGGGGTTCAATTACCTTAGTCCACGAGGGCAAATGCTCGAAAACGGCATGCCCTGCTTTTTTCGCCGGCTGGCCGAAGGGGTATTCGACCAGGAAGACCTTATGGCAAGAACAGGTCTATTGGCGTCATTTATCTTCGAATCATCGAAACACTATAGCTTTGACCTGAAGAAACTGGTGGCCCTGGGTTATTCAAATGGAGCCAATATGGCCGCCAGCTTAATGCTTGGGAGACATGATGTAATCAAACATGCCATCCTTTTACATGCCATGCTGCCTTTTATGCCTTCTGAACTTCCCGACCTGCATGGTTCGAAGGTATTGATGACAGCCGGGGAGGATGACCCTGTTGTTCCGGCATCAAACACCAGCGCTTTGGCCGATCTTTTCAATCAGGCCGGAGCACAGGTGGAGCTATTCTGGCATCAATCGGATCATACTCTGATAGAAGAAGAAATATACCGCGCAAACCTGTTTTTGAATAACCTTTAAATTTCAAGTTATGATTAAAGGAATACACCACGTTACCGCTATGACGGCAAACATCAGAAAGAACATCCGGTTCTACACCGAGATACTGGGACTGCGTTTCATAAAAAGGACAGTGAATTACGACAACCCCGACATCTGGCACTTTTATTTTGGTAATGAAACTGGCAATCCGGGCACGGTGATAACTTTTTTCCCATTTATGGGAATGCCACGCGGACAATCGGGCGTGGGATCCACCAGTGTTACAGGCTTCTCTGTTGGAGTCGACTCTCTTGAATTCTGGAGGAAACGTTTGAAAGAATACCAGGTTGATTTCCGAGGCCCCTTTCATCGTTTTGATGAAAGCTATATTTCTTTGCACGACCTTGATGGGCTTGAACTGGAGTTGGTGGCCTGCCCATTTGACGCCAGGCAGGGCATGGAAACCCCGGGAATCAGCAATGAGAATGCCATAAAGGGCATAAGCCACGTGGAAATGACCTGCAGCATTGCCGATAAAACCGCTTTTTTTCTGGTGAATGTTTTGGAGCATTCCAGGCATTTGGAGGAGAACGACCGCATCAGGCTTTATTCGGGCGAAGCCACCCCGGGAAATTTTGTGGATCTGGTTTCGCGTCCATCCTTACCCCTTCACAAGGGAGGCATTGGCACGGTTCACCATATGGCTCTTTCAACCCCCGACCAAGAAACTCAAAAAGCCCTAAGAGAGCGCATCAGCAAATCAGGCATACAGGTTTCGCAGGTCATGGATCGTCAGTATTTTCAGTCGGTATGTTTCAAAGAGCCGGGCGGGGTGCTGATCGAGATCGCCACGCTCGGACCAGGCTTCCTTGTTGACGAAACACCGGAAACGCTTGGCCAGAGCCTTAGGCTCCCTGCATGGATGGAGCCTGATCGCGAAAGAATTGAAGCAATGTTACCCCCTATTGAATAAAAAAACCGCCCCGATTATCTGGGGCGGTTTTTTTAGGAGAAATCACAATCAGGTTATTTCATAACCTGAACGCGTTTGGTCAGAATGCTGGTCTGGGTTTTAACCTGTACGAAATAGATTCCATTTTTCAGTCGGGCAACATTAATAATGTGGCTATTGCCTTCATTGGCTTCAGAATAAACAACCTGGCCAAGCATATCAATTAAACGGACTTCCATAATCCTTTCCTCGGCAACAATATTGATGGTGTTGCGGGCAGGATTTGGATAAAGGCTAATTGAAGCTTCAGGAATTGCTGGCACCGCAGTGGGGTCGGTAAGAGATCCAAACCAGTCGTAAATTTCTTCTTCTTCTGTTATTACCACCTCTCTGTTTGGGTCACCCGGCCATTCGCCATCAGCCCAGGAGGGTCCGTCAAAGTACTTGTACTGATAGCTTCCGGCGCCAAGCTCAAAGGTTTTTGCGTAAATGAAAACGTTATCAGGGTCTGCGGTCATTAACTGCATATGGGGTTCAGTGCCCGGCTCTGCCCAGTTTATGCCGGGAAAACTACCGGTGATATAAATGGTGTTGGCGCCCGGAACAAAGCTTGGCATGTAACGAACATCGACCTTGAAGGTGACATTATACCTGATCTGGTTAAGGGTGACGTTCACCGTTTTATTGGCGCCGGCGATGATAACCTCGCCAGAAACGCCCTCATACCCAGCCTTGGTAACCGTATACTGGTAGGCACCATTTGGCGCAGAGAAAACATACTGTCCTGCATCAAGGGGAACACCGTTGATACTAACTGCAGCACCCTCCACATTGTTCTGATCCTGGTCCTTAACTACAAAAGTAACATTGTAGAACGACACCACTGGCAATGCAATCTCTTTGGTTATCAGCCAGTTGTCAGGCGAAAGCGGATTGTTGTTGGCCAGTCTTGATCTGCTGGCCATATAAGCGTTTCCTTCATAAACGCCAAAAAACCAGTTACGGCCATCTTCGTCAAGATCAATTTTCGTCCAGCCTTCGGGCAGCCATTCAGGGTCAACCGGTGTGGCAATGCCTCCGCTAAAATCTTCTGACAAAACAATGGCAGGCGTATCGCCGGTCCTGGTTGCGGTAATTTCAACATTGTCAATAACCAGGCGCTCCATGCCGGTAACATTGTGATGGCGGAAAGCAACCCTTACATCAGAGTTGTGGTACCATGAAATTTCGATCGAACGCTCCTGGTATACCCATGGTTCCAAATCGGTGCCCAAAGTCTCTTCAAACACCATCACGAAATCTTCTTCATTGAAAGTGTAGGCCCCATCAGGAACCTGTGCGATCCATACGCTGTAATGCTCCTGGCGCAAATTGGGGTCGTCAGCGGTAGCCGCCACATCCCACGAAAGAATAATGTTATTGAAGATGGACGGATCCTGAACCAGCTCCACATTCACGAAAACATTTGAATTGATCACGGTCACCATTCCTTCGGCTGGATAGAAGCCTGAGCGGGTCACCGCATAGTGATAGAAGCCAGGTGTGGCATCAAAGGTATACTGCCCTGCAGGCATGGCTGCTCCATCAATGCTTATAACGGCATCAGTAATCAAATCACCTTCGATATCGAAAACAGTAAAGGTTACCGCGTACTCAGGATCAGTTCCTGTTGTCAATTCCACATCGATGGCCATGTCTGCATCATCTACTTCAAAGGTGCCAGAAGCAGTCAGGTAACCATCCTTTTTAACAAAATACTGGTATTCACCCGGGAAAAGTTCAAAACTGTATTCACCGGCAGGGTAATCCATACCGTTGATTGAAATCACGGCATCGGCAATAGCTCCACCGCCAGCGGCTTCAACAGTAAATTCAACGTCGAACGGATCCACAATGCGCAGGTCATCAAAATATACGGCCCCTGTAACGCCCGCAGTCTGCCCGCTCCAGGAGAGCTGGAAGCTATCAAAAATAATCCAGCTTCCATCCCAAATTCCATTACCATTTACCCAGCCAATAACAGGGTCATCTGACAAGCGCCAGGTGATGCGTTTCCAGCCTACCCAGTCGATGGTGAACCACTGCGAGCCTTCAAGCTGGTTGTTGGGCTTTTCGCGGGTCATGAAGCGGAAGCGGTTGCCTGACCCATCGCCATACATAAACACTTCAATGGCCTGATGCGGAAGGAATCTCCTTGCCTCAACGTTTGAATTGCTTTCGGGCATGTGCAGTCTGATCAGGTGGCTGCCCGGGGCCAGGGGCTTGTCCTCATCCCACATGTAGGCCAGCTTCATAGAACCAGTGCTGCCAGTTGCAGGGTTCACGATTTCGGTTTCGAATGCACGGTAAGTTACAAACTCACCATCAATTTCCACAATGATACCGGTAGTACTACCACTCCCAGTGTAATCAGCAGCCCACCACAAAGACACTTCTACTGGTGGCTCAAAATTGTCGATGTACCTGAAGTTGGGGTTTACATCCTTTCCTTCGCCCTTAGGGGGCTTGCCCTGTGTCCCTGCCATACCCATCATGATAAACGCCAGGGTCAAAACAGAGATCATAGTAAATTTTGTTTTCATAATTAAATTTTTTGGTTTTAAGTTGAAGGTTTTTGTAAAGTTAGAAAAATTCGGAG
>Ga0114946_10000491_pt1 | contig 26697 bp, 19 predicted proteins | sample WalLakDeSediment_FD_88676 | JGI IMG/M metagenome (GOLD analysis project Ga0114946, IMG submission 88676) | Lake sediment microbial communities from Walker lake, Nevada to study Microbial Dark Matter (Phase II) - Walker Lake 11/02/13 Deep Sediment | ecosystem: Environmental > Aquatic >... | reverse complement strand
TCACCCTTCAGACCTTCTGACCCCATTGCGTCTTCTCAGCAGCATTAACCCGAAAAATGTGATTAACCCGTTCACGATCAATATCTCGAAGCCAAAGCGATAGCCGTTGAACAGCCATTCGGAGTGAATGCTCAGCAGGTAACTCAACAAGGGAGAAAGCACGGCCACCACCGGCACCCAGCGGTCGTTCAGTTGCCATTTGGTATACAGGCCGAAGAAATAAAGTCCCAGCAGCGGCCCGTAGGTATAGCCGGCGATGGTGAACAGTTTGCTGATCAGGGCTTCGTCGTTGATGGCGGCATAGGCGATGATGATGAGGGTCATCAGCACCGCAAATGATATATGTACCCTGTACCTTGTTTTTTGTATGGTTTGTTCTGTAATGCCCGCTTTGCGCTTCAATCCCAGGAAGTCGATGCAGAAAATGGTGGTAAGTGCCGTCAGGGTGCCATCCGCACTGGAATAGGCCGCTGCAATCAGCCCGAAGAAGAAGGTCATGCCGGCCACCACTCCCAGGTATTGCAGGGCGGCAGCCGGGAAAAGCTCATCGGTGGTTTGCGTAATACCGAGGCCAACCTCCCCGGCATAAATCCACAAAACGGCACCCAGAAAAAGAAACATCAGATTGACAGGAATCAGGATAAAACCGAACGTGAGCACATTCTTACGGGCATCGTTCAGGTTGCGGCAGCTCAGGTTCTTCTGCATCATGTCCTGGTCAAGACCGGTCATCACAATGGTGATGAACATGCCGGCGAGGAACTGCTTGACAAAAAAACGCGGGTCGTTCAGATCCATGACCATCATTTTTGTGAATCCCCGTTCAGTGGCTGTATGCAACAGGTCGGACAGACTCATATTGAGCGTCTTTCCCACGATAATAATCGTGATCACCACGGCCGTAAGCATGAAGGTGGTCTGCAGGGTGTCGGTCCATACGATTGTTTTGATGCCGCCTCTAAAGGTATATAAAAGGATCAGGGTCATGAACAGTGCCACGGTGAGCCAGAAGGGTACGCCCCAGTTGTCGAACACAAAAAGCTGCAATACGTTTACCACCAGAAACATACGAAAAGATGAGCCGATCAGGCGCGACAGGATGAAGTAGAACGATCCGGTCTTATACGAAGCCATACCAAAACGCTTTTCAAGATAGGTATAGATTGAGGTAAGATTCAGCCGGTAATAGAGCGGCAGCAAGACACCGGCGATGACAAAATAGCCTGCCAGATAGCCGAACACCAGCATCATGTAAGAGAACTGTTCATTTTTCACCAGGCCGGGTACCGACATGAAGGTCACGCCCGAAAGAGATGCCCCGATCATTCCGTAGGCCACCACATACCAGGGGGAGTTCCGGTTTCCCAGGAAATACGTTTCATTATCCGCTTTTTTTCTGACCGTCAGCCGCGAAACAAGAAACAACATGGAGGTATACACCAGAAAAGCAAATAACAACAACAACGGAGACATAACCAAATTTTTGACTGTTCGACCTTTGACCTTAGACTATTGACTTTTGACACGGATCCCTCACATTCGTTCGGGACTTCGCTTCGCTGCGCCTTCGACTGTCTTTCGCCCGGCAAAAATAGCCAAAGATTTTATCTTTTTCCCGGCCTTTATTATTAACTTTGCCGGTTACAGTTTACGACAAGGCGTTTTGGAAACATTTTCTTCGAGCTTATTGCAGGCGGCGGTTGATGAATTTTCTGGTCTGCCGGGTATTGGCAGGAAGACTGCCCTGCGGCTGGTGCTGCACCTGTTGCGGCAGGATGTGCCTGCTGTGGCCCGCTTCTCGGAGGCCATGATAAAACTCCGCGAGCAGGTTGTCTATTGCAGCCAGTGCCATAATATTTCCGATCAGCCCGTTTGTGGAATATGCCGGTCGCCACGGCGCGACACCTCACTCGTATGCGTTGTGGAAGACATCCGCGACGTGATAGCCATTGAAAAGACAGGGCAGTTCCACGGGCTCTATCATGTGCTGGGCGGTATCATCTCCCCCATCGACGGCATAGGCCCCGCCGACCTGACCATCGATTCGCTTGAGCACAGGGTCAGGGAAAACCTCCCTGGCATCAAAGAGGTGATCCTGGCGTTGAGCACCACCATGGAGGGTGACACCACCAACTTTTACATCTACAAGCGGCTGCATCCCATGAAGATAAAAATTTCGGTGATAGCCAGGGGCGTGGCCATTGGCGACGAGCTGGAGTACGCCGATGAGATTACCCTTGGCCGTTCCATTGTGAACCGGACCGCTTTCGAAAGCATCATGAACAGATAACTCTGGTTACCCGGAACTGCATCAACTGAAGCAACGTGAACATGGACACCCTCAAGCCCGGCCCGGCAGGCAAGCAAAGCGAAGACACAGCGAACCAGTCGGTTCGTGATGATGGGGCTCGCCAGGCTTATCACGATGATGTTGCCCGCCGTTCGGGTCAGGGCGGCGGGGCTAACCAACCGATTCCCGGTGACAGTTTGCACCGCCCGGGCATGGATAACAATGAACGGCAACCAGTTGGCGCTGATGGTGCAAACCGGTCGTCGACCATGTTGTCGGTGGTGATTGTGAACTACAACGTGCGGTATTTCCTTGAGCAGTGCCTGCATTCGGTATTGCGTTCGGGCAAGGACCTCGCCATGGAGGTGTTTGTGGTCGACAATAATTCTGTTGACGGTTCGGTGGAGATGGTGCGGGAGAAGTTCCCGGATGTCAAGCTGATCGTCAATGAGCAGAATGTGGGCTTCAGCCGTGCCAACAACCAGGCCTTGCGGATGGCCTCCGGCAAATACATGCTGTTGCTGAACCCCGATACGGTGCTTGAGGATGACACCCTGCCTGCTGTGGTCTCTTTCATGGAGGAGCATCCTGATGCGGGTGGTCTGGGCGTGAAGATGCTCGACGGGCGTGGTCGTTTCCTGCCCGAGTCGAAGCGTGGTCTGCCCACCCCGGGCGTGGCCTTCAGCAAGATATTCGGGCTGTCGGCCCTGTTCCCCAAATCACGCCTGTTTGGCAGATACCACCTGGGCTACCTGAGCCACGAAGAGGTGCACAAGGTGGATGTCCTCTCCGGCGCCTTCATGCTGCTCAGCAAAGGGGCCCTCGACAAAACCGGGCTGCTCGATGAGTCGTTCTTCATGTATGGCGAAGACATCGACCTGTCGTACCGCATCACCCAGGCCGGCTACAGCAACTATTACTTCCCGGGAACGCGCATCATACACTATAAAGGGGAAAGCACCAAGAAAAGCAGCATCAACTATGTGTTCGTGTTCTACAACGCGATGATCATCTTTGCCCGCAAGCATTTCTCACGCCAGAACGCAAGGTTGTTTTCCCTGCTTATCAACATGGCCGTCTACTTCAGGGCGTTTGTCGCCATTGCCGTCAGGTTTTTCAGGCGGCTGGCCTGGCCGCTGGCCGATGCCTTGCTGATCTACGCCGGTATTTTCTTCATCAAGGATTACTGGGAGCACCATGTCTTCATGGCCGAGACCACCTACTACCCTCCCCTGTTCATGGCCGCCGTGGTGCCCGGGTACATCCTGTTCTGGCTGTTTGGAGTGTACCTGAACGGCGGGTATGACCCGCCACCCAGGGCCTACCGCATCGTCAGGGGCGTGGTGCTGGGCACCCTGGCCATCCTGGTCGTCTATGCCCTGCTGCCTGCCAGCCTCCGTTTCTCGCGCGCGCTCATACTGCTGGGCAGCGCATGGGCCGCCCTGTCAATGCTGATGACCAGAACCCTCTTCACGCTGATCCGCCATAAACGAATCAGCCTGGATGCATCACCGGCAAAACGTGCCCTGGTGGTCGGCGACGGACAGGAAGCAAAAAAAATACTCGACTTGCTGCGCAGGTCGGGCAACATCACCTTCTCCGGCCTCGCCAGCCTGAAGCATGAAAAGCCACACGACCACGACTTCCTCGGCACCATCGCACAGGTGAACGAGATCATAGAAATTTACCGCATCAACGAGGTCATATTTTGCGCCGCCGAGATGTCGTCAGAAACCATCATCGACCAGATGTCGTCCCTTACCGACCACGAAGTGAGCTTCAAAATAGCGCCCCCTGAAAGCCTTTTTATCATCGGCAGCAACAGCATTGAAGCCTTCGGCGACCTGTTCGCCATCAGCATCAACGCCATCAACAGGCCCGAAAACCGGCGCATGAAAAGGCTTCTTGATCTGATGATTTGTGGGATGGTGTTGCTCGTACTGCCCGTCCACCTGTTCTTCGTCAAGAACAGGAAAGGGTTAATTCACAACCTCCTGGCCGTGCTGGCAGGCAAAAGATCCTGGGTGGGCTATCACCCTTCTGAAGAGAATCATAAACTGCCGCGTATAAAAAACGGCGTGCTTTATCCTGATGATGTGGTGAAAAACAAGACCTTGCACCCCGATACCATCAGCAACCTCAACAAGATGTATGCAAAAGATTACAAGCCGGAGAACGACCTCACCATCGTACTGAAGGCATACCGAAAGATGGGAAGGGTCAGCAGGAAAGCTGAACGGTTCGGATATTAAACCTTTTTATATTAATTTTGTTAGAGAACAATAGATGAGTTCACTCCTAAAAGCCTGTTTTTAATGATTTATGAAAATATACCTTTAATAATCAATGGTTTGTAGGGGAAAAGACAAAATAGTAACATTTCATAGTGGGCTCAAAGATTTAACATATTAACCCATACCAACGTAATATTTCATGGCGAATTTTGAATTGAAGATGCCCAAGATGGGCGAGAGCATCACCGAAGCCACCATCACCCGCTGGCTAAAGAATGTGGGCGACCAGATAGAGTTGGACGAGCCGATCCTGGAGATTGCCACCGACAAGGTTGATTCCGAGATACCCAGTCCGGTGGAGGGTGTGCTGACCAAACAACTATTTAAAGAGGGCGATGTGGTGGAGGTGGAGGCGGTTATTGCCATCATTGACATGGATGGAGGTGTTGCAGAAGTGCCGGCAGAAAAAGAATCTGCTCCTGTGGCTGACGAACAAGCGGCCGCTGCCGTGTCTGGGGCCGCTGCTGCGGCTTCTGCGGGCAAGTCTGCGCAGGATTCCTCTGAAAAACCGTCATCTGGTGCCGCTGCTGAAGAAAAACAGCCGGCTGTTGAAGAAGGTTCTAAGGCCGCGGAGGGTGGCGAGTCTGACGGAAGGTTCTATTCTCCCCTGGTGCGCAGCATTGCCCGCGAGGAGGGCATCTCCATGCAGGAGTTGGCTTCGGTTAGCGGTAGCGGTCAGGGCGGCAGGGTCACCAAGGCCGACCTGATGGAGTATATTAAGAGCCGCAAGGCGCCGGCCGGCAAGCCGTCAGAAGCTGCCAAACCGGAAGCCGCCGCTGCAGCACCTGCGCCAGCACCCGTCAAAAAACCAGAAGTAGTGGCCGGCACCGGCGATGAGATCATCGCCATGGACCGCATGCGCAAACTGATCGCCGAGCATATGGTCATGTCAGAAGCCACTTCGGTGCATATCACCCTGTTCACCGAGATCGACATGACAAACCTTGTTAAATGGCGCAACAGGCAGAAAGACATATTGATGAAGCGGGAAAACGAAAAACTCACCTTCACCCCTATCTTCATCGAGGCCATCGCCAAGGCTTTGCGCGACTACCCCATGGTAAATATATCGGTCGATGGCGACAAGATCATCAAGCGCAAAAACATCAACATCGGCATGGCGGCTGCCCTGCCCAACGGCAACCTGATCGTTCCTGTGATCAAGAATGCCGACCACAAGAGCCTGCTTGGCCTGGCCAAGGAGGTAAATGACCTGGCAAACCGTGCACGGCAGAACCAGCTGAAGCCCGATGAGATCCAGGGGGGCACCTTTACGCTTACCAACTTCGGCACCTTTGGCGCCACTTCCGGCACACCCATCATCAACCAGCCGCAGGTGGCCATACTGGGCGTCGGCCTGATCGAAAAGAAACCCGCCGTGGTGGAAACCGGGCATGGCGATGCCATCGCCATCAGGCACAGGATGATACTGTCGGTCTCGTGCGACCACCGCGTGGTGGATGGCGCCCTGGGAAGCCAGTTCATGAGAAGGGTGGGAGAATACCTCGAGAATTTTGATACCAACCAAACAATATAATCATGCCTGTAAGCCTTAAGCTGTCGCGTCCGATCGCATTCTTCGACCTGGAAACCACCGGTGTCAACGTGGTAACCGACCGCATCGTAGAGATCAGCATCTTCAGGGTCATGCCCGACGGAAGCAGCGACAGCATGACACGGCTGGTGAACCCCACCATCCCCATCCCACCTGAAGTGACCGCCATACATGGCATCAATAACTCAGATGTGGAGAATGCGCCCACCTTCGCCCAGCTGTCACCGGCCCTCGACGCCTTTCTGAAGAACTGCGACCTGGCGGGATATAACTCCAACAAGTTTGACATCCCCATGCTGATCGAAGAGTTCCTGAGATGCAACATACAGTTCGACATCAGGAAGCGGAGGCTTATCGACGTGCAGAACATCTTCCACAAGATGGAACCCCGCACCCTGAAGGCCGCCTATAAGTTTTATTGCGGCAAAGACCTCGTTGGGGCCCATGAGGCGGAGGCCGACACCAGGGCCACCTATGAGATACTGCTGTCGCAAATCGAAAAATATGAAGGCGTGGAATACGAAGACCGCGATGGCAAGGTCTCCAAACCTGTCGTGAATGATATACAGGCCCTGCACGATTTCTCCTATAACCATAACAATGCCGACCTGGTCGGCCATATCGGCCTTAACCGCAAAGGCAAGGAGATCTTCAACTTCGGCAAGTATAAGAACCGGGTGGTGGAAGAGGTGTTTGCGCATGAACCGCAATACTACGACTGGATGATGAAGGCCGACTTCCCCCTTTCGACCAAGCAAGTGATCCAGAGCATCATGCTCCGGCTGAAAAATACCGGCACTTTTATCTTTAAGAAATAATTCAGGGGGCGAAAGTTTTTTTGCCCATGCAAAAACGACTTTCGAATTCTTACTTTTTACTTTTTACTTTTTACTTTCGACTTTTTGAATTTTCTGCCATGAAGATTATCTGCATCGGACAAAACTACAGGGAGCATGTGCTTGAGATGAAGGGTATCATCCCGGAAGAGCCTGTTTTTTTTATGAAGCCTGAGACGGCGCTGATCAGGGCGGGCCTGCCATTCTTTTACCCATCCTTTTCTGATGATGTGCATTACGAGGTGGAGCTGGTATTGCGCATTTCGCGTACCGGCAAGAATATACAGGAGCGTTTTGCCCACCGCTATTACAAGGAAATTGGGATTGGCATTGATTTCACTGCCCGCGACATTCAGAAAAAATGCAAGGAGCGGGGGCTGCCCTGGGAAAAGGCCAAGGCCTTTGACGGGTCGGCCCCGGTGAGCAGTTTTGTAGCGCTCGACAGCCTGCAAAACCCTGGCGACATCTCTTTTTCGCTGCATAAAAACGGGCAAACGGTTCAGCAAGGACGTTCAACAGATATGATATTCCCGTTCGACAGGCTTGTATCCTATATTTCTCAGTTTGTGACCCTCAAAATCGGGGATTTTTTGTTTACAGGCACCCCTTCGGGCGTTGGGGGTGTAGCTGCAGGAGACAAGCTGGAGGCTTATCTTGAAGACCGGAAGATGCTTCAACTCGATATAAAATGATCCATATTGCTTAACACCGGCCGGGATCGAACGAATCCATCGCACATGTCATCACCTTTGAAAATTATTCTTCGCTCGGGCAAGGACGAGGCTGTCAGGCGTTTTCATCCCTGGGTCTTCAGCGGGGCCATCAAGGATATTGACGGACCCGCCTTTGATGGTGCGCATGCTGAGGTATTTTCCAACCGCGGCGAGTACCTTGGCTGCGGTATTTATCAGGATGCCGTGATTGCGGTCAGGTTGCTGGCCTTTGCCCCGGAGCGGCCTGATGCATTCGGGCAGGACTTCTGGAACGAACGGACAAGCCGTGCCTTCCTGCTCAGGAAGCATGTTGGGCTGACCGACAGCCCAGAAACCAACGCATACAGGCTGGTGCACGGAGAGGGCGATCACCTGCCCGGGCTGATCATCGACCACTACGACGGGCACCTCGTGGTACAGATCCATGCAACGGGCATGTATAGCCACCTCCCCCACATAGCCCAAGCCCTGAAGAGGCTGTATGGCAACAGGTTGAAATCCATATACGACAAAAGCCGGCCTACCCTTCCCGATGATTTCTGGAAGACCAACAGCCCGGCAGGATTCCTTGCCGGCGAGGCCGGCAGCGTTGAAATACTTGAATATGGCAGGAGGTTCCTGGTGGATATCATTGACGGACAGAAAACCGGATTTTTTATCGACCAGCGCGAAAACCGCAAGTTGCTGGCACATTACAGCAGCGGTAAGAAGGTCCTGAACACATACTGCTATTCGGGTGGTTTCTCTGTGTATGCCCTCTCTGCAGGTGCGAAGGAGGTGTATTCAGTCGACAGCTCAGCCCCGGCCATGGAACTTGCCGCAAAAAACGTTGACATCAACTTTGGTCCGGATCCACGGCATCACCCGGTCGTGGCAGATGCCATGGATTATATCAGGCAAACAACCGCCGGCCACGACGTGATCATACTCGACCCGCCGGCTTTCGCAAAGCATGTGAAGGTGAAGCACAATGCCGTGCAGGGGTATAAGAGGCTGAACCAGGCCGCCATCGAAAAGATCGGCCACGGAGGCATACTGTTCACGTTCAGTTGCTCACAGGTGGTCGACATGGGCCTTTTCCGTTCTACCGTGATGGCAGCGGCCATACTCGCCGGCCGCAAGGCCAGGCTGCTGCACCAGGTGACTCAACCCCCCGACCATCCCGTGAATATGTTCCACCCCGAAGGCCAATACCTGAAAGGCCTGGTAATGTACATCGACTAATCTCTTTACCCGGGTACCATTCCATGACCATCACTACTGTTACATACCGCAGGATCTGGCAGGTCGCCATCCCCATCATTATCGGACTGGTGGCCCAGAACCTCATGGTGGTGATCGACACGGCATTTCTTGGCAGACTCGGAGAGGTGACCCTGGGCGCGGCAGCCATAGGAGGCATCTATTACCTGACATTCGTAATGTTGGGCACCGGATTCACCGTGGGCACCCAGATCATGATCGGCCGAAGAAACGGAGAGAGAAGATTCAGGGTTATAGGACGGATATTTGACCATGCCGTCTATATGATGATACTGAACGGCCTGCTGGTTTTTATCGTAATATCGCTAACGGCACCACACTTCCTGCAGTGGTTTCTCAGCTCGGATGCCGTACTGCAAGAAAGCCTCACCTTCCTCAGCTACAGGAAATATGGCATATTCTTCGGCTTTCTCATCCTGTGCTTCAACGCCCTCTATATTGGCACCACCCGGACAAAAATACTGTCGGTCAGCACCTTCATCATGGCGACAACGAACATCCTGCTCGATTACACCCTTATTTTCGGGAATTTCGGATTCCCGGCCATGGGCATCGCCGGCGCTGCCATCGCCACCAATATCGCCGAAGTGGTGACGTTCCTGTTTTTACTGGGGTGGTCGATGAAAAACAAAAGCATCAGGTACTACCGGATGTTTAAATTCTGGAAACCGCACCTGAGGCTCTTCAAACCACTATTCAAACTGGCCTACCCGGTTATGATACAGTATTTCCTGGCCTTCTCGGCCTGGTTTGCCTTCTTCCTGATCATTGAGCAGATTGGAGAAACGGCGCTGGCAGCCTCCAATATTACCCGCAGCATCTATATGTTGCTGATGATACCCGTATGGGGGCTGGGCTCCGCCACAAAAACCCTGGTCAGCAATACCATCGGTGAAGGCAAAAATGACGAAGTCATCCCACTGATAAAAAAAATACTGCTACTTGGCTTCACGGCAAACCTGGTGGTAGTAATACCCACCGCCAGCGCCCCTGCGTTTCTTATCTCATTCTTTACCGATGAGCCATTACTGACTGATGCCACCGTACCCCTCCTTTACGTGATAAGCATTGCCATGGTCGCTTTCTCCTTCGGGATCATCCTCTTCAGCGGACTCTCAGGAACAGGGAAGACATTGCTGGCCCTGCGCATTGAAGTCATCACCATTGGGCTCTACCTCGTTACAGCCACACTTGCAACCATGGCGGTCGACACTTCCGCAGCCTATGTATGGTCGGCGGAGATCGTTTACTTCGGCGCCATGGGACTGCTGGCATGGTTCTATCTCAAGAAAGGCAGCTGGCGGACTCTGCAGGTATGAAATACAGGGACTTTAATGTAGATATTAACATTTGTATTATATTTGTATAAACTTATAATACTATTTGTATCTACCTATTTTAATATGCATTTCTGTTCTGCCCGTCCAGTATATATTTTAGTATCCATTCTTTTATTAACGGTCAGTTTTTCTGACCCTGATGATAACAGGCATCATCCGCACACTCCTGAAACGGAATTCCCGCCGTTGTCATGGTCGACACCATGGGTCGATTCGGTGTTCAACTCATTGAGTCTGGAGCAGCGTATTGCGCAGCTGATGATGGTCATGGTACGTTCTGACCGCGACGAGGCTTATATGAGGCAGATGGAGAATTTCCTGGCACGATATAATGTGGGGGGGGTGGTGTTATTCAATGGCGGTCCTTACAAACAGGTCGCACTCACCAACCGTTTGCAGTCCAAGGCGGCCACTCCCCTGTTGCTGGCCATGGATGCCGAATGGGGTCTGTCGATGCGGCTTGACAGCACCATACAATTTCCCCGGCAAATAACCCTTGGCGCCATTCAGGGCGATTCGCTGATCCATGCAATGGGGCTTGAGATTGGCCGGCAGCTGAAAAGGCTTGGGGTACATATCAATTTTGCCCCTGTGGTGGATGTCAACAATAACCCTGACAACCCGGTTATCAACTTCAGGGCTTTTGGGGAGGACCCTTTTAATGTGGCAGCAAAGGGAGCTGCTTACATGAAGGGGATGCAGGATGCCGGCATATTCGCATGTGCGAAGCATTTTCCCGGTCATGGCGACACCGGTGAGGATTCACATCATACACTCCCGGTGCTGGAACATTCATTTAAAGAGATTGATTCCATTCATCTTTATCCGTTTAAGCACCTTATCCGTCACGGTTTGCATGCCGTGATGACGGCGCATCTGCACATACCGGTGCTTGATGACAGGCAAAACAGGGCGTCGTCGCTCTCGCCCACGGTAGTTACAGACCTTCTGCAAGACGTGCTGGGATTTCAGGGCCTGATCATTACTGATGGGTTGGAAATGCGCGGAGTAACCGGGCACAACAAGCCCGGAGAACTTGAGCTTCAGGCACTTCTGGCAGGCAATGACATACTTTTGCTTCCCAGGGATGTGCCAACTGCCATAAATACCATCAGGAATGCCGTACTCAAGGGTGAACTGGATGAAGAGTACCTCAACCAAAAATGTCGCAAGGTACTGTATTACAAGCAACTTGCAGGGCTTGACAAAAAAACGCAGCTGGCTTCCCACAGAATTGTTGAGGATCTGAACCCCCCGTCTGCCTTGCAGCTTACCAGGAGACTCGCGCAATCTTCCATCACGCTGGTGAAGAATCAACATGGCATTCTCCCGCTCAAAACGCCTGAGGCTGGGGGCATAGCAGCCCTGGCCATAGGAGCACCTGCCGGCAATGCCATGCAGAATATGCTGAAACGTTACATGGACCTTCCCGTCTACAGCATCGCCAAGAACCACAGCAGCCAGGAGGCGGCCCATCTGATGGGCCAGCTGGAAGAGGCAGAGACCGTGATCGTTTCCGTTCACAACAACAGTTTTTTTCCATCACGCAGGTATGGGATGAACGCGGAAACCGTCAGGCTGATCACCGATCTCGCCAGAGAAAAATCGGTTATCCTTTGCCTGTTTGCCAACCCATACAGCCTGGGCTATTTCGACGAGGCCTACGCCGATATTGATGTAATTTTGCTGGCTTACCAGGACGGGAAGGATTTCGAGGAAGCGGCGGCACAGGTCATCTTTGGCGGCATGCAGGCCAGGGGAATGTTGCCGGTTTCGGCAGGAAAACATTTCGCGGCCAATACCGGTATTATCACCGGCAAAGGATACCGCGTGGGCTTTGGTGCTCCGGAAGATGTTGGCATTGCGTCTGTCTACCTCAAAAAAATCGACAGCATCGCCGTTTCCGGCATTGACAGCGGAGCCTATCCGGGCTGTCAGATCGTGCTGATCAAGGACGGCGTCGTGATCTACGACAAAGCTTTCGGCCATCATGTTTACAACAGTGACAGGAAGGTGAAACCGGATGACATTTATGACCTGGCCTCACTGACAAAAATCATCGCCACCACCGCATCCCTCATGCACCTGTCTGACCATGGCAAGGTCAACGTTGACAGAAAACTTCAGGATTACCTGCCATGGCTTAAGGGCACCGACAAAGGTCCCATCGTCATCAGGGAGCTGCTGGCGCATCAGGCCAGGCTGCATGCCTGGATACCCTTTTACTTGCAGACCCTTGAAAATGGCAACCGGAGCCCCATGATCTATTCCAGTACACAGTCAGAACTTTATCCCACAGAAGTTGCAAGAAATCTTTTTATCCATAGAAACCACAGGGATTCCATTTTTGCAGCCATCATCAGTTCCCGGCTCCTTGACAACAAAAACTACGTTTACAGTGACCTGGGTTTTATTTTGCTTACCGAGCTCATACATATTCAGGGTGGGATGCCCCTGGATGAATATGCCACCAGGCATTTATTCGGGCCCATGACCCTGCAAACCCTTGGCTTCAATCCGCTCAGGAGATTTCCTGCTTCCAGGATTGTGCCCACTGAATATGACACGCTATTCCGCAAGCAGCTATTGCATGGTCATGTGCATGATCCTGCTGCGGCCATGTTTGGCGGGTTAAGTGGTCATGCCGGACTGTTTGGCAACGCCATGGATATTGCCCTGATGATGCAGCTTTTCCTGCAAAACGGCAGCTATGCCGGCCGGCAACTTATCAATGAGGAAACCATCAGAGAGTTTACACGGGTGCAATTCCACGGCAATAATAACCGGCGCGGCCTGGGGTTCGACAAGCCCCCTTTTGTAAGAACCAACAACGGCACGTTCGCGCACGACGCCTCACCCCAGAGCTTTGGGCATACAGGCTTTACGGGTACTTTTGCCTGGGCAGACCCCACAGAGAACCTGGTGGTTGTTTTCCTCTCAAACAGGGTCCACCCCGCTGCCACGAATAATAAAATCAGTGCTTTAAGGATACGGGCCAACATCCATCAGGCGGCCTATGATGCCATCGAAAAAAGCAAGAAAGTGAAAAAGCAAGGATGAAGAGAGACGCTATTTACCGCGACTATTAGGAATAAAATGATAACACAAAAACCCATCCCATGAAAAAAAGAAGCATTTTATTATGGATACTGGCTATTATCCTGACGCTTGCCAGTGCAATTTACCAGCGGCGCACAGGGCCTACCAAGCCCTATCGCGGCCAGGTCGAGATTGGTGGCACCGAGTTGTCATACAGGCTTATCAGGTCATTCCCGATGCCTTTTGATGCTCCGGTGCGCATCACCGTTGAGGACCCTGGCATAAAGGGGTACTATCGTTTCAAGAGGTATCCGAGCCATGACGAGTGGTTGGAGATGCAGCTTGAAAGGCAGGAGGATCAGCTGGTGGCTTATATCCCCAGGCAACCGGCAGCCGGGAAAGTCATGTACCAGGTCTTTCTCCAGAAAGGAGATGAACAGGTCAGCCTGTCAGAAGAACCCGTTGTGATCCGCTTTCGCGACAGTGTGCCGGCCTGGGCGTTGATCCCCCATATCATACTGATGTTTCTGGCCATGCTCTGGAGCATGAGGGCCGGCCTGGCAGCCCTGTTTGCTGAAAAAACAAGAAACCTCACCATCGTCACCCTTGTCCTGCTGCTTGCCGGAGGGCTGGTGTTCGGCCCTGTCGTTCAAAAGTTCTCCTTTGGCGACTATTGGACCGGCTGGCCATACGGCACCGACCTGACGGATAACAAAACGGCAGTGGCATTTATTTTCTGGCTCATTGCCACGGTCATTACCTTCAGGAACCCGAGGCACAGAACAATGGTATTGGTAGCATCGGTGGTGTTGATCCTGGTATACATGATACCACACAGCCTGCTGGGTTCAGAAATCGACTGGACAGACGAAGAGGCGGTGAAGGCTCTGGAATTGGCTGAATCACTGATCAATCCGTCTTACTTGAAAAAGCTTCTTATATTTTAACAAAAAAACGACATAAAAAGCATTCATATGTCGTAAATTTGCAGTCCGGCATTTTTTAGACCATGCCGTAAGCTGCCATTATTCAATTATTAACAGCAGGAAACAGCTTAGTTCTGCATTATTTATTGCATGTTGTCCTATTATGAGTAAAGTAATTGCCATAGCAAATCAAAAGGGAGGAGTAGGAAAAACCACAACGGCCATTAATCTGGCTGCCAGCCTGGCGGTGTTGGAGTATAAAACCCTGCTTATTGATGCCGACCCGCAGGCTAACGCCACATCAGGGGTTGGTTTTGATCCAAAGGTTATTAAGACAAGTATCTACGAATGTATTATTGATGACGTTGAGCCTTCACAGATCATCCTCAACACCAGCACGCCCAATCTGGACTTGCTGCCCGCCCACATTGACCTTGTTGGTGCCGAGATCGAAATGATCAACCTGCCCGACAGGGAAAAGATGATGAGAAAGGTGACGGGAAGAATCAAACAAGACTATAGCTTTGTGCTCATCGATTGTTCGCCCTCGCTGGGTTTAATAACGATAAATGCCCTTACCGCTGCCGATTCTGTGATCATTCCCGTACAGTGCGAATATTTTGCACTTGAAGGGCTCGGAAAACTGCTCAATACCATTAAGATTGTTCAAGCGAGGCTGAACACAGGCCTTGAAATAGAGGGCATACTGCTGACCATGTACGACAATCGTCTCAGGTTATCCAATCAGGTAGTTGATGAGGTAAAGAATCATTTTCAGGAACTGGTGTTCGACACCATTATTCACCGCAACACCAAGCTGGGCGAAGCGCCCAGCTTCGGTGAGACCATCATCATGCATGATGCTGAGAGTCGCGGTGCGATCAACTACCTGAACCTGGCCCGTGAAGTGCTGCAAAAGAATGAGTACACCAGGCTTAAAGTGTCAGAAAAGACAATTGAAATTGGATAAATCCGTTTGTTGAACAAAAACCGAACAGAATGAATACCAAGAAAAGAGCATTGGGCAAGGGACTGAGTGCATTGCTTGACAATTCCATTATCGAAGCTCAGCCGGTATATGATATTGAGAAGCATCTTCCTGCGGTCGGCACCATTGGCAAGGTTCCGCTCGACATCATTGAGACCAATCCTTTTCAGCCCAGGGAGGACTTCAACGAAGAAGCATTGAAGGAGCTGTCTGCTTCCATCAAGGAACAGGGGGTTATCCAACCTGTTACGGTGAGAAAAACTGACGATAATAAATTGCAGCTGATCACCGGGGAGCGGCGCTGCAAGGCTGCGCGTATGGCCGGGCTGGAGACCATCCCTGCCTATATCGTTACCGCTACCGACCATTCCATGCTGGAAATGGCGATCGTGGAGAATATCCAGCGCGAGAACCTGAACCCGGTGGAAATTGCACTCGGATTCAGGCAGCTTGTCCAGGAATACAACCTCACCCAGGAAATGCTCAGTGAAAAGGTTGGCAAAAGCAGGCCGTCGATAGCCAATTATATGCGTTTGCTGAACCTGCCCGGGGAGATACAGATAGCCCTGCGGCACGAGGCCATCACCATGGGGCATGCCAGGGCTTTGCTGGGCATTGAAGATACCACCACCCAGCTTGAAGTATACCAGGACATCCTCGCTGAAGGATTATCGGTAAGAGACGTTGAAGAGATCGTAAAAAATATCTCACTGGCAAAAACCCATCCCGAAGAAGCGGAAAAGACAGAGAAGCCGGCGCGGCCGGTCAGGAATGAATTTGAGAAGTTGCAGAAGGATCTTTCCTATCTGTTTGACTGCAAAGTGCAGGTAAAGACCAGGGTAAATGGCAAGGGCAGTATCGTGATGCATTTTGCATCGGACGAAGAGCTTGAAAGGCTTTTGAAACTGCTGAAGAAATAAATCTGATGGTAACCATGATGGTTTTTCGACCATTCTTATATGCCACCTTTCTGATGCTATTATTGGTGATACCTTTAAACACGACAGCCCAGGAAGCAACCCCCGATACCACAACAGTGACCACGTCAAAAAAGCAGCGTCCGATCTCAGACCCGGGAAGGGCCGCCATTCTGTCGGCCACATTGCCCGGGATGGGGCAGATTTATAACAGGAAATACTGGAAGGTGCCGATTATATATGCTGGTTTCGGAGCCATTGTCTATTACCTGGATGCGCACAGTACGGAATACGCCAAATACAGGGCCGCATATATCTCACGGATTGATGGAAACCCGAATACTGTCGATGATTTTCCGCTTTACTCAACCGACGTTTTGCAGCGTGCCATGAACTTTTACAGGAGAAACCTCGAAGTGACCTATCTGCTCGGCGCGGCATTGTACATGCTTAATATACTCGATGCAAATATCGATGCGCATCTTATGGATTTCGACGTCGGAGAGAACCTCAGCTTTAACTTGCGGCCGCTGTGGACTCCCTTCGTTACCCACGGCAGTGATATCGTGCCAAATGCAGGACTGTCGGTAAGGATAAGCTTTAAAAATTGATTTGAAAAACCATGTGCATGCCATTGAATATTGCCATAATAGGATACGGAAAGATGGGGCGGGAGATTGAGAAGCTTGCCCTTGAACGGGGCCATCATATTGCCGTGATCATCGACAATGAAAAGGATTGGGAAGGGAAAGGCCGGTTGCTCGAGCAAGCTGACGTCGCCATCGAATTTACCGCACCTGGTCTGGCTGCGGAAAATATAAAAAAATGTTTTACAGCCGGTATACCTGTCGTATGTGGCACAACCGGTTGGTATGAGCACCTGCCCGGTATCGCCCATGCCTGCCATGCAAACGGACATGCGCTCTTTTATGCACCAAATTTCAGCATCGGGGTCAATATTTTCTTTGAACTGAACAGCTGCCTGTCACGTTTGATGGCGCCAATGCGACAATATAAAGCAAGCATTTCAGAAACCCATCACGTTCACAAGGCTGACAAACCCAGTGGTACCGCGATCAGGCTTGCCAGCGACATCATTGAACAGAGGCCGGATATCCGGTCATGGGGGCTGGCCGGCGAGCATGCCAACGAAGCGGAACTACCCATTGAAGCCGTACGATCAGACCAGGTACCCGGCACCCACAAAGTCATTTACGTGTCAGACAACGACACCATCGACATACAACATACCGCCCACAACCGAAAAGGATTTGCCGAAGGAGCCCTGATGGCGGCATCATGGCTGCCCGGGAAAACAGGCGTGTTTACCATGAAAGATCTTTTGAAACTTTAAAACCTGAATATGAGCATTTACATGATCCTTACCATCCTATTCTTCCTGGCCTCAGCAGCAGGGCTGTGGAGGATATTTGAGAAAGCCGGCTATCAGGGCTGGAAAGCCATCATCCCTTTTTATAATTTTTATGTGTGGCTGAAAATAATTCACAAACCAGTATGGTGGTACGTATTCATCCTGGTTCCGTTTATCAATGTATTTACCCTGCTGCTGATGGTTGTTGAAACCCTTAAGTATTTCAACCGGCAGGGACTGGCAGAGCAGGCGCTCGGCGTGCTGTTCCCCTTTGTGTTCCTTCCATTTATTGGGTTTTCACCAAGCGAAAGGTACTACCAGCCCGCTGAATTGCCCCGGATGAAGAAGTCTGCAGCGCGCGAATGGGCCGACGCCATCATATTTGCCGTCATCGCCGCCACCATCATACGTACTTTCATGATAGAAGCCTATACCATCCCGACCTCCTCGATGGAAAAATCCCTTTTGGTTGGCGACTATCTTTTCGTCAGCAAGGTCAGCTATGGGCCAAAGATCCCGAACACCCCCATCGCTTTTCCATTCGCACACCACACCCTTCCCTTGACACAATATACAAAATCATATGTCGAGTGGATCAAACTGCCGTACTACCGCTTTCCGGGCCTGCGAACCATAAAAAACAATGATGTGGTGGTTTTTAACTATCCCGATGGCGACACAGTGGCCCTGCAGATGCAGAACCAGAGTTATTATGCCCTGGTAAGGGAAATAGGCCGAGAGAACGTATGGCGGCACTATGACGTGACAAGCAGGCCAGTCGACAAAAGAGAGAATTATATCAAACGCTGTGTGGGCATCCCCGGCGATACGCTTCAGATCATCGACGGCGTCCTGTTCATTAATGGAAAAGAATTGCATGATCCGCCAAACACACAATTTAACTTCCAGGTGGTGACCGATGGAACCACCCTGCCACGCAGGACCATCGAAAGGAATGACATCACCGACTGGGCACAGGCCGCCCCGGGAATCTATATCGTTTCCATGACAAATGACGTCGCCAGCCAAATAGAACAGGTGGGCAATGTGCAGGAAGTGACAAGAATCATCAGGGCCAGAGACAGGCCAGAACGTTATATCTTTCCGCACAACCCCCAATACCCATGGAATGAAGACCAGTTCGGGCCGCTGTATATCCCGAAGAAAGGACATACGGTAAATATAAACACCAAAAATATAGCACTCTACGACAGAATCATAGAGGTATATGAGGGCAACCAGCTGGAAGTCAGAAACGACAGGATCTTTGTCAACGGACTGGAAACTGACTCATACACATTCAACATGGACTATTACTGGATGGTGGGAGACAACCGTCATAACTCTGCCGATTCACGCTTCTGGGGTTTTGTCCCGGAAGACCATATTGTCGGGCGTGCCATGTTTGTTTGGCTCTCACTCGACAAAAACAAAAGCTTCCTCAGCAAAATCAGGTTTAACAAAACCTTCCGGGTAATCAGATAAATCCACTGTCCCTTTTTTATTGGATCAAAACAATGAAAAAAAAATACATCGACCTTATTGAGCAAACGTTCGAGTTTCCGCAGGAAGAATTTAAAGTGATTGACAATGAGCTTTATTTTCATGACATATGCCTGATGGATATCATCAAGCAATATGGCACTCCGCTGAAAATCAGTTATTTGCCGAAGATAAGCCAGCAGATACAGAAAGCAAAACGTTTATTCAATGTGGCCATGGCCAGGGTCGACTACAAGGGGGCATACCATTATTCCTACTGCACCAAGAGCTCACATTTCAGCTTTGTGCTGGAAGAAGCCCTGAAGAATGACATCCATATCGAAACATCTTCCGCCTTTGACCTTTATATTGTTGAAGAGCTCTATAACCTTGGTTTAATCGACAAGAGCAGGTACATCATTTGCAATGGTTTTAAGCGGCAGCTATACACCCAGAAGGTCAGCGAGCTGATCAACAATGGCTTTTACAACACCATCCCGGTGCTCGACAATAAGAGTGAGATCAAGGTATACCACGAGCTGATCAGAAAAGACAAGAAATGTCTGCTGGGCATCAGGATAGCGTCGGAGGAAGAGCCGATGTTCGAGTTTTACACCTCAAGACTTGGCATCAGGTACAATGATATTGTTCCGTTCTACAAGGAAAACATCCAGAATGACAACCGGTTTGAGCTGAAGATGCTGCATTTCTTCATCAATACCGGCATCAAGGACAATGCTTACTATTGGAATGAATTGTCAAAATGTGTCAATGTTTATTGTGAGTTAAAGAAGATTTGCCCCGAGCTGGACTCCCTGAACATCGGGGGAGGGTTTCCCATCAAGAACTCACTGGGTTTTGATTTTGACTATGAGTATATGACCGAAGAGATTGTTGCCCAGGTTAAAAATATCTGCAACCAGAATGACATCCCGGAGCCTGATATTTTCACCGAATTTGGCACCTTCACCGTTGGCGAGAGCGGAGCGGTGCTGTACTCCATTCTTGACCAGAAGCAACAGAACGACCGGGAGCACTGGAACATGATCGATTCGAGTTTTATGACCACCATACCCGACATATGGGCCATCAAACAACGCTTTATACTGCTGGCCATCAACAACTGGGACTCCGAATACCAACGTGTAAACCTCGGAGGGCTGACATGCGACAGCATGGATTACTACAATGCCGAGGTGCACGCAAACGCTATCTTCCTTCCCAAGATCCAGGAAGACGTAACACAATACATCGGCATGTTTCATACCGGCGCCTACCAGGAAAGCCTGGGTGGCTTCGGAGGTCTGCAGCATTGCCTGATACCTGCCCCCAAGTTGGTGATCATCGACAAAGACGATGAAGGAGAATACACCACCAAACTTTTTGCCAAAGAACAAAGCTATAAATCGATGCTCAAAACCCTGGGGTTCTGATGCAGTATATTTTCGTATTTTTGCATAGCAACAACAATCCAGGACATTAATGGCAAGGAAGTCGAACTCCTTCAGGAAAAACACATTAAAAGGGAAAAAAGACCCTGGCAGTGACCTTGCCGGCAATGAACTTTCATGGGATGTCATTCAAACCTCCTTAAGGAGCCGGCGATTAAAAAAGATCACCGGTTTGTTCCTGATATTGCTGTCTGTTTTCATGCTGCTGTCATTCATCTCTTACCTGTTCAGCTGGAAATTTGACGACGCCATGCTTGATGGCAAGCTTTTCAGCTGGTCGCTGCTCACCGACAAGAGTGTGGTGGCAGCCAACCTCATGGGCCGACTCGGCGCCATAACGGCACACTGGTTCATCAAAAAATGGTTTGGGATAGCATCATTTTTGTTTGTACTGATATTATTCACTGCCGGCTTCAGGCTAATGTTCCGCATTACCTTGCTGCCCGTAAAAAGAACACTGGCTTATTCCCTGTTTTTCCTGGTATGGATTTCCGTTTTCCTGGGATATGTCATTCACTCCGGAGAATGGCTCATCCTGGCCGGTATCTTCGGTTATGAGAGCAAATTATGGTTAAACGGCCTGACAGGCTCCCTTGGCACTGCCCTGCTTCTTTTTTTCTCCCTGGGAAGCTTTCTCATTCTCGTATTTGATCCGAATTTTAAGTCTGTGTATGGCTTTTTTGCCGGTCTTTTTGCCGGAAAGAAAGACACACTTGCCCCTGCCGGCACTCATGAGAATGGCGCGTCGGCAGATGCCTCGGAGGATGATATCATTGCCGGGATTGACCTGCACCGGAAGAATGTTCTGATTGCAGAGGATGAAGGGTCTACTGACGATGAGAGCCAGTCAGACACTGCCCTGGGGGATAGTACTGAGGAACAGGTTTTTCCCGGGATAGCTGATGATTCCGGAGACAATACGGCCAGGCCGGAACCTGTAAAGGAGCATGAATTGGAAATAGAGATTGCCGACGGCAGGATCAGCGGTCATAATTACCAGAGCATTGACCTTCCTTTTGGTGCCGACAACAATACGGATTTGCCAGACCTGTCCCACCTTGGTGATTATGATCCGACCCTTGACCTGCCACATTACAGGCTTCCCGGCACGGAGCTGCTTGACGAGAAAGGCAGTTCCACCATTCAGATCAACAAGGATGAATTGGAGGCCAACAAGAACCGCATCATTGAGACCTTAAGCAATTATTCGATTCAGATCGACCGGATCAAGGCCACTGTAGGGCCGACGGTTACGCTGTACGAGATCATCCCTGCACCCGGCATACGGATTTCCAAGATCAAGAACCTCGAGAATGACATTGCGTTAAGCCTTTCGGCGCTGGGTATCCGCATCATAGCTCCCATACCGGGGAAAGGCACCATCGGGATCGAAGTCCCGAACAGCAGCCCGGAGATAGTTTCCATGCGGTCGATTCTGGAGAGTGATCGATTTCGCAACTCCGGCTTTGAGATACCCATTGGCCTTGGAAAGACCATTGCCAACGAGACCTTTATTGCCGATCTGACAAAGATGCCCCACCTGTTGATTGCAGGAGCCACCGGTCAGGGCAAGTCGGTAGGGCTGAATGCCATCCTCGCATCCATCCTTTACAAGAAGCATCCCGCCCTTGTGAAGCTTGTACTGGTTGACCCCAAGAAAGTTGAGCTGACCCTTTTCTCCAAGATTGAGCGGCATTACCTGGCCAAGTTGCCTGACGCCGAAGAAGCTATCGTTACTGAAACGCGGCAGGTGATCCGCACCATCAATTCGCTCAGCATTGAAATGGATAACCGCTATGACCTTCTCAAAGACGCACAGGCGCGCAATATCAAAGAGTACAACACCAAGTTTGTGGCGCGGAAGCTGAACCCGGATCATGGCCATCGTTTTCTGCCGTATATTATTTTGTTTGTTGATGAGTTTGCTGATCTGATCATGACCGCAGGCAAGGAGATAGAGTTGCCTATTGCCCGCCTGGCGCAGCTGTCCCGTGCCGTTGGCCTGCATTTGATCATTGCCACCCAGCGCCCCTCTGTGAATATTATTACGGGCACCATCAAGGCCAACTTTCCTGCCAGGGTCGCCTTCCGGGTCACCTCAAAGATCGATTCACGCACCATCCTTGACAGTGGCGGCGCCGAACAGCTCATCGGAAGGGGTGATATGCTGCTGTCTACCGGCAGTGACCTGCTCAGGTTACAATGTGCGTTCATCGACACCCCTGAGATAGACCGCATTACCGACTTTATCGGCTCGCAGCGGGCATACAGCGACGCTTACCAGCTGCCAGACTACCAGGATGAGGAATCATCAGGGCCTGAATCGATCGATCCCTCAGACAGAGATGAACTGTTTGCGGAAGCAGCAAGGGTCATCGTGGCCACACAGCAAGGCTCCACCTCGCTGATACAAAGAAAGCTGAAACTGGGGTACAACCGCGCAGGCCGCATCATCGACCAGCTGGAAGCGGCCGGCATAGTGGGCCCCTTCGAAGGAAGCAAAGCCAGAGAAGTAAAAGTAAAGGACGAGGCCACCCTGGAAAAGATGTTGCGAAATGAATCGTCATAGAATGACCATAAACAAACCCTTTGTAACACAAAAATTCTTTTGTAATGACCCGAAATAAAACCGGATTTCCATTTTTTATAGTCCTGCTTTCAGCATTATTGTTCAACAGTATTATGCTGCATGGCCAATCCCAGCCCGCAAGGGCATTTGAAGAAAAAGGGGTTGAGCTGGTTAAAAAGGCCAGTGAGAAGCTGCGCTCTTTTGGCTCAGTGAAAATTGATTTTACCTATGAAATGAACAATACCAACCTGGATATCCGGGAAACAATGAGCGGAACGCTGGTGTCGAAAGGCGATAAGTACCATATGAAGGTAGGCAGCAACCTGTTTATCTCCGATGGCACCACCATGTGGAGCTACCTGGATGATCTGGACGAAGTGCATATTAGCCTGGTAGAGAACAGCGAAGGCGCCATCACCCCAACCTCCATCCTGGAAGAATTCGACGCACAGTTCAGGGCAACTTTCATCAGGCAGGAACAGACTCAGGGAAAAACGGTCGATATTATCGACCTCGTGCCAACAACACCCCAGGTGTTTTTTAAATACCGGCTCGCCATTGATGCCCGCAACCACCTTATGGTATATGCAATAGCACAGGACAGGCAAGGAGGAACTTACACCTATACCATCAATAAATTGGAACAGAACCCAGGAGTCAGTGATTCTATGTTTATCTTCCCGCTGTCAGCGTATCCGGGAGTAGAGATTATCGACCTGCGCTAAGGTGAAACATCTACCATCCGGAAATCTTCGAACTTGATAAGGGTGAAGCAGGCATTCTCCCAGCCATTCGCATTACCGAGCGACTTTTGAAAGTCAAAAGGGGAATGAATAACCGAGTTATTCAGATGATACATGCATTTCGCAAAGGATTCTCCGTAACGGTCAAGGGCTGTGAAGAAGAAGTAGGCGGTATGAATTGCCCTGAATGCATCACTGGTCGGCTCTGTGCCAAATTCATTCCGGTACCTGGCAACGAAATCCTTGATATGCTGTTCGGAGTAATCCTGAAAATCAGAAACAAAGATATGGACATTCAGGTTCTGCAGGTAATCGATCTCCACGCTGTGGTATTCTCTCCAGTTGGGAATGCCAAATACCTTCGCATCAAGGTTGCTGGCATGAATGTTTAATTCTCGCAAATAATTGGAAAGAAAGGCTTCCCCGTCAATCAGGGTGATAATGATATTTTGTTTACCGGGTTCAATGGCCCTGATAAGGCCCGGCATCCCACTCCTGATATAGATCAGTTCCTTGAAATAAACCTGTTCTTCAGTGGGTGTATAGGTTAACACAGGGGTTACCTGTCCAGCAGTATGATCATCCCTGTCGCGCCCCTGCTGATGAATGGCAAGTTGCCGGTTCAAAGCCTGCCTGAAACTGTCAATGAAGTTGCTGGCTTCAGGACGGTCGTTATGAACAAGGATAATGTTTTCATGGCCGTATCTGTTTCCGATATGCCTGGCCAGCTGACCCAATTGCATTTCCAGCGATGGGACGGCGTTGAAGAGATTCGGGAAATTTATGAGTTGCTGTCGTGATGGCAACAACGGAGACACCACGGGTATGTCATGGTGCAGGGCATAACCAGCAATATAATCCAGCGTTTTACTGAAAAATGGGCCGATGATCAGATCCATTTCCACGGCAAAGCTGTTCACTGCCTCCCTGGCTTTCGCCTCATTCTGGTCAACATCAAACACATGCAAACGAATGTCGACACCGCGGCTGCGTATTGAGTCAAGGGCGATCAACACCCCATGGTAATAGGGCAAAAAAGAGAAAGATTTATGCCTGAGATTCAGGTTGTCGTCTTCCATGGTGCCTGACGACACATTGCCCATCCCGCTTCTTTTGCTGATCTCTTCGAGGTATAACGGGATCAGCAGTGCGACATTGTAAAAGCTCTTATAGACAGCGTGCGGGCAAGGCTCTGCCGCCCTTACCTGCTCCTCATGATAACCGGAGGTGGTTGCAGGTGCTGTCAGCAGGGTGTCATTGACGGTTCTTCCGACCCTGTATGTCGTATCCGGAGCCCTTCGCGGCAAATCCCGGGTCGGATCAGTAATTGGCGGGACCACGGCTCCTTGCTCCTTTTCGGTTTCCGGTTTCTTAACAGGGGCATCTGTAATGGGAGCCACCTGTTCTGCCACTGCCGCTTCCGGCTCTGACCCGGGATCTATGCCCGGCAAATACAACACCATCCCAATCTTTAAACCATCAATAAGAATATCCGGATTGAGCGCATACAACTGCTGGAGGCTTAACCCAAACTGCCGTGACAGGCCGAATGCCGTTTCCCGGGCCTGCACCTCGTATGCAAAAGCAGGTATCATGATCGTCTGGTCAAATCTGAGGCCATGGACCAGATCCGGGTTGGCACCCATGATCTGTTCCTGGCTTACGGAATAGGCCCGTGAAATAGAATACAGGGTTTCCCCCTGCTTTACCGGGTGAATGAACCAGGGCTTGTCATCATGCATGTGTACAGATGATGAAGGCACCACTTCAACAACCCTGGTCTGAGCGCGGCAATCAGGCATCGACAGCAGCGCAATCAGGACACAGAAAAACAGATAAAAGATGAAGGCCCGCATGCTTTTCATTATTCCCATTCTATTGTTGCAGGTGGTTTGGAACTGATATCATACACCACCCTGTTTACCCCTTTCACCTTATTGATGATGTCGTTGCTGACCCTGGCCATGAACTCGTAAGGCAGATGAACCCAATCGGCCGTCATGCCGTCGGTCGATTCCACCGCCCTTAGGCAGACGGCGTTCTCGTAGGTTCTCTCATCGCCCATCACACCCACTGTCTGCACCGGCAGCAGGATGGCGGCCGCCTGCCATACCTTGTCATACAGGCCGGTCTGCTTCAATCCTTCTATGAAAAGGTAGTCGACTTCCTGCAGCGCCCTGACCCTCTCGGCGGTGACCTCTCCCAGGATACGGACGCCAAGACCGGGGCCGGGGAAAGGATGCCTCCTCAAAATGGCAGGAGAAATGTCCAGGCTGTATCCCACCCTTCTCACCTCATCCTTGAAAAGCGTCTTCAGGGGTTCCACCACTTTCAGCTTCATGATTTCGGGTAAGCCCCCTACGTTGTGATGCGACTTGATGGTGGCAGAAGGGCCCTTGACAGAAACCGACTCGATCACATCGGGGTAAATGGTACCCTGGGCCAGCCATTGAACATCCTCGATCTTGTGTGCCTCCTCTTCGAAGACCTCTATGAAGACCCTGCCAATGGCTTTCCTCTTCAGCTCAGGATCGGTGATGCCCTGCAAAGCGGAAAGGAATTTGCCGGCAGCCCTGACCCCTTTCACCTGCAGGCCCATATCTTCATAAGAAGCCAGCACCGACTCGAATTCATGCTTCCGTAACAATCCGTTGTCAACAAAAATACAATGCAACTGTTCCCCGATTGCCCTGCTTAACAGCACTGCCGCAACACTCGAATCGACACCACCTGAAAGCCCCAGCACCACCTTGTCGCCGCCCAGCTTGTCTGTTAGCCAGGAAACCGTACTGTGAATAAAAGATTCGGGAGTCCAGTCCTGCTTACAGCCACATATGTCGACAAGAAAATTCATCAACAGCATGCTGCCATGGGTGGTGTGATATACTTCCGGATGAAACTGCAGGCCGAAGGTTGGCT
>Ga0114946_10000490_pt1 | contig 26730 bp, 18 predicted proteins | sample WalLakDeSediment_FD_88676 | JGI IMG/M metagenome (GOLD analysis project Ga0114946, IMG submission 88676) | Lake sediment microbial communities from Walker lake, Nevada to study Microbial Dark Matter (Phase II) - Walker Lake 11/02/13 Deep Sediment | ecosystem: Environmental > Aquatic >... | reverse complement strand
TCGGCCTGCTGATGAACCGTGGTGGGTCATTGACATTGTTTACCCATATTCTAAAACTTTGTGTCGCAGTTTTACCCTGACTATCCGTAACACGGAGCTCAACGTCATGGAACTTATTAACCAGTTGCTCATTTACTGGGGTTCCTGAAAGGGTTGTGAAGCCATCTTTATCGCTAAAAGTCAACCAATTCGGTAAAGTTATCGGTGTAATCGTGTGAGCATCAAAATGCGCAGGAGCTTCCGAAGCCGTTTCAACATGGTAAAAATAAAATTGATGTTGATTCACCTCTGTGAGTGGCACACTCGAAAATTTTGGCTGCGTCTTGGGGATATTATCGATATAGATGGGTCGGTTAAAACTGATTGTCGTTCCGGTTTGGGTTACGCCTCCCCCAAGCAGATTATAAACATGCCCGGGAGCAAAGGGAATAGCACTTGTATTGATGGTCTTTAACCCACCGTCCTCGGAGAGTAACACCCAAATGCGATATCCACCTTTTCTAAACTCGTATCCTAAAATACCGGAGCCCAAATTTAGTTTGTTGACATATTCCGCACCCCCAAGGGTCGTCGTCATCACCTGGAAAGCCCGATACGCTGGCAGCTGCCGGTTGTTCCTGTCTAACAAACCACTTTTGAACCATCCATTATTATCCATGTGATACCAGGTTGAACCCCTGATGCCGATTTCAATGTTTCGGGCAAACACCCACACGAGATAATCGGCTTTAGCTGCCTCAAACGTTTCAACTGCAAAAGGGTTTTCGTTTGTATTAACCGCAAGGTTATCAAAATCAGCTAAGGCTACTTCAGTACACAGAGTCGGTTTAATAACATTGTAGCTCGCCATGACCTCTTGAAGGTAATTGAACTTTCCCTCAACCATACCGCCGCTGGCAGCCCACCATTTATCCTGCCTTTCCATTAAAATACCACTGGAAAATTGCGGATTATAAACGCTGTACCCATGGAAATTGGCATAATCAAATTTTCCTCGAGCCTCAACCAAGATACCCTTGATGAAATTGGACATATCACAATAATTCCAACCATCAAAAGATCCAGGTTTACAGGGTAATAACAGACCCCCCAATACAACCTGTGCCCCAGGATCTGCAGCTTTGACAGCCGGGTAAACTGCGTTCAACATCTTGCCATAATGCCGGCCGCCAAAATAATCGCGATCACTTTTCTCCCCCCAGCAGCCAAACACCCCGTCAGGAGAAACGACACCAACTGGGGGTTTATTTTCTCGGGATTCGTCAGGTTCATTCCACAGCTCGAAATATTTAACATTATAGGGCGGCTGGCTGTACCGTTCAACGACCTTAACCATGAAGTTAGCAAAATCAACGAAATTCGCCTCTTTCATCGGGCCGCAAAAATAATTCGCATCATCACCATTGGCGATGGAGTATTTTTGTGCCCACAGCGGCGTGCTGCGGATGATTAAGATGACCTCCATGCCGGCTGCGCTCGCGGCAACGATGTTTGATTCAATTTCGCTGACATTACCCCAAGCCCAATCATTACGGCTATTTGGCTGAACATCCGACCAGAGAAGCCCATTCAAGCGCATCCAATGGTTGTTGGCGTCTTTTGCTTTATTCAAAGCCGCATCATAGGTGGTAGGGAAAAAGGTCCGGTTGATCTCTACCCCAAATGAGGGTTTATTGTTATCCGAAACAGCACTCGGAACGATCTGCTCCTCCTCAGCGCTGGCTGAGATAATCTGTAAAGAACTCATGATCGTGACCAGCACAAGTACAAAGATTATTAATTTTTGGTACTTCATCATTATCTCCATTTGCAATATTTTAAGGAAATTATTATTGAATTGATATCAACCCAACTTTTAAGATAAATTACTCAGTATCCATCGAATCCAATGGTTAAAGTATAACCGTATTTGACAAACAGGGCAACAATCTAATGCCAAAAAAACCACGGCTGGTTTCACCTGGCAAAAAACCCTACAATTGGTAATAGAACAACCACATCGAGAAGATAGCCCAGGCCAGGATGCCGACCTGAACCACCACAAAGGCACCATAAAGGTATCCCGCCTTTATGCGGATGGTCTTGCTGACAAAGCGGACCAGTTGGTCAGCGCCACTCATCAATAACAAGCCTACCGGCAGGATGGTCGGGTAAATATAGCGACCCACGGGGATGTAAGTCAACCAAAACCAGGAGCCAACCCCGCGGAACAGGGTAATGGCGATTTGCAGCACCACGGCAATGCTCAGGAAGAACAGCACCTGCGCCGAAAGACCCAACTTTTTTCGGATCAATCCAATCATGATCCCGACCAGGTACAAAGCCGTCAAAATGAAAAAAATACGGTATGGCTTCTGTCCAAACAAGGCCACGTTCGCCCACCCAAATACAGCCCAAAATGTTCGAAAAATGCGTGAAATTGAATTGAAATAATAGGGCAAGGACGCCGGATAATCAAACATTGATAGGAGCAACGAGATCGAGGGGACTAACCGATTAGGAAGATCAACCACATCGCTGATCCAACCGGAAAATACCGGCCAACCGACTTCAGCAGAGCCATTGCGCACCAGGTTGGTAAAGCGCCTCCCACCCCAGGTGCCCGATTGGGCACGATCATCATCGAAGGTTGGTGCCCCGGCATCAGAAAAATCGCCAGCCGCTAGGACGATCCCATCCCAGAAAACATTGACATCCGCATCCCAAGCAGGTTCAAAATAAATCCAGCTCATGTCGCCCCCCAGGGGGGGCATCTCCACACTAAACGAGTAGAACTGCGGTATGGTAGTCAGCTCGATGCTATCCGTTGCAAAAGGGATGACGGAGGGCGGGATCACATTACGATCTCTGACTCCGGGAAAGCGCACCCGTTCCCAGGTCGGCACCGGGGACGTGGTCAGGGCAGGCAGGGCCACCAACTCCTCCCGGATACCTGGAGGTCGAATGCTGAATGGTGTATCCGCCCAAATCCAAGCCCCAAAGGTAGCCGTTTTTCCTGCCAGCTCGGCCCGGTCAGCATCCGTCAACAGGTTGAAAAAGCGCCCATTCTCAAGGAGAACGGCCTCTCCTACCGGCGCTTGAGAGGTCGTTATTCGGGAAGGATTTGTGGCCACACCGATACTGTAAAAGAAAGCCGGCGCGGATTCGCGCCAGGAGACAACGACTGCGCCCCCCACCACCAGGCTGACCAGCACCACCAGCCAGGCCACTTTCTCGTACTTCTTGTTGCGGAAAAGCGCCAATAGGATCACCAAGGGGGCCAGCGGGAGGGCCATCAAGGCCGTACTCTTGGAGAAGACGCAGGCGATCAGCGCAGCGGCCAGTGCAGCCATCCGCAGAACGGAGAACCCGCGCTTGATCAACGCCAAACTCGCCCACACAAACAGCGAGAAGGCCAGCGCCGCAGCCACGTCGTTGTTGGCCGCGGTCATGATATCCACCAAGCTGGGTAATGTGATCAGGAATAAGGGCACCATCCAGGTGAGGGGATGACGCGCATCAAACAGCTCCCGGGTGACGCGGTATCCAACCCAGATCAGTACCAGGAACAGCACCAAAGAAACCAATCGCACCAGGTAGAGCTGGAAGACAATATCGCTGTGGGGAACCAGCCGCAAGGGTAACCCAGCGATGAAATAATAAGTTGGCGGATGATCTGCTACGACGGGCAGCCAAATGGTGATCGGCTGATCGATTTCCAGGGGATCGGTCATCATCCCGGTGAAACCCTCAACATCCACTTCCAAGGCCGAAGCGGAGATCTGCCGGCGCATGTCCTGGTCGTAATCACCGCGCTCTGGGAACCCGGGGCGATTGGCAATCAGCCAGGCATATTCAAAGTGCCCGGGTTCATCATAATGCATCCATGGGGGCACAGCAAAGACGAACACCAGGCCTACCAACAAACCCAGGGTCAACAGTATCCAAACTTGACCCTTTTGAAGGGACTTAATAATGCTCAATATGAACGTCATAAGTTAATTTACACCAATGATCAATAAATATCCAATTGTAAATTGTCGTTGATTTAGGTTGCTCATTATTACACAAAATTACTTTTATTACTCATAAGAATGCAGTTTCTTGCTCATTCAAAGGAATTTTTAGATTACGTGGTGATCGATAATTTGTTAATCATTATATCACCCTCATTAACCTAACAAAAATCGCAACTACTCAGTCTGCAAGGGAAATTGGGGTGAGGTGTGGCGGCAAAGCCGCCACACCTCACCACCCACCCTTCAACAGCAGGGCTGCCTGAGTAATTACCAAAAATAATTGATTGTCCTCGAATTTCCTCTTAAAATGATCTATGAGCAGTTAAGACTTACTTGCTCATATTCCCTTACACATAATTACTTTGTCTAATAAAGGATCAAAACAATATGAGTTAATTTCTGGATGTAACCATCGAATAGCTAATGCCAATCTTTATTAAAGACAACATAGGATTTAACCAATCCTAAAAACTTCTCTTCATAAATATTGCAATCAGGAAATAGGGTAAGCAATTCATTTTTTTTGATTAAGCGTATGCTTCTCACTTGCTCTCGTGCTTCCTGAAGATCTGGAATTTTTTTGATATGCCCTAAATCAAAATGGCGGATTAATCCTACCTGAAATGATTCTGGAAGCCACTGAAAAGCAGGAAATAGGTAATGCGGTTCCATCGGAAAATTACAATTCGGCGTTTGTACAAAATACCTCTTGCCTACACGTCTGATTTCACTCGCCATACGCTGTTGCTGGCTGAAATCACCCACGTGTTCAATGACTGAATTAGAAAATACCACATCAAATTGTTGATCAGCAATCACATCCAAATTTTTTGCATCCCCTTCCAAACCCACAAAATTAGACAGGGTAATCTCTGGCATTTCCAGATTCAATAAGGTGATTTGGATTTGTTCCAACTCTGAAAATCCCATCATTTCCCAAAATATTTGTGTGCCCCCCACATCCAAAATAGATACGGGCTTTGGTACGCTTGCAAGTAAATCTAAAAAAAACCTAAAACGTGACCGTCTCATCTTAGACGCCAAAGAGTCTTCATTCGTATTGTCGCCAACCAAATGGAACATTTTTCTTAGTTTATTCATAATAATATCGACTCGGTTTGAAAAATTTCAAGGGCAGGAAGTTAAGTAGGGAAGATCTATCAATGAATAGTCATGAATTCACTCAACGAATGAGGTTAACGCTTTGAGGCAAATTTTCTATTCAATAATTCCCAAATTACAGCGACCATAAATCGAGGATTATACACCAGGTAGCGTTTCCACAAACGCCTAGGCTCGCTGATCAGACGGTAGAACCACTCCATGCCGATCCGCTGGATCCACAACGGCGCCTGCGGTTTGATGCCGGCCAGGTAATCGAAGGCGGCGCCCACCCCCAGCATGACCGCGTTGACTTTGCCCCGGTGGGCATGCATCCACAGCTCCTGTTTGGGGCAACCCAAGCCCACAAACAAAACCCGTATCCCTGACTGGTTGATCGCTTCAACAATCGCTTTGTCCTCTTGGGATGTCATTGCCCGGAAGGGAGGACTGCAGGTAAAGCCCAGCTTGATCCGGGGGTATTCTCGCTTAATCCGCGACTGGAGCTTATCAATCACATCCGGGGAGCTGCCCATAAAGCCGACCGGGATGCCCGCCTCCGCCAGCCGGGGCAACAGCTTGACAGTCAGGGTCGGCCCATAGACGCGTCCCTGATCTTTGTACCCCATCAACCGCAGCGTCCACACCAGGGGCATCCCATCCGGTGTAACCAGGTCTGCCGCCTGCAAGACCGACCGGAAGGCGGCATCATCATAAGCTGTCATTAACATGTGCACATTGGCAATACACACCGTGCGGCTCTCGCCGGCCTCCGCCCAGGTGCGGACCAATCCCGTCGCTTGGGCATAGGAAGTGGCATCGACGCGCACGCCAAGAATATGGGTGGTGACGATGGATAGTGAGGGATCAGGCAGCATGTGCGTTAGTTGGTGGCTGATAGCTGAAAGGTGAAAGCTCAAAGGTGAAAGGAAAGAAATATTGCAGCGGGTGGTGGGTAGTTGGTAGAAATCAGCTTAAAGTCCGAAGCTTAAGGCTGAAAGTAAAGAAAAACCTAAAAAAAGGTCCTCCAGATACCCCCTGATGTCTGGCAATCCGTTGTGAGTTGAAATCCCGTCAGGGTAGATCAGAAAAACGAAATTTGCAGGGACTGTTTGCGCCACCGAATACTGCATCCATTGGAAAGCAGCCAGTCCCCCGTCTTTTTCCTTTCAGCTTGGGACTTTCAACTTTTAGCTATATCGTCTTCCGTCCTCCGTCTTCCGTCTCATACCGTCCGCCGCATACGCAGGCCCATCAGCACCCCAAACAGCGACCCAAACACCAGGTGCGGTCCAAAAGCGACCAGGTATAAAAGCAGGCTGTAAGAGAGGGCCACGCCCTTCTCCACATGGAAGGCTGCCAGCGCCAAAATCACCAGGTACTGGAACACCCCCAGCTTGCCCGGCGTGGACGGCACCGAAATGCCCACCTGCAAGACCAGCAGTAAAAACAGGGGGGCTGCCAGGGGCAAGGACAGCCCCATGGCGTGCATCAGGACCCCGTTGACAACTGCGCCTATACCCCAGATCAAAAAAGACCAGCCCTGAAGTCGCGCACCAACCAGCGGGGAAGCGAACACGTCCAACCCCCGCAGAGCCTGGTCCATCATGGACTGCAGACGGTCGTGCCACCTGGACGGCAAGAAACGCAGGAATACCGAAAGCCAGCCCAGCAGCCGTTTACGAATAAAAAACAATAACAAAGTCAACCCAAACAAACCCAACGCCAGCAGGGTGAAGCCCTGGCTCGACTCCTGGAACCAGCCCGGCAACCCCACCAGCAGGGGCAGCACCAGCAGGAAGGCCAACAGCGTCAGCACATCGAGCAGCTTCTCGACCGCAATACTCCCCAGCGTGCGCGCTGCACGGGCTTGGCGCACTAGGTACAGCCGGGCCAATTCTCCCGCCCGCAAGGGGACCAACACATTCAGCCCCTGGCTGATGAAAAGCACCCCGGTCAGATAACCAACATCTTGCGCACGGTGTTCAGGATAGTATAGCAGCCGCCAGCGAGCCGCACGCCCCAACGTCCCCAGAGTAGAGAGGGCCAGCGCCAGCCCCACCCAGCCCCAGCCCAGTCCGCGCAGCGCCTCCCGAACCTCGACCAATGGCACATCCCGGAAGGCCAGCCACAGGAACAGGACCGCCAACACTGCACCCAGCGCTATCGGCCAAACACGAAGATGATCACGTGCGTACTCGCGCCAGGTATCGGATTTTTCCAAGGGCTTTTGCTCTCCTGTGCTCATAATTTCTCAATCTAAATCGGTGAACAGAGACCGGGGACGGAAGACGGTAGAACTTAGTTGGTAGGACTTAGTCGATAGAGCTTAGTCGATAGAGCTTAGTCGGTAGAGCTTAGTCGGTAGAGCTTAGTCGGTAGAGCTTAGTAACCACCAACTACCAACTTCGAGCTGGGCGGGTACAACCCGCACCAGCGAAGTGCCAAGCGCCAACGGGCGCTGGCTCAACTACCAACTACCATCTACCATCTACCCACTGATCTGGCAACACCGGCACCTTTCTCTCCTGATCCACCCAGCGGTGGAAAAAGTGCACCATGCCGACTAAAAACCCCAACCCATAGCTGAGGTGCAGGGTGGCAAAGGCAAGAGGCAGCAGAGGCAGGTAACGCCAACCCCGACGTGACGCCGTCTGGGCTGAGGCCAGCAGGTTGGCAAGCAGGTAAATCCCTATTAAGGCGGTTAAGGCCAACTTTCCCCCAGGTATAAAGACCGCACCTAGGGTAAACAGAAGCAGCGACATCACAAAGATAAACGGGATAAATTGGCGGGTACGCATCTGGCGCGGGTGCTTCTGCATCACGCGCACCTTCCAAAACCCATAACCAAAATACTGGCGCCACAGGCTGCCCAACGAGCTGCGGCTGTAATAGTCCGAGCGCACCTCGTCTGCCAGCAGCACCACCCCGCCCGCCTTCCGAATGCGGTAGTTGTGCTCATCATCCTGATTGCGCACCAACTCCTCATCGTATAATCCCACCTGCGCAATCATCTTACGGGTGATGGCAGGAAAAGGCACCGTGTCGACCGGCTTGGTGACACCCGTTGTGGTGCGGAAGGCCGAATCACCCACCCCAAACCAACTGCTGGTGGCAACCGAGATATTCTCAGAGATGAAAGTCTCACCGATGCTGCGCATGGGACCGCCCACCACGTCAACGCCACCCGCCTTCAACCGGTTCACGCAGTTACGCACGTAATCCGGCGCAATCACACAGTGACCATCCACACGAATCAGGATCTCACCCCGCGCTCGCAGGGTGAGCAGGTTGAGCCCAGTAGCGACAATCTTGCCTGGGTTGTCGAACACCTGCAAATGGGGATACGCCTGATCCAAGGCAGCCAGCTTGCGGCGCGTGCCATCTGTGGACATCCCATCGGCCACCAGCACCTCCATCCGCTCAGGCGGGTAGTCCTGTGCCAGCACCGCCGCCAGGCAGCGCTCGATAGTGTCGGTTTCATCACGAATGGGCAGCAAAACAGAGACAAGGGGTGCAGTGGAAATGAAATTCATAATATTATAATGATAACACTAATTCTATTCTAACATAATAAAGCTGGGGACGGTAGAACTTGGTCGGTAGAGCTCAGTTGGTAGAGCTTAGTCGGTAGAGCTTAGCAACCACCGACTACCAACTTCGAGCTGGGCGGGTACAACCCGCACCAGCGAAGTGCCAAGCGCCATCGGGCGCTGGCTCACCTATCAGCTATCAGCTATCAGCTATCATTCAGCCATCACCTTCGGACGCTCATAAAATGTGGCCTCATGAAGCCCCACCAGCAGTACGCCTAGCGCGGCGCCGCCGATGACTGCCAGGACCAAGCTGACCACGGTGTTGACATGCACAAAAGTGATCGCCAGCAATGAGACCCCCACCCACCCGGCTGTACTCTGGACCAGGGTCAGCAGCCAGGCTTTCAAGTGCGCCCAAAAGCCCATTGACAACCGCCTTGGGGCGGGCTGCTGCCCACCAAAACACCCTCGGTGGACGTAGAGCGCGGCCCCCAGGCCGAGGTAGATCCAAAAGAGCACAGCGAGCTTGCTGCCCAGCATGAAGGCGTCCATTATACCGAATACCTGGTGGGCCAGCATGCCGCAGGTCAGGCCGACCAGGACAGCTCGGGCCAGCCGCCCAGCGTAGGGCCAGGTGCGGGCCACCATGGCGACAAAGCCCCCCAGCAGGGCCGCGTAGAGAACGAGCCCGGGCAGGCCTAGGTCGGTGGCCATGACCAGGAACTGATTATGCGCATGAGACAAAGTATACGTTTCCGTAGGCGCAGAATAAGTATAGAACATATTCACCAGGGCACTATAAGCGCCAATACCCGTACCAGTAAAAGGAAAATCCTGTACCAGATTCAGCGCTCGTTCATAGATCCCCAAACGCTGCACAAACGTGAACCCTTCTCTAGTATCTACTAAGCTGATCAAATTGGCCAAGTTTGCCCCAGCTATCAACCACCAAGCCAGAATACCGTTAACGAGCAGGACAGGCAGCACCCACAGGAATCGGCGCTCGCGCCAGATGGCTACTGCTAATACACCGACCATTGCGCCTAGCAGTCCACCGCGCGACTGGGTCATCAACAGCGTAAAAAGAACGGTTAGAAGTGCCAAGCTCACCAAGATTTTATAGGCAATCTGTAAAGGTCGTCCACCGCGCCGCCAATCCCAGTTACGCACCAGGTTGAACCCACCCCGGTCCCACAACAGGCTGAACAGGAAGGGTGCCAGGAAGGCCAACGCGCCCCCCACTAAGTTTGCTTGAATCCCTCCCCTATTTGATCGAGGGACGCTTTCCACCAGCCGCGGTAAGGTTTGACGGACCTGGGTAAGCCTGATTATCTTGGTTGAGGACCAATCTGTTCCCACCAGACCCAATCCAGCCACACCCAGCGCCAACGCCACCAGCGCCAGCAACGCTAGGTGCAGTCGACCAGGAGTGCTGGCATATTGAGCGGCAATATAGAACAAAGCTGCACCCAGGATAACACCGTGAACCTTCGGCAGCGTCATGCCACGGTCGATTGTGATAAACAGACTCAACGCCCCAAAGGACAGCAGTCCCAGGACAGGGAGGTCAAGCGGGGTGGGTTTACAGCAACCAAACAACGCCCAATGGATCAGCCCGAAAACACCTAAAACCACCAATTCCGGAATGGGGACGCGATCACGAAACATCAGAAGGGCATACAGATAAACAGCCAGGAGGAACATAGCCCCCAGGAGCAGGTCAGCGCCCCACTGACGCCAAAGTAATTTTAAACGGAAAGAATAATCATTACATAAATTGATCATAAGAATGTGATTATTCTTCTCCCGCCAGGCGTTCAACACCACGCTGAGCAGTAGAATCGTTTGGCCTCAATCTGAGAGCGTGCTGAAATGCTGCTAGAGCATCGTCCAATCTTCCTAATTCCTCATACATCCACCCAGCTCGATTGAATATCCGGACATCATTTGGATTAAGTAGAGACGCCTTTTCAATCGCTTGGATAGCTTGATCAGGATCATCGTGCTGCCAAAAAGCCAAAGCAAGATGATAATAAGGCCACCATGAGTCAGGATGCCTTTCAATCGCCATTTCATACTCAACAAGAGCCAGCTCAAATTGATCAGTGCTACTTAGAAGGTTGGCATAATTTAACACAAGGCTCATTCTGCTAGGATTAAGCTCACTGGCCTTCTGATACCACTCAAGGGCTTGTAAAGGTTGCTCTTCACGCACCCAGATTTGTCCGACAGCTTGATAGCCATCACTGCGCTTAGGTGCTGCACGGACCGCTTCCTTGAAATACGCTATAGCCGCTTCTGCATTACCGGTGTCCTCGTAGACCAGCCAACCCAGGCTTATCCAAGCATTGAAGTCGGTTGGATCATCAGCAAGTGCGCTGCGGTAAGCGGCTTCCGCTCCCTGCGACTCACCTTGGTCACGACGGATATCCCCTAATAAGCGCCACCACTCAGCGCGATGACCAGACAAAATATACGTGTCAAGAGCATCCTCCAGGAGTGCGTGTGCCTCCTGATTGTAATCCTGTTGCCGTAGGAAACTGGCCAATATATGAGTATACCCTTCCGGATCGACCTCATACGCCGCCCAGTAAGCCTGAGCTGCCAGATCGAGGTCGCCTGCATCCAGGGCTGCCTTGCCTGCAGTTACCAGCTGGCTGGTGAAACCAATTTCCCCCCACAGTTCAAATGCAGCGAGCTGTTTACCATCCTGGTAATAGGTTTGGGCTAGGGTATTCAGGGTATAGGGATCACGTCGATCCCCTAATTGGGAGAGCCAGCTAAAGGCTGCTCCTATGTCCCCTTTCAACAAAGCCAAGCGCGCCAACCACTGATAGGCATGCGGGTGGGCGTTCGGATGCGGCTCAGGCGTTGCATCACCACTAAAAGCCGCCTTTGCTGCCACCTGGGACCACAGGTTGTGCTCCAATGCAGCGCGTACACCGGTGGGCAGCACCAACAACAGTGCAGCTAGAAGGAAAATTAATATTGAGAGGATTAATCGGGTGCGAGATGGCATTTTGTCGGTAGAAATTCAGTCGTAGGAGGAAAAATTTAGTTGGTAGAGCTTAGTCGAAAGAACTTAGTAATCACCAATAATAAACTACAGCTTACCATTGATAATTCCCCTGGCTTAATTCATAGAATGATTTCTTTAGAAAATATTTGGCAGATGTTTCGTTTACAAAAATAAAAAGAAAAATAAAAAGTAATTAGAATAAAATCTGCTATAGAATGATCCAAATTCTAATTAATAATTTTTCTAATGAACTCCCAACCAGCTAAACCAATTGTTTTGACCTCTTTGACGCCCCACAGAAAAAGAATGAGAGAATAAATTGCAGCAGCAAAACCGACAGAAATTGTGAGTGCAAGTAAGTTTTGAATTGCATTTGCTTTAAGTATTGAATTAGCATAGTTATAGGTAATATAAGCGAGTGCAACAATGATCACTGAAATTAGTGTGGACTTAATAAACACCTCTAAATTATCGCGCTCAATTTTATAACCAATTTTTTTGCTCAAGCCTTTAATCAATAACCCCGTCATAATAACTGCGGCAATAACTGTAGCTAAAGGCAACCCCGCATGCTGCAAATACCTAACCAGAATAAGACTGAGGATGATCTTGATGCCAACCGTTATGGCCCCATTGATCATCGGTGTCTTGGTATCCTGGATAGCAAAATATACATTGTTATAAAACATCCGTAATGAAAATGGCACAATACCTAAAGCATAAAACACCAACGCGGCGGATGTCATCTCAACCGCTCTGACATCAAACTGCCCCCTTTGATAGACCAATTCAACAATCGGTGAGGCAAAAACCATTAAGCCCAGTGACGCAGGTAATGTGATCAGGAGAATACTATTCAAACCCGAAGAACTCACCCGTTTTATCTCATCATAGTTATCATCCGATGCCTTTTTTGAGAGCGTTGGAAATAAAACAACGACTAAAGCTGTGACGAAAACACTGACGATAGTCCGTTCAATTTTTTCGGCATAATTCAGAGCGGAAATACTACCTTCAACCAGATTTGAAGCAATGGTTTTGTCAATAATCTTCTGCACATCATAAATGGCTGTTGAAATTAAGATCGGGGGCACAAGCACCAAGAATTTTGAGAGATGCTTGCTTTTAATATTCAGGTAAAACTTATAAAAATATCCAGTTTTTATTAAGCCGGGTATCTGGATTAATAATTGTGAAATTTCTGATGCAGCATTGAAAACCGCTAAACCAATAATACCAAAACGAGCAGACATGGTCACTAAAAAGAAGATCACCAAGATATTTACAGAAGCGTCCGAAAGACCAGATTCAAAAAACCTTTCTTCACTTTGCAGGTACCCACGAAAGATTCCCACAATGGTTTTGAAGATCAGAGACGCCATACCAATGCGCAGGAATAAAACGGCCAGATCAAACTGCTCCCCCTCAAACCCCGTAGCAAGGACTTTGGTGAGTATTGGCGCTGCAAGGACTCCAAAAACAATTAAAACCAAGCTGACCAAGACCCCAAAATTGACAAAATTGTTTGTTTCCACAATTTTGCGGTTCTTGCCCTTGGCGACCTCAACTTCAGTTAATATGGGGATCAGGATCGTCCTGAGTGATGAAGCCACAAGCAAATTAACAATATGGACCCCCGTAATAGCCACAAAATAGGCATCGGTTTGCCAAGTAGAACCGAATTTTGCGGCAATTAGGATTTCCCTGATAAAGCCTGATGCACTGCTGATCAAGCTAAAAATCATTAATATTAATGAAGATTTAATTAAGAAATTGCGATGGCTCAATTGATGTCATTTGGATAGGGTGTTTTTGGTTAAATAATTATTAATTACATTGGAATGATGCACTAATGCTCACGAAGAGCATTACGACCACATGCCATTAATGCTAAGAGAATCCAGAATAAGCTGTTCCTGATCCCGTTGTGGGTTAGACCATAGAACAGAATCGCGGCAACTAAATACCAGTTGATAAAATAATCATTCTTAAGACTGAAAAACAATATCAGAAAGAATAAAAAGGATCCAATGATTCCATAAGACACTTGAATGTTTACAATGGTTGAATGAATTTCTCTAGTTCCCCCAAATCTCGACCAGTCACCTTCACCAGCGCCAAAGATCCAGTATTCTGGATACTCTGTGAAGCGATGATACCCCCTACCAATCGGGCTGTCCGTTGGCCTGGACCCAATCGCGTCAATCCTTCTTTGAACAGTTCGAACCAGTTGGCTATCTTGGATGATCGTGGTTGTTTGAGAGAGAATGGCGAACAATAAAACTGCGATGAAAAACACAAGATAGAACTTTTTCTTTATGTCCTTTCTTCCTTTTGATACCATGAACATTAGTACCAGCCCAAAAAATGCGAGGATTGCTCCACGAGATTGTGAAGCAGCAATCAAGATAAATGCAAAAATTAAACCAGTAATTAAAAAGAAAAGCTTTACATGAATTCTAGAACTCGCGAACAAAATGATACAGGCAGCTAACAATGCAAAATAACCCAATTGGTTAGGGTTGTTAAAGAATATTCGCGTCCTCAACCCGCCAAACCCTCCCAGAATGAGAAAACTGGTTATTTGAATAATCAGGGCTGCCCAAGTTACTTTAAATGTTAATTCAATAAACTCATCGCCGTAATCTGAATATAATCCGATCACGACCACACTCACAAGGAGATTAAACACATAATATGAGGAACGCAAAAGGAATAATTCTGTGGTTGATAAGATAACTGCCCAAATAAAATTGACACAAACAACATAAAAAACAAAAATAACACCTGTGAGCAGAAAATTTCTAGAAGCTGATACTCCGGGGATTACAAGCCTCTTTCTAAAGAAGTATGAGATTATCAGCAGTAGTAACACAAAGTCTGCAATTTGTGGGACACCACTGCGCCAAAAATAAAACGGCGTAAGGATTAAAAACAGCGCATAAAGGAATAAACTGAAATATCCTTTTTTCGCGAGTATTGCTGATTTTATCATTGCCTAAAATAAGTGATCCTCTATTTACACCTTAATAATTAGTTATTTTTTGGAGAATAATACCTGATAACAATCAAACACGAACCCCATTCTAAAGAAAAATAACGCCCTTATAGAACAATTTTCATTACTGGCGAAGAGAATAGTCGGTTTTATTTTTATATGATTTATGAAATCAATTTCTGAATGATTTTTTGATTGATCTTGTAAATGTCATATTTTTCTTCAGCAATTCGCCGTGATTCCCTCCCCATCCTGGCTGCATTATCAGGGTGTTCGATTAACCAGATCATCTTCTCGGCCAATGCATTGGCATCCCGGATTGGGACTAGGAAACCATTTAAACCGTCTACGACCGTTTCCCGGCAGCCAGGCCAATCCGTCGTGATAATGGGCCGGCCCATGGCTAACGCCTCCAGGTTCGTGCGTGGGACACCTTCCCGATAATATGAGGGTAACACGAAAACCCTGCTCTTGGCAAGGTAGGGCCTGACATCTTCAACCTGCCCAATAAACTGGAGATCTCCTTCACGGACAGCTTTTTCGAACGCACCAGTATTTAACCGTTGATCATCATTGTCCATGCGACCAATCAATTGAAAAACTGCATCAGGATACAAAGATTTCACGCGTTGCGCTGCCTGAACATATTCATTAACACCCTTGGCAGCTGTTACCCGGCAAATCATTGTAAAGACAGGTTTTGTGTCAAGGGGAACCATTTTGAATTTTTCCAAATTGACCCCAGAACCATCAATTAATCCGTAATTATTTTTCCACAAAAGACCTTTATGCTTAATTAATCGCAAATCGTCAGGATTTTGAAAAAACACAAAATCTGCTAAAGCCATTGATAAACACAGCATTGGGTATGAAATCAGTTTGAGAAAAAAGCCTTTTAAACCTTTTAGCTGAAATAGTCGACCAGAACCATTCACAATACAGATTATCTTTTTTACACCGGACAATTTCCCTGCAATCACCAAAACAGGAAAGGTCCTTATCCCATAAATAATTAGCGCATCAAATTTAATTTTAGAAAAAATATTCCTGGTGTTGAACAATGTCAATATTTCGGAAACCGGGTTTATTTTAAGCCTCTTTAGTGGTAACGGCACATAAGATACTTCTAGTTCTTGGTAATCAGAGTGTAACTCTCCCCCCTGATCATAACCCATAAAATAAACGGAATAACCAACTTTTTTCAGACTTAAAATAATCTCATGTCTTGAAATTCTTTTATATTTTCTCAAAGCTGGGAAAGGAAACCCAACTTTTTTGTTGGTGGGAGTTTGATTATTATCCAAAATATATCCTTGAATTAGATTGTTATCAAAATAATTACGTCAACAAACTAAATCTTCAGTATCTATGTTCACGCAACAAGCCACAGGTCATCATTAGATTTTATCCTGATGGATATAAGCGGGACAAAAGCGCGCAAGCTCAAGTGTTTGCTGACCAATCAAAGCATGCCATCGATTGGAATTTGTTGACATAAGTCATTCGCTTTCTTAGTCCACTAATAAAATCATGCAGCTCATCATTAATAGAATTCTGGTTTCCCTATACTGTGGCGATCGGCGTCACAGGTGATCCCACTGCGCCGGTTAAGCGCAAGGGAGGTGCTGTGAGTAAAAACCGGTGACGATGATGTTCCGAGAGCCAGTTTGCTAATTCCGCCAGGTACCATAATTCTCCCAATGGAAGACCTAATTTAAATAAGCAATGATGGTGTAATGGCAAGCTGGTATGTCCTCTCGGCTCTTGATTTATTCCTGGCAAACTTTCGACTGCCTGGTTGTCGCAGATGAGTGCCGAAATGTCACTATCCGTAATCCAGTTGAGCAGCCGATCGTCCCACCCGTCAAGTACGGCACAAGCGGTGCGAAGGGAATTATCCGGTCTACCCTTCATGCGCAGTATCACCTGATCAAATCCTGTCCATAAACAAAGAAAATCTCCAGGCTCAACGACAATTTTTTCCTTTTCCATAATCTTCATCAAATGTTCATATTGGACCAGTTTTTGCGGTCTTTCACCAAAGTAACTGAATAAATCGATCAACACGCCCCGGCCCTGGACACCATGAGAGGCCAGGTTATCAATCCCAAGCGCGCTGGCAGACACAGAACCATCCTCTTTCACCAGGAGGTACTCATCTGCGCGATAACCATTATAATAAACTGGCTCATCAAGTCCATCGCCATCAATATCAAACAGGAAACCGCGATGGGCCAGGCCATCCCATTGTGTAGAGTATTGTGTAAAAAGCGAAACCTTTTCGTCAGATGCAATATCTTTTAATCCTGCATCATAATCCCGCCAGTGATAATTATAATAAGGTTGGCCATTTCTGATCACAGGCCTCAGTACCGGAGGATAGCGCACGGGGCTGAGCACGTTGCTGCCTGGGAAATCAAGTGGCAGGCTGAGGCAAAAGGTCAGGCCGTGTTCCACTTCCGCTATACCCTGCTGAACTTTTTCCGCGGTAACCAAGTTTAGCCGGCCCAGCTGGTCTTCTTCTCCCCAGTCTCCCCATGTTGAGCCTTCAGGCCGATTTATCCACCTTTTGCTCATACAGCATATCCTTTGTCTCTGGCCAGTGCCAGTACCGCATCAACCATATCCCCAGCCATCCCAGTGTATGAAGAAGGATCCAATAAACTCTCCAACTGCGACTCATCAAGGTGTTGCATAACCTCATCATCCGAAAGAAGGGCTTCCTTCAGCGTCACACCATCGTCTTTTGCCCGACCTGCAATTGAAGAAATCAGCTTATGCGCTTGGTGTTTGCCCAGCTTGGAGGCCAGGGCCATCATCACCGCTTCTGACATCATCAACCCGCCATCCAGGTTCATGTTTGCCAGCATACTGTCGGGGAAAACCTGCAGGTTATCAAGCAAGGCAACCATATGCTCAAGAGCGCCGGCAGTGAGGATAAAGGCCTCGGGGATGACGAGCCATTCCAGGTGCATTTGCCCTACACCGCGTTCATGCTCCTGGATCATCGCTGTCAATTGCGAGCCGGCCAATTCCCGCAGTTTATGAGCGATGGCAATCACTGGTTGGCAGTGAATCGGGTTGCGCTTTTGGGGCATGGTGGTGCTGGCGCCTTGGCCGGGACGATAAGACTCGCTCACCTCCCCGATTTCAGACCGCATCAGAATGGCAATTTCAGTGGCTATTTTTGCAAGAGTCGCCGTCAGCATTGCCATCCATGAGATCAGCTCGGCCCAGCGGTCCCGCGCAGTATGCCATGTGATGTCCGGGGTGCCCAGGCCAAGGATAGTCATCATCTCCTTCTGCACCGCCAACCCTTGATCACCCAGTGTGGCAAAGGTGCCCACAGCACCCGCACACTGCCCAACGAGCAATCGAGGTTTCATCGCGTCTAACCGCTCCTGGTGGCGAAGGATTTCATCCAGCCAGATGGCGGCTTTATACCCAAAGGTGATCGGCGCTGCAAGTTGCTGAAAGGTACGCCCCGCCATCACGCTGTCACGGTGTTGTCTTGCAAGAGTTACCAGGGCATTGATCACCCTGCTGATATCCTGTTCCAGCAAGAATAAACCTTCCCGGCTTTGAAGCACCAAACCCGTATCAATAATATCTTGAGTGGTGGCGCCGAAATGTACCCAGCGTGCGGTTTCATCGTCGCAAGCATTGGTTAATTGATTGATGAAGGGAAGAATGGGAAAGCCGATTTTCCCGTATTCCATTTTCAGTTGCTCAAGATCTAATTGGAAATTTTTTAATTTTTTTTCAATGTTAGTAGCGGAATCTTTTGGGATCACCCCGCACAATTCCTCAGCTTGGGCTAATGCAATCTCAATTTCAATCCATATTGAAAATTGATTGTCATTTAAAAAAACTTCTTGCATAGATTTTGCAACAAACCAACTATGGATGTAAGAATGGTTAGAAAACATATGGATATCCAATCTGACTCAGGCAAATCATTTCTGCAATGAACCTGTCGAAAAATTGCGAAAGAAAACAACCTCGGATTAATTATTAGGGTAAAAAACAAGACGAACTATTCTATATGTCAGATTACCCCCAATGAACATCCAAGCGCATATCAAACATAATTGTGGGAAACAAAGAAAAATCCAAGGCAACTGTTTTTAGTTTGAGGCGACCTTTATTGTAAAGAAATATTCTCTATTGAGGCACTGCACAAGCCAGTAATATCTTGGTATAGTGCTGTTTGTCTTTACATCAGTAGTCATTTCAGTGTTTTGCTTCATTTTCTTTGCTTTAAAGCGCTGATTGGATTGTTTATTACTTTTGCCATCCGAACCAATGATTACACAATTGCCTGATAAATACCCTTCCACACGTCAATTTCTGACTGAAATTGGTTATTTTGCCTGATGGACAATTAACTCAGCTAAAAGAGTGCTGTGCAACACCTGCGATTAGGTTCTTGTCATTTTACAAGTGGAGCCGACATCATCCATGTCGTTGTACAGCTATGGATTGGGCATGCACGATGCATGCTCGACAGAGCCTGACCAATAAAGTTAACAGCCCGTACTGGCACAGATCTGTGTCACTTTAGGAGTAATGTCTCAAATGGTCTTGATAAGTAACGAATATAAACAAGTATTTTTATGGAAGTTCTCGTTACATTTCTAATAATAACCCGTTTAATTCCGTCCAAAGAGTCTCAGGTACTTCAATGAAGCTACTAGTTGCTCTTTTCCGATGATATGATTGTTCTCCAGGTAGAAATATTCTGTTTTCGTGGTTCGTATTTTTAATTCTTGTAATTAATCGTTCGATTTTTTCTTCGTATTCGTTTAAGCTCAAAAAATATTTAGGATTAATAATAATAATTAAGTGTCCATAATCCGAGTATCCATCGTTGTTATTCAAAGGTTTAACATCTCCACCAAATGAACCACCGGTCAATAAACCAGCAAGAATATCAACCACCAAAGCCAATCCATACCCTTTATGTTCACCAATTGGGATCATTGAACCTTCTATAGCTTTGAAAGGATCATCCGTCGGGTTTCCATTTCTATCGAGTGCCCACCCGAAAGGAATAGTGTTACCAGTTTTTGCGGCCGCTCTGATTTTTCCTCTAGCAACTTTTGAAACAGCCATATCCAAGATGATTGGAGGATTATTCTCGTTACCCGGGAAACCCCAGGCCATTGGATTGGTGCCAAAAAGTGGCTCATTCCCTCCCCAAGGAGCAATGGCTGGGGCTGAATTACTAAAAATCATGCATATCATATCTTTTTGTGTAGCCAGATCAGCAAAATAAGAAGCAGCCCCAAAATTGTTGCTGTTCCTGATGCCAACAACACCAATGCCATGAAGCCCTGCTCTATTTATTGCTATCTCAATTCCGTTATGCATGGCAACCTGCCCAAAACCATGGGAAGCACTGTAAACAGCAATAACCTCTTCCTCAATAATCGGAGCTAAAGAAGTCTCAGCTGCCATCAAACCTTGCTTGATTTTGCTAATGTAAATCGGAAGTCTATTTACTCCATGTGTGCTTTTACCGGTTTGATGTGCGTAGACTATAGTATCGGCAATGATAGATGCTTGATGACTTGGGACACCAGCTTTTTCAAGTAATTCAATAGAGATTTGGAAAAGCTCAGAAACTTTAATTTGAATGCTCATGCTTATGGTCGATCAATCCCAATTATGAAGTAACGATTGCATCAGAATAATACTGATCAATCATCCGTTTTACCAGGCTAACCTGTTTGGCTCGTTTGCCTGCTTCAGCTTCTGAAGTCTCCCAACTGTGCGATTTAGCCACAGACCCGCCGGTTTTCAAATAAATTGGCGCCGCCACCCGGATCATTTCAGGCACCTCATAGTGGCGGATGAACCCACCCGAAGAAGCCGGGTTTTCTGTGTGCACATCAATCGGGATGTCAATTGCCTGTCGCATAGCTGCCAACATTTGTAATTGAATATCTCGCACAGGATTGATAGAAGACGCACCAATTATCTCAAGCAACTTTGCAGAACAAGGATTGCCATGGCCACAGTGCGCTGAAACTTTGAATCGGCATTCTTTTGGAATTTCCCCTGATTCCCTCATTTGGTTCAAGACCCATAGGCAACCCTCATCATAAATTAAAAAAGAAGTACATCCTAATGCAATCGCTCTTTTAACATCCTCAATTGCCCTCACAATTTGTTCCTGTCCCCGCAGTCGATATCCCATCCGCTGTCCTTCTGGTGTATTCACCGAAGCACTGGTATCATACGTCGCCCTTGGACCAATGGCCAGTACCAACTCTACCTGGTGCTGACGCGCCAGTTCAACCATTTGGATAATATCTTCATCCGCCAATAGCATAATACCTTTTGTCTGAGTCACTCGATGAATGTGTACGTCATAATTGTCCAATGAAGCAAACAAGGCTTTCATGACTGCTGGCCCTTGGATGCCCGGCACCTCAAATCGATAATGGCTGCCATCCTGGAATGTTTTCATGGATGTGGGTAAATCATATGCATCTCCGGCGGGCAACCCTAATTTCTTTAAGAATAAACGCGTGTTTTCCACTATGACACTCTCCTATTTTCTCTTTAGATTAAATTAAACAAACCTGACAAATCTTCCTCATCACTCCATATAGACCTGACGATAGCTTCAGCTTGGGATAAAGATCTTCCCCCGTAAATTGCATGGGAGAAAAATTTTTGCTCTAATTCTTTGATTGAAAGCGGGTTTTCGGGTTCTCCTTTTGGCAAATCAATTCTGACTTGGTAGGCTTGATCGTCTTGTGTAGTGATCTTTAAAATAGCAGGCCGTAATCCCGGCACTAAAGAAGATAATTCCTGATCAGCTTGAACTTTGACTTTTTGTGCTAGTTGACTGATAGCCGGGTTCTGAATGTGCTCATTTGAAAATTCTGAAATGCCTGCTTTACCGGAGAAAAGTGCAATCGCCACACTGTACGGAATGCTCATTTTTGCTGAAGGGATGTTAATAATATCTGTGTGATCATGTCGCCTAACAGCACCCTGGTAAGTTTTAACCTCAATCAATTTAATATCTTCGTAGCGAATATTGTGCAATGAATTGATTTTTAATGCAGCGTCAATCGGGGCGTGGCAATGACGGCAGGCGGCATAAGGCTTGAAATAAACCTGTTCAATTAGTTTTGGTTCATCGCGAATCGTTATGGGAGCAAGCTCTGGGTTTCCAGTCACAATTGAAAGAAAACCATACGGCCCTGAAAAAACATCCTCCGGCCCTGTAAACCCAGCACGTGCCATATAAGCGGCAATTAACCCTTTATGAGCGGCCTGCCCAACATTATAAGGCTTTAATTCAGACCCATCTTCAATGGCACTTAATAATCCCCATGCGCTAATGGCGGCTGCAGAAATCGCATCCTTCATCTGTGGCTTTGAGAAACTTAAGGCTGACGCAATCGCTGCTGCAGCGCCTATCGTCCCACATATCGCGGTCCCATGCAAGCCTCTTTCTTTGAGATCAGGCTGCATCTGGCTGGCCAGACCTAGCGCTGTTTCATAGCCAACAATTATCCCTTGCAATAAATCTGTCTGCGTTAATTTGTGCACTTCCACAACTGATAAGAGGGCTGAGATGATCGGTGCGCCTGGGTGCATCATCCCATACCGGTGGCCATCATCAAGTTCAGCGACATGTGAGCTGATCCCATTGCAAATAACTGCTGTTTGCAGATTGGTTTTTCTATCATACCCAATGACGGTTGCATCACCCGTTGGTGAACCCAAATCGTTAAGCAGCCTATTCCCCTTTTCTTTGATGATGGTTGATCCTGCCAGTGTAACCCCTAAATAATCTAATAAACACTTTTTTGCTTGTTTGAGTGATTTTTCTGAAAAGGTTGTGGATGACAACGAAAACAACCCATCAATAAAATGATCTGTTAGATTCATGTTTTCCATATTATTGGTTTTTCAATAAGAAATTATTATTTCTTACCCAAAATGAGTTTTAAATAGGCTGACTCATCATCAATCACACCATATGCATATGCTTTGGCAATAATCTTTTTCGCCCAACTATAATGGGGATTAATTTCGTTCATTTTGTTTGAATGAAGGCTTTTTATGACGCCGCCTCCAGTGTGGACAATTTGCATTGCATCATCATATTCTTCTTTTGTCACGGCTTGCATCGAATTCACATACTTGGTGTGGGATGGGTGGATAATTGTTTTCCCAACAAAACCATTGGCTTTGTCAAGAACAACTTCCCGCAACAAACCATCGATTGCCGCATTGATGATGGGGGTGCGTGTCATCAAAGAACTATGAATATCTTTTGTTTCCAAAAAGTGATCCAGATCGTCGCCTTTGTAAGCCAGGAAATATTCCCATACTGGGCCGGAAATTGTAAAATCATCTTCTTCCCGGCTTAATACATTCAGGATATCTGACAGACAATCTCGAACGGTTAAGATATCATAAATCGAATAATTAATTCCTCTGCGAACACCAAAAAAGGAAGAGAAATCCGTTCCACCAACCCTGACGTTGAGGATTTTGTTGTGATGGCTCTCCATGATATTTTTTAGTTCCAAGAGCTCATCGCATCTCGTCTCAATATAAGCGATGGTGTGCCCCTCTAAGATCGGCATTCCATATAAGAAAACATCCAGCTTTTGATTGATCTCATCAAGATGACTGAAGTATTCGTTCGCGTTTCGACTGTAAAATTTTGGGAAGACAAATCCTGTTAATATCTTTGCCTGTTCTTCGGTTAATTTATCAGAAAATGATCTAAATTGTTCTAAATTTCGAACTCTTAAAAATATTAATGGTAATTCATTATAGGTAATCTTGCCATGGTAAATCGCATCAGACAGGATATTAAAATGATCAACTACGTTTTTCTCCGCTGCTTCCAACAACTCTTCCCTGATAGCATCCTCAAAACACATCACCATAGAGGTCAAGCCCGTCATGGATTTATTGATGATTTTATCAGCAATAACTTTAGTGCCAGGCATGTATAATGTTGCACCAAGGCAAAATTGTAAAATATCCTTTTCGGTAAATTTATTAAATTCTTTAGGTTGTTCAACAAACTGAAAATCAGCATTATATTGATGATGTTTCATAATTCTTTCCGCATCTAATATTACTGTTGGTTATAAAGATAAAGTAAGTAATGAGAACAACACTTTATCTATTTTCTTATACATTAATCCGGCAATCAGAAGATTTTGATCCAGCCGTTACCAGCCCATTACCAATAAAAAAAGAATTTATGCACATCGATAGTAATTTTTCTATTGTCAATAATTTATGCCAAGTAATGACTCTTCAATTGATCCGCATCAAACCCACCCAACAACATATTCTCGTTCTTGTCATTTAACACAACCAGGCTGTTTTGGACGGTATTAATACTAGTAATCAGGTCAGTAAAGCTATTTCCAACAATATATATTCTAGCAAAAGCTATATCAATTGTGCCCTTTGCTTTTATTTCGTCGCCATTCGAATAATAAACATGTACATCGATCACTTTTGGCAAATTTCTAATCTTTTCTAATCCACAAATCTTTGAAATTTTTCCATCTTTGCTGAGCATTGTTAAGACACAATATTTTCGATCAAATTGTGGGTTATCATATCTCTTTACGTCATATCCCTCAAAAGTTCCTGTCAAAGAATAATTTATCAACATCTCTAAATGATTAATTTTATTCTCATGAGCTACAATCACAAATTCTCTTGTTCCAATTAGCCGATAAGAAGGTTCAACAACATAAAATTCGTTGTCTACAAAAATGGTAAGTAAACCCATTCTCCCATTTTGTATGTTGAGTTCCTCACAAAGTTTGACGATTTTTAAATGCAGCTTTTGGTAATAATCTCCAAGACGTTTAGAGGGGAAAATATGAGCAACCGGCTTAGGAGATGTGCCATCATTGAAGTTAAGCATAAACTTGTCTGCGATGGCTGAAAGACTGACAAACCCGTTTTGAACATTAATGTAAACACCAATATTTTCACCAATTATATATTTTTCAACCAATATTTCAGCATTTCTTGATGAACCTGATGCTTTTTGTATTCCCTTTCGCAGTTCAATCTCATTGTTACAAACTGAAATGCCTCTTGAGCCACTGCTTTGAGCAGGTTTGACAATAACCGGAAATTTGATTTTGTCAAAATCATCGGTTGAAAAGTCATTTCTTATAAGAAATTCTTCAATTACAGGGATGTCATATTTTTTGCATACTTGTTTAAAACGCGTCTTATCTGTAAAAACATCCCATTGTTCCCGGGTACAATAAAACGGCAAATTTAATCTTTCACAAACTGATATTGCATTACTAATATTAAATTCACTTGGCCCAGTAAAGACACCGTCGATCCATTGTTCTTGTGAAAATTTAACCAGATTATCAATATCTGCTGTGCTTATCATAACCGCTTCATCGGCAATTTCCTTAGCTGGGCCAGTCTCATTTTGATCCGCAACGATCACATATATTCCCATTTTCTTTGCGGTTCTAACAATATCAACAGTTGAATTGGATCCCCCCAACACCAATAATCGTTTCCCTGATACATTTGGGAAATTATTCAAAATAATTCACTCCTATCATCCAATTTCAATTTGGGTGGTACTTAATGCCTTTTCACATGCTCTTATTGCATCAAGTGCACTGTCCCCCTGGGCAATGACAAAACCTATTCGATCATTGCTGCTGCTCAAATCAACTGATTGATCTCCCACATTCTTTGTAAATGTAATCTCTTGTACACCAGGAATTTTTACAGCTTGGTCGATATTATGAATAGCCTTGATCTGACCTTGTTTGACGGACAGATAACGGATTGCGCTTCCTTTCTGCATGGTCTGAGTGATAACGGGCGATTCTCCTAAGAAACAGTCTATCGTTGCGCCAACCAAATCAATCCCCGTAGAAAGCGGCACAAGATGGCTGGTGATGCAATCCCCCCCCAACCGTGCACCCAACTCAATCATCTTGGGCCCAACTGGTGTCATCATCATTTCAACATGTGCCGGACCAATATCGATCCCAACGGCGTCCACCGCTCTTTTAGCAAGCTCCTTTATCTGCTCTCTTTGCAGATCAGGCAGCTGGGATGGCTGCGAGTGGCCAAGCTCTACAAAATGCGGAGGGCCGGTGGTAATTTTGTCTGTGATAGCCAAAACATGGGTTTGACCATTGAAGGTTATGGTCTCAACACTGACCTCCTGCCCCTGTAAATATTCCTCAACAATCACTTGCCCATTGCGGGACTGCCCTCGGCTGTAGTCATAAGCATCTTCTACCATGTGCCACTCCGTAATCAAAACTACTCCGCGACTTCCTGAATTATCTACCGGTTTAAGGATGCATGGAAAACTTACCTGATCACATATCTGTTCAAGCCTGCTAATTTCATCAATAATTTCAAACCAAGGCGCAGCGACTCCCGCCTTTTTGAATGCGGTGATCATCTTGCCTTTATCAGTTGCTGCTTCTGCCGTTATTGGCGAAATACCTGGAAGCCCTAATTTTTTAGTTGCATTGGCGATTGCCCGCATCGGCATATCGGTGGCCAGGGTCATAATGCCATCGACCTCAAAATCCAATGCTGCCTGGTAAATCCCCTCGATGTCAATCGTACTCACCTCATAAAACTTATCCGCGTAAGGGATGCCGACAGCGTTTGGGTTATAATCAGCCGTCGCCACACAGTACCCTTTCTCTTTTGCCTTAAGAATGGCCGGCAGTTGTAATATTGAGGCACCAACAACAAGTAGTTTCTTCAATTGTAAATACTTTGAAAATTAGGGGAATTTCTTTTCAGGCGGTTAACCGCGACCAACTGCTTAATCATAGCTTATAGAATTAGATATGAATTATTATGCCATTCATGGGTTAATAAGCAGAATATATTATCTGGGCTGAGAATAAATGTTCTCCGATTTAATAACGGCAAGGATCGTTTTAAGAAATATTTTGATGTCTAAACCAAAGCTGAGATTCTCAACATAATAAACATCATTCTTGATCTTCTTCTCCGTTGAAATTGCATTCCTGTAGAAAGCCTGATTGTAACCAGTAACAC
>Ga0114946_10000489_pt1 | contig 26749 bp, 24 predicted proteins | sample WalLakDeSediment_FD_88676 | JGI IMG/M metagenome (GOLD analysis project Ga0114946, IMG submission 88676) | Lake sediment microbial communities from Walker lake, Nevada to study Microbial Dark Matter (Phase II) - Walker Lake 11/02/13 Deep Sediment | ecosystem: Environmental > Aquatic >... | reverse complement strand
GGATCAGGGCAATGTTGTTGAGCCGAGCCTGGGAACGCAGCTTTTCCAGCGCCTGCGTCTGCTGGCTTTTGTACTCTTCCTCGAGCACCTTTTTCTGCGCCTGATATTCCTCACTGGTAAAAGCGGCCGGCAAGATGGTGATTAGTTCTTCGACCAGCTTTTGCATGTCGTCACGCAGTTCGGTGGCCATGCCGGCGGGCAGGCGCAGGGCGTGGGATTTGTGGGCCTGCTCAAAGTTGTGCACGTAGCACCAGTCGGAAGGCGGGGATTCGGCGGCGGCTTTTTGGGCAAGGAATTGGTGCACGGCCGTATATTTACCGGTTCCGTGGGATCCTAGCGCATACAGGTTGTAGCCTTCACGCTGGATCCCAATGCCGAACTGGATCGACGCGACGGCGCGGTCCTGGCCAATAATTTGGTGGCCATCTTCAACTTCGGCCGTCGATGCAAAGGCGAACTGCTGCGGGTCACACGTTTTGTAAAGCGCTTCTGGTGGGAGGGGTTGGGGAACTGGCATAATCTGTACCTCGTATAAACTGCTCAAGCTCTAATTGGATAAGCGCCGCGCACGCGGCTTCGGCGGGCAGCCTGACGGTCGTGTCCACGACCGCCTCCGGATTGACGGGCGGTTCATAAGCAACGCCCAGCCCCGGCACGTGGTCGGCGTCGCCGCTTTCGGCCAGGGCGTAGATGCCTTTCGGATCGCGCTGGCGGCAGACGTCCAGCGCGCACTGCACGTGCACCTCGGCGAAGCGCGCGATCTGGCGGCGGGCCCGTTTGCGGTAAACGGCGCGATTGGCGGTGGCGGCAATCAAGACGTTGACGCCGCTGCGCGCCAGCCAGGCCGCCAGGTAGACAATCACCCCATAAAACCAGTCGCGCTCGGCGGCGGTGTAAACCGGTTCGGGCGTCAGCACGGCGCGCAAATCGTCGGAATCGAGCACGACGGTGTGTACGCCGCACGCCTGCAGCTGCTCCTGCATGGCGTATGCCAGGGCGGTCTTGCCCGCGGCGGGCAGGCCGGTCAACCAAACGACAAAGCCGGAAGCGCGCGTCATGTCGTCGCCTCCAGATATTGGTTCACGTCGCGCCAGTCGAAGCGCTCCGCGTCCATGACGCGCCGTCCAAAGGTCAACAGGCGGCGGCGCACCGCGTCCGTCAGGGTAGGGTACCACTGTGGGCTGGCCAGCACAAGCGCGCGCCAGGCAAACCAGGGCGCAATCACGGCCGGCAATTCGTCATCGGGCCGCTGCGCCAGGTAGGTTTCCCAAAAGGCGGCGTATAGCTCGGCGAAGGGGCCTTCCAGACGGCCGTAACGCGGCAGCGCAAAAAAGAGATAGTTGATCGTCATGCAGCTCACGTCGTCAGCCGGCTCGCCCCACGCGCCGCGGCTGCGGTCAATCAGCGTAAACTCGTCTTGGGCGCTAAACAGCACGTTGAACGGATGAAAATCACCGTGCACCTGGCGCAGGCGGTGGGTGAGCGGCTTAAGACGCCAGCGCCAGCGGTTGGCCGCCTCTTCAATGGCTAGCAGGTCGGCAATCGTCACCCAGCCATCGTGTTCGTTGCTGCCTGTTAGCTGGTAACTATCGGTGAGGCCCATGATGCCCTCACCGTGGCCGATCAGATCGCGCAGGCGGCGGCGCCAGAGGAGCGGGTCATCGTGCGCCCGGCTGTGCACGTCGGCCAGATAGGCGGCCAGGCGGCGGGCGCGCGCCAGGTCTTGGGGCGTGTGGGCGCCATTTTCGCGGATGCGCAGCAAATCATCGGCATAGGGCGCGCCGGGGGCGTAGTCGGTGAGCAGCAGCAGTTCGGTGACGTGGGCAAGGGAGGAGAGACGACCGTTTTCCGCCAGCCCAACCATATCCTGCGCGCGCACGTGGTGGGGCAGCCGGTTAAAGTTGTGGAAGTCGCGCCACACCTCGGCCACGCGGTCAGAGGCGCGCTCGCGCCCAAAACCATTCCGGTTGACGCGACGCAGGACCGCCTGGCGCGGCGCACCGGCGATGGCATAGTCGATTAACAGGGGACGGCCGTATCCAAAGGCCTTGAGCGCAGCCGCGCCCGCCTTGCCGCCGCCTAACTGCTGGACGGCCGTTATCTCAACGGTTACACCACTCAACGCGGACAAATAGCGCACAAGCGCCTCCCGGCTGAGCTCTTCACCTGTCATGTCCCCCACCTTCTTTAGGTATCCGAAGGTGGCTCGGTCACGAGACCGGCCACAGCCTCGAAATTTTGTTCTGTTACGGAGCACTCAGTCTGACGCCGGCCGGCGAATAACCAGCGTCGCGCAGCAGGCGCCGCGCAGCACTTTTTCAGTGACGCTGCCAAACATCACGCGATCCAGGCCGGTACGGCCGTGGGTCGACATGACAATCAGATCGATTTGACGGGACTGCACGTAATCAATAATGGTGTCGGCTACAGAACGGCGCGCAACCAGCACGTCAAAGAAAAGGTGCTTGTTGGGCAGCTTTTGGTATTGCTGCTGCAGATAGCGCTCCGCTTCGTTGCGCTCCTGATGCTCAATCTCGTTGAAAACCTGCTGCATCGCCATGGTTTCCAGGGGCACGTGGGCTGGGGAAGTCACCCGCAGCAGGTAGAGCTCAGTACACAACGCTTCAGCCAGCGCCGACGCGGGCGCTAAAGCCTGCTCGGCCAGCGCCGACCCGTCCAGCGGTACCATCAACCGTTTGTACTGCAAGAAATCAACTGTATTGGCGGCGCAAATAACAATCGTGGCGCAAGGCGCTTCGTGCAGCACGCGCTCGGCCACGCTGCCGTGGATCCAGCGCCGCACCCCGGTATGGCCGTGGCTCGACATCACAATCAGGTCGACGCCGTGCGCAGCGGCGTAGTTCACGATGGCGTCGGCCGGCGCCCCCAGCTCGCTCACGGTTTCCACACGCACGTCCGTCGGCGGCAGCGCCGCACGCACCGCGTGCAGATAGGTCCCGGTCTCCTCAGCGCTCATGCGGCCCATTTCCTCGTAGAGTTGTGGGTCGGCTGCCAGCAAAGTCAACTGCGGCACCACGCGGAACAGGACCAGGCGCGCCGACATCGCTTTGGCAATTGCCAGGGCAGGCTGCAGGGCGCGCTCGGCCAGTTCTGAGCCATCCAGCGGTACAAGAATATGTTGGAAGCGAAACATCCGTAAACCACTCCTTTCAAGCCCAGGCCTGTCTCAACTCAGTCCATCGGTCTCAGGCGCTCCACATTGGCGGCGCCAGGCAATCCGCGGCCAGGCGCCGCATCAAACGCCCTCCACTACGTTTTCCCTTTGCTCCGCGGCAAAAAAGTCCAGGAAATCGGTCACGGTCACAATACCCACCAACACGTCGTCATCCACGACCGGCAGGGCGCCAAACTTGTAGATACTCAGCATGCCGGCCGCGCGGTAGGCCGGCGTTTCCGGGCTGACCGTCATGGGATTGGGCGTCATGCAGCTTTCGGCCGTGACTTTGTCCAGGAGTTCCTCATCCTGCCAGCGTCCGTGCAGGACGATGGGGGAATTCATCACCAGACGGATGTCACGGTCGGTGATAATGCCCACGATTCGGCCGTTTTCGAGCACCGGTAATTGGCGACACCCTTCGGTTTTCATCACCTCAATGACCTGGCGCAGAGGTGTATCGGGCGTCACGGTATTGGGAATGACCGTCATGAGATCGTTAACGGTTAACATACATCCATCTCTCCTTAACGGGCTGCGCTACCAAATCCGCACAGTGCTGCGCTGTAGAAGTCAGCCTGATATGATATAGTGTAAACGAAATGACGGCCGTTTCCCTGTGGCGAATGTCATGCTAGAAAGATGACATTCTTCGGGATTTTGCCGGCAGCGAACCGATCCGCGTTGAAAAAATCGTAAACACGCGTTGCCAGTTTGGCGGCAGAACGTTAAACTCCAGTTATACAAAATCCTACAAAAAGGGTAACTGCTAACGCTCTGGCCGGTCTCCCGGCCGTGCCAGACAAGGCAGCGCGGTCAGGAGACCGGCCGCAGCCAGAGGAGCTTAGTCGTTACCGAAAAGGAGTCATATAAATATGGCTAAGAAGAAAGCAAGACGCACGACCCGCAAAGCACCGCCACAGCCACAGCGTCAAACAAACTGGCTCGTGGTGGGCGGCGTGATTGCGGTTGGCGTCATCGCCTTGTTTGGCCTTTTTTACCTGGCGCTGCGCGAGCCGGAAGCGGTTTCCCTGGCCAAATATTGTGACAACAATCCCGGCGCCTGCCTGGTGCACGGCGCGGACAACGCGCCCGTGACGTTCGTGGAGGTGTCGGACTATGGCTGCGGTTTCTGCGGAGATTATAACCTGAACACGGCGCCAATCCTGGAAGCGGAGTACGTAGAGACAGGCCAGATGCGCTACATGGTCGTACCCTTTGCGCTGCGCGCGCGGGACGGCAGCTATCCCACCCTGCCAACGGCCGTCGCCGCCATGTGCGCCAACGACCAGGACGCCTTCCCGGAGTTCAACACGGCCATGTTCAGCATCCAATCCTCGCCGCTGGCCCACACGCGCGAAGGCTACCTGCAAGAAGCCGAAAGGCTTGGTCTGGACATGGACGCTTTCAGCGGCTGCCTGGACAACCAGGCCTACGTGGACATCATCCTGAACAACGTTCGCGTCGCGCAAAGCGCCGGCGTCAGCGCCACGCCCACCTTCTTCATTAACGACGCGCAGGTATCCGGCGCCCAGCCGCTTAACAGTTTCATCCAGCGCATTGAAGCCAGCCTGGGACGGTAACAAGATGACGCTGGCAGATAATTGGCAAATTCGCCTCATTCAACTGCTGGCCGTCCCCGGCTTGCTGCTGGCTTACTTTCTATACCTTTTCCATGAGGGCGTCCTTGTGGGGGTATGCGAGGCTAATTCATTCTGGGATTGCGGCCAGGTAAGCGGACCCGATGCGCCTTACGCCTCCATTGGGCCTGTTTCGGTAGCGCTACTCGGCCTGGTCGGCTACGCGGCGATCTTCCTGGCGGCCTGGCTGCAAGATTGGGTTGCGCTGGTGGACGCGTACATGCCGGAACTGATGCTGGGATTGACCGGCACAGCCTTGCTGTTTTCTCTGGGGCTTACCGCGCTGGAAGCTTTTGTGATCGGCGCCTACTGTGAGTATTGTGTGGCTTCGGCCGTGATTGTCTTGCTGATGTTTATTTTGTCCATTAGCTACCTGCGCCGCAGCGCAGCAGGGGATGGATAAAGGAGGATAAGCTCATGCGGCTCGAATTGGTGCGGGATTGGATGACGCGGGACGTCATTACGGTAAACGTGGACGCCAGCATTGCTGACGGCGCGCAGCTTATGACCAAGCATAACATTCGCCGCCTGCCGGTCGTCGATGCCGACGGCCAACTCGCCGGCATCGTGACTTATGGCGACGTGCGCGGGGCACGGCCCTCTTCGGCCGCCTCGCTCAATTTGTGGGAACTCAACTACCTGCTCACGCAAAAAACGGTCGAGGACATCATGACGCCTGATCCGCTCAGCGTGCCGCCAGACGCTACCGTCGGCGAGGCCGCCCAAATCATGCTCACCAACAAAGTCAGCGGGCTGCCCGTGGTAGAAGCGGATGGTGAACTGGTGGGCATTCTCACCGAGTCGGACATCTTCCGCATGGTCGTCCACGACTGGCAGCGGACGCGTGAGGAAGGGGAAAGCAAGCCGTACGCGTATTATGGGAAATAGGGGCGCGTGGCGCGCAGCGAGTGGCGGGTAACAATCGAAAATCGTCAATCGCCAATCGTCAATCCACAATCCGCACTCCGCACTCCCAGGAGATGGCCATGTTTACACACTTGTTGGTTCCGTTGGATGGTTCCCAATTTGCCGAAGCGGCATTGCCCTACGCGCAAACGCTGGCCGGCCAGTTCGACGCCGAAATCACGCTGCTGCGCGTCGTGCAGCCGCCGCGGGTCGGTTCCGGTAGCCTGACGCCCGAAACGGCCGATTTTGTCGTCCAGCTTCGTGACGAACTCCACGGCGAGGCCGAAACGTACCTGAAAGCACAGCGCGACGCACTGCGGCAGCAAGGCTACAAAGCCCACTACCGGCTGGTGGAAGGTGAACAGGTGGCTGAAGAAATCATTCGCGTCGCGGCAGAGGAAGCCAGCGACACGGTGGTGATGAGTACACACGGCCGTAGTGGTTTACAGCGTTGGGTCTTTGGCAGTGTAGCCGACAAAGTATTGCGCCAGGCCAGGTTTCCCATTCTGCTCATTCGCGCGCAAGAACAAGCCGCGCCCAACTGGCAGGTCGGCGACCCTTCAGACGCACTCTCCGGCTAAAGGCCTAATGGATGCTAAAAGTCGGCTACGGTTTCAATTTCACGAATCAGCTTGGGGGAGTTAATCTGTTTGAGCAGATAACGCTTGGCGCCCGCGCGCAGCAGTACCTCGCGCTCAACCTCATCCGCATAGGGCGCCAACACAATCACGTCTGACATATTCTGCACCATCTGCCGCACGGCGACAGACAGACGAAACAAATCTTCATCCGTTCCCTTCTGCAATCCTAACAGAATCACGTTGGGCCTGTGCGCCTGAATCAAATGCTGAGCTGTTTCCGGATTGGGAACCGCCTCAATCACATCCAGATGCGCAGAGACGCCCAGGCGCACGCGCAGCGCATGCCGCACGCCCTCATGCTGCTCAATGATCAGGATGCTGATTTTGGAAGATGTTCCTGTCGTCACCACAATCACACGTAATAACTCCAACGAAGGTTAACTTTACACAGTATAGAGGGAGTGTGAGCGTAACCGCAGTGACAAATGTCATCCATCCTACCGACATCTGTCATTCACCGGGCGCAAAGCGGGTTGAAACAATACGCCAGGCGAGCAAAAACGGTATTTGCCTTGCGGCGCGCGGAGTCAGAACGCAGCGGTAAATGGGGGTCGTTAAATCGGTGCGCGCAGCGTAATCGACGTGCCTTCGTTGCGAACCGATTTGACGCTAAAGACGCCGCCCAGCCCTTCGGCGCGGGCCTGCATGTTTGCCAGGCCATGCCCCACGCGGCGGGACTCGTCTTCTACGTCAAAACCACGGCCGTCGTCGCTAATGTTCAGCAAAACGGCCGAATCAGTCCGCAACAGCGTCAGCGTCACGTGTTCGGCGCGGGCATGGCGCGCGATGTTCGCCAACCCTTCCTGCGTGGTCAAAAAAATAGCGCGCGAGAGAGGAAGCGGCAAACTTTCCATATCCGGCCCCACCGTCATGGCGACCGGCACCATGGTGTTGGCCTGAAACTCGCGCACGATCTGCGCCAGGCCCTCATTCAAATCGCCGCGGAAGCGCCGCGGACGCAGGTCTAGAATGAAATTGCGAATGTCGCGAATGGCGTCGTTAAGTCCCGCAACGGCCGCATCCAGGAGCAGCGCCGACTCCCTGGAGCCGTCCGGCAGCGCCAGACGCGTCGATTCAAGCGTCAAGCCAACGGCATAGATAGACTGAATGACCCCGTCATGGAGGTCCATGCCGATACGCGTACGCTCTTCCAGCACGGCCAGCCGCTCTACCTGTTCATAAAGCTGCGCATTTTGGATAGCAATCGCCGCGTGCGCCGCCAGCATGGCAACCAGGCGCTCGTCGGCGGCCGAAAATTCCGCCGCGCCAATTTTGTCCGTCAGGTAAAGGTTACCGAGAATCTCGTTCCCACCCATAATCGGTACACCCAGGAAGCTCTGCATGGGAGGATGGCCGGGAGGAAACCCACTCGCGCGTGTATCGGCGACGATATCGGGAACGCGAATGGGCTGCCGGGTGGTGATGATGGCGCCCAACAGGCCTTTACCGCGCGGCAGATGGGGCATTTTGGCTACCGTTTCAGGCGGCATACCGCTGTGCACAAACTTAACTAAACGGCCGCTTTCCGCCGGTATCCCCAGCGCGGCATAGCGCGCCTGCGCCAGCTCCCGCGCTGAATCGACAATCAGCTTCAGCACCTTTTCAAAATCGAGCTCGCTGGCAATGGCCAGGGCAGCCCGGTTGAGCGCTTCCAGGGTTTTTTCCACCAGGTCAGCTTGTCGGTTATCAGCCATCGACTAGAGATGATCTTGCAAGTGGTGTTTGATTGCGTAAGCGGCCGCCTCGGCACGATTCGAGACGTTCAGCTTGGACAAAATGCTGCTCACGTAGTTGCGCACTGTTCCTTCACTCAAAAACAGCTCCGTCGCAATCTCGCGGTTCGTCTTGCCGGCCGCAATCAGCGCCAAAACCTGCCGTTCCTGGCCGGTCAAATCAGCAAAAGCAACCGCCTCTTCCTTTTTAATAGAACGGCGCACTTCCGTAAAAACACGCTGCGTCAGGGAAGGATCCAGCATCGCTTCGCCCCGCGCCGCCGCTTCAATGGAGCGAATCAGATCGCCGCTGCCCACCTGCTTGAGCACGTAACCCATCGCGCCGGAGCGAATCGCGGCAAACAGCAGCTCATCCTCAGCAAAGGAGGTAAGCATGATCACCTTCGTATCAGGCAGCACCTCCTTAATCTTTTCACAGGCCTCAATCCCACTACCGCCCGCCAGACGCACATCCATCAGCACAATATCCGGCTCATGGATAACTGCCTGCTCAACAGCATCTTCTTCCGTGGCAGCCTCAGCCACAACGGTAAAATCTTGATGGCGCTCCAGCAGGGCTTTCATGCCCAGCCGGACAACCTCGTGATCATCAACGAGTAGTAACCGTAGCGTCATAATGCTTAGTATAGCACTTTTAGAATCAACACCCAATATAAACATAAAGTTGCGCGGATCACGCCCGCACCGGACGCCCCTATCAGGTAAATGCGCCGGCCGCCGCCACGTAACCACACGCGGCGCACGTTAACACAAACAGCCCATCGTAATCCAGGCGTCCCTGTTGGCAAGCGGGGCATAGATGGCCTGGCTTAGGGACCAAAGCACAGGTCTGCGTCTGCGCATCTGTTTTCTTGGTTTTCCACCAAAACGCCGGCCTGGTCCGCCCATTTTTCCTTTCCATAGCGCTAGCATAGAAAGCTATTGCCTTCTTGTCAACACACTCAATGACTTTTGTCACCCATAGACGTGTAGATTGTCACTGCCAATGCGGTCTATCTACACATACAATCTCTACTGATGAATTTTTCAGGTTTGCGTGCAACAAATACGGCGCATTGGGTATTGTTAAATTGCAACCACTCCGCAACCAGCAGGCGCGGTCAGGAAACCGGCCTCAGCACGTGAGTCGTTACAATAAATCAACCACGAATTCGAGGTCCGGGAAGGCTCTTCTACACTACAACCTCTCCAGGCCACGTAGAGAATATCCCCTGGCTCCGAATAGCGCCGGCGCACAATGAGCAGCAACTTACAAGCAAATTTAGGGTGCGCACCCGTACCCTGCCATATCTTAATTGGAGAACAAACATGTCACAAGATATTATTGCAACAGCCGAAAACGTAATGCGCGATGGCAACGGCCAGGCGCCAGATATTCCCAAATATGTCTATCTTTTCACCGAACTGGACGTCGCTGAGGCATACGTCGGCAACGATTGGGATAAAGTACGTTCATTACTGGGCGGCAAAGGAGCCAACCTGGCCGATATGACCCGCCTGGGCATTCCCGTACCGCCTGGTTTCATCGTTACCACCGAAGCCTGCAACGCCTACCTGGAAGCCGGCGCCAAATTCCCTCCCGGCGTGTGGCAGCAAACTTTAGAAGCCGTCCAGGGGATTGAAGCCGCAACCGGCAAACTATTCGGCGACGCCGAGAACCCCTTGCTGGTCTCTTGCCGCTCCGGCGCCAAATTCTCTATGCCCGGCATGATGGATACCATCCTGAATATTGGTCTGAATGACGAAGTGGCTAAAGGTATGGTCGCCAAGACCGGCGACGCTCGTTTTGTCTACGACTCGTACCGGCGCCTGGTGCAAATGTTCGGCAGCGTCGTCTACGGCATTCCGGATGATTACTTTGAGGAATACCTCACGGCCAAGCGTAAAGAATATAACGTCGCCAACGATTCCGACCTACCCGCCCAGGCCTGGCAAGAAATAACGGAACGCTTCAAGCGCATCTTCGAGAAAAACGTCGGGTTTGAATTCCCCAGCGACCCCTACAAGCAGTTGCAACTGGCGACGGAAGCGGTCTTCAAATCATGGAACGGCAAGCGCGCGGTGGATTACCGTAACGCCGCCGGCATCGCGCACGATTTGGGCACGGCCGTTAACATCGTCACCATGGTCTTCGGCAATATGGGCAATGACTGCGCCACCGGCGTGGCCATGTCGCGCAACGCCTCCACCGGCGAACCCGAACTGGAAGGCGACTTCCTGGTCAACGCCCAGGGCGAAGACGTCGTCGCCGGTATCCGCACCACCGACCCGCTGGAAAAACTCCAGGAGGTTATGCCCACCCTCTACAAAGAGTTTGATGATACCGCCAAGAAGCTCGAAAAACATTATCGCAACATGCAGGATATGGAGTTCACCATCGAAAATGGCAAACTCTGGCTGTTGCAAACTCGCGACGGCAAGCGCACGGCGCAGGCCGAGGTCCGCATCGCCGTCGACATGGTGAATGAGGGCCTGATCACCAAAGCTGAGGCCGTCAAGCGCGTGCGCCCGGCTCAAGTCGACTTCTTCCTGCACCCGCAGCTCGACACAAGTAATACGGAACAGGCCAAGCCTATCGCCGAAGGGCTCAACGTCTCCCCCGGCGCGGCCGTCGGCATGGTCGTCTTTGACGCCGACTCGGCCGAGCGCTGGGCCAAGCAAGAAGGACGCGACGTGATCATGGTGCGTCCCGAAACCAAGCCCGACGACGTACACGGTATGCTGGCGGCCAAGGGCATCCTGACCAGCCGCGGCGGCCGCACCAGCCACGCCGCGCTGGTGGCGCGCCAGTTCGGAAAACCCGCCGTGGTCGGCGTCAGCGAACTGGAAGTGGACCTGATCTCAAAGGAAATGCGCGTCGGCGACATCGTCATCAAGGAAGGCGACTGGATCTCCCTCGACGGCACGTCCGGGCTGGTCTACAACGGCAAGCTGCCCACCGTCGTACCCGACATGAGCAACCCCTACCTGCTCGAGCTGCTAAGCTGGGCCGACGAGTTCCGTAAGCTGGGCGTGCGCGCCAACGCCGACTATCCGCAAGATGCGCGCCGCGCGCGTGAGTACGGCGCCGAAGGCATCGGCCTCTGCCGCACCGAGCACATGTTCTTTGAAGCGGAACGCCTGCCCGTGGTGCAGCAGATGATTATGGCGAAGACGAGCATTACCCGGCAGGAGGCGCTCGACAAGCTCTTGCCGCTGCAGCGTGATGACTTCCAAGGGCTCTTCAAAGCGATGGACGGCCTCCCGGTCATCATCCGCCTGATCGACCCGCCATTGCACGAGTTCCTACCCAGCTACGAAGAGTTAGTGCAAGACCTGGCCGACCTCAAGGTGCAGCTCCGGCATCACTCCACGCTGAGCGCTATCGACAGCACGCTCGCGCAAATCCGCATCAAGCAGGATTACCTGGAGCAGGTGCAGGCCCTACACGAGTCCAACCCGATGCTCGGTACGCGCGGCGTGCGCCTGTCAATTCTGATCCCTGAAATCACTAAGATGCAGGTGCGCGCTATCTTTGAGGCTGCCTGCCAGTGCGCCAAGGAAGGCTACGACGTCTACCCCGAAGTCATGATTCCGTTGACCAGCCACGTGAATGAGCTGACCTTCATGCTGGACATTCTCAAAGCGGAAGCCAAAATGGTCATGGAAGAGCAAGGAGTCGACATGCACTACATGTTCGGCACCATGATCGAGATTCCGCGCGCCGCGATTACGGCCGATGAACTCGCCGAGTACGCCGAGTTCTTCTCCTTTGGCACCAACGACCTGACCCAAACCGCCTTCGGCATCTCGCGCGACGACGCCGAAGCCGGCTTCCTGGTCCACTACCTGGAGCACGGCCTGCTGGAAGACAACCCCTTCGATACCATCGACGCCAAGGGCGTCGGCAAAATTATGGAAATCGCGGTTGAACTGGGCCGTAAAGTCCGCCCCGATCTTGAGATCGGTATCTGCGGTGAGCACGGCGGCGACCCCAGAAGCGTGGCGCTTTGCCACAAGCTGGGCCTTGACTACGTCTCTTGCTCCCCGTTCCGCGTGCCGATTGCACGGCTGGCCGCGGCGCACGCGGCGCTGAATGAAAAGAACGACTGACGCTGAATGAAGAGTAACCTCCCGGAGGTTTTGCGGTAACCATTCACACGCCTCTCAAGACCCTAAGGGTTTTCGGCCAAGCCGGCTAAAAACCAGGCGTGGATGGAACCCTTAGGGTCTGAATGGTACCATTGTGCTTTAGCTAGGAGACAATGATGTCAAAACAAATGATTATGATTGATGGCAATGAAGCGACGGCGCGCGTGGCGCATAAGCTAAGCGAAGTCATTGCCATTTACCCCATTACACCTTCTTCACCGATGGGGGAATTTGCCGATCAATTCACGGCAAATGGACAACCCAATCTTTGGGGGACCGTGCCGCTGGTCGTTGCAATGCAGGCGGAAGGCGGGGCGGCCGGCGCCGTGCATGGCGCTTTGCAGACCGGCGCGCTGACAACGACTTTTACAGCGTCGCAGGGCCTGCTGCTGATGATTCCCAATATGTACAAGATTGCGGGTGAGCTGACCACCACCGTCTTCCACGTGGCGGCGCGCTCGCTGGCCGCGCAGGGCCTCTCGATTTTTGGTGACCACAGCGACGTGATGGCCGCGCGCAATACCGGCTTCGCCTTTTTGGCGGCCAACTCAGTGCAGGAGGCGCAGGATTTTGCGCTGATTGCGCAGGCGTCCACGATGAAGGCGCGCGTGCCGTTTGTGCACTTTTTTGACGGCTTCCGCACCTCGCACGAAATCAACAAAATCGAACTGCTTGAGGATGACGTGCTGCGCGCGATGATTGACGACGACCTGCTGCGCGCACATCGGGCGCGCGGGCTTACGCCGGACCGCCCAGTACTGCGCGGCACGGCCCAAAACCCGGACGTCTACTTCCAGGGGCGAGAAACCGTGAATCCGTTCTACGCCGCCTGCCCCGGCATCGTCCAGGAGATGATGGACAAGTTCGCCGGGCTGACCGGCCGCCAATACCACATTTACCAATATTATGGCCCGCCGGATGCGGAACGCGTGATCGTGGTGATGGGGTCGGGGGCGGAAACGGCCGCCATTACGGCCGAATACCTGGCAAGGCGCGGCGAAAAAGTGGGCGTGTTGGCGGTGCGGCTGTATCGGCCGTTTGACGCCGCCGCCTTCGTCAGCGCCCTGCCGGCCACGGTCAAGTCCATTGCCGTACTGGACCGCACCAAAGAGCCCGGCGCCACCGGCGAACCGCTCTACCTGGACGTCATTTCGGCGCTCGTCGAGCAGGTCGCGGATGGGAGCGCGCCGTTTGCCGTGATGCCCAAGACCATCGGCGGCCGTTACGGGCTCTCTTCCAAAGAGTTCACGCCGGCCATGATCAAGCGCATCTTCGACGAACTGGCCAAAGAGAAGCCCAAGAATCATTTCACCATCGGCATCATCGACGACGTCACCCACACCAGCCTGGCTTACGACAGCAGCTTCAGCATTGAGTCCGATGACGTTGTGCGCGCCGTCTTCTACGGCCTGGGGGCCGACGGTACGGTGGGCGCCAACAAAAACTCCATCACCATCATCGGCGAAAACACCGACAACTACGCGCAAGCCTACTTTGTCTACGACTCCAAAAAGTCCGGGGCCGTCACCGTCTCGCACCTGCGCTTTGGCGCAAAGCCCATCCATGCCGCCTATCTGATTGATTCGGCGAACTTTGTGGCCTGCCATCAGACCCAGTTTCTGGAACGCTTCGACATGCTGAGCCTGGCGCAGGAAGGGGCCACCCTCTTGCTCAACGCGCCCTACAGCCCCGATGAAGTCTGGGACCATCTGCCGCGCAGTATGCAAGAAACCATGATCGACAAAAAGATCAAGTTCTTTATCGTGGATGGCTACAGCGTGGCCAAAGAAACCGGTATGGGCCAGCGCATCAACACGATCATGCAGACCTGTTTCTTCAGCCTGATGGAACAGGTCACGGGCGAGCCCCTGCTGCCGAAGGGCCAGGCCATCGCCGAGATTAAGGCGGCTATCAAGAAGTCATACAGCAAGCGCGGTGAACTGGTGGTGCAGCAAAACTATGCGGCCGTAGACGCGGCGCTGGCGCATCTCCACCGGGTCACGGTACCCAGCGCGCCCACCAGCGACTTTGAGCGCCCCCCGGTTGTGCCGGAGTTCGCGTCGGAGTTCGTGCAATCAGTCACCGCGCGCATCATCGCGGGCCTGGGCGAGCAACTCCCCGTGAGCGCGATGCCGGTCGACGGCACCTATCCGACAGGCACCACCAAATACGAAAAGCGCAACATTGCCACCGAAATCCCCGTTTGGGACCCTGAGATCTGCATCCAGTGCGGCAAATGCGCCTTCGTCTGCCCGCACGCGGTCATTCGCATGAAGGTCTACGACGCCGAACTGCTAAAGGACGCGCCGCCCACCTTCAAGCATACCCCCGCGCGCTACAAGGAGTTCAAGGAGCAGATCTTTACGCTGCAGGTGGCGCCGGAGGATTGCACCGGCTGCACCCTCTGCGTAGAAGTTTGCCCGGTGAAGAACAAAACGCAGCCCAAGTTCAAGGCTATCAATATGACCCCGCAGGAACCGCTGCGCGAGCCCGAAAAAGAAAACTGGGAGTTCTTCCTGACGCTGCCCGAGGTCGACCGGACCCAAATCGCGCTGAACCAGGTCAAGTATAACCAGCTATTGGAACCGCTGTTTGAGTTTTCCGGGGCGTGCGCGGGCTGTGGCGAGACGCCGTACCTGAAGCTAATGAGCCAGCTCTTCGGCGATCGCAGCATCATTGCCAACGCCACCGGCTGCTCATCCATTTACGGCGGCAACCTGCCCACCACGCCGTGGGCGCAAAACAGCGACGGCCGTGGCCCGGCCTGGTCCAACTCGCTCTTTGAAGACAACGCCGAGTTTGGTTTCGGCATGCGCGTGGCGCTCGATCAGCGCATCGACGCCGCCACCCACCTGCTGCGCGAACTGCGCGCACTCATCGGCGAAGAAATGACGGACGGCATTTTGTACGCCGACCAGATCACGGAAGCAGACGTCATTGCCCAGCGCGCGCGCGTCGGCGCCCTGAAAGAACGGTTGCAGGCGCTGCTGGCCAGCAGCGAGGAGGGGTTGGCCCCCCTCAAAGCTACGCTGCAAAATCTGCTCAGCATGGCCGACGTGCTGGTAAAGAAAAACATCTGGATTGTGGGCGGCGACGGTTGGGCCTATGACATCGGCTTTGGCGGCCTGGACCACGTGCTGGCTTCCGGACGCAACGTCAACGTGCTGGTGCTGGACACCGAGGTCTATTCCAATACGGGCGGCCAGATGTCCAAGGCGACGCCGCGCGGCGCGGTGGCCAAGTTCGCGGCGGCCGGCAAGCCCATGCCCAAGAAGGACCTGGGGATGCTGGCCATGACCTACGGCAATATCTACGTGGCGCGCGTGGCATTTGGCGCCAATGACCGCCAGACGGTGCAGGCCTTCCTGGAGGCCGAAGCGTATGACGGCCCCGCGTTGATTGTCGCCTACAGCCACTGCATCGCCCACGGCTATGATATGAAATATGGCCTGGAGCAGCAGGATGCGGCCGTGAAGTCGGGCTACTGGCCGCTTTACCGCTTCAATCCGGACCTGGCGCTGGAAGGCAAGAACCCATTTCAGCTTGACTCGCGCGCGCCCAACCTGCCGCTGGAGAAGTATATCTATCGCGAAGGCCGCTACCGCATGCTCACCCAGAGCAGCCCGGAGGCCGCTGAGCGGCTGCTCAAGCTGGCCAAGGCAGACGTGGCGGCGCGCTGGGAAGCGCACGCGCAGATGGCGAAGGGAAAAGAGAGCAAGTAAGCGAGCGTTGGCGCAGAAGGCCGGAGCAGTTTGCCGGCCTTCTGCTTTGCAGCTACCCAAAAGGAGACAATCATGGATCTGAGCACGACTTATCTCGGACTGAATCTAAAGAACCCGCTGGTGCCATCTGCCTCACCGCTTTCGCGCAAGCTGAATACGCTGCGGCAAATGGAGGATGCAGGCGCGGCGGCCGTTGTGCTGTACTCGCTATTTGAAGAAGAAATCAACATGGAGAGCCACACGCTGGACCGTTACCTGTCGGAAGGGACGGAAAGCTATGCGGAAGCGCTCTCTTACTTCCCGGAGGCGCCGGTTTACCGCGCGATTGGGCCGGACGCCTACCTGGAGCATATCTTCCGCGCCAAGCAGGCGGTCGATATTCCGATCATCGCCAGCCTGAACGGCGTTTCTACCGGCGGCTGGGTGAAATACGCGCGCGAAATGGAGGGCGCCGGCGCCGACGCGCTGGAGCTGAACGTTTACTACCTGCCAACGCGCATCGACCTGACCGGCGCGGAGGTCGAGAATATGTATCTGGACCTGCTGCGCGACGTGAAAGCGGCCGTTACGATTCCGATTGCGCTTAAGTTGAGCCCCTACTTCAGCGCCACCGCCAACATCATGAACCGCTTTGCGGAGGTCGGCGCGAGCGGCCTGGTGCTATTCAACCGTTTCTACCAGCCGGACCTGGATCTGGATAACCTGGAGATTGTGCCAAACCTGGTGCTCAGCACGTCAGACGAGATGCGCCTGCCGCTGCGCTGGATCGCCATTCTCTACGGCCGTATCCAGGCCGACCTGGCCCTCACCACCGGCGTTCACAACGGCGCCGACGTGCTCAAGGGGGTCGCCGCCGGCGCGGCCGTCGTGCAGATAGCCTCGGAACTGCTGCGCAACGGCGTCGGCCGTATCGGCGACATTCTATCCGAAATGGCGGACTGGCTCTACGAAAACGAGTACGACTCGCTCGAACAGCTCCGCGGCAGCCTCAGCCAGATTAACTGCGGCGCGCCGGCCGCGTTTGAACGGGCCAACTACATCCAACTGGTTAGCTCGTACGAACCGACCTATAAATAAATAGCCCCTGGCTTTCCCCGCAGGACCCGAGACCACAGGGAACTCCCCACCCAACCGCCGCAGCGCGGGGTGGGGAATTTCCTGTGGTTTATTGATCGTGGCGATCAGCCGCCGCGGCCAGCCCGGTAGCCCCTTTGGGGCGGCCGAATATGACTTTCATCAAGTAGATAGGTGAAATCCTTCACTAGTTTACTGTTTGCACAACCCCTATACTGGCAAGGTATGGTAGTTAACGCCTAACGCTCTGGCCGCTGCCAGAGAGGCTTAGGGTTCGTTTGAAATTAACTTTGGAGCTTCCAGATTGGTCTAATCTTTGAGATTGGACCAATCTTACCAGGGAAAGCAAGGGGCGCAGCTATGACCGCACCGGTCAAAGATCCATACGCCACGCTGGAAATTATTCGAGAGCAAGAAACGGCCGTGCAAGAGCGTCTACACGCCCAAAAAACCGCCCAGGCGCGGGCCCTCGCCGCCGCCCGGCAGCAAGCGCGCGACATGCTGGTTCAGGCTGAGACAGACGGCCGTTTACAAGGCGAAGCAGAAATTGCCCAAGGGCGCCTGGCCATCGAGGAAGCGGCCGCCACCCTGCTCGACGCCGCCCAGCGGGACGCGGAAGCCATCCGCCGGGCAGGCGCGCAAGCCATTGCAACGGCCGTCGCGCACGCGGTCGCCTTCATCAGCGAGGAAGCGTCATGAAACAGCCCATGGCGCGCGTGCGCATCGTCGGCCTCAAAGCCCAGCTCCTGCCGGCCATCCGCGCTCTACACGAACTGGGCTGCGTGCAAATCGACGCGCGCCTCAACGACGATATCGCCAGAGTGGCCCCGCTGCGTCTGGACCCGCAAACCATCCACACCCAGGAAGAACTCGCCTACCTCGCAACGCGCTGCGATAGCCTGCTCTCCCTGCTGGACCCACACGGTGACGTTCCACCCACGAGCGCCGCGGCGGAAGACGAGGACTGCCTGGAAGCGGCGCGCCAACGTTTAGGGAGCGTGGCCACCCAGGCGCAGACGCTGGCCCAGCGGCGCGAAGCGCTGCAGGCCGAGCGCGCCGCGCTGCCGCGCTATGAAAAGACGCTGCGCAAACTCTCGCCGCTCGTGCCAGCGCAAGCCCGCGCCGCGGACAGCGCGTCGATGGTTGTGCTGGTGAACCGCAGCCAGCGCTGGGTGCTGGATAAGGCCGCCCAGCAGGTGCGCGACCTGGTCGGCGAACAGGCCGAAATGGTGGAAGAAGACGTTTCGGACGAAATGCGCGCCATGCTGATCGTGGCGCCGCGCGCGCAGATCGCCGCGCTGGAGCAGCTGCTGGGCCAGGGCAACATCGCGCGCATGGAGCTGCCGGAGGCTTACGCGGGGCAGCCGCCGGACGTGGCCGTGGCCGCGCTGACGCAGCGGCTGGCGGCAATCCCCAAGGAATTGGCGGAGGTGGAGAGCCACCTGGCGGCGCTGGCGCAGATTTGGGCTCCACGCCTGCAGCGCTGGCGCCGCTGCCTGCACAACCGGCTGGACGAGATCAACGTGCTGCCGCGGCTGGGCGAAACGGATTACACCTTTGTGCTCCTGGGCTGGACGCCCCGGCACGAGGTCGCGCGGGTCCAGGCGGCGCTGGGCGAGGTCATGGAAACGGCCGTGCTCGTCGAATCCCTGCCGCTTTCCCAGGCCGAAAAAGAGGCCGCGCCGGTAGCGCTGGTGAATCCGGCCCTGGCACGGCCGTTTCAAAGTCTCGTGCGCCTGCTGGCCTTCCCCAGCTATGGCGACATAGACCCTACCCCGCTAATGGCCGTCTTCCTGCCCCTCTTTTTCGGCATGATCCTGGGCGACGTCGGCTACGGGCTGCTCCTGCTCGCCGGCGGCCTGCTGGGGCTGCGGCGCGTGCGGCGGCCGGGCGTGCTGCGCGATCTGCTCCAGATTCTCACCTTTGGCGCGGGCTGGGCCATCTTCTTCGGCCTGCTCTACGGCGAGACCTTCGCCACGCTGGGGGAAAAGATGGGGCAGCACGCGCTCTGGCTGCCGCGCACCGACCCGCGCAACATCCTGGCGCTGCTCATCTTCGCCCTCGCCGTCGGCGCCGCGCACGTCACGCTGGGGCTGGGCATCGGCGTGTGGGAGGCCTGGCGCCAGCGCAGCCGCTCCCACCTGCTGGAGCGCGGCGGTATGCTCGTCGGGCTGAGCGGCCTTTTCCTGGCAACGACTGTGTTGGTCAACTGGCTGCCGCGCGGGCTGATGACTCCCGCGCTGGCGCTAACGATGGTCGGAATTGTGCTGCTGGGCGCGTCACACGGTTGGCTGGGGGTGCTGCTGGGGCCGCTGGAGTTCATCGGGCTGCTGGGCAACATCCTCTCCTACCTGCGCATCGCCGCCGTCGGGCTGGCGTCGGTTTACGTGGCAATGGTGGCCAACGAGCTGGCCGGCGGCCTGGGCAGCCTCATCGTCGGCGTGCTGGTGGCGGTGCTGATTCACGCGCTGAACCTGGTGCTGGGCGCTTTTAGCCCCACCATCCACAGCCTGCGCCTGCACTACGTCGAATTTTTCCGCAAATTCTACACCGGCGGCGGACGGCCGTTTGAGCCGTTCCGCGTGAGGGGGGGCGAGGGGCGAGTAGCGAGTAGCGAGTAATGAGTGATGAGTGATGAGTGGGCAAGTGGGTAAGTGGGCAAGTGTGCAAGTGGGCAAGTTTGCAAGTTTGCAAGTTTGCAAGTTTGCAAGTTTGCAAGTGGCAAGTATGCAAGTATGCAGGTGGCGGGTGGCAAGTGGCGGGTGGCGAGTGGCGGGCTCTCCGCATTCCGCATTCCGCACTCCGCATTCCGCACTCCGCACTCCGCAATCAAAAAGGGGGTTATGATGGATTCTTCAATTTTGGCGCCGATTGGGGCGGGGCTGGCCGTGGGGCTGGCGGCGATTGGCACGGGACTGGCGCAGGGCCGCATCGGCTCGGCCGGGGCCGGGGTGATCGCCGAGAAGCCGGAGATGGTCGGCTCGGTGATTTTGCTGATCGCCATCCCGGAAACGACGGTGATTTTAGGCTTTGCCGTGGCGGCGATGATGCTGCTGTTGGGCGGCTGAGCCGAGGAGCAAGCGCGCGCCATGAGTCTGGACGGCATCCTGCAGGCCATTGAGGCAGCGGGCACGGCCGAAGCGCACCGGATCGAGGCGGATACGGCCGTGCAGGTCGCGCAAATTCTGGCCGAAGCGGAAACGGCCGCCGCCCAGCGCCGCGCAACCGCGCGCGCCGCGGCCCTGGCCCCACTGGAGGCCGAGCGCACGCGCCGCCTGCGCCAGGCCCGCTCGCAGGCGGCTCAAATCGTCACGGCCGCGCGCGAGCAGCTGCTGGAAACAGCGCTGGCGCAAAGCCGGGACCGGCTGGCCGCGCTACGCGCCGCGCCCGCCTATCCCGCCCTGCTGCGCCGCCTGGTCCACGAGGCCGTCACGGCGCTGCTGGCGGAAGACGGCCCGCTGGAGGTCCTGGGCGACCCGCGCGACGCGGCGCTGCTGCGCGCGATTGTAGCGGACCTGGAACCGCTGCAATCGGCCATTGAACCGCCGGCGGTGGCGCTCAGCCTGGAATGTTGGGGCGGTGTGGTAGTGCGCAGCATAGACGGCCGTCTGGAGGCCGACAACCGGCTGGAGAGCCGCTACGCGCGCGCCGAGCCCAGGCTGCGGCGTGACCTGGCCGAACGCTTCGCCAATGGCTGAGTACGACTACGGCAACGCGCGCCTGCGGGCGATGAAGGCGCGCCTTTTCAGCCCCGCGCAGTTGGACGCGCTGCTGGAAAGCCCGAACCTGACCGCCCTGATCACCGCGCTGATCGAGACGCCCTACGGGCCGGCAATCGAGGCGGCGCTGGTGCGTCTGAGCGGCGTCGACTGCCTCAACGCCGCCTTCCGCCAGGACGCGCTGGAAACGTTGGGTAAGCTGGCGCGCTTTTACCGCGACGACAGCGGCGAAGACGACGCGGCCGAGCTGATTGCGCTGGCGCTGCGCCGCTACGACGTGCACAACGTCAAGACGATTCTGCGCGGGCTGGCCGGACAGCTGCCCGCCGACGCCATGCTGGCGCTGACTTTGCCCGTGGGCGACCTGCGCGCGCCTGACCTGGCGGCGCTGGCCGGGGCGGCCAACGTGCAAACGGCCGTTAACCTGCTGGCGACCTGGCTGCTGCCGCTGGCGCAGCCGCTGCTGAAGCTGCGCGCCCAAACGCCCGACGCCGGCCTGTTTGCGATGGAGCTGGCGCTGGAGCGCTGGTACTGGCGCCTGGCGCTAACCGCCGCGCCGCAGGAGCGCGTCTGGCTGGCGGCCCAGCAGCGCGAGGTGGATTATCTGAACCTGCTGACCGCGCTGCGGCTGGCGGGCCGGGCGGAAATCGACGCGGCGCTGCGCGCCTTGCCCGGCGTAACGGCGCAAAACGGCCGCGGCGATCCCATCGCGGCGCTGTTTGTAGGTCCGGGCCAGCTTGACCCGGCGCTGCTGCTGGAGGCCGCCCGCCAGGAAACGGTCGCGGCGGCCGCGGCGCTGCTGGCGCAGACGCCCTACGCCGCGGCGCTGGCGGAGGGGCTGGCGGCGTTTGAGGTAAACGGCCGTTTGACCAGCTTTGAGCGCGCCCTGCTGCGGGACCAACTGGCCTATGCGCGGCAGCTTTTCGTGCGCGATTCATTGGGCGTCGGCGTGGTATTGGGCTATCTGGTCCTGAAACAAAACGAACTCACCAACCTGCGCCTGATTGCGCAGGGGCTGCACCTGGAAGAAAAAAGGGAAATCATACGGCGCCGGTTGATTCTGTGAGCGCAGGTTACCGGCAGCCTCTGGATGTTTACGCGCAGGCGAACCTGGCATGAGTCGTTTACTTATCATCACCCGCCCCGCCCTGGCGACCGGCTTTCAGCTGGCCGGGGTGGACGCTTACGCCGCGAACGACGCCGCCGAGGCGCAGCAGCGTATTGCGCGCTGGCTGGACAATGAGACGAGCGGCCTGCTGGCGGTGGATGAGGCGCTGCTGCGCGGCTTTGACCGTGAATTTGTGCGCCGCATGAACGCCGCCGCCAACCTGCCCTATCTGGCGCTGCCCGGCGGCGAGCCGCTGCCGCCGGAAGAGACGGCGCGCCGCCAGATTGCGGAGATGATTCGCAGCACGGTCGGCTTTCACATTACTTTTCAGGGGTAAGCATGCACGTAGAGACAGACTCTCCCAGGGCGACTGCACAGCCCCAAGCGGACGGCCGTTCCAGCATCGGGCGCGTGGAGCGCATTGCCGGTCCTGTGGTAGAAGCCGTAGGGCTGCAACCCGTGCGCCTCTACGACGTGGTGCGCGTGGGCGAGCGCGAGTTAATCGGCGAGGTCATTCGCCTCAGCGGCGAGCGGGTGACCATCCAGGTCTACGAGGAGACCAGCGGCCTGCGCGTCGGCGAAACGGTGCGCAACACGGGCGCGCCGCTGACGGTGGAGCTGGGGCCGGGGCTGCTGGGCAGCATCTACGACGGGCTGCAGCGGCCGTTGCCGGCCCTCGCCGCGCTATCCGGCCCCTTCATGACGCGCGGGGGCGAGGCGGCGGCGCTGGACCCCACGCGGCGCTGGCCGTTCACGCCGCGCGCGCGCGTGGGGGACGCCGTGGGGCCGGGCGACATTCTGGGCTGGGTACCGGAAACGGAACACATTCAGCACCGCATTCTGGTCCCGCCGGGCATGCAGGGGCGCGTAAGCCAGATCTACCCCGGCCCGTTCAGCGTCGCCGACGCGGTCGCGGTGGTGGAGACGGCGCAGGGCGCGCGCGCGGTAACGCTTAGCCAGCGCTGGCCGGTGCGCCAGGTACGGCCGTATCGCTCCAAGCTGCCCCCCAACCAGCCGCTCATTACCGGCACGCGCATCATCGACGCCGTCTGCCCCGTCGCCATCGGCGGCGCGGCCATCATCCCCGGCGGCTTCGGGACGGGCAAAACCGTCATCGAGCAGACGCTGGCGCGCTGGGCGCGCACCGACGTCGTCGTCTACATCGGCTGCGGCGAGCGCGGCAACGAGATGGCCGAAGTGCTCACCGAGTTCCCGGAGCTGCAAGACCCGCGCAACAGCGCGCCGCTCATGCAGCGCACCATTCTGATCGCCAACACCTCCAACATGCCCGTCGCCGCGCGCGAAGCCAGCATCTACACCGGCATCACCATCGCCGAATATTACCGCGACATGGGCTACGACGTGCTGCTGCTGGCCGACAGCACCTCGCGCTGGGGCGAAGCGCTGCGCGAGGTCTCCGGACGGCTGGAGGAGATGCCCGGCGAAGAAGGCTACCCGGCCTACCTGGCGGCGCGCCTGGCCGAATTCTACGAGCGCTCCGGGCGCGTGGCCTGCCTGGGCCGCCCCGCCGGCGGCGAGAATGGCGGCGCGGACGGGGCGCGCTTAGGCTCGGTGACGATCGTGGGCGCCGTTTCGCCCCCCGGCGGCGACTTTTCGGAGCCGGTGACGCAGGACTCGCTGCGCGTGACGGGCGCCTTCTGGGCGCTGGACTACGACCTCTCGCGGCGGCGCCATTTTCCGGCCATCAACTGGCTGCGCAGCTACACGCTCTACCAGGTGGAGCCGTGGTACGTTGCAGCAGTTGCAGAGGAGTGGCCAGAGTTAATCAGCACGGCGCTGAACATCCTGCAGCAGGAGGAAACGCTGCTGGAAATCGTGCGGCTGGTGGGGCCGGACACGCTGGCGGAGGCGCAGCGGGCGCTGCTGGCGGTGGCGCGCATGCTGCGCGAGGATTTTTTGCAGCAGTCGGCTTTTGATCCCGTCGATCGCTACTGCCCACTGGACAAGACCTACTGGATGCTGCGCGTGATTTTAACCTTTAACCGTCTGGCAACGGCCGCTTTGACTGCCGGCCACGGGCTGCAGGCAATTCTAAATCTGCCGGCGGCGGCGAGCATTGCGCGCATGAAGGAGCTGCCCCTGGAAACGGCCGTGGTCCACCTGCAGGCGCTGGAACAGGCGCTTACACAGGCCTTTGCAGAACTACGCGATCAGGAGTAAATAACAGCGCTCTGGCCGGTCTCCCGACCGCGCCAGACCAGGCGGCGCGGTCAGGCCTGCACTGAGCTTGCCGAAGTGAGACCGGCCGCAGCCAAAGAGGCTTAGTTGTTGCGATCAGGATAGCCTATGACGCTTGTAACCAAGGAATATCGCACGCTCACGCGCCTGGCGGGGCCGCTGCTCTTCGTCGACCGCATTCGCGACGTGGCCTTCGGCGAAATCGTCGCTATCACCGGGCCGGACGGGCAGCAGCGCTGGGGCCAGGTGCTGGAAATCGACAAGCGGCTGGGCATCGTGCAGGTGTTCAGCGGCACCAGCGGCCTGGACCTGCGCCGCACCAGCGTGCGCTTCACAGGCGACGTGGCGCGGCTGGACGTGTCGCTCGCGATGCTGGGGCGCGTGCTCAACGGGCTGGGCGAGCCGATTGACGGCGGTCTGCCGCTGCTGGCGGACGCGGCGCTGGACATCAACGGGCTGCCCATCAACCCCGCCGAGCGCGAGCGGCCGAGCGAATTCATCCAGAGCGGCGTCTCGGCCATCGACGGGCTGAACACGCTGGTGCGCGGCCAAAAGCTGCCCATCTTTTCCGGCGCGGGGCTGCCGGCCAGCGCGCTGGCCGCGCAGGTCGCCGCCTACGCGCAGGTCGTGGGGCCAGCGGCGGCCGGGCGCGCGGCGGCGGATCAGGCGGCCGAGCCTTTCGCGGTCGTCTTCGCCGCCATCGGCATCACCCACCGCGAGGCCAACTTCTTCCTGGAGCAGTTTCGCGAGACGGGCGCGCTGGAACGCACGGTCGTCTTTATGAACCTGGCCAACGATCCGGCCATCGAGCGGCTGTTTACGCCGCGCGCGGCGCTGACCGCGGCGGAGTACCTGGCGTTCACCCACGGCCGTCACGTGCTCGTCATCCTCACCGACATGACCAACTACTGCGAGGCGCTGCGCGAAGTCTCCGCAGCGCGCGAGGAGGTGCCGGGCCGGCGCGGCTATCCCGGCTACATGTACTCCGACCTGGCCAGCCTGTACGAGCGCGCCGGGCGGCTCAAAAACCGGTCGGGCTCCGTCACGCAGCTCATCATCCTGACCATGCCGGACGACGACATCACCCATCCCATCCCCGACCTGACGGGCTACATCACCGAGGGGCAGATTGTGCTCAGCCGCGATTTGCACCGCCAGGGCGTGCACCCCCCGATTGACGTGCTGCCTTCGCTCTCGCGCCTGATGAACGCCGGCATTGGGGCGGGCAAAACGCGCGCCGACCATCGCGCCGTGGCGGACCAGCTTTACGCGCTGTACGCGCAGGGGCGCGACCTGCGGCGGTTAATGGCGATTATCGGCCAGGCGGCGCTTTCAGAGGAAGACCAGCGCGTGCTGGCCTTCACCGACCGTTTTGAGAAAACGTTCATCGGCCAGGGGATGCAGGCGCGCCCGATTGAGGAAACGTTAAATCTGGCCTGGGAACTGCTGCGCGCCATGCCGCGCGCGGCCCTTAAACGCATCCCAGAGGCGCTGCTGGCGCAATATTATGGATAGGACACAGATTCTCACAGATAACACGGATTGTCGATATTTTGCGCGGCGCCAATCCGCAATCCCAAATCCGCAATCCGCAGGTGCGCATGCGTAGCGTAAGCGTCACGCGCATGGAGCTGCTGGCGCGCAAGGAGCAGATCGAGCTGGCGCAGCAGGGGCTGGATCTGCTGGAGCAGAAGCGGGCAGCGCTGATGCGGGAGCTGCAAGAAACGGCCGATTTTGCCGTGGCGCAGCGGGAGGCGCTGCAGCAGACGATCGCGGCGGCGCGGCGCGCGCTGGCGGAGGCGGAAAGCATCGCGGGGCCGGAAGCGGTGCGCTCGGCGGCGCTGGCGGCGCGCGGGGAGCTGCCGCTGCGGGTTAAGACCAGCCAGGTCATGGGCATTAGCGTGCCGGTCATTGAGCAGAAGCCCATCGGCCGTTCGGTGCTGGGGCGGGGCTACGCGCCGGTCAACAGTTCGGTCAGCATTGACGAGGCGGCGGACGCATTTGAGGTGACGGTGGAGGGGCTGCTGGCGCTGGCGCAGAGCGAACTGCGCCTACAGCGGCTGGCGGAGGAGATTCAGCGCACGTCGCGGCGGCTCAACGCGCTGGAAAACGTGGTGCTGCCGCGCCTGCGGGAAGAGCGGAACGCGATCGAGATGGCGCTCGACGAGCGCGAACGCGCGGACCACTTTCGCCTGAAGCTGGTGAAACGGGCGCGGCAGAAGCCCGGCTTATGATCCGTTCTATAAGACGCGTCCCATGCGCCCGCCGGTGGCTCGGTCGGAGACCGGCCACAGCCTCGCAATATTGAGAAGATACGATACTGGCGTCTAAATCCGTGTTTATCCGCGAAAATCCGCGTTCCATGCGCTTAGCTGAGCACAAATTGATCGCTATCCGGGTTGGTGAAGGCCCACTTGCAGGGAATATCGGCCAGGTTGCAGTCGATTGCGGCCGAGCAGGCGCACGCTAGGGTGCGGTGGGGCTCCATATCAGGCAAGAAATCAACCGGATAAACGCGCCGCGCGCGCAGGGTTACGTTTTGCTGAATCATGTGGCAGTATTTGGCGCTAATTTCGACCCATCGTTCAGTTGCCATCGTTCACTCCTTCTCAAAAAATAGAACGCTGATGACGCAGATGCGCCTGATTTACCTGATTGAATCAGGCGCCCATTGAATGTTGATCCAAGCTTAGCGCGCGCT
>Ga0114946_10000488_pt1 | contig 26760 bp, 20 predicted proteins | sample WalLakDeSediment_FD_88676 | JGI IMG/M metagenome (GOLD analysis project Ga0114946, IMG submission 88676) | Lake sediment microbial communities from Walker lake, Nevada to study Microbial Dark Matter (Phase II) - Walker Lake 11/02/13 Deep Sediment | ecosystem: Environmental > Aquatic >... | reverse complement strand
GATAAGAGCGCGCTTCTCTCAGACAGCGCGAACCCCCTCAAAACGTCCCATCGAGCCCTTTTCCCCAAGTCCCAAGGCCTCTTCTCTTATCCTATATCGTCATGCGAAAATCGGTGTTCAGTGGACCCGATCCAAACGCAGCCCTTGGCGGAGAAGAGACAGCATCTCTGTCTCCTCTTCCCACGACGGTTTGTCTATGGATCGGGTCCACTGAATATTTACTTTATAGAAGGGCTGGTTGGCGCACCTGAGATTGTCTTTCACGCGGAGAATGGTATGGTGAAATGCCTTGACGCCTGGGGACGTCCTCGATGGGAGTTTCTTGCGGGAGGAGATCATCTGTGCACCAGGAGAATTTCTTCGATTTCGCAGGACAGACCCTCCAGGGAGCCCGGGTCTAGCCTCAACCCTGTGATGGATCCTCTCCATCTCTTATTTTCGGCCAAGGGGAGTTCATAATCCCTGAACAGACCGTCCGCAATCAGGGGAAGTTGGACGCTGGATGATTCCGATGTGGACCGGTTTGCTGTGGACCAGAAAAGCTGGAGATACCCTGGATCTACGTCTACGGGCTCGGCTTGCATTCGAACGATCAGACTATGGAATTGTCGTGCGTCGAACGGAGCGATGGCCAGGCATAACGCTGGATCCGTGCTGGAAGAGGTGAATTTGAGAAGTCCCTCTTCTGCCACGAAATCCCGAATCCCCATCATGGGTGCCCATCCCTGGGCTCCATCCGCGAAATCCCAGACGGTTCGAGAGATGTCTTTGGGCATGCCCAGATCATAGGGTCCCAAGCCCACGTCCATGGGACCGAAGTTCAAGGGCCAACCTATGTCAGGTTTTTCGCAGAACACTTCCCGCACCGTTTCATAGAGGGCAAAACCGAATTCCTGGCAAGGTTCGGCGTAGGACCCTTCCCCCCATTCGTTCAGCGGCGCCAACACCAGTCGTTGAATCCCTGTTGCATCGGCAAAGGCTCTGGCTTCTTCGCAGATTCTTCGGAAAAGGGGTACTGTGCGCCCATAGATCACGGTGGACTTGTCTCCGTGCCAGGGCCGGGAATCCCAGCCAGTGGAAAGGTTGGGAAGAAACGGCAGGATGCCTGTCTTGTGTCTGGCCTTCCAATACGGGGCGCTGGCCTGCGCTACAAGCTCGAAGGGGAAGCGAAGAGGATTCAGCGCTTTTTCTCCATGATGCATAAAATGGTAGATGCTGGTCATGTCAAATTTGGCGTCCGCGAGCCATTGGATATCCTTGGCATCCGTGGAGGCTTCGGGCCATTTCATGGCGATGAACCAGATGCCTTTGTATCCCGCGTCCCTGGCCATCTCGCTGCTGATTTCAAGCAGTCGTGCCACGCCACCTTCTTCTTTCATGTCCCGTTCCATGTTGGAGGGACTCCAGATCATGACCACCGGTTTGTCTTCGATACGATAATACTCGGGCATGCAAAAATACTGATCGATCCAAAAGCGCGTCACCTCTTGCTGGTCCTTTTCACTATGGCTTCCCTCGGGATTGTGATTCGCCCACATGATGGCCCATTTCAGATGACTCCGATATCGTGCTTCCGTGTAGGCTTTGAGCCAATGGTCCAGATGCTGGCCCCCCTGATGCCAGTACCAGTCCACGAGAAAGAAGGTAATTCCGTTCTCCACGGCCCACTTGATTTGCCAGTCTACACATTCCGGGTTGCCTTCGTCATACCATCCCAAGACAGGCTTCCGTTCCGGACACGTTGGCCAGATGCGGGCCCAGGAAGCGATGTTGGGCCATCCAGGGAAATAGAACGCTCCGATCTCAAAGTCGGAGGACAGGGCTTGGGGGACCGGCACGTATTCTTGCGAAGGAAGATTCAGGCTGGGTTCCACGCGAACTTGTCCCTGGTAGATCGAAGAAGAGGCGCCGGAACCTTTCAGACGGATTCGAAAAGGGCCGGACAGCGGTTGACTCGGAAGAACGGAAAAACTCGTGGATTGGGAAGCCATGCTTGCGACAGGTTCGAATCGCAGGCCGCGACATGGTTCGAGTGACTTCATGCCCTTGGGAAAGCGGATCGATCGTATGTGCAGGTGCTCGGAGACCTCCCCGCCACTGTTGCGCACCGTTACTTGGAAGGAACCTGGGGTTCCCGCTCGCTGCAGGGCATGGACCCATCCTGCATGGGTAACCTCCACATCAGGAGGTCCAGTTGGCGTGGCGTTGACTTCCAAACGTTTCAGCAGGACTCGAGCCTCGTTTTCGTCAGATGGCTTGATCTGTAGCATCACAACCTCTGAGGACCATCCACCGAAATCTCCCATATCCAGGTTGTAGACGCGCATCCGGCCATCGGACTGTATGGCGAAGGTATGGGAGCATAAGCCGCGGCAGGCCTCAGACGCCCAAGCGATCGTGGCACTGTGCCCTCTGTCGACGGACATCTCCAACAACAGCCAATCCCCCTGATCCTCAGGCGTGAAACGGACCAAAGGACTCGTGAGAAGGAGTGGCTGGGCTTCCTTGCCCCGAAGTCTCCAAGCTTTGGAATGCCTGCGCTCCTTGGACGCTCCTTGAACCTGCCATTCTTCCGCGTGAAGGGAGAAATCCCAGGAAAGGATCGTGGATTCTTTCTTCGGTTCCTCCAATTCCAGAATACGAATCCAATCCACGGCAAACCTTTTGATATCATCCTCTTTCGTCGAGGGACTCGGAAAATCAAGTCGTAGCATGATGATCTTTCCCTCGCCGTGCCAAAAGGGAAAGATTCGGTATACATGCCACTGGTCATCTCCCAGAACCTGGAAGGGAGTTTCCTTGCCCGGGGTAAACCCCCCGTAGGGTGTTTCGGTGGTGTTGGTCCAGAAGATCGCACCTTCTCCGGCACAGTTGGTCTTCATTTTGATTTCAACAACCTGCCAAGGGGATGCCTCTATGTCGAAGAGTGGACTTGTGAGCCAGGGATCCCAATCCATTATCCTTCCCTGAAGCTCGCCTTCGAATACCTTGACTTCATCCACATGGTGAATCTTACGATCCCATTCGTAGCTGGGACCGAATCCCTCAAAATCCCACTCCTGAAGCGGAAAGGTTCTGGTGGCATGTTCTATGTCGCTCCAGGAGAAAGAAGGAAACATTCCAAGGATAAAAAGAAAGAATCGAAAGTGTTTCATGATATTCGCACCTCAGCCGAAGGGTTTTATCGATCATAGCAGAGAGGGTTCTGTTATGGAAATTCTGGCAAATTTCAACTTTTGTGAAAATCCAGAGAAGAAGTTCGTGGGCATGATGTACAATGCAGACGACAAGGACCGAGTGTGCCTTGACGGCAACAGGGGCTCGCATAAGAAGGACCTGAACGTGACAAGCGAAAGACCGGGAACCAGATGCTAAAAAGACCGAATTTCCTGGTGATTGTCGCCGATGATATGGGATTCTCGGACGCGGGATGTTACGCAGGGGAGATATCAACACCCAACCTGAATGCTCTCGCGGCCAAGGGCGTACGGTTTACCCAACATTATTCCACCGGCCGATGCTGGCCTTCGCGGGCGTGTATTCTGACGGGACACTACTATCAGCAGGTGCCCAAGGTGTCAACGGAAGGAAGGCTGCCTGATTGGGGCAGAACCGTCCCACACTATCTGCGTCCCCTTGGGTACCGTTCCTACCATTCAGGGAAGTGGCACGTGAACCAGTTTCCCATGCCTGTGGCACATGGCGGCTTTGACCGTTCGTATTACATTCGGGATTATGATCGCAATTTCGCCGTCAAGTTACACAGCCTGGATGATGAACCGCTGCCTGCGATCAAGCCCGACATCGGCTACTATTCGTCCACGGCCATCGCCAAGCACGGGGTGGCTTTTCTGGCCGAGCACAGCAGACAGCACTCGGACAGCCCGTTTTTCATGTACCTCGCTTTTATCGCTCCACATTTCCCGCTTCATGCCCCGCAGGAGGACATCGACTTTTATCGCGGGAAGTACGACTGCGGCTGGGATAGGGTGCGTGAGGCCAGAATGCGGAGGCTATCCGATATGGGAATCGCCAACTGCGAACTTTCCCCGCGGCAACCCAAGACGAAACCGGCCTGGAATCTCCCCCCAGAGGCGCTTGCCGAACGTATCTGTCCAGCAGAGGCAGCGAAGGCAGTCAGTTGGCGAAGCCTCACTTCCGCACAACAATCCTTCCAGGCGCGGAAGATGGAGATCCATGCGGCAATGATCCACCGGCTGGACCGTGAGGCTGGACGCGTGATCGATCAGATCAAGGCCATGGGACAATGGGAAAACACGGTCACCCTCTTCGTTTCTGACAATGGGGCAAGCGCGGAGCAGATCATCCGCGGCGATGGACACAAGAAGAACTCGATACCCGGAACAGGCGCTTCCTACCTTTGTCTGGGGCCCGGATGGTCTACGGCATCCAACACGCCTTTTCGTTACCACAAATCGTGGGTACATGAAGGAGGCATAGCATCACCCTTGATTGTACACTGGCCAAGGGGCATTCAAGATCGGGGAGAATTGAGGCGCGTTCCCAGTCACTTCGTTGATATCTTGCCTACCATGCTCGATTGGGCGGGCCAGAAGGTCAGCCCTGACTGGAAAGGGAAAGCTTCTCCGGCGCTGGCAGGCGTCAGTCTGGCGCGTGCGATCCATGAGGACTGTGACGTGGAACGCGAGTTTATCTTTTTTCGCCACATCGGACATCGAGCGCTTCGCGTTGGAAAATGGAAGCTGGTTGCTGTCCACCATGGAACGTGGGAACTCTATGACATGGAAACGGACCGCTCGGAACTTCATAATCTGGCGCGCAAGTGTCCTGGAAGGGTGAAGCAAATGGCGGAGATTTGGGAACGCACGCACGAAACATTCAAGGAGCAGGCAGGAGAAGAGCGTGACTGAATGTTTACGCGCGAAGCAAGGTGAGCAAAGAAGGAACGAGCGCCCCAACATCGTTTTTGTCTTTGGCGACCAGTGGCGCCAGCAAGCCACCGGCTACGCGGGTGATCCCAATGTCAAGACCCCCAATATCGATAGATTGGCGAAAGAAAGCGTGAACTTCACGCATGCGATATCTGGATGCCCTGTCTGTTCCCCTTACAGGGCGAGCCTGCTCATGGGACAAAGGCCTCTGACCCATGGGGTCTTCGTGAACGATGTCAATCTGCGGCCCAACGGCGCGAGCCTTGCCGAAACATTGTCTGTCGCTGGATACGACACAGCCTATATCGGGAAGTGGCATGTGGATGGGCATGGTAGATCGAACTATATTCCACTGGAAAGACGACTGGGGTTCGATTACTGGAAGGTGCTCGAATGTACCCACGACTACAATGAATCCCCCTACTACGAGGGTGCCTCTGATGAGAAACTATATTGGGATGGATACGACGCGATAGCTCAGACGAAGGATGCTCAAAGATACATACGAGATCATGCAGGAGTGAAACCCTTCTTGCTGATGCTGTCCTGGGGACCGCCTCACGCGCCGTACGATACGGCTCCCGAGGAGTACCGGGAACTCTATGATCCTTGCGCCATCGTGTTGCGCCCCAATGTCCCAGAGACGATCGCTTCACAAGCACGGAAATGGCTTGCCGGATACTATGCCCATTGCTCGGCGTTGGATGTCTGCGTGGGGAGTCTTCTTGAAACGCTCAAGGAATGCGGACTCGTTGACAACACGATCTTTGTCTTCACGTCCGACCATGGCGACATGCTGGGTTCACAAGGAGAGACGAAGAAACAGCGCCCCTGGGACGAGTCGATTCGAGTTCCCTTCCTGCTGCGATATCCTGGTCTATCAGGCTGGCGCCCCAGGCAGATGAAGGGCATTATCGATGGCCACGACATCTTTCCTACACTTCTGGGCCTCTGTGAGATTCCCATTCCCGCCACGGTTGAGGGGCTTGATTTCTCGAAGCCTATCGCGGGAGGAGATGATCCCTCTGATGGAACAGCACTGTTGCTATGTCCTCAACCTTTCGGGCAATGGACCGCCAGGAAACATGGGGGCAAGGAATACCGAGGGCTTCGTACAAGGCGTTACACCTATGTCCGTGATCTTCAAGGCCCCTGGTTGCTCTACGACAATGAGAAGGATCCATTTCAATTGCGGAACCTGGTCAAGGATCCCGATTTTTACCGTATCCGCGACGAACTGGATCTCGCGCTCAGAAACAAACTGGAGGAGCAGAAGGATGATTTTTTCCCGGGCATGGAGTATATAGGTAAATGGGGCTATTCCGTCGATGAAGACGGGACCGTGCCCTATACAGACTGAGCCTGAGGACCTGGGACTGGACTTCGGCCATTTCCCTGTGTCCCTGTCCCTTCACCTACCCTCGTATCTGAAGCGGAAACGTCCGATCGGGGCGGTATCCCCGTGAAGGTAGGTATCCAACATGTCTCCCGGGGATTGGCTGTTGTCCATCCATTTGAATTCCAAGGCGAAGGATTCGGTGTCCAGTCCCAGAACACGTCTCGGCAGCACGGCATGAAATTCATTCTCTTTCACCTGATAGGGAATTCGTTCGCAAGGTTCCCAGGACCAGCCTCCCTTGCATTTCGAGAGCCACGTGCTATTCGGTCCAATCACCTCATGGTTCAGAAGAAACTGAAAACCTTCCCAGTTTGCCTTGTCGGAACCTGATACATCGATCAAGAGCCACATCCAGCAGGAATCAGTATGCGGAGTGATCGGTTCGGAGGTTCTGGCATAGACGTAGAGGTTCTGGTCGTCATGGGCAATCTTGAGCGTTCTGAAGTCGTTTCTTCCCGAAGCATTCCTATAGTGATAATCTCCACATCCGGGAAAGTCACGAGGTATCGTCTCGCCGGAACCATCTTCATAGGACCGGCCTTGATGTTGCCAGGACAAGAAGGGATGTTCCATATCAAAGGGATTTGGCTTCTCCGACACCGGCTCCGGGTCCATTCCCTTGAAACGTCTTATATTGGCCACCATCTGGCAGTAATAATTGTCTCCATAGCCTTCACGCATCATTTCGACATCCCTGCTAAATTCCAGGTTGTACTGGTCGCAAAAGATGACAGGCCCCTCTTTCCCGTTGAGCTGCATTGCGATCCATTCGTTCCATCCGGTGATGAAGACCACGTCTGGGTCAAGTTCAAAGGCACGGGACCATTGCTCCTGGAAGTTGAATCCGTGCAGATAGGCTTCCGGAGAAGGATCGAGAATGCCGCGATGAAAGTGACGTCCTCGAGCCTGGCCGGTACTCATCATCTCGACGCGCCCGGTCTTCCAATGCAAGTTTTGTCCCGCGGATACATTGACCTGTTCTGGCCGAAGGGGGTCTTGATCATAGGAATAGACCTGGGGGTAGGTGGCTTCCCAGTGCCAGGCGTTGTGGGTATTGACCATCTCAAAAGGCCAATGAGCCTTGCGTAAGGTAAAATAAGCCCGGACCTCTTCGGTGGCCGCCTCTGGATCGCAGAGCATCAAAGGTTTTCCCTGCCAATGAAACCAGAGCTCAGGATAACGAGCTTCCCGATAGAATTTGTCGTAGAGAAGCTGTGCCGTTTCTTTGGCCCGGGTATTGACCATGAAGGCGAGGCGAGGGACATAGTTTCCTTGGAGTCGTTGCTCCTCGAAGACTTCGCAGAGACGTTCCACCACGTTCTCATAGATCAGCGCGTTGGTCGTATCGAAGACCAGAAAATCCACGCCGGCTGCGCCGAGCAAGGCAGCGTGTTTTCGCAATACCCAAGGATCGTCGCTTCTGTAGTACCCGTACAGAGGTTCTCCCCAGAAATGAAAGGCATTGTGGGGCCCCCAAGGAGGTGCCGCCGTGGTGGCCCGCGCCTCGGGGTGATGTTTCAGGATCTCGGACACATCATACACATAGTCCATGTTCATCCAGAGAAAATAGAAGATTCCAACGTACTTGTCCGAACGAAACTCTCGGACTTCGGTGGAACAAGGCAAGGAGCGACCCAACGCGTCACGTCCGCGAAGATCAGGAAGCGGTTGACTGTCTCCCAGCGCCATGATGGTCATGAATATTCCTCCCATAAAAAGGATGCTTTGGTGTGGTGCGAAAAAGCTCAAATAGCTTCTCTGGTGATGTCTTGGGCTAGGTTCGAGAAATATCATATGTACAGCCTTTCCTCCGATTTCTGAAAGCGGTAGGTTCTCTTTCCCTTCTCCTCTAAAACGAAGAGATTTCCTCGAGTCATGCCATGGAGAATGGCCTTTTCCTTCATGTGATGATCGCTGAAGGAGATCCATCCACCAGGTCGCAGAACCCTATGGATGCCTGTCCATGCTGAAGCCTTTCTGACTTTGCTCTTACAGCACCCGAATGGCTCGTCCAGTCTTGATGGATTCAATGGCTGCGGCCAGCACCTTCTGCGCCGCCAGGGCGTCCTGGCCGCTTCCATCGATCTCATCCGGTTGGACTTGAGCGTTGAGCTGCTCCACGAAGGCCGTGAGCCTGTTGCGAAAGGTGTCTTCGAAATCACGTAATCCACCAAAGATAGGATTGGTATACACAATTTTTTCTAGATTTCCTGTTGGATAATATGTCACTTCCCTGTACATGTCTTCGATAACGAAACGCCCTTTGGTGCCAGCCAGTTCACATCGCTCCATGGGATGGCCTCTCTCAATATCGTAGCTACCACAAAGATGCCCTACAACCCCATTGATGAAGCGCATGTTGAACTGGGCGGTGGACCAGATGGTCCTTCCCGGGGCTTTGAGGGCGAAACAATGAACCTCCTCGATGTCACCACAGAAATGGCGCATGATATCCACGGTGTGCGGATGAAGGGCCTTGATTTGGAACCAGGGTGAAGATTCTCTGGGATTCTTGATCCACATGCTCATATTGATAAACAGGGGATCTCCGATACGTCCTTCCTCCACCCATCGCTCGGCCAGCCTAGCTGCCGGTGTAAATCGGTGGTTGAAATCAATACCATAACACAGTCCCTTTTCCTTGGCTTTGGCCACCATTTCTTCGGCTTGCGCGATCTCGTTGGAGATGGGTTTTTCACCCAGCACATGGAGTCCCGCATCCAAGGCTTCCATGGTGGGTTGGTAATGATCGCTACCATATTCTTCTCCCCCCGTGGCTATACTCACCATGGTCAGATCTTCCTTTTGGACCATGTCTCTCACGGAATAATAACATGGCACTTTTAGTCTTTGACTGGCTGAATCCGCCCTTTCTTTCAGAATATCGCAGACGCAGACCAGTTCTGCTCCGGTCATCTCCTGATAGATATTGGCATGCCTGTTGCCAATGGGACCCATCCCAATGACACCAACTCGTTGCATGATCTTGATCTCCTTATGTCATCCAGCCCGTTACTTTCGGGAACGAGACTGCAGTTTCTGGGCGGCCTTGGGGTCCCCGATATGAAGGGTATTGTAGGCTTGTTCGCTGCTCTCGAAACAGGAGATTCCGTCATGACCATGCCATCCTTCCTGGTGAAGTATGGGATTGGTTTGACCTGTCCGCTTGACTTGTTTGTCGATGTGAGCCTCCATCTGTCTTCTCAGATGTTCCACCACATCCGAATGCTTCTTTGCCAGGTTCCTGTTTTCCTCTGGATCCTCCAATAAATTGTAAAGTTCCACCTCGGGTTTGAAGTGGAAATCAGGCTCCAAGGCCACGATGAGTTTCCAATGAGGCGTTCTCCATCCATGCTTTCTCATCCATGTGCATTCCGTGATGTAGAGGCCGGAAGCCAGGGTGGACTTCTTTCCCTGGACCAGGTGCATTAGATTCTCTCCGTCGAAGCGGAGCTTTGTTGGGATCCCTGCCAGGGATAGAAGGGTTGGCACGAGATCCTTGTGTTGATTCATGCCCTTCACGCGCAAACCCATAGGGAGCTTCTTGGGGTATCGAATGATCAAAGGAACCTTGAGGGTGTTGTCGTAGATTCCATGGTGGTCGAACCAACACTCGTGATCATACAGGGTTTCTCCATGGTCGCTGTTGATGACCACAATGGTATGGTCCAGGATTCCCAGGGTTTCCAGTTGATTAAAGATTCGCTGTATGCATGCGTCCATATAGGCCACAGCCCCATCATACTGGGCGATGATGTAATCCTTGTCCGTGACGTCAGGTAACATCCAGGTGAGAAAGTAGTCCCTGAAGGGAAGGAAGGCGAAAACAGGATCCATGGAGTCATTCTTCGGATCGCATTCATTGCCGTGATAGAACATTCGATCGAAAGGTGTTGGGGGCAGATATGGGGAATGGGGATCCATATGACGAAGCATGAGGAAGAAAGGCTTGTTGGATTTGTGGAGCCTTTCGATCTCAGGCAAAGCCACTTCGTTCAAGTTGTGAGCCTTGGGCAGATAGCCATCTTCTTTGCTGCCCCATCCTGTATAGTCCAGGTACTTGGAGAATCCCCGAGAAGCGGGATTGCCCGTAAAACCGACGCATGTGGTGTTGTATCCCGCCGCTCGTAGAATCTCCGGGAGGGTTGTAACCTTTGCCGTCAGTGGCCCTCGGTGGCGCAGCGCCACGCATTGGGTGGAGAAGATATCCATGCCTGTGAGCATGCAGGCATAACCTGGGGTGGTAGGTACATTGGGAGAAAAGGTTTCCTCGAACAAGACCCCTTCTTGCGCGAAATGATCGATATGAGGGGTGGTAAGCTTGGGATAGCCATAACAACTCATATGGGTGGAAAGAAGGGAATCAATCCCGATGAGAAGAATGTTGGGGTTTCTATGCCTTGTCCTTGTGATTGTCTTTGTCTTCGCCATGGAATTTTTCCTTTCCTGGAATGGTGAGTATTCAATAAACCCGATATGGACTTAGATTATAGCCGACTGGCGAGGAGTGCGTGAATCGTCTTGGAGGGTTCGGGGGCGGGCCGACTACCGAATCCGTTCCTCAGTAGGTCCCGCGGGTTGTCAGGGACGTGAAGCCACGGGATCCTGTGCCGAGGCATTCGATTGGGAAGACACAGGGACATGATATCACTTCATGGACGCAAGAGGTCGTTTCACTGTAACTCGGACGATTCGAACACAATAGTGCGCGTCGTGACGCATGTTCTGGATATCCAGTTGGCAGATATCCAGTTGACTCCCGGCCATGATGGTCACCTTTTGGGCCGGAGGGGTGTGGAAACGGGCAGAACTCATCCCTGCCCAGGGCCATCCCTCATCCACACCTGCTCTCCAGGGTTCAATACGCTGATGAGCGCCCCATAATCCATCGACCTTCATCTTGAGCCCGGATCGGGGATATTTCCACTCCAGGGGTTCTACATGAAGCAGGACGAAGCCCGGGGACACGCACGCGCTTCCGATGACTGTAACGCCCACAATGGGGTCATTCTCCTCGATGGTGATGGCTCCGAAGGGAGGGATATCCAGTTCCACGCCGTCCTCGTTGAATTCGGCGCCCACGTAGGGTTCTGTCCTTCCCAGTTCGCAAAGGACATTGGGATAGAGGAAGGGGGCCCAGTATTCCCTTGTCACTTCGACGTATTCGATGACATCTTGAAGATGTCCCCGCTCCTGGAGAAGGACGACTTCTTGTTCGAGTTCCGTGAATTCTTCTTCCTTTCGCAATGGATTTCGTACCCTTGCTCTGTGCATGTTGGCCATGAAAACTCCTTGTGGTGACGGTCGCCCTGGATTGGGCGAATTGGTGTCCGAACATAAAATTATGTCACATAAGCTATCCAATGGGTGTAAGATGTGAACATCCAAAAGGGAGACATCATTCATGAATGGCAGAGAAGAAAAATGGGACATGGCGACAGGAAGACGATGGCCGGTACTCATCCTGGGAGGTGGGATTACTGGCGCGTCGTTCTTGCGTCTTTGTTCCTTGCTTGGTATTCAGGCATTGCTCTTGGAAAAGGGCGATTTCGCTTCTGGAACCTCCAGCTGGTCCTCTAAGCTGGTTCACGGAGGCATGCGATATCTGCAACAGTTTCAGTTGAGACTGTCCCATGAGTCCATCAGGGAGAGGGACCGAATCCTCAGGGATGGACGAGGACTGGTTCGAAAAATCGACCTGCTCTATGCGACGTATCGGATGGATCCAGTTCCTCGATGGATGGTGGAGATGGGATTGGCTGGCTACGGGATGATCTCCAAGAAGACGAAGTGGCCCTATAAACGCTTGGGAAAAGAGAAAGCCAGGGATGTTATCCCCGGCTTGAATAGGGATGGACTGACTGGACTCTACCAATATTGGGATGCCCAAAGCGATGATTGCGGCTTGGTGATGAGGGTGTTGCGTGAGGCCCGGGAGCTGGGCGGTATCGCGATCAACTTTGCCAAGGTGCATGACATACTCAGGTCAAGGAATGGCAGGGTATGTGCCGTGGGGGTACGAGACGAGACGACTGGGAATACCGCGGAAATAGAGGCGGATGTGGTGGTTAACGCGACAGGACCGTGGTCTGACCGGGTGCGCTCCAGGCTTGGCCTTTCCGCGAGATTGAGGCCCCTTCGCGGAAGTCATCTGATCCTGCCGGAATCGGTTCTGCCTCTACATATGGGTGTCTTCTTCTCTCATCCTTCAGATGGACGCTTCGTTTTCGCTATTCCGTGGATGGGCCGTATCTTGCTGGGCTCCACAGACCTCGATCATGATCAGGACCTGGATGAGGTTCCTGTTCCCAGCGAGGAAGAGGTGGAGTATATCTTGGAAGGGGTTCGACAGCGTTTCTGTATCGACCTGGATCCAAGTCATCTGGTCTCGGCCTTTGCCGGAGTCAGGCCAGTGATTCGCTCAGGCAGGGCCGTGTCTCCTTCCCGGGAAAGCAGGGAACACGCAGTGTGGGCTGAAGACGGACTGGTCACCGTGACAGGGGGCAAACTTACCACGTTTTCCGTTATAGCCTGGGACACACTCAAGGAGGTGGGAAGGCAAGGCTTCTCTGTTCCGGGGGGCAAAAGGCCAAGGCCGCTTTTGCCCATCCCTGATCTCTCGTCCGAAGAGATGCAGGTGGAATTATCAGTCGAACAGATCGATTGGTTGCTGGGACGATATGGATCTGACATCATTCCATTTCTTCAACAAGCAGGAGCCGAGGCGATCGAACCCTTGGGAGAAAGTCCTTTTTTGTGTGGCGAGCTGACATGGGCCTGCCGTGAAGATGCTTTGGGCCTGGAGGACCTCTTGCTTCGCAGGACAAGGGTGGGCTTGCTGGAACCCAAGGGCGGCCAACGGATCAAGCAGAGAATAAAGAGAAGTGTGGCAGCAGCCATGGGATGGTCTGACGATGCTTGGGAAGAACAATGGGAGCGGTATGTCAGGCTTTGGGATCGGGTTCATTCACCGGCTCGTCTTGAGCGCATGTCCGACCGGGCTGCTTTCGAATGAGTCCTTCCCTTGTGAAGCCTTTCCATGCCCTGAAAACAAGGAAATAGAAGAGGGGATGCAGGGGACAAGCGCGTGGGTTCCAATACTGGTCCAGAGCCAGATGGAACGCCCATCCCAGGACAAAGGAGAGAAGAAGAATGTGCTTCTGCCAGAGGGCCAAGAACAAAAAGAGCGCGAGGAGTTCCCAAGCGTGGATCAGGATTACGATTCGTTCCCAAGCGTGTTGTTCACACCAGGAAATCATTCCCCGAATGCCTCCTGTCTTTCGAAAGAGGATGAAATGATCGAAGAGATGGTCTATGTCTACCAGAATGCCTCCCACAACAAAGCAAAGGGTTGCCATGGGAGAACGGAAGACCAGATGGATCGCTGCTGCGGCCGGCAGCGTGAGTGCTACGTGGGATTGCGGGGACATCGTTCTTGTTATTATAACGAGTTTTTGTTGTCGACAGGAGGACACCTATGCGTTTCGAGACAAAAGCGGTCCAATACGGAAGCATGAAGAACGATATCTATGGATCGGTGATCCCACCCATTTATGCCACATCTACCTTCCGCATGGAGGAGCTGGGCAGGGACAAGGGATATGACTATACGCGATGCGGTAATCCTACGCGGGCTGCCCTGGAAGAGACCCTTGCGGTCTTGGAGGGTGGATGCAAGGCCTGGGCCACAGCCTCCGGCATGGCCGCCGAGAGCACGGTCATGTTCCTTTTCAAACCGGGCGACCACGTGATTGTAGGCAAGGAGGTCTATGGCGGGACGTTCCGGCTTTTTAGGACTTTGCTGGAGCCCATGGGCTATGATTTCAGTTTTGTCGATATGAGCGATCTTCAAGAGGTCGAAGATGCCGTTCGTCCGAAGACTCGATGTATATGGATCGAAACTCCCTCGAATCCTCTCTTGTCATTGGTGGATCTGGAGGGCGTTGTTGGCCTGGCCCGAAAGCATGGGGTTGTTACCGTGGCGGACAACACCTTTTGCTCTCCATGTGTTCAAAAACCGCTTGAATACGGAGTGGATCTGGTGATTCATTCGACAACGAAATACATCAACGGCCATAGCGATATTGTGGGAGGAGCCATTGTCGCCAGAGAAGAGACATACTGCAAGGGTTTGGATCATCTCTTCAAGACATTGGGCACCGGACAGGCTCCCATGGATGCCTGGTTGACTTTGCGTGGATTGCGAACCTTGTCTCAACGTATGAAGAGCCATCAGAAGAACGCCCAGATTGTGGCGGAATTTCTCCAAGAACACACGAAGGTGGACCAGGTCTATTATCCCGGCCTTCCACAGCACCCCCAACACGAGCTGGCGCGAAAACAGATGCGGGGTTTCGGTGGAATCGTCACCATAGATCTGGATACCCATTATGTGGACGTGGCGACCTTCTTGTCCCGTCTGGACATGTTCTCTTTCGCCGTGTCCCTGGGTGGCGTGGAATCCCTGGTAGAACATGTTTGGAGCATGAGCCATGCGGGTATGACCCCGGAGGCTAAGAAGGAGGCAGGCATTGGCAGGGGCACGGTTCGATTGTCCATGGGTATCGAACATCCTGACGACCTGGTGGGGGATCTGGCTCAGGCTCTATCGATCTTCTAGAATAGAAGGACGACATCATTGCAGAATCGAAGAGGATCAGAAAGGAATGAGTGAAAATGGCCAGGCGCGGCAAAGTCAAGTTTTTTCTCAGCATGCTTCTTCTGGGGTGGATCGTGGGAATCATCCTTCTGGGAATGCTTTTCTCCAAGAACCAGGAATGGTATGCCCTGGGACGCAGCTACAGAATGATCACCAGGCTCTTGGAGCAGGATTCCGTGATTCGGGAAGGGTCGGCAGAATTCGTTATTTCCCTATCCTATGAAAGGGAGCGCATGGAAGGCACAGGGAAGATATTTTTTCGGAAACCTGATGTTTTCCGGCTGGAACTGGACAGTTCGGCTGGTTCTTATGTGGTCGTAAACCATGAATCGACATGGATCCATTTCAAGGACAGGAACGCGGTTCTCATTGCTGACAGCAACATGAGCCCCTCCGAAGCGGCGATGCTGTTTCCCCGTTTCGTTTTCGCCTCAAGTGGCACGAAGAAGGACGACGGGCCCTTGGATCTGGGTCCTAGGATCGAGTCCAGAATTCCAGAGATCGCGAACTATGAGATCACGTATCTGGGAAGGGAATCTTTGGAACGAGCGAGCAACTGTTTTTCGATCCATGTTCGTTCCCGGGATCCCGATGCGATATTCCAGGCCGCTACTATATGGATCGATCCAACCACCTGGCTTCCTGCCAAGGTGACCATAGACGGTCCAGTTCAAGGAACCGTAGAGTTGTTCCATGTCATGTTCGAACAGATTCCCCAGGATGTTTTTGAGCTGTCCATACCTCCAGAAGCCCAAGTGCAGCGGATTCCACGATCTACGTTGCTACAATTGAGGACACGATTGAGCCAGGAGGTAGATGCCTGAGGCTTGAAAGAAAAGAAGGGGACGCCTAGTGGCGTCCCCTTCCAGTGTTAGGTTGGAATTATTCGAAGAAAAGGATATCAGGTAAAACCCCACCGAGAGGCGGAACCTCGTCCAATACTACCATGTCACTGCTGGGAGAAAAGACGAAAACAGTGTCAGGGATGTCCTCGTTGACCTTGACGTCCGTCACGGAGAGCGTGATCATCGGAGTGCCGTCACCCATTTCCAACCTGTAGTCCTGGGGAAGCCATATACCGCTAATTTGTTGGAAATTACTGAAGAAAGTCCTGCCCTTACAATCTCCGTTGGCATTGTAGACTTCAACTCGAGTGATGACCGGTCGATCGGCCTCAATCCACAGCTTGGCCGAGGCCATGGGGGATTTTTGCCTCGGCGTGAGTTCGAAGACCACAACCTTGCGTCCGTCCATGTCTTCCTTGGTGACCATCTTGGAATCGAAACGATCACTGAGATCCACGAAATGCAGATGCGGAGAGAGAAGTTTGAGAAAAGTCCTAGGCGGGATAAGGTCAGAGTCTTCGTCCAGGGGAAGGCTGACACAGGTACTGTAATCCGGGACGCAAAGCGAAAACTTGTTGCCATCGCAGGTGGCTGAGGCGGTAATGGGATAGGTAACTTCGGCTTTAAGCTTGTTGGGCGCCTTGAACTTGGCGTGGATTTGCACATCTGCTCCGGCAGCGCTGACATACAAGGATCGTGTTTCCTCGTAAGTCTTGATGGCGCTGTAATTGGCTTGCGCGTCAGGGAGAAGCGTCTCGAATTTGCTTGTACAACCCAAAAAGAGTGGTACCAGCGCGAGACTCAATGCAAAACTCAAGAATCTTCCTCTCATTCACTTCCTCCTTCTCTCGTGGTTCAAACGGCAAGACCATGGGCAGTCCAGTCCCAGGTCCCTTGATAAATTCTATCTTATTATCCAGAAGAACCCCGGGCTTGGCAAGATCCCTGCCTCTTCACGCACTCCGCGCCCTGCTGGGTTCAAGCCCTTGCTCAGATCGGCTTCTTGAATGTTTACGCCTTTTGATGTGTAAGCCATGCTCTTCACGCTACATTTTCATGAGGTCCTTGAAAGAGGTGAAGGGATTGCGGCCTTGTTGCAGTATTCTATGGACCTGATGCGCGATGGGCATGTCCGCATTGTGATGCACACACAGTTCTTGCAGGGCGGCCGAGGTGGGATCTCCCTCCGCTGTGAGCCGGCGTTCGATAAAATCTGTTCTCACCTTAGTAGCCACCTCCAAGGTGTCTCCATGCTGATCCCCCAACTGTTTCCAGGAGCGGCCCAGTTCCATTCCGAAGAGATGATTCCTGCCTCCCAGACAGGAGGTGATGAGATCGGCCATCCACGCCTGGTTTGCCGCATCGAAGGTCGAAGCGGAACCCCCCATCTTGATCGCCAGACGTCTGGATTCGATAGAACAACGAGACATGATATTCGCCTTGAGATTGTATCCGAGATCGAGGCCATCTACGAGGCCTGCAGCCAGGGCGTACACATTCTTCAGAGCGCCGGCAAGTTGGGAGCCTACCACGTCCGTGCTTGTGTACACCTTGAAGGTGTCCTTCGCGAAAAGGTTTCTTAACCTTTCCGCCACGGCATAATCCGCGCAGGATATTTGAGTGGCCGCTGGCAGCCCGTCCAGGATCTCGCCTGCTAGGTTGGCTCCGGACAAGCAGGAGAGCGTGTAGGAATATGCCATCTTTGAAGCGGACAGGAGTTCTTCCGCTATCTGGATCATGAGTAGATTCGTTCCTCGTTCTATCCCTTTCGAAGCGATGACCAGATCGAAATCCATATTCACATAATGACAAAGATTCTTCATGGCGGATCGGAAGGTCTGGGATGGGACAACCATGATGATGGTGGAGGAGCCACGAATGGCTCTCTTGGGGTTCTTGATAAAGACCTTCGCTGGCAGTGCGCCTTTGTCGTCCAAATGACTGAAATGATAAGGGTGACGTCTTTCCTTTTCGAGCACGGAACGGAGAGAGGTGTCCGCGTCCGTGAGTACCACGGAATAACGATGAAGTTTCCTGTCCTCTTCGATTCTCCCTCCCAAATAGACTGCCAGGGTATAGCCCCATTGTCCTGCACCAACCACACAGATCTTGTCCGAATATTCCGGAGCGTACAAATTATGGTGGCTGCGATTGTGATAGACCGTCAGGAGAACAGGATCAAGAACACGAACATGACCCTCTTCCACCATCCATTGGGGGGATTTGAACCATCGCGACGGACGAAGAATAGATGGACGTCTTGATATGATTCCGCGTGTTTCCAGCTCTTTCAAGCCCTCCTGGATCACGTGGTCAATGCCTTCCCTGAATTCGTCGGAGAAATCCGGCTCGTCGCCAAAGTGTTTCCTGTGGAAGGCCGTGAGTTTGTCGATCTCTTCCTTGACCCCTTCCACCAGGATGGATGACCGATAGGGCTGGGCCTCTGGACGATCCAAGGCGGCGGACACGATATAGTGGGGCAATACCTTCATGTTCCGGCCCACCTGTTCCATGGCATAGCGTTCCAGTTCATAGGTTGGATCTGCTGCCTGGGAAAGGGATGCGAGGAAATCTTTCAAAGAGAAAGGCTCGCAGAAGGTCAGGTAAAGTCTTCCGTAAAGCGAGGTTCTGGATTGAAACCATGACTTGAAAGGAGACAGGGATAAAAGGGTCCAGAACGAGGTATGGTCCAAGTGTGTGTCCAGATTTTTCAACAGGTTTTTGTGGAAAAGCCCGGCACCATGAGCCAGGGTATAATCCTCTGGGACCCGTGTGTAACTGAAGGCCACAGGGACCACGGTGACATCCTTTTCCGAAAGGAGGGTGCCTTCGATGGTCCTTAACTTGAATGGAATTCGCAGTGTGCCATCCCTGCTTCGAGCTCCACTAGCGCTTGCTTCCGGATAGGTCAACTGGGGCAGGTCAGCCTCAGCCAAGGTTTTACAGAGCGCAGAAAGCGTCCTGAGATGGTCCTCTCTCTTATCCTTCCTGTAGACCTTGAAGGCGCGTACTCCCTTGAAGAAACGTGCCAATTCATCGGTGGCCATCATGTTGTTTCCGGCAGCAAAATAGGCGTGATCCAAGCCCAATTGGTTGAGTTTTAGGGAAAACAGAAAAGAATCCATATGAGAGTTATGATTGGGCATGTACAGGACCGCCTTGCCCTTGGGAATGCGGTCGACGAATCTCGTTTCCCTCAAATCATCCGATGCGAAGAGGGATTGGGAAAAGGGACTCGCGAACAATTTATGAGCGATATAGAGAACAATGGGGCGAGCCCGATCATAGATCTGTGGATCATAGTCGGGAAGGATATCGTCCAGATGCCTTCGAATGGACCTCGGATCCATATGGATCTCAGGTTTCATGGATCCCAAGGCCACCGCTTCTTGAAGAGCCCTATCCAGAAGTTCTTCCCTGGGAACAATCCTGGGTCGATCATAACCAGGTGCGCCGGAGGTGATTTCCTGGAAATCCTCCTGCTTTTCAATGAGACGAAAGACCGATTCCAAATCGATGAGATTCATCGAAGGGACCCCTTTTGTCGGCAAGCGACAAGAAAGAACAAAAGCATGTGCAGGAACCCTGAGCGAAAAGGCTTGGAATACGAATGGGCTATCATGGTACCAGATTCACTTCTTTCGTTCCTTATGGTACATATTCAGTGAACCCGATCGGATCGGTGGCTTGAACTCAGCAGGGCGAGGAATGTATAAATCGTCTTGGCTCATGCTCGATGGAGACGCGGTCGAAGATCATGTCAACATTGCCCTCCAGAATGTGAAGTTAGTTTTGCGTGAGCCCTAAGCTCAGATCGAGTTCACTAAACATGTTGAATCGGGTTGCGGGTTGCCTGAAAGTTGACGTTTCTTGAAGTGCAAGGCGGACAGCGACTGGACGAAACCGCTGACACTGGAATAGACTGGCTTTATATGTTAAAAAAGCCCAAATCCCGAGAAGACATGCAGATTGTAGCATCCAATCGCAAGGCCAGGCATGACTACCAGTTCTTGGAAACCTTTGAGGCTGGAATTTGTCTGGCCGGATGCGAGATCAAGTCCTTGCGTGAAGGCAAGGCCAGCATCAACGAAAGTTTTGCCCATCCACGGGATGGTGAGTTGTTCCTCTATGGGATGCATATCGTGGCCTATCCCAACGCCCGGGATGTTCCTGATCCGGTTCGTCCCAGAAAGCTGCTGCTTCACAAGAAGCAAATCAAGAAGCTTTCAACCATGGTGTCCCAGCAAGGGTTGACCATCGTGCCAACGCAAATATATCTGCGAAGAAGCCTGGCCAAGGTGGAGATTGCGCTGGCTCGAGGCAAAGGAAGAGGGGACAAAAGGGACGATATCAAGAAGCGGGACGCGGAACGACAGATTCAGAGGGCGCTTCGGGGGAGACGTTAATGTCAAGGAAGGGACGTGGCAACCATCAGGAGAAGAAGATCAAGGATCCGTTGGAAGCAGCGGTAAGAAGTTTGAAGGAGGAGGACCTAGCCAAAGGGGTTTCCAGGGAGCCTTCTCTTGAGTGTACTCGTTGCAGACAACGCAAGACTCCGGCGGGAAGCAAGTCTTTTGGCTTGATTCTGCTGTGTAACGACTGTGTTCTAGCCTACGCGCGGGCTTGCTTTGCTGAGCCTGATCTGAACATCGGGCATTTCCTGGAACGGCCCGCGAATTTTGAAAGAGAGATTCATTTTCATGAGGAAGAGGACGACCGCACCGATTCCATAGGATCCCGCGAACCTGGAAGGAGAACCGGTGCATTGGAGGAACGGATCTCTTCCCTGGAGCGGGCCATCGATGAGATATGGGATGTATTGGACGTAGTGCGAAAGAACAAGCCAGAACTTTTTAGATGAAACTTCCATTGCAGGATGAGGTTCTCTTGTCATGATGAAGTCTATGACGTCCTTACGGGATCTTCGGCATATCTTGCGGGATGTTTTGGGTGAGGATCGTTTTGTGGAAAACTTGGAGGAAAGGCTGTGCGCGAGCTATGATGCCTCCCGAGTGTCGGTATTGCCCGATTTCGTGGTATATCCCCGAGACACGGAAGACGTTTGTCGGGTCCTTGGGGCCTGTCATGAGAGGAACGTCTGCGTCACGCCCCGAGGCGCAGGCTCCGGCTTGACCGGAGGTGCCATCCCGGTTCGGCACGGTTTGGTTCTTGATTTTTCAAAAATGGATCGAATCCTGGAGATCGCTTCGAGCGATCTGGTTGCAGTGGCTCAACCAGGCGTCGTGGTTTCCCACCTGCAGCGCGCCGTGGAAAAGGAGGGACTCTTCTATCCCCCGGATCCGGCCAGCAGCGAATTTGCCTCGCTGGGAGGGACCGTGGCAGAGTGTGCCGGTGGACTGCGTGGATTGAAGTATGGCGTCACGCGGGATTACATCCTGGGCCTTGAAGCGGTCCTGGCCGACGGAAACATTCTCAGAACCGGATGCCGCGCGCTCAAGAGTGTCACAGGATATGATTTGACGAGGCTGTTCGTGGGATCCGAAGGAACCCTGGCTGTATTCACCGAGATAACATGCAAATTATTGCCGCTTCCCTCCTGTATCCTGACCTTGCTCGCCAGTTTCCCTGCTATAGAGGGAGGGTTGGACGCGGCTTCTGTTGTGGTGGCATCGAGGCTTCTTCCCAGAGCGCTGGAATATATGGATGAAAGGTGTATTCGTTGCGTTGACGATTATGGGGATGCGCATTTTCCACCGGAGGCGAAGAGTTGTTTGCTTGTGGAGTTGGATGGATTTGACGAAGAGTCCCTGGTTCGGGACGCGAAGAAGGTGGAAAGGATCTGCAGAGATCAGGGTGCGCTCACGCTGGAACGGGCCGTAGATACCAAGGCTCGGGATGGACTTTGGGCCGCCAGAAGGGCCATATCTCCATCCCTTTATCGAATGAGCGCCAAGAAGGTGAATGAGGATATCTGTGTTCCACGAAGCAAGATGTCCAAAATGATTCGTGAGATCCAGCAAATAGAGAGAGAGATGGGACTGCCCATTGTGAATTTTGGACATGCGGGTGACGGGAATATCCACGTCAATGTGATGGTGGATAAGGAGGAGGAGATGCCCAGGGCCAGGGATGCCGTGAAACGTATCTTTCAGCGTGCCGTGGCACTGGGAGGGACCCTCTCGGGGGAGCATGGCATTGGATTGGCCAAGGCGTCTTTTCTTTCCATAGAGGTGGGAGAGCGGGAACTGGAAACCATGAAAAACATCAAGGCGCTGTTCGATCCCACGGGAATTCTCAATCCAGGGAAGATCTTTGTATGACGGAGTCTTTGCCAGAGATTTCCTTTCCCCTCGTTGAAGCCCTGGACCGGTGCGCTCGATGCGGACAATGCCGTTCCCTATGTCCTGTGTTTGAACGAAACCTCAACGAGAGCGATGTGGCTCGAGGCAGGATCTCTCTGCTACAAGCGTTTCTGGAGGGACAATCCATCTCCGAGGATAAATTGGGGGAGCTTTTCTACTCTTGCATCAAGTGCTACCGCTGCGAAGCCAATTGTCCTTCGCATGTCGAGTATGGCCCTATCATCTCCTCCATGGGTTTTCTGTTTGGGCTGAAAGGATCCTGGGTCCGTCTGGTCTCCTGGATGTTACGGTGGATTCTTCCAAGACGTCGCTTGTACGATGGGATTCTGTGTCTGGCGAGATGGAGTCAGATCATGCTTCCATCGCAAAGAGGCATGAGCATGCGGCACCTGCCTATTTCGCTTTTTCATAGGAAAGCCATGCCTGCTTTGGCCAAGGTTCCGGCCCTCAGACGGGCCCCGGAATCTGAGGGGCGAGGCGGCGTCTTGCTTTTCACGGGGTGTCTCGGGAACTATGTTTATCCGCAGACTGTGCGTTCGACAGAATCAATTCTGCGATCCGCGGGATTCAGGGTTGAGATTCCAAGACAGCAATTGTGTTGTGGTATGCCTTTGAAGGCAATCGGGGACAAGACCGGAGCGAGACGGCTGGCGGAAAGGAACGCCGATCTCTTCGAATCAATGCGTCCAGACTGGATCGTTTCTCCTTGTCCCACATGCGCCGGGCATCTGAAACGGGGCTACGTGGAATTGATCGGAGATCGGGCCATGCCATGGATGGATCATGTCAAGGATATGAGCGAACTCCTGGTTCAGGAGTCGGATCTATTGGATCGCGAAGCGAAGGCACTCTCCGGGACCTTGAAACCACGTGTGGTCTACCACGATCCATGCCACCTCCTCTGGGTTCTTCGCGTCAGGGAAGAACCCAGACGGCTTCTTCAAGAAGTTTCTGTTCTTCTGGAAACCGAGCAGGGTCCCCGTTGTTGCGGCATGGGAGGAATCTTTTCCGCGCTTCATCCCCTGCTGGCCAGTCAGATAGGCTCTCAAAGGGCCAACGACCTGCTCTCCGCGAATCCGGAAGAAGTGGTGACAGGTTGTCCTGGATGTATGCTGCAACTCCAGGAACGGATCCTTGCCTCGGGACATTCCATTCCAGTGCTTCATACCTCGGAAGTCATTGCCAGACATCTCGACAGGCAGAAGCGATAATCCCTGGCTTCTAACACCAAGGCCGATCATCTTTCCCGTCCCAGTGAAGGGAATATATGCCTCGGCGTTCCACAACATACGTATCATGTTCCCACCAGTCACCCAAATTCAGGAAAAGACCTGTATTGCCGTTCGAATGGATCTCCTCGATTTCCGGGGAATGTAGATGAGCGCATAGGAAGATATCGACTCCATCACCAATTTTCTTTGCGGCCAGCTTCTTCAATGCCTTGTGATCCTTGTCATCGCTCTTTCTAGATCTACTGCGAGTATACTTGGATAGGCGATCCGCTATTCTGGCGCCCAGGCCAGGGGGACATCGTCCCATGCACCACATGGCAAATCCGCTTCGAAGTATTCGGCGAAAGAGACGATACCATCCGTCCTCCGGGGCGAACCCATCTCCATGACACAAGAAGACACGCCTTTCGGAAAGAAAGAGATCCTCCGTGTCGTAGGAAAGGGTCGCGGACAAGAGGGATTGGAACTGGGGACCCGCCCAAAAATCATGGTTGCCCGTGACCAGATGGATACGGGTTCCTCGTTCCTTCAGGCAGGCGAGTCTATGGAGTAGAGGGAAGTGGGACACGAAGATTACGGTCTCATACTCATACCAGAACTCGAATATGTCGCCGAGCAGAAAGAGATGATCAGGAGCTGGATCCATGCTGGCAAGGAAGGAAAGGAATCTGTCATATCTCGGACAGGGCCCAGGGAATACGGGAACATGGGAATCCGAGAGAAAGACGTTATATCCCCGGTCCTTTGGGTGTTCTATTGCCTCCATTCGGTCTCCAATCGACGAATTTCTGAGTCCACAACTTTTTCTTCCTGCCGAGTGGTACAGAGCCAACGTGCTGTTTTCAGAAGCCTCATGCAATCAGGGAATTGTCTCTTGATTCTCAAGGTTTCCGCCTCTTGCAGGCATTGCATGATCAACTCCTGGCCCATGACTCTCTTGAGCGCATCCATTCTATTGAGAGCCACGGAAGCTGCGGGGCCCCCTTCCTGTCTCAATCTGTTGTAGAGTTCTATCGCCTCCAGCACGGCCCCTTTCCCTTCCAAAACCATGGCCATACCCAACCTGGACCTCTTGGAGGAATGAATCCCGTTGCAGGCCTCAAAGACTTTCCATGCAGAGGACCAGTCGCCTTCTTGAAGAAACGCGTTTCCCTGGTTCAGCAGGTTCTCCATTCTCTGCATGAGTTCAGCATCCTGATCCATTTCCAGCTTCTGATAGATTGTTGCTGCATCTGTATACTTCTCTTCAGCAACCAGCGCCTCTGCTTCCCTCTCGAGACCCTCCCGAATGTCATCGGCAGATGGAACCGAGATCCTTGGGGATGGCTCAACAACCGCTGAATGGGTGGGAGGTCGCTTGTATTCATGGGCCTTCAGGGGCTCATGAATATATTGTGCTACTTCTTCCGTGCCAGGGGGTGGTTCTGTCTGGTCAAGGCTCGAATTGGAAATCCAATAGGATCCTGCGACAAACAACCCTCCGGCCAGGAGGATTCCCGCGAGAGCCATACGTGTTGCGGTCCATGGGAAGGATCGTGATGAGTGGACGGAAGGTCTGATTCGGATCTGTTTCGCTCCATCCATGGCGTTGAAGAATTGGATGCAGGTCTCGTAACGGGATCCCGGATCCTTGGAGAGAGCCTTAAGGATTGCCCGGTCCATTTGCGGACCCAGGGACGGCACGCGAAGGCTAGGGGGTTCTGGATCCTCGCTGATATGTTTGTAGATGACGGTTGCTGGGGTCCCCTCCGGGAATGGAGGCTTCCCCGTAAGCATTTCCACCGCGATACAGCCCAGGGAATACTGATCGCTTCTTCCGGTCACGTCTTTGCCTTCGGCCTGCTCAGGGGACATATAGAAGGGCGTGCCCATGACAACGTTCTGAACCGTGAGTCGTACGTCATCCAGGATCTTGGCGATGCCGAAATCGGTGACTTTCGGAATCTTGCCATCCTTGAGGATCACGTTGCTTGGCTTTACGTCCCTGTGAACAAGATTCATATGATGGGCGTGGTCCAACGCCTGGCAGATTGGATATAACAGGAGCAAGGTTTCCTGGGGCGAGAACGGTGCATGATGAGCCATTCGATCGGACAAGGTGGGACCATCCACAATCTCCGCGGCATAGAAGTAAAATCCATCCTGCTCTCCGGTGTCGAAGATGTGAACGATGTGGGGATGATTAAGACGCGCCATGGCTTTGGCTTCTCTGAGGAAGCGGACGCGAAATGCTCTGTCGTTTCCCAGGGATGGATGAAGGATCTTGATGGCCACAAGCCGGTTCAGATTGAGTTGGTGAGCCTTGTAGACGATTCCCATCCCGCCACGTCCCAACTCTTCAAGGATCTGATAGTTTGCCAGACGCTTTCCAATCATCGTAACGTCTTCCTTCTGAGAAGGAGATCCACAAAAGCTTCCACGCGTGTCTTGAGTCCCGCTTCCCCTGTATGTTCATCCAGAATCAGGGACAAGAAAGGAATATCATGATCTGTCCCCGCCTTGGTGAGAACGGTTCGAGCTACCAGTTCCGGAGCGCATGTAAAGGGCAACAAGTGGATTACACCGTCACACCCTTCTGATGCGTGAATAAGCGTCTTTCCGACGGATTGATTGCATTCGGCTCCCACGTTGACGGACAAGTAAGGTTGGGCCCAACGAACAGCGCGTCTCTTGCTGTGTCGGGAGAAGGGATCGAGAAACATGGCAGTTCGGATGGAATGGCTCAGATAAAGGCATCGCTCCACCTGTACTCCCATCCGGGCAAGAATTCGCTCTATATCAAGATTGACGGCGGGCTCGAGGACCACATAGATCTCTCCCAGAAGAGCCACCTTGAGGATCGGGGGAATGCCAGGTTCCAGGTCCTGAAATTCTCTCAATGCCTGTTTCTGAATGCTTCGGAGCGAGTAAAAGGTATGGGCACTTCTGATCAAGGGTTCCAGGTTCCTGATGCGTGTATTGACTTCCTCGTATATGGACTCAAAGGCCATCAGTCTCTGAGCCGCAGCGTGGATTTCGTCCAGAACGCACAACTTCCTCCATCCCAAACGAAGCGCGGAGAATGCCCTTTCCCAGGAGGTACCACCGGCCAGGCGTGTCATTCTTGTAAGGAACGCGATAGGGTTGAGATATTCGAAAGGAATCAATTCCACTTCGTAACCCAATTTTCGCAGAATGGCCTGATGGACGGTGCCGTAATATCCCAGCCTGCAAGGACCTTCGTCCACCACGCACAGGATCGTATCTGCGCCCCTTTCTACCCCATCCAGAAGGTCGCCCAAGTTCATCTTGAAAGGCAGACATGCCAATTCAGGTGAGTGGCGAACGCCTCGCTCCAAGGTCCTCTTTCCAGGCCGTTCCGGAACGATGACGTTCTGTCCCAGTCCGTG
>Ga0114946_10000487_pt1 | contig 26771 bp, 24 predicted proteins | sample WalLakDeSediment_FD_88676 | JGI IMG/M metagenome (GOLD analysis project Ga0114946, IMG submission 88676) | Lake sediment microbial communities from Walker lake, Nevada to study Microbial Dark Matter (Phase II) - Walker Lake 11/02/13 Deep Sediment | ecosystem: Environmental > Aquatic >... | reverse complement strand
TTTCACCATCAAGTCGTTGTGTAAACATAAGCTACCTAGTCTTTGTCTTTGCATTGAATGTATGCGGGTAGCCGGCCACAGCCGTGCGGCGCTTACCACCCTGCGCCGCGCTCCGGCAGCTTGCCGGCGTATAAGCACAGGCTTAATTATAGCGCGCCCGGCGGCGGTTCTGTAGGCCAATTATTGAAATTCGGTTTGGCCGAAAAACGGAGATTTGAAGACGTTAATCGCTTTGGATAGATGATTTGGGTTTTTGCCTGGTAGATCGCTGTAAAGGGAGAAAGATGTGGAAAGTGCTGCCGGGGGGATGGGTGAGGTCGCGGCGCTGGCTTTCGACCCAGATACGGCCGTTGTGCGCCTTAACAATGCCCTTCGTGATTGCCAGGCCCAGCCCCAATCCGCCGCCCTGGAAACTGACCTTGCTGGTTGAATGTTTTTCAATGGGGCCCAGCATGTAAAACTGCTCAAAAATGCGCGCGTGCTCTTCCGGCGGAATCCCGATGCCCGTATCGCGCACCAGCAGCTCCACGCCATGCTCCAGGCGCCGGCCGACGATGTAAATGTGGCCGCCATCCGGCGTGAATTTAATCGCGTTGCTAAGGACGTTTCTGATCGCCAGCTCAAGCTGCTCCCGGTCCCCTTCGATCGGCGGCAGATGCTTCAGATCGCCAATATGCAGCGCCAAGGCGCGCTCCTGGCAGACGTGCTCGAATTTCTGGCACACTTTGTGCACCAGCTTGTGCAGCTTGAGTTGCGTCGGCACAATTTCAAGGATGCCGGCCGTAATACGCGAGACGTTAATGATTTCCAGCACGACGTCGCGCATGCGCTGCACGCTGGTATCCAATCCGCTCACAAGCTCCCGCACCGGCTCCTGCGTTTCGTCTGCTTCTGGCGCCGCAAAGATTTGGTTGAGCAGGTGGGAATAGCCGCTAATAAGGGTGAGGGGCGTGCGCAGTTCGTGTGAGACCAGCACGATAAAATCGTTTTTGAGCTGGTCGAGCTGCTGTAAACGCTTGTTGACCGCTTCAAGCTCGCGCACCTTTTCTTCGAGATGTTCAACCATGCGCTGCGCGTGCTTCTCCAGGTGGATTTGTTTCTCGTCTGGGCTAAGAGGCTCCACGCGCCCCTGCAAGAAATCGTCAATTTGCTGAGGAAACCGGCTTACGTCAATAGGCTTGGTGAGATAACCGGTGCAGCCGGCCGCCAGCGCCAGCTTGCGATTGCCGGGGCTGTTGTTGGCAGTCAAGGCCACGATGGGAATGTTGCTAAAGTTGGGCAGGCTGCGCAAGCGGGTGGTGATTTCGTGGCCGTTCATGTTGGGCAGGTTTATGTCCATGAGAATCAACTGCGGCCTATCTTCGTTGGCGCGCGTGATTCCTTCCAGCCCATCCCAGGCGGTGGTGACTTCGTAACCCTGGTTCGTCAGGATGCGTTCGACGAGGTGCGCGCTGGCGCTGTCATCTTCGATGTACAGAATGCGTCCCCGCGTTGATTGTGTTGTGTCAAGGCGCCGCGAGACCATGATTGGTTGCTCCTTGCCGGTCGTCGGCCGTGCTGCGGTGCAGACGACGTTGAAACTACTGTCAGGCTGACATCTTAGTATATCCAGGTTTTCTTACAATTTTCTTTACGACGGCCGATTTGCATCCTATCTTTTTCCTATTCATAATGGGTCCGTCATGGAAATAAAGAAAACGCTCGCGATGAAGCTGCTCGAAGGCAAAAAAGTGTCCTACACGGCGCTTTCCTATCCAGCGGCGCTGCGGGACGCCGCAGCAATTGCTGCGGCGTTGGGGCTGCCGCCGGAGCAGGTATACAAGACGCTGGTGGCTGCACGGCCGTCGCGCAAGCCGCTGCTGGTGATGCTGCCCGCGCATCGCCAGCTTGACCTCAAAAAGCTGGCCAGGGCGCTAGGGGAGAAAAAGCTGGCGCTGGCCACCCACCGTGAGGCCGAAGCGTTGACCGGCCTGCAGGTGGGCGGTATTTCGGCCCTGGCCCTGCTCAACAAAGGGTTTGCTAATTTTATCGATATTTCCGCGCATGACCAGATAGAGATTGTGGTCAGCGCGGGCGAGCGCGGCTTGCAGATCAGGCTGGCGACGACGGACCTGATCAGGCTGACCGGCGCGCGCGCCGTGGACGTGACGTGAAGGGTCTGAGAAGTTATGCTTTTGCAATAAAAAAGACCTTCGGTTGAAGGTCTTTTTGCTCGCTCAGGTGCAGATTAAAACAGGCCCCAATCGCCCCCGGCGCCTTCCTCCATCATGGAGGGGTCCCACAGCTCGGCGCCGATTTCAACCTCGACGCCGCCGCCCATCACGCTGGCGCCTACCTGGCGCACCTGCTCAATGATGGCCGGACCATAGGGGCAGAAGGGCGTCGTTAAAATCATGGTTATTTTGGCGAAATCTTTATCGCCATTCACCGCCAGGTTGCGCACCAGCCCCAGCTCAACGATATTCAATCCGATTTCCGGATCCACAACGGCGCGCAGCGATTCCAACAGTTCTTCTTCTTTGGTTGCAATAGACATAATAATAACCTCGTGAAATTAGGTCTTTGATAGATTAGCCTGACTGATTTCAGGGGTAATGATAAATTCACAACAGTCGGCGCCGGCAAGCATGCAGCTTTGCTTCTGCACGGTCGTTTGGAGCACGTTGACCATCAGTTCGTAGTCGAAGCTGCAAATCTCGGCATGGCTGCGTCCAATTGTGAGGTAGGGGCAGCCGTACTCGGTTATTTTGTACCCATCCGCGGTCTGTTCCCATTCAGAAACAAAGCCTTCCTCAGTGAGCAGGTCAACCAGATAGTTAAGCCGCTCTTCGAAAGAGAGGTGCTCAAATCGGCCGGCGTGATCTTCAATGACGCCCTGAACGACGCTACTGAAAACGGCCTGGACGGCTTCGGCGGGTAGGCGGGCCTTGAGTTCGTCCAGCAGGCGGTTGGTCAACCGCACGTAGCGCTTGGGGAAGAGCTCCTGCCCTTTTTCGCTGAGGCTGTAGACGTAATACGGCCGTCCCACCTTACGCCGCACGCTGCTTGCCTCAATCAGGCCACCGGCCTGCAGCGAGTTCAAATGGTGGCGCACCGTCACCGGCGAGACGTCCGCCGCCTTCGCCAGCGCCTCCACGTTCACATGCTGCGCGGTTTGGATGGTGTGCAAGATGATCTCGCGCGTGCTTTTTTTGCGGTTGCTCGTTGCAGTTTTCACGTTAAAATTTCCAGGAAACGTGCAGCTTTTTACCGCCGCTACTTTTCTAGATTGATCCTATTTCCAATCATGCTAACCTAAATCCGGACATTTTGAGTATAGCAGCACTCTCCTGCTCTGTCAATTTGGAATATATTTATTATATTTATGATAATAATTGACGCTACAGGGCGCATATGCTATACTCGCAATTGTCAAGTTATTGTCGAGGAGTTTAGCCAAGAATTAACAACGTTATGATTATCTTCTTTCAAATGTGTCTATCCGTATAATCGTCATAATCAATCATGATTGCGCGTACGGCTGCGCGATGACGTTGTTGGCGACAGATACATTTTATTTTTATAGGAGAGGTAAGACCGCATGACTATTGCGCTTGAAATCAAAAATTTGCACGCTAGCGTAGGCGACCAGCCCATTTTGAAGGGCATTGACCTGCTGATAAAGCAGGGCGAGGTTCATGCCCTGATGGGTCCAAATGGATCCGGCAAAAGCACGCTGGCCTATACGCTGGCCGGCCACCCCGCCTACGAACCGACCGCCGGCCAGGTTATCTTCGGCGGTGAGGATCTGTTAGAGATGGAAGCTGACGAGCGTTCCCGCGCGGGTTTGTTTTTGGCTTTCCAATATCCGGCGGCCGTGCCCGGCGTGACCCTGGCGAAATTCCTGCGCCAGACGATTAATTCCCGCCGCAAGGCCGAAAACCCGGAAGATGCGGGCATTTCGATCCCTGCCTTTCGCCGTTTCCTGAAAGAAAAGATGGATATGTTGGGTATCGACCACAAATTTGCGGGCCGCTACCTGAACGAAGGCTTTTCCGGCGGCGAGAAGAAGCGCGTGGAGATTTTGCAGATGGCGACCGTTGAGCCCAAGATTGCGATTATGGACGAGACGGATTCGGGGCTGGACATTGACGCGCTGCGTATTGTTTCCGAAGGGGCGCTGCGCCTGAAAGATGAGATGAAGATGGGCTTGCTGGTGATTACCCACTACCAGCGCATTTTGAACTACATCCAACCTGACTTTGTGCACATTATGCTCGACGGCCGTATCGTGGAAAGCGGCGGCCCAGAGATGGCGTTCCAGTTGGAAGAGCGCGGTTATGATTGGGTCCGTGAGCGGTACAGTTTGTTAGAGGAGGTATAGGATGGCTACGGCTGAATTGATTGAACGCGAATTATCCGAAGAAGAGATTGTTGCCTCCGTCAACGAAGATTACCTTACCAAGTATGGTTTTTCCGACGTTGAAGATTACGTTTTTAAAGCTGAGAAAGGGCTGACGGAGAACATCGTGCGCTCCATCTCCGCCATGAAGAGTGAGCCGGAGTGGATGCTTGACATTCGCCTGAAGGCGTTGGCCCATTTCTACAGCCGGCCGATGCCCGATTGGGGCGCCGACCTGTCCGGCATTGACTTTGACAGCATCTACTACTACATTAAGCCCTCCAATCGTCAGGAGGACAGTTGGGAAGACGTGCCGGGCTACATCAAGGACACCTTCAACAAGCTCGGTATCCCCGAAGCGGAGCAGAAGTTTCTCTCCGGTGTGGCAGCCCAGTATGAGTCTGAAGTCGTTTACCACAGCATCAAGAAGGAACTGGAAGAGAAGGGCGTGATTTTTCTGGGAATGGACGACGGGCTGCGCCAATATCCTGACCTGGTGAAGGAATATTTCACCACGATCATTCCGCATAATGACAATAAGTTTGCGGCGCTGAACACGGCCGTTTGGTCCGGCGGCAGCTTAATCTACGTCCCCCCAGGCGTGCACGTCGAGATGCCGCTGCAGGCTTACTTCCGCATTAACGCCAAAAACGTGGGCCAGTTCGAGCGCACGCTGATCATCGTTGACGAAGGCGCCTACGTCCACTACGTCGAAGGCTGCACCGCCCCCATTTACACTTCCGACTCGCTGCATTCGGCCGTGGTGGAAATCATCGTCAAGAAAGGCGGCCGCTGCCGCTATACGACCATCCAAAACTGGTCCAACAACGTCTACAACCTGGTGACCAAGCGCGCCATGGCCTACGAAAACGCCACGATGGAATGGGTGGACGGCAACCTGGGCTCCAAGGTCACGATGAAATATCCGGCCGTTTACCTGATGGGCGAAGGCGCGCATGGCGAAGTGCTCTCAATTGCCTTTGCCGGCACGGGCCAGCACCAGGACGCGGGCGGCAAGGTGGTGCACGTGGCGCCCAACACGACCAGCCGCATCATCTCCAAGTCGATCAGCAAGGGCGGCGGCCGTTCCTCCTACCGCGGGCTGCTCAAGGTCAACGACGGCGCCCATCACGTCAAATCCAACGTGGTCTGTGACGCGCTGCTGCTCGATGAAAACAGCCGTTCCGACACCTACCCCTACATCGAGGTTGACGAAGAGACCGTTAACATCGGCCATGAGGCGTCGGTGAGCAAGGTGGGTGAGGAGCAGCTTTTCTACCTGATGAGCCGTGGTATCGACGAGGAAACCGCCACGTCGATGGTGGTGAATGGCTTTATTGAACCGCTGGTCAAGGAGCTGCCGATGGAGTATGCGATTGAGATGAATCGCCTGATCCAGCTCCAGATGGAAGGGTCAATCGGCTAAAGGCGCGGCGCGCGCGGCGGAATTTCCGCCGCGCGCGCCGGTTTACGAGGCACCTATGTCCGGATTTACAAGAGAAGCAGTAGAAAAACTTTCCACAAGCCTGAACGAGCCGGCCTGGATGCGCGCGTTTCGCCTGCAGGCGTTTGAGGTCTTTGAAAAGACGCCGATGCCGCGCAGCACCGACGAGGCGTGGCGCCGCACCGACATCCGGCGCTTTAAGCTGGAAAACAGCGGCCCTTCCGTCAACGGCGACGCGGCGATCGAGGCCGCAATCCCCGAATTTTTAGGCAAGCAGTTGACCTCCGATGAAGCCGGGGGCAACATGCTGCAAATTGACGGCGTGGTGCAGCAGTACACCCTCAGCGACGCGCTGCGCGCGCAGGGCGTGATCTTTTGCGACATGCACACGGCCGTTAACGAACATCCCGAACTGGTGCAGCGCTACTTCATGACCCAGGGCGTGCAGGTTACCGAGGGCAAATTCGCCGCCATGCACGGCGCTTTCTGGCGCGGGGGCACTTTCCTCTACGTGCCCAAGAACACCAAAGCCGCGGCCCCGCTGCACAGCGTGTTGTGGTCGGTCAACGGCCGTACCTTCACCCACACCCTGGTCGTGCTCGACGACAGCGCCGAGGCGATCTTAATGGACGAATACGCCTCCGCCACTGGCGAGGGGCAGGCGCTGCACAACGGCGTCATTGAACTGCTGGTGGGTGACAACGCCAGCCTGATCTACGCCGGCTTGCAAGACTTTGGCGTCAATATGTGGCAGTTTAACCATGAGCGCGGCCGCGTGGGGCGCGACGGCAGGCTGGACTGGGTGACGAGCATGATGGGCACACGCCTGACCAAGGCCTTCCAGACGATGGAGCTGGATAAACCGGGCGCCTGGGGACGTATGAGCGGCATCTTCTTCACTAACGGCCGTCAGCACCTCGACCTGGACACGGAACAGAACCACAACGCCGCCGAAACCGTCAGCGATCTGCTCTATAAAGGCGCGCTCAAAGACCGCTCGCGCACCGTCTGGCAGGGCATGATCAAAGCGCTGCCCGGCTCCCAAAAGATCGACGGCTTCCAGGCCAACCGTAACCTGATGCTCGACAAGACCGCCCGCGCCGACTCCATTCCGGGGTTGGAAATCCAGGCCGACGACGTGGTCTGTACCCATGCCTCCGCTATCGGCCAGTTGGACCAGGAAGAGCTCTTCTACCTGATGAGCCGCGGCATCCCGCGCTCCGTGGCGATTAAAATGTCGGTGCAGGGCTTTTTTGACCCGCTCATGCGCCGCATCCCGTTCGAAGGCATCCGCAGCCGCATCTTCGACCGCATCGTTGAAAAAATTGGCTAGCGCGCGTCCAACACCTGTTTACCGAAAAGGAGGTTCCCGCTATGGCTGCTGACAAAGGCTACATATACCCCGATGTGCTGGTGAGCACCCAGTGGGTGGCCGATAACCTGGTGCAAACCGGCAAAATCCGCCTGGTTGAATCAAACGAGGACGTGCTGCTGTACAGCATGGGCCACGTCCCCAACGCGGTCCACATCGACTGGGTGGCCGACCTGAATGACGCCATTCGGCGCGACTACCTGGACGAGGCCGCTTTCGCCGAGCTGATGGCCAGGAACGGTATCAGTAACGACACCACCGTCGTCTTCTACGGCGACAAGAACAACTGGTGGGCCTGTTATGCCTTTTGGGTCTTCAAGCTCTTCGGCCACGCCGATTGCCGCGTGATGGACGGCGGCCGCAAGAAGTGGATTGACGAAGGGCGCGAAATCACCAGGGAGGTTCCCGCCTTTGCGCCGGGCGTGTACAAAGCCAACGCGCGCGCCGACTACAAAATCCGCGCCTTCCGGGATCAGGTGTTGGCGCACGTCAACGCCAGCCAGCCGCTAGTCGACGTGCGCAGCCCGCAGGAGTACCGGGGTGAACTGCTGCACATGCCCGGTTCGCCGCAGGAAGGGGCGCTGCGCGGCGGCCACATCAAGGGCGCGGTGAACGTGCCGTGGAGCCAGGCCGTGGCGGAAGATGGCGCCTTCAAACCGGCCGACGCCCTGCGCGCCATCTACGAAACAGAGCAGGGTCTCTCCCCGGATCAAAACGTGGTGGCCTACTGCCGTATCGGCGAGCGCAGTTCGCACACCTGGTTCGTGCTGACCTACCTGCTGGGCTACCCCAACGTGCGCAACTACGACGGCTCCTGGACGGAGTGGGGCAACCTGGTCGGCGTTCCGATTGAGAATCCGTCGAAGCAGTAGCGAGGGGCGGGCGGCAAGTCACTTCATTACCCATCGCCCGCCTTTTTTTGCCGCGGATGTATCTTCTCAATAACCTGGGGTGGCTCGGGCCGGTCTCCGACCGGCGCCCGCCGGTGGCTCGGTCAGGAGACCGGCCACAGCCCCGAAATATTGAGAAGTTACCTGCGGATGGTTGGCGCAACGGCCGATAAGCACTACAATTCACCCATGCTAGACGTAGAAAAAATCCGCGTAGATTTCCCCATATTAAGCCGCGAAGCTTATCCCGGCGTGCCGCTCATCTATCTGGACAGCGCCGCCTCTTCTCAAAAGCCGCTGGCCGTCATTGAGGCCATGGACGCCTATTACCGGCAAACCAATGCCAACGTCCACCGCGGCATCCACATCCTGAGCGAGCAGGCGACCAACGCCTATGAAGGCGCGCGCGCGCGTATTGCCCGCTTCATCAATGCTCCGGACCCAGCCGAGGTCATCTACGTGCGCAACGCGACCGAAGGCTTTAACCTGGTAGCGCAAAGCTGGGGGCGCACCAACCTGCGGCCGGGCGACGAAATATTGCTCACCGAGATGGAGCACCACGCCAACCTGGTGCCGTGGCAGATCCTGGCGCAGCAAACGGGTGCGCGACTCAAATTCGTGCCCTTCCATCCGGACGGAACGCTGGATCTGTCGAACCTGTCCGCTTTGCTGACGGAAAAGACGAAGCTGTTTGCGTTTACGGCCGTTTCCAACGTTTTCGGCACCGTCAACCCCACCAAAGAGCTGGTCGCCGCGGCCCACGCCGTCGGCGCCGTGGCGGTGGTCGACGGGGCTCAGGCCGTGCCCCACATGCCCGTTGACGTACAGGACCTCAACTGCGATTTTCTGGCCTTTTCTGGCCACAAGATGTGCGGCCCCACCGGCATCGGCATCCTGTACGGCAAGCGCGCCTTGCTGGAGGCCATGCCCCCCTACATGGGCGGCGGTGACATGATCCGCCGCGTCGAGCTGGAAGCTTCCACCTGGAACGAACTGCCGTGGAAATTCGAAGCCGGCACGCCGGCGATTGCCGCCGCGATTGGCCTGGGAACGGCCGTGGATTATCTCAGCGGCCTCGGCATGGAGCGCGTTCACCGCTACGAGCATTTCATCACCCATTACGCCCTGGAAGCCCTCAGCGAAATTCCCGGTTTGCGCCTGCTCGGCCCCGACGCCTCGCGCCGCGCCGGGCTGGCGGCGTTCATCCTCAACGGCGCCCACCCCCACGACATTGCCGAAATTCTGGATAAGGACGGTATTGCCGTGCGCGCCGGCCACCATTGCGCCATGCCCCTCCATAAAAAGCTGGGCGTCAACGCTTCCGCGCGCGCCAGCTTCTATCTGTACACCACCACGGCCGAAATCGACAAATTGGTGACAGGCCTGCATCACGTTCGCCGCGTTTTTCGGCTATAATCATAACGATAAAAGCGGCTGGCGCCGGCCGGAGAGTTTCCGAATACCCAAATGCCATCAGGCCCGTGCCAGGCGCCACTCAGGTAGGGTGGATTATGAATGGCGACATATACCGCGAACAAATTATTGACCTGTACGAGAACCCGCTGAACTTCGGCGTGCTGGACCCGAACACCTTCAGCTACGAAGAAGACAATCCGCTCTGCGGGGACGTGATCCGCATTGACGTGCGCCTTGACGACGATCAACGCGTGGCCGGCGTAGCCTGGAGCGGCGACGGCTGCGCCATCAGCCAGGCTTCCGCCTCGCTGCTCACCGAAGAGATCAAAGGCATGCATCTGGATGAGCTCAAAAACTTTTCCAAAGAGCGCCTGCTCGCGCTGCTGGGCGTGCCGCTCAGCATGGCGCGCGTCAAATGCGCCCTGCTTTCTCTCAAGGTGCTCAAAGCCGGCGCCTACGGCCTGCCCGACCGCGACGCCCTGCGCGGCGCCGATGAATAATCGTTCGCATTCCCCATTTAGGAGATTCCGTGACCCACTTTGTCAAAGTAGCCAGAGTTGAAGATATTCCCCCAGGCGAGCGCCTGTGGTTTGAGTTAGAAGAAGAAATCGTCGTCATTTTCAATATTGACGGCGATTTTTACTGCATTGCCGACCTCTGCACCCACGACGGCGGCCCGCTGGAAGATGGCGAGCTTGACGGCCACGCGGTGGCCTGCCCGCGCCACGGCGCCACCTTTGACGTGCGCACCGGCGCCGCCTTAACGATGCCCGCCACAACGGCCGTGCCCAGCTACGCCGTCAAAATCGAAGACGGCTACGTCTGCGTGGAGTTGCCCGACGCCTGGTAGGCCGCTGCGGCGCTCCTGTGCCCGGCGCTTGACGATCTTGCGGCAAACTTGCGCTATGCGGTGAAGCGCCTGGCGCTTGTGCTAGACATGGGCCAAAATCAAAAGAGCGCAGTCACGGGCTGCGCTTTTTGCTGTTTGACAGACGATTTATAATTGCCTATAGTTGGCGACAAGCGACTAGAACAAATATTTCAAAAATAGGTTAACTACTAACGCTCTGGCCGGTCTCCTGGCCCAATCTAAAAAACGAAACTATGGAAGTTGGATTAGTCAAACAAGTCAACATCGATGAAGAAATGCGTGAGTCGTACTTGAGCTATGCGATGAGCGTGATTGTGTCGCGCGCCTTGCCGGATGCGCGCGACGGGCTCAAGCCTGTGCAGCGCCGTATCCTCTACGCCATGTACGACATGGGGCTGCGCCCCGACAGCGGCTACAAGAAGTCGGCGCGCGTGGTCGGCGAGGTGTTGGGTAAGTACCATCCCCACGGTGACCAGTCCGTGTACGACGCCATGGTGCGCATGGCGCAAGACTTCTCGATGCGCTATACGCTGGTCGATGGGCAGGGGAACTTTGGCTCCATCGACGGCGACGCCGCCGCCGCCATGCGCTATACCGAAGCGCGCATGTCGCCGATGGGCTTCGACATACTGGAAGACATCGACAAGGAAACGGTTGACTACGTCGCTAATTTTGATGACACGCTTAGCGAACCGGCCGTATTGCCGGCCATCATTCCCAACTTGCTGGTTAACGGCGGTTCAGGCATCGCGGTCGGTATGGCCACCAGTATTCCGCCCCACAACCTGGGCGAGGTGGTCGACGCGCTAGTCTACATGCTGGACCATTGGAAAAAGCTCGACGATATTTCGGTGACCGATTTGATGCAGTTTATCAAGGGGCCGGACTTTCCCACCGGGGGGCTGATTTTCCGCTACCGCGAAACGGCCGACGCCAACACCGACGCCATCGCCAACGCCTACGCCAAGGGGCGCGGCCGTATTACCGTACGGGCCAAGGCCCACGTCGAGCAGATGGGGCGCAACAAGTCGCGCATCGTCATCACCGAACTCCCCTACCAGGCTAACAAGACCAACCTGCTGGGGCGCATCGCCGACCTGCACCGCGATGGCAAAATCGAAGGCCTGACCGACCTGCGCGACGAGTCGGATCGCAACGGCATGCGTATCATCGTAGAGACCACCCGCAACGTGGAGCCGGAGCAGGTTTTGTCGGAACTGTTCCGCCTCACGCCCATGCAGAGCACCTTCAGCATTTCGCTGCTGGCGCTGGTGAACGGTGAACCGCGCATGTTGACGCTCAAGCAGGCGCTGCGCGTCTACCTTGAGCACCGCCTGGAAATTGTGCGCCGCCGCAGCGAGCACGACCTGGACAAGGCGCGCAAACGCGCCCACATTTTGGAAGGCTTGCTGGTTGCGCTCGATAATTTAGACGCGGTGATCGATACCATCCGGCGTTCGCGCACGGTCGAGACGGCCAGCGCCAACCTGCAGCGCGCCTTTAAGCTCACCGAAATCCAGGCGCGCGCCATTCTGGACATGCAGTTGCGCCGTCTGGCGGCGCTGGAGCGGCGCAAACTACAGGATGAGTACAAAGAAAAGCTGGAGCTAATCGCCGGTCTTGAGCGGCTGCTGGCCCGTCCGGACCTGATGCGCAAGGCAATTCGCGACGAATTGCAAAACGTGCGCGCAAAGTATGCTGACGCGCGGCGCACGCAAATTTTGGACAGCGAGGATACGCGGGTCGTTACGGCTTCGGATTTGCTGCCGAATGAACAAGTGTGGGTACTTGTGGGTGAAAAGGGTACAATTGCGCGTACAACGACGCCTGAACCCATCCGCGTGCCGCTTAAGCCCGCGGAGCAGCCCAAAGCGCTGCTGGAGGCCAATACGCAAGACGTACTTTACCTTTTTGTCGCCGGTGGTGAGGCCGTGGCGCTGCCCGTTTATCAACTACCGCAGGCGCGTGAATTGGGCGTGGGGTCGCACTGGTCTGAGATGACGCGCCTGGCGCGGCGCGGCAACCATCTGGCAGCGGCGCTGGTTGTGCCGCCCAGCAAGCGGGCAGGGTATTTGTTCTTGACGACGCTGGGAGGCGTGGTGAAACGTATTGCTTTGGAGGCCTTGCCGGGCATCACCAGCGAACCGTTTACGGTGATGCACGTGGCCGACGGGGATGCGCTGGGCTGGGCGGCGCTGACCGGCGGCGCCGATGAGGTGTTGTTGGTGACGGCCGCCGGCCAGGCTATTCGCTTTAAGGAAGAAGAGGTGCGCCCCATGGGCCTTTCCGCTGGTGGGGTGATGGGCGTGAAGCTGGCCAGTGAAGCCGATGGCGTGGTGGTGATGGCGGTGGTCCAGCCGGATGGCTATCTCTGGAGCATTACGAACGCTGGTTTAGCAAAGGCGACGCCGCTGGCGGAATACCCGACGCAGGGTCGCCATGGTCAGGGCGTAATCAACGTCCGTTTGGGGGGCGAGTCAAGCGAGGTGGTAACGGCCGTCATCGGCGATGAAAACACGCAAATCATCGTCAATACGGCTACGGGCTCAACGAAGAAACTAAAGCTGAAAGAAACGTACACGGGCAGCCGTTCTATCAAGCCCCGTGAAATCCTGACGGTTGGAGCGCGCAATCGGGTGACCGGCGCCGTTAAATTTGTGGGCCGCCCTGATTTTCAAATAGAAGATGAGGAAACGGCCGTGGCGCAGCAGCTCTCCTTAATAAACGACGAGACACAAACTACCAGGCGGAAACGCAAAGCGCGCGCCTAATGATACAAGAGGGAGAAACGACAGATGAACTTCCGAGATAAGTGGGTAAAAGATGCAGACGGGAACGAGTTTGTTTTTACGGTTGAAATGCAGCGCCGGCTCAGCGAAGCCGGACTGCCGGTTGAGCCGGCCGCGCTCGACCAACTAAAGCAGGCTCCCACAGCGAGTTATGAAAGGCGCGAACCGCGCCCGGAATCACGGCCGCAGGGTCGGCCCCAGGAACGGCCGTCAGACCGCTTCCAGGAACGGGAACGGCCGTCGAGTCGAGCTCAGGAGGAAGAAGGACCGGCTTCGATTCAAATCGATCCCCAAACCGGCAAGTATATCGGCCAGGTGAAGTGGTATAACGCGCGTAAGGGCTACGGTTTCATCATGCGCGGCGCCGGTGAGGAAATCTTCTTCCACAAATCGGGTTCCGTTGGCGATCCGCTGGAGCTGGCGGAGGGGCAATGGATTTTGTACGACGTCGAAGAGACGCAAAAGGGTCCCGAAGCGGCCGAAGTTGAGCCCTTTGACGGGCCGCCGCTTGACTAACGCTGAAGAAAGTCAACGACTCAGGCGCTCGGGCTGGCTTTTAGACCGCGTCCGCTGGCCGAGAAGTTAATAAACATTGAAAAAGGAGCAATGGTATTGTGACAGGTAGATTTGGAGCTGTAACAAGCAAGGGAAGGCCGCTTACCGTTTTGGGCGAAGTTGTCAAGGTTGGCGATAAGGCCCCTGACTTCACGCTCACCGCCAACGATTGGCGCCCGGTCACCCTGAGCGACAGCGCCGGCAAGGTGCGCCTCATATCGGTGGTGCCCTCTTTAGAAACGGGCATTTGCGATGCCCAGACGCGCCGCTTTAACGAAGAGGCCAGCGCGCTGGGCGACCAGGTCGTTGTGCTCACGGTGAGCGCTGATCTACCCATGGCGCAAAAGCGCTGGTGCGGGGCTGCCGGCGTTGAGCGTGTGCAAACGCTTTCGGACCATTACTCGATGAGCTTTGGTAATGCCTACGGTACCCACATTCAGGAAACGCGCATCGAACAGCGCTCGATTTTCGTCGTAGACGCAAACGACACGCTCACCTACGTGGAGTACGTGCCCGAAATTGGGCAGCATCCCGATTATGAGGCGGCGATTGCGGCCGTAAAAGCCGCGGTCAGCTAAAATGAATAAAAAGCCCCGGCGACGCCGCCGGGGCTTTTTTCTTAATTGGCTGCGGCCGGTCTCTGACCGCGCCGCCGGGGCATTTTTCTCATCGGCTGCGGCCGGTCTCCGACCGCGCCGCCTCGTCTATCGTGGACCTTATCTTCTCACTCGTTCTCTTCCGTGACAATCACTTTTTGCGGCGAGGCAAAAACCACCTTCTGCGGTTTGGGGGGCGAGGGCACGCTAAACACCAGCCGTTTAAGCCGGACCACGTCATCCGGCATAACGTCTGGAATAACGAGCGCGTCGCCGACGCGCGCCGTGCCTTCCACGAAGCGGTAGCCGGCCAGGCTTAAATAAAGGTCGCGCGCGCCCGTCGCGAATTGGAAAGACCGCCAAAAGGGATTGCGGGACCAGTTCGTATCAATGACGCTGGGCAGCCCCTTGAGTTCAATATTGTCCACCAGCGGCGCAAAAAACGTGCTGCCCGGTTGGGGAATTGAAATAATTAGCCGGGCATTGGTCTTCACCAGGCGCCACTGCTTATAGACGAGATGCTCGCGCACGGCAAACAAAAATAACAGCACAAAAGCCGCCGGCGGCAGCAGCGCATAGAGCGGGCTGATGGTTTGCTGCCAATAGCCAAGCGTCAGCAGCACGAGCGTGATTGCCAGCGTAACAAAAAACATGACCCAGAAGAAATCAAACATGATGGTCGCCCAAATGTCGCGGTACCGCGCCAGGTTGATTTGTAGCTGGGGTTCTTCGCCGGGCAGCAGCCGCTCGGTAATATCTTCCGGCTGAAACGAATCTTCCAGGTTCCAGCGAAAACCAGGCGGCAGCTTTTTCCACAACCGCTTGATCCGTCCCAAAATACCACGACCCGTGTGGCGGATGTTTGGAGTTCCTCTAGGCATTGGGCTGATTCTTCCTATTGGCGCAGCGCACTTACTGGGCCGGGAGGTTGAGCACCTGTCCGGGATAGATGGTCCAACTGGTTAGCCCATTTTGGCGCATGATGGCGTCCACCGTTGTCCCAAAGCGTGCGGCAATGTCGTAAAGCGTGTCGCCCGCCGCCACCGTGTATTGGCCTGGTCGCGCGGGCTGTCCACCTGGGTCTAGCGGTATACCCACACTGCCGGGGATGGGGGTCGGGGTCAGCACAATGACGAATTGTGGCGGGACAGGGGTGGGGGCCTGGAGTTGATTGGCGCTGCTGCCGCCGGATCGAAAGGTGTCTTCGACGACGTTGCCGCTGGCTTCAATGAATTGCCGCCACTCGTCGGAGTTTGTGCCGGCTTCGAGCAGTTCTGTCGCCCAGCCGGCAAAGAAGCGGGTAATGATGAGGCTGACCGCAAAGAAGACGATTAGAATGCCGATAAAATAGGTAGCAATTTGCCCCAGGTTCTTCGAGGGCAGATTTTGTTTAAAGATGAGGTGGTAGGCCAGAACCACGCCGGCGATCAGGGGGATAAATCTAGCTAGTTGTGTGAGGTCCATGCATACTACTCCTTGAATCTCTTCTTCATGCTGTGGCTGGTTTTGACGGTTTTTAGGGTAAGAAAAAGCGGGGGTCAACGAAGGCTTCCTGGCGCTTATCAAAAATTGAATAATGGACGTGCGGGCCCGTGGCATAGCCGACGGCGCCCATCACCCCCACGGGGTCGCCGCGCTTCACGGCGCCCTCTCCCACGATGTATGAGCGTGGGTGCAGCATCCACACAATCCATTCCGCGTTTTCGATGCGGATGGTGCTGTTATACCAGCGGTCGGTGTAGGTGGTGACTTCACCGGGGAGCGGCGCCTGCAGGGTTGCCCGGCTGTTGCGGCTGGAAATGTCTACACCGGGCAAATTGTAGCTGCAGCCGTGCACGTCTTGCGTCAAAATGGGGTCAACGGTGACGGGGTTGAGGCGTGGCCGCAAATGAAGCTGGCCGCCGATGCGGGGCTCTTTCAGGCAGCTAAACTGGCTGGCGTCGCGCACGGCCGGGAATGTCATGGCGTCGCTGCGGAGCGCGTCGCCGCGTAAACGGCCGTAAGTATACGCCGCCCAATCATAAAGCCGGTTACTCACGTCGACAAGGGCAATGGAAAACGGCCGTTTCTCCATATCCAACTGCGACACAATCAGGCTCTGCATCGCCAGGTGCGCCGGCCACGCCCCCAGCGACGTCATCCGCACCGTGCCCAGTTCAATGTCCGCATAAATCATGTTGGTGTGCGCGGCGTCAAAATTATTCATCACGTAGGCCGAGCGGTTGGGGTCACGCGTTTTGGCTGCTCCCGCGCCGGCGTTGTAGGCCAGGTAGCAGCGCTTGATCGTCTCCGGATCTTGCGTCCAGTAGGTAATCTCCGGGCAGCGCTTTTTGAACTCCACCGCGCCCAGCGCCATCTGCCGGCTCACTTCCAGGTCGGAGATGGGGCCGGGGGTGAAACACGGCCGTTCCCCGGAGCGCACCAGATCATACGTTCCCATAATGCCAATGCAATTATCAGGATTAACAGCCTGCATGCTGCTTTCCTTAAACCATAAAACAAGCGGTACTTCGCGCGGAATATCTGTTTTACGTGCGATCTGTTCGGCCACGGGCGCCCATTTGAGGACGGTATTCTGCGTTGTGGGCGGTAATGCATATTGACCGTCCATATAAATGCGACCACCGGTCAAGATGCCAAGGCCTAATAATAACAGCAACAGCGTATCAAAAGTACCTTTCAGGACGCCTAACGTAAGCTGCTGCGTTTCCAGCCCTAACGCCGGTAGCGCCTGGAAGCGTAGCCACGCGCTGAGCCATTCGGGCCATAGGAGCGCCTTCAACGACGGAGGCATAGTCGCACCATTATAACTTGACTTAATCTATAGTCAAGGATTATGTCACGTTGAAATGGGTGAGGAAGTTGGGGTATAGAAGGCAACTTCTCCGGAGAAGTTGAACTTCTTAACGAACTTGTTTACAGGTATACTGCCAACAGGCATAATCTGACATTTTTTTACCAGAGGCGGCACGGTCAGATACCGGCCGCAGCAAGTATAGTTCCTAACTGTCGCTCTTGATTCTGAAATGCACCATGTGGGGATCTAAAGCATCGCGTAACCCGTCGCCCAGTAAGTTAAAGCCCAGCACAACCAGCATTGTCGCCAATCCGGGGAAAACGACGATGTGGGGAGCTGAAAAAATGTACGTGCGCCCTTTTTGCAGCATATTGCCCCATTCCGGTACGTCCGGCGGGGCGCCCAAACCCAGAAAACCCAGGGCGGCCGATGCCTGGATCGCCGCCGCCAGTTGCAGCGTGGACTGCACCACAATAGGGGCAAACGTATTGGGCAATATGTGCCGCACAATAATGGAAAGGTCACTGGCGCCCATTGCCCTGCTGGCTTCAATAAATAGCTCCTCCTTAACCGTCAGCGTGGAGCTGCGCATCAGGCGCGCATAAGTGGGGATCGACACGATCCCGATGGCGATCATGGCGTTATTCAGGCTGGGCCCAAAGACCGCCACCATCAGAATGGCCAGCAGGATACTTGGGAAAGCCAGCATAATGTCGATAACGCGCATACTGAGCATGTCAAGGGGGCCGCCAAAATAGCCGGACAGCAAACCCAGCGGAACGCCAACGCCCAACCCGATGCCCACCGAAATTAAGCCGACGATCAGGGAGAGGCGCGCGCCTTGCAGCAGGCGCGAGAATAAATCACGGCCGATTTCGTCATTTCCCAGCCAATATTCGGCGCTAGGAGCCTGACGCGCCAGCGAAAAGTTGGACAGATCATAATCGTGCGGCGAGATGTAATCGGCTGTCACGCTGATGAAAAGAAACATCAGCACGATCACCGCCCCGATGACTGCGCCGGGACCGCGCGAGAGCCGCCGTATAGTGGTCACAAAAATTAGCGGCTTTTTTTGACTTACTCTGTCCGCCGAGGGTGTCGCCGAGATGGGCTCTAAAGGCATGCTCATGGTGGATGACCCTTAAGTATAATGAATGCGTGGGTTGAGGTAAGCGTAGAGAATATCTACCAGCAGATTGACGAGAACAAAACCTGTCGTGATGAATAGAACCGCGCCCTGGATAATGGGATAATCCCGGTAACCAATGGCGTCAATTAAAAGACGGCCGACGCCGGGCCAGGCAAACACGGTTTCCGTAATTACGGCGCCGCCCAGCAGCGTGCCGAATTGGAGCCCCACAATGGTGACGATTGGCACGAGCGCGTTGGGCAAAGCATGTTTATAAATGACGATGCGCTCCTTAGCCCCTTTGGCGCGTGCGGTGCGGACGTAATCGCTGCGCAGAACGTCCAGCATCGTGGCGCGCGTCATGCGCGCCTGGATAGCCATCGAGTTAGCCGCCAGCGCAATTGTGGGCATGATAAAGTGTTGCCAGGTACCGCTGCCGGTGGGCGGCAGCACAGGGCCGCTCAGGTTGAGCCAGTTCGGCAACTGCACGGCGAAAAAGCCCATTAGCATCAAGCCCAGCCAGAAGATCGGCATAGAGACGCCCAAAAGGGCAAAAATCATTGAGCCCCCGTCTATCCACGTGTTCGCTCGCGTGGCGGAGATGACGCCAATTGGAATGCCGATGCTGACTGAAACGATCAGGCTAATCGTCGCCAGTTGCAGCGTGCGGGGAATGCGGCTTACAATTTCATCCATAACCGGCAATCCGCTTCGCACCGATTGGCCCAGGTCGCCCTGGAGTGCGCGCTGCAAGTAGATCCCGTATTGCACCATAAGCGGCCTGTCCAGCCCCAGGTCGGAACGAACTTTGGCGATAAACTCCGGCGTGGCGAGTTCACCTGCCATGGCGATGGCAGGATCCCCTGGAATCCAGCGAATACTTGTGAACACCAGAAATGATGCCCCAAGCAAAACAGGGATGGCGAGTAATAGACGGCGCGCAATGTAAGTTAGCATGAGAGATCTCGAATAATGCCTCAAAAGAAAATAGGAGGCGGGTAGTTCCCGCCTCCTATTCTAACGGAAACCGTATGGCTTAATTCTTATCTGCCCCGGTCGCAATGAGTCGCTCATTGGGATGGATAACGAAGCCGTCTACGTTGCTGCGCACGGCCGTTACCTGCACTTCGCTGTACAAGAAGAGCCACGGCGCGTCTTCCCAGATGATGCTGATGGCCTGGTCGTACAGGTCGCGGCGAACTTCCGCATCCAACTCGGTGCGCGCGGCGTCCAGCAGAGCGTCTACCTCAGGATTCTGGTAGAATGCGCCGTTGAAGCCGGGCGGAATCTCGTTGGAGTGGAACAGCGCGTACAGCGCGTAGTCCGCATCCATGGTGGGGGTACCCCAGCCGAGCATGGCGAACTGCACTTCATTGTCCGGCGCTTCTTTGCGCACAAAGGGCACGTACTGCGGCCATTCTAGTGTCTGCAGTTGGACGTTCAGGCCAACTTCACGCAACTGCGCTCGCACGGCGTCGGCCACCAGGGCGTCCTGAATGTAGCGACCGGTGGGATGGTAGAGCGTCACGGTTGTTCCTTCCGGGATGCCCGCATCCGCCAACAGCGCACGCGCCTTTTCAACGTCGCGGCTGTAGGGTTCCTGCGCAGAATAGCCGAAGATCGGCGGCGCGAACGGGGCGTCGCTTACGCGCGCGGCGTTGTCAAACAGGGCCGTGACGATCGCCTCTTTGTCCACGGCGTAGTTCACGGCCTGGCGCACGCGCACGTCGGTGAACGGCTCTTGTGTGACGTTGAAGAAGATGTAAATGGTGCGCAGCCCGGGGGTCGTCACGATGTCGATGTTAGGATTGGCGGCCAGACGACCGGCTTCCGCCGGGGGCACGCGGACGGCCACGTCTACAGTCCCGGCCTCGATCTCGATCAGGCGGGCGCCGTCTTCCTTGATGACCTTAAACACGACCGTCTCAATCATCGGCGCGGCTCCCCAATAATTGGGGTTGCGCGTCAAGGTGACCGCCTCGTCCCGCTGCCAGGACTCGAGCAGGTAAGGGCCGGTGCCGACGGCATTTGAGGCCATGAATTCGGCGCCTTGTTCCAGTACGCTCGGGCTAACCATGGCCAGCGCGCCGTGGGAGAGATGCGCGGCCAGGGGCGCAAAATCGCCGGACAGGGTGAGTTGGACCGTGTAATCGTCGACGACGGTCACTTCTTCAATGCGGCTAATTAAGAAGCGGAACGGGGCGCCATTATCAGGATTGAGCACCCAATCGAGGTTGGCTTTGACGGCATCGGCGTTGAAGGGAGTACCGTCGCTAAATTCAATCCCTTCCCGCAGGTTGAGGATAAACGTGGCGTCCGCGTCACCGGGCTCAATGCTTTCGGCCAGCAAGGGTTCCAGGACGCCTTCGGGGTTCATTTCAAACAGCGTCTCGTAAATGTGCTCCAGCACCGAGAAAGAGGGCGAGGACGTGACAATGTGGATGTTCAGGTTTTCCACATCCGTACCCGAGGCGATGGTTAACGTTTTAGCCTCGACAGGTTCCTCCACAATCGGCTCTGGTGTTGGGGGTTCTTCAGCCGCGGGTTCCTCAGCCGCGGGTTCCTCAGCCGCGGGTTCCGCGGGCGCGGGCTCTGCGGGCGCGGGCTCTGCGGGCGCGGGCTCTGCGGGCGCAGTAGGGGCGGGGCCTCCACATGCGGCCAGGACCATGCCCAGCGCAAGCAGCAGAATAAGTAATAAAGTCGATTTCTTCATCTGTCTTCTCCTTCAAACGTGTAGATAAAATATTTGGTGGCGATGTTGGCCATGACGAACTCTTCAGACTTATTAATATTAACATGTTGGCAATTAGGTGACAATAACCTGTTTTTAGTCAGGAAGACCATTAATGCCGGACACGGCCGTTTCCATGTATAATCCTCCCCATGAATAATCGTGAAATTGCCGATACTTTCGAGACGGTGGCCCAACTGCTTGCCATTCGCGGCGATAGCATTCACCGCATTCTGGCTTATCAAAAGGGGGCCGAGAGCATTCGCGACCTGGGGCGCGACCTGCGCCAGGTGCACGCCGAGGGCGCTTTGACCGATATTCCCGGTATTGGCGCGACGCTGGCGGAAAAAATTGTGGAAATGCTGGATACAGGCAGACTGGCGTTTTATGAACGGCTGGCGCAAGAGACGCCGCCTTCCCTGGTGGACCTGCTGCGCGTAGAGGGGTTGGGTCCCAAGCGCGTGAAGCAGCTTTACGAGACGCTGGGGGTGACGACGCTGGCTGAGCTAACGGCCGTTGCCCAGGCCGGCCAACTGCGGGAGCTACCCGGCATGGGCGCCAAAAGCGAAGCGCGCATCCTCGTCGCCATCGCCGCGCTGGCGCGCCACGGCGACGGCCGTACTCCCCTCGGCGACGCCTGGCCCATTGCCCAGGAAATTCTGGCCGCCCTGCGCGCGATCCCCGGCGTGACGCACACGGCCGTCGCCGGCTCCCTGCGCCGCATGCGTGAAACCATCGGCGACGTGGACCTGCTCGTCGCCGCGGCCGACCCCGAACCGGTTATGGAGCGCTTTTGCACGCTGGCGCGCGTCGAGTCGGTGGCCGCGCGCGGCGTGACCAAGGCGCGCGTCGTCCTGCTCAACGGCCTGGGCGTCGATTTGCGCGTGCTGCCCGCCGCGCGCTGGGGCACGCTGCTCTCCTACTTCACCGGCAGCAAAGACCACAACGTGCGCCTGCGCGAGCTGGCGCTCAAGCAGGGCCTTAGCCTCAGCGAGCACGCCTTCACGCGCGCGGAAGGCGCCGAAATCCTCTGCGCGGTCGAGGAGGAGGTTTACGCCCTCTTGGGGCTGCCCTATATTCCCCCGACCCTGCGCGAGGACCGCGGCGAGATCGAGGCGGCGCTGCGCGGGGAACTGCCGGCGCTGGTGCAGCAGGATCAGATTCTCAGCGATCTGCACCTGCACACGACCTGGTCAGACGGCCGTTTATCCATCCTTGAGATGGCCCAGGCCGCCCGCGCGCGCGGCTTGCGCGCCATCGTCGTCACCGACCACTCGGCCAGCCTGGGCGTGGCCAACGGTCTCTCCGCGGCGCGGCTGCGCGAACAGGCCGCCGCCGTCCGCGCCGCCGACGCGGAGATGGGGCCCGACTTCCGCGTGCTGCACGGGACCGAGATGGAGATTAAAGCCGACGGCGCGCTGGATTATCCCGACGAGCTCCTGGCCGAGCTGGATTTTGTGATTGCCAGCCTGCACACCAGCCTGGGCCAGCCGCGCGATCAAATCACCGCGCGCCTGCTCAATGCCATCCACAATCCGCACGTGGACATGATCGGCCACCCCACCGGCCGCCTGCTGCCTGACCGCTCCGGCGCCGACCTGGACATGGACGCCGTGCTGCAGGCCGCCGCGGAAACGGGGACCATCATGGAGATCAACGCCAATCCCCAGCGGCTGGACCTGCGCGATAGCCACGTGCGTCGCGCCCTGGCGCTGGGCGTCAAGCTGGCCATCAACACCGACGCCCACAGCGCCGATCAGTTCGACCTGCTCCATTTCGGCGTAGCCAACGCGCAGCGCGGCTGGGCCACGGCCGCGGACGTCGTCAATACCTGGCCCGTGAACGAGTTATTGGCGTACGTCGGGCGCGCGTAGGCGCGACGGCCGTTTACCCGGAGGTTTTATGCCGATTACGACATCTTTGCTTGACGCCGCGCTCGGCCAGCGGCTGGAACGGGGGACGCTCGACCAGCTTTCCGCAACGGCCGTGTCCCGCGCCTATCCGGCCGGCGCCGTACTCTGCCGGGAGGGAGATGTGGGCGACGCCTTCTTTGTTATTGTGGAGGGTGCCGTCGCCATCAGCCAGCGTATAGAAAACGGCGCTGAGCGTTTCCTGCAGAAGTTGGGACCGGGCGAATACTTTGGCGAGATGGCGCTGATTGATGACCAGCCCCGCATGGCGACGGTCACGGCCGTCACGCCCCTCACCGTCCTGGAAATTACCGAGGAAATGTTCGACCGCCTGGTTGACGAAAGCCCGGCCCTCGCCAACCTGCTCATGCGCCGCATTTTGACTAACATGCGCCGCAACGATCGCCAGGCGATTGCCGACCTGGAAGCGAAGAACCACGAGCTGCAGCAGGCCTACCGCGAGCTGCAGGCGGCGCAGGCCCGGCTGGTGGAAAAGGAACGAATGCGGCGGGAGCTGGAGCTGGCGGCCGAGGTGCAGCGCCGGCTGCTCCCCGCCGAACTACCGCAGTCCGACGGCTACTGCTTCGCCGCCTACCTGGAACCGGCGCGCGTGGTGGGCGGGGATTTCTACGACGTCGTCGCCTCCGGCGTCCCCGGCGCTGAGGATGATATCTTCACCCTCCTGCTCGCGGACGTGGCCGACAAAGGGCTGCACGCGGCGCTCTTCATGGCCGTGACGCGCACCTTGTTTCGGCGCGAGATGCAGCAGGGGGGCTCGCCGGCGGCGGTGGCGCTGGCCGTGCATCACGGCCTGCTGGACATTGCGCCTACCTACGACGTTTTCGTCACGGCCCTCTATGGGACGCTACACCGGCCGACGGGGCGCTTCACCTACGTGCGCGCGGCCCAGGAACGGCCGTTGCTCTATCGGCCAGGGGAAGGGGTACGCGCGCTGCCGGGCGACGGCCGTTTCCTGGGCATGCTGCCCGACCTGGCGCTCGTCGAGCACAGCGTCACCCTCCTCCCCGGTGACCGGCTGCTGATCTTCAGCGACGGCGTGCCCGACGCCGTTAACCCGCGCGAGGAGCCGTTTGGGTACCAGCGGCTGAGCGCGCTGCTGGCGGAGTATGGCCGCCTGCCCGCCGCCGACCTGGCGCACGAGATCGTCAGCGGCATAACCCGCTGGCGGCAGGGTGCGCCCGCCTTTGACGATTTGGCCCTCCTCGTCACCGAGGTGCGCGCCCCCTAATGCACTGGAGCATCGTTTATGGCTGAAGAGCAGCAACTGCCCGATTCCCACGCAACCCCCGACCGGTCGACCCCGCCGCCGCGCGAACCCATTCCCTGGCGCTGGCTGGCCTTGGGCCTGCTGGCAACGCTCGTGGGCCTCATCGCCGTCGCGGCGCTGGCGAGCGCCTGGCTGGCCCCGCCGCCGGAAACGGCCGCCTTGCCGGCCCCCACCATCATCCGTCTCACGGCCCCGCCCAGCCCGACGCCCTCGCTCACGCTGCCGCCGGCTACGCCCACCAGCGCGCCCACCTTCACCCCCATCCCCACGCCCGACGTGGCCATTGCGCCGGAGACCGTCACAATCGGCTACTATGCGGCCGTCGTCAGCACCGGCGAAATCGGCCTGATCGTGCGCGGCGGGCCAAGCCGGCGTAATTTGCAGGTGAGCTTGATCCCGGAAGGGACGCTTTTGTTGGTGCTGGATGGTCCCGTGGCCGGCGACGATTTTCAATGGTGGCAGGTGCGGTTGGAAGACGGTACCGAAGGTTGGGTGGCCGGCGAATTTTTGGCTCCGGCCGCCGCACCATAGTTCATTCTTTATGAGGGCTATATGAAACTTGAAGAACGGATTGCCGAATTGCGGGCGCAGATTAATTTTCATCTCTATCGCTACCACGTGCTGGACGCGCCCGTGATTAGCGACGCCGAGTATGACGCCCTCTATCGCGAGCTGGTTGAGCTGGAGCAGGCGCATCCGGAGCTGATCACGGCCGATTCGCCCACGCAGCGCGCCGGCGCCGCGCCGCTGGAGGCGTTTGAGAAGGTCGTCCATCCTGCTCCCATCTTGAGCCTGGCCAACGCCTTTAGCCCCGACGATTTGCGCGCCTGGCGCACGCGCATCGGCCGTTTGCTGCCCGACCCCGCCATGCACCTGGCCTATGTCGTCGAGCCGAAGCTGGACGGCCTCAGCGTGGTGCTCACCTACCGCGACGGCCGTTTTGTGCAGGGGGCCACGCGCGGCAACGGCGAAGTGGGCGAGGACGTGACGCGCAATCTGCGCACCATCCGCGCCCTGCCGGCCCGCATTCCCGTCGACCCCGCCGGCGCGACCGCGCCGCCGTCCACCCTGGTGGTGCGCGGCGAGGTCTTCCTGCCGCTAGACGCCTTTGAGGCGCTCAACGCCGCCCGCGCGGCGGCGGGCGCGGCGCTCTACATGAACCCGCGCAACACCGCCGCCGGCTCCCTGCGCCAGCTTGACCCTGCCGTCACCGCCTCACGGCCGTTGCGCCTCTTCTGCTATGATCTGGTCGCCTGGGAAGGGGGCGACGTCCCGGAAACGCAGTGGGCGCGGCTCGACTACCTGCGCCGGCTGGGTTTCCCTGTCTCGCCCGATGCGCAGTACTGCGCAAGCCTGGAGGCTGTTCTCGTCGCTTACGAGTCCTGGCTGGAGCGGCGCAACCAGATCAACTACGAAGTCGACGGCATCGTGGTCAAGATTGACGACCGGCCGCTGGCCGACAGCCTGGGTTTTGTCGGCAAGGATCCGCGCGGCGCCATTGCCATGAAGTTCCCCGCGCAGGAGAAGACGACGCGGCTGCTGGAGGTGCAGGTCAACGTGGGGCGCACGGGCGTGCTGGCCCCCAACGCCGTGCTGGAGCCGGTGGAGATTGGCGGCGTGATTGTGCGCAACGCGACGCTCCACAATTACGACGAAATCGCGCGCAAGGACATTCGCATCGGCGACACGGTGATCGTCAAGCGCGCCGGCGACGTGATTCCCTACATCGTCGGCCCGGTGCTGGACGCGCGCGACGGGTCGGAACGGCCGATTCCACGGCCGTCGCGCTGCCCATCCTGCGGCGAACCGGCGGTGCAGTTGCCGGGCGAGGTAGCCATTTACTGCGACAACGGCGCCTGCCCGGCCCAGCTTGTGCGCCGCGTCGAATATTTCGTCGGGCGCAGCGCGCTCGACATTGAGGGCTTTGGCGCCCAAACGGCCGTTTTGCTCGTGGAGCAGGGGCTGATTGCCGACGTGGGCGACATCTACAGCCTGCGGCGCGACGACCTGCTGGGGCTGGAGGGCTTCAAAGACAAGAAGGTCGACAACCTGCTGGCGGGCATTGCCGCCGGCAAGGCTCAGCCCGCCGACCGCCTCTTGACGGCGCTCGGCATTCGCTTTGTGGGCAGCGTCGTGGCCACGCTGCTGCTCGACGCCTTCGGCAGCCTGGACGCCATCGCCGCCGCCGATGCGCAGGCGCTGGAGCAGATTGAAGGCATCGGCCCGCAAACGGCGCTGGCGGTGGTGGACTGGTTTGCCAGGCCGCGCAACCAGGCCGTGCTGGAGAAGCTGCGCGCGGCCGGTCTCCAATTTGCCGTCGCCCGCCCGCAGACGCAGTCCGTCGCGCTGGACGGCCTGACCTTCGTGATTACCGGTACGCTGCCCGGCCTGACGCGCGACGAGGCGCGGGCGTTTGTCGAGGCCCACGGCGGCAAAGTCACCGGCTCCGTCAGCAGCCGCACCGACTACCTGGTGGCGGGCGAGAAGGCGGGCGGCAAGCTGGACAAGGCGCAAAAGCTCGGCGTGGCCGTGCTGGACGAAGCCGGCTTGCGGGCGCTGGCCGCGCGAGGATGAGCGCCAGGCGGCGCAACCCGTTCGACGC
>Ga0114946_10000486_pt1 | contig 26783 bp, 27 predicted proteins | sample WalLakDeSediment_FD_88676 | JGI IMG/M metagenome (GOLD analysis project Ga0114946, IMG submission 88676) | Lake sediment microbial communities from Walker lake, Nevada to study Microbial Dark Matter (Phase II) - Walker Lake 11/02/13 Deep Sediment | ecosystem: Environmental > Aquatic >... | reverse complement strand
TTCCCGGCCCTACTTCCGGAGATCGTCCTCTCGGTGTGGGGGATGGTGGTCCTCCTCGTCGGCGTGTGGAAGAAGGAGGGAGAGGGCCGGCCCAGCGCCGATTTCCTCGGCGTCCTGTCGCTGGTGGGGATCCTCCTGGCCGCCGGGGCCAACGGATGGCTCTACAGCGTGAGCCAGACCGGCGGGAGCGGGATGATCGTGGTGGACCGCTTCCGCCTCTTCGCCAACTGGATCTTCCTGTTGGCTGGGGCCATGTCCATCCTCATTTCCCTTTCCTACGTGACCCGCCAGAGGCTCCAATCGGCTGAGGTCTACGCCCTTATGCTCTTCGCCGTGGTGGGGATGATGTTCATGGGAGCGACCCATAATCTCATCATCATCTTCCTGGGCCTGGAGATCATGTCCGTCGCCGTGTATGCCCTGGCGGCCATGAACCGCAGGGACCGGAGATCCGCGGAGGCGGGTCTCAAGTACTTTTTGCTGGGGGCCTTCTCCACGGGGTTCTTCGTATACGGGATCGCCCTGGTCTACGGGGCCACGGGCAGTACCGACATCGGAATCATGGCCACGGCCGTCCTGGAGGGGGCCACGGTTGCGCCCCTCCTCCTGATGGGGGTTGCCCTCCTGGCCATAGGGTTCGCCTTCAAGGTGGCGGCGGTGCCCTTCCACATGTGGACGCCGGACGTCTACGAGGGAGCTCCGGCTCCCATCACGGCCTTCATGGCCACCGGTGTCAAGGCGGCGGCTTTCGTAGCCTTCCTGAAGGTGTTCATGGTGGCCTTCGATGCCGTCTACGACAGCTGGTATCCCATCCTCTGGTGGCTGGCTGCCATCACCATGGTGGTAGCGAACCTCATCGCTCTGGTGCAGCCCAACGTCAAGAGGATGCTGGCCTACTCCAGCATTGCCCATGGCGGCTATCTCATGGTGGCCCTGGTGGCGGCCAACGAGATGGCCTCGGCGGCCATGCTCTTCTACCTGCTGGTCTACACCCTCATGAACATTGGGGCCTTCGCCATCGTCATCATCGTGGCCCATCAGGGGGAGGACCGGCTCCAGATCGAGGATTACGCCGGATTCGGCTGGAAGCAGCCCATGCTGGGGGTCTTCTTCACCATCTTCCTCCTGTCCCTGGCGGGGTTCCCTGGCACAGGGGGCTTCATGGGCAAGATCTTCCTCCTCCAGGGAGCGTTGGAATCGGACCTCTGGACCCTGGCCATCGTCCTGGTCATGGCCACCCTGGTCTCCTACTGGTACTACCTGCGGGTGGCCTGGTACATGTGGATGAAGGAGGCCCCCGATGCCTCCGCCCCCTCCGCAGTGTTCGCCCCCATTCCCATGCGGGTGGCCCTCTTCGCCGGGGTGGGTCTCATCCTCTTCCTGGGCATCTTCCCGGGCTCGCTCCTCGATTTCGCCCAGTCCAGCGTGGGTTCTCTTACTCACGTGAGCGGGTTCCTCCTGGGGATGGTTCCCTAGTCCACTTCTCCAAGATCCCGCTCGCCGGATCTGTGCGTCAGCGGGTTCCTCATGGGGATGACGCCGTAGCGTTTTCCGGCATGGGCCCCCGCCGCTGGGACACCTTTCATCCCACGTCGGTGGAGGGCCCCGGAGGCGAAGAGGGAAGGGGGCTTTAAAGGGGGCGGCCAGGCCTTGACAGGATGGCCGCCCCCGGGCCGTTCCTGGGCCGGCGTCTTTTCCTCCGGCAGGGGGTCTGGAGGTGTGTGACGGTGGGGTTCACCCACACCTCAGTCGTGCTTGCCGACCAACCAGTGGGAGATGCCGAGGGCGAGGACCACTGCGGCGATGGCCAGGATTTCTCCGGCTGAAATGGTGCCGAGGTCCAGGAGGATGACCTTTCGGGCGATGGCCATGAGGGCCGTGGCCACCACCAGATGGATAGGCAGGACATTCGTGCCCAGGTAGAGCCGGATGTTGATGAAGATCTCCACCGCGATCAGTACCACCATGAACGCGCCGAAGATCACGAAGATGTCGCTCACTTCAAACAGAAGGATTGGCGGCGACACGAGCTTGGTGTACAGCACGTAGACCACATCCAGGACGCCCCAGACGATCACCACCACCATCAGGATCGCCAGTATCCTGATGGCATTGCGGATCACAAAGTGCAACTACCTGATCAGCGGATCTTCATGCTCTTTGGGAAGCTCGTCGAGCAACAGCGTAGGTGGATGCCGAGTGTCCGTTGCCTCTTGTTCCATCGATGCACCTCCCAGGCAGCCCCCGGTGATGTGGACCCCCTTCCCAGATGTTCTTCGGATCGGGCCAAAGTAAGCATAGGGCACGCCACCGGGGCGTGCCAGCAGCCAGGTTCATTGGCCTACCCAAGGACAAATCGGGCCCTTCAGGGGATCGAGCCCGTCAGGGGCAACCGCCCGACCAACCCAGGGGGGTTGGAGGTGCGGGATCGGCGGGGCCCCATCGTTGCGAGGACGGCCGCAGGCAAACCCGGGGCGAGGCCAATCCCAGAGGGGATGCAACTGTAGTGCATCCTGGTTGCTGGTTCTGCCTCGCTGGGCGAGCAAAAGGTGCCAGGTGGTGGGGTTTGGCGGCTTCCAGGTGGCCTGTATTGTTCGCTGGGCGAGCAAAAGGTGCCAGGTGGTGGAGTGTGGCGGCGTCCAGGTGGCCTGTATTGCTCGCTGGGCGAGCAAAAGGTGCCAGGTGGTGGGGTTTGGCGGCTTCCAGGTGGCCTGTATTGCTCGCTGGGCGAGCAAAAGGTGCCAGGTGGTGGAGTGTGGCGGCGTCCAGGTGGCCTGTATTGCTCGCCATATGGGTTCTTCCGATGCTTGCGAACGGGGTGTCAGGTAGACCCAGCATTCCGTTTGCGATCTCTGCGCTGTGCCGGAAAGCGGATTTGGGGGTGCACCTTCCGAGCCGGGCCTGGGGTGTCGCGGTTCGCATGATGCCCCAGCGGCGGAGATTGCCGCACGCCGTGCCCCCTGGATCAGGATGACCGTGCCTCCACGGCACAGTATAAGCTGCGCATCCGCTTCCTGATCTCCGGCGGACCGCAAGCGTCCGATCGGTCAAAGGGGGGAGGGGTGGAGACGGACGGGCCGTGGGGTTCGCGCGCCGGGTTGGGAGGGGTAGGGACGGATGGGCAGTGGCATTGCCCGGGTGAGCGGGGAAGGGGGGGGTACACGAAAGAGAGCGTGCGGGGCCTGCACCATGTTGACGCTCTCCCGGGCCCTGTTTTACGTTCGTGTGTCCGGGTGCACGCCCTCCAGCAAGCCGAAATGCAATGGACCTCGCCAGCCATATCTTCAGGCAGTACGACATCCGCGGAATCGTTGGGAAGGACCTGGATCCGGAGGTGACCCGGCAGGTCGGAAAGGCCTACGGATCCATCCTCCGGGAGGCCCTGGGAGGAGGACAGGCCAGGGTGGTGGTGGGGCAGGACAACCGTCCCCATTCACCGGACCTGGCGGAGGGCCTCATGGCAGGGTTGCTGAGCGCCGGAGTGGACGTGGTGAGCCTCGGTACCGTCCCGACCCCCCTGGTGCTGTGGGCAGAGAGCCGCCTGGGCACGGACGGTGGAATCCAGATCACGGGATCCCACAACCCGGCGGAGTACAACGGCATCAAGATGACGCTTGGAGGCCGTTCCTTCTATGGAGACGACATCCAGGGCCTCCTCCAGCGCCTGCAGCAGGGGAACCTCCTGGTGGGGAACGGATCCCTCCACCACCAGCAGATCATCCCCAGGTACGTGGAGGAGATCGCCGCAGGCTTCAAGCTCGCTCGTCCCTTCCGGGTGGTAGTGGACTGCGGGAATGGTGTGGGATCCCTGGTGGCTCAGGACCTCCTGGAGGCCATCGGCGCGGAGGTGATCCCCCTCTTCTGCGAGTCCGACGGCACCTTCCCCAATCACCATCCTGATCCCACGGTGGACGAGTACCTGGAGGACCTGATCCGGCTCGTCCGGGAGAAGGAAGCGGACGCAGGGATCGCGTTTGACGGAGACGCCGACCGCATCGGCGCCGTGGACGAGACCGGGGCCATCGTCAGGGGTGACATCCTGCTCCTCCTCTTCGGCCTGGACCTCCTGGACCGCCGGGGACCGGGACAGAAGATGATCTTCGACGTGAAGTGCTCCCAAGCCCTTTCGGAGGTGTTCCAGGAAGCCGGCGGGGAACCCATCATGTGGATGACGGGCCATTCCCACATCAAGGAGAAGATGAAGGAAACGGGAGCCCCCCTGGGTGGCGAGCTGTCGGGCCATATCTGCTTCGCCGACGAGTACATCGGCATCGATGATGCCCCCTACGCCGCCTGCCGCCTGGTGGATCTCCTGGCCCGGAAGGGTCAAGCCTTCTCCCGCATCGTTGCCTCCCTTCCCAGCTACGTCGCCACGCCGGAGATCCGTATCGAAGTGGACGAGCAGAAGAAGTGGGAGGTCGTGGAACTGGCCCTGGAGCACTTCCGCAAGGACCATGAGGTGATTGACGTGGACGGGGCCCGCATCCTCTTCGGTGACGGGTGGGGCCTTCTCCGGACATCCAACACCCAGCCCGTCGTCGTGGCCCGTTTCGAGGCCCGTTCGGAGGAGAGACTGAAGGAGATCCAGGAGGTCATGGAGTCCTGGCTCGCGACGCAGGGGGTGCATATCTGATCCCACGGTGAGGGTCAGGACGGAAGGCAGAACCTGACGGCCCTCCTGACGGCCCTCCTGACGGCCCCATGCGACTCCGCCCACTGCGGGGAACTCCTTCTCTTCCACATCCGCGTGGACGGCCAGGTACCGGGACCTGCCTGCCCCTCTCGGATAGCCGGCAACACGGACCGGCGAAGGGTAGCGGCGCCACCCCTGCAGCCCTACCTTCCTCGGGTCCCTCTGCGGGGGCCCTTGGGCCCTCCAGGGGGGCGAGTCCGGTGGAAAGACAAACGAACCATCAGAGGATCGCAATGAATATCCACGAATTTCAAGCGAGAGAGGTCTTCCGGAAGGCCGGAATTCCCGTGCCTGCCGGGGATGTGGCCGAGACCCCGGAGCAAGCGGAGGCCATCGCCCGGGAGCTTGGGACGCGAGTGGTGGTGAAGGCCCAGGTCCATTCGGGCGGGCGTGGGAAGGCAGGAGGGGTGAAGCTCGCCTCCACCCCGGAGGAAGCGAAGGGCTACGCCAGTGCCATCCTCGGCATGGACATCAAGGGGCTCACGGTGGAGAAGGTCCTGGTGACGCCGGCCGAGGACATTGCCACGGAGGCCTACGTCGGCTGTCTTGTGGACAGGGCAGCCCAGTCCGTCACTTTCATGGTCTCTTCGGAGGGTGGGTAGACATCGAGGAGGTTGCTCACACCAAGCCCGAGGCCATCAAGAAACTCACCATCGATCCCCGCTACGGACTGCTGCCCCACGAGGCCTATTGGCTGGCCTGTGCGCTGTACGACGATCCGGCCCTGGTCAAGCAAGCCACCCGGATCCTTTCACAGCTCTATGACGCCTTCGTCATGGCCGGTGCCTCCCTTGCCGAGATCAATCCCCTCATCACGACACCCTCCGGCGAGGTGAAGGCCATCGACGCCAAGATGAGCGTTGATGACAGCGAGCTCTTCCGGCGACCCGAGATCGCAGCGTTCCGGGACCTCTCGGCCGAGCCCGCTTCGGAGACCAAGGCCCGGGAGGCCGATCTCAGCTATGTGAAGCTCGACGGCAACGTAGGGTGCTGCGTGAACGGTGCCGGCCTGGCCATGGCCACCATGGACCTGGTGAAGTACTACGGTGGGGAGCCGGCGAACTTCCTGGACATCGGAGGGTCCTCCAATCCCGACAAGGTGGTGGCAGCGCTGGAGATCATCACCTCCGATCCGAACGTCAAGGTGATCCTCTTCAACATCTTCGGGGGCATCACCCGCTGCGATGATGTGGCCAACGGCATCGTTGCCGCCTCCAAGCGGATCGATATCAACGTTCCCCTGGTCATCCGCCTCACCGGCACCAACGAGGAAGAGGGAGTCCGCATCCTCGAGGAGGCCGGGATGAAGGCCGCCACGTCCATGGACGAGGTGGTGGAGCAGGCAGTGGCTCTGGCGAACCAGGCGTGATCCAATCGAACACGAGAAGAGAGAGAGTCTAGATTCATGGCTATTTTCGTAGATGAATCCACACGTCTCGTGGTCCAGGGGATCACGGGTCGGGACGGGTCGTTCCACACCCGGCAGATGATGGAGTATGGGACCCAGGTCGTGGCGGGAGTCACGCCGGGCAAGGGAGGTCAGTTCTTCGAGGGCCCGAACGGCAAGAAGGTGCCTATCTTCAACACCGTGGAGGAGGCAGTCCAGGAGGCTGGAGCCAACACCACGGTGATCTATGTGCCTCCTGCCTTTGCAGCCGGGGCCGTACTGGAGGCTGCCGGCGCTGGCATCGACTTCATCGTCTGCATCACCGAGGGCGTGCCGGTTCAGGACATGACCCGGGGCCTCGCCTACGTCCGGGACCGGGGCGCTCGCCTCCTGGGCCCCAATTGTCCCGGCATCATTTCTCCCGGTAAGGCCAAAGTGGGTATCCTTCCGGCCCAGATCGTGACCCCAGGGCCCGTGGGCGTCATCTCCCGCTCCGGAACCCTGACCTATGAAGCGGTGATCCAGCTTACCCATGCCGGTATCGGACAGACCACGTGCATCGGAATTGGCGGCGATCCCCTCATCGGGACGAACTTCGTGGATGCCCTGAAGGCCTTCAAGGAGGATCCGGAAACCGAGGCCATCGTTGTGATCGGCGAGATCGGGGGGACCGACGAGCAGGAGGCCGCCGCCTGGGTCAAGGCGAACCTGGACATTCCCGTGGTGGGCTTCATTGCCGGGCAGACGGCGCCTCCGGGTCGCCGTATGGGCCACGCCGGCGCCATCATCAGCGGCTCAGCCGGCACTGCCGAAGAGAAGATCAGGAGCTTTGAGGAGAACGGAATCGCCGTGGCCAAACGGCCCGTTGAGATCGCCGAGCTCGTGAAGGACGCCCTTGGTCTTTGACCGCGTCCCTCCCGGGTACGGGAGGAGAATCGAGGGGGAATGAGACTCTCCGAGATTGTCTCAGAGGGCCGTGTTCTGGTCCCTTTGGAAGCCGAAACCCTCGATGAGGCCATCGGCCTCCTCTGTCACAAGCTTGAGGTTTCGGGCACCGTCCCACAGGGGGCCGGTACTCGCTTGGCCGGTGAGTTCTTCTCCGGTGCTCGGGGAGAGGTCATTCGGGTGAACCAGTGGGTGGTTCTACTGGCCGCCCAGACACAAGAGGTGGGGCATCTACTCGGGGCCCTGGGCTCTGCCCGTTCCCCCTTCGACCTGGGTGGCCAGGGCGAGGGGGGAACCGCCTCCGTGCTCCTTCTCCTACTGACCCCGCGCCGAGTCTCACCGCTGAAGATCCAGGCCATTCCCACTCTCTCCCGCTTCCTCAAGGTGGCGGAAAACACCGAGCGCCTCAGGGGCGCCGGGACCCCCGGGGACGTACTTTCCTTTTCCGAGCTCATGGATCTGGACCTTCAGGACCAGCTCCTGGTGGCGGACGGGGTGGATCCTCTCAAGTTTCGGGTCTATCCCGACACGTCCATGGAGGAGGTCGTCGGGCTCATGGTCCGGCGCGGGATTCGGGCGGTTCCGGTGGTGGGAGAGAAGTTGGACCTCCTGGGACTGATCACCTCGGTGGACGCCATCCGCCATCTCCTCCCAGGGCAGATGACCGGGTCCAAGGATTCCGGGAACCTCGCCTCTGTTCCGGCCAGGGACGCCATGGTCCGTTCCGTCATGTGTGTCTCCGAGGAGCAGAGCCTTCTGGAGGCGGCGAATCTCATGGCCAACAAGGGGGTAGCCCAGTTGCCCGTGGTCCGGGAAGGGGAGCTCATCGGGTTTCTGACGATGGAGACAGCGCTCCAACTCCTCTCCGGTCCTAGGCGGGGCAGCTCCGGGGCCATGGAAGAGGGGGGCGCTGCCAAGGTCGACTGAACCTGGACCACCTTCGAGACGATACGGGAGACGATTGGACGAGATGAAGCGGACGCTTGCCATAGTGAAACCGGACGCCTTGGCTTCCGGGAAAGCGGGGAACATCCTGGCCCACCTGGAGGGGGCGGGCTTTGTTGTGAGGAGTCTCAAGTTGACCCGGCTCACCCCGGCCGAAGCCCGAGAGTTCTACGACGTCCACCGGGAGCGGCCCTTCTTTGAGTCGCTGGTAGCCTTCATGACCTCGGGACCCTGTCTTCCCATGGTCCTGGAGGCGGAGGGTGCCGTAGCCCGTTTGCGGGAGGTCATCGGATCCACGGATCCGACGGAAGCGGCAGAGGGCACCGTCAGGAAGCTCTACGCCGAGAACAAGGAGCGGAACGCAATCCACGCCTCGGATTCCGACGAGAACGCTTCCAGGGAGATCGCCTTCTTCTTCTCCCATCAGGAGATCCTTTCCCTCCTTTCCTGAAAGATTCCTGATTCGCCCCCGCTCACTCCTGGGGGATTTCGACCAGAATCCAATGAACTGGTGGGCCGACGCGGAACACATTGGGAATGCATGGTTTCCGCGTTGACATAGCGCATTTTCGAGCTATCTTAGCCGACTATGCTCACGATTCCCCTGGTTCAGCTTGAACAACAGGGGAGCCTTGAGATCAACGCGGCGATACCCCCGGACGATCCGGGCTGGCAGGGGACCGGGCTACGCTTCTCCACTCCCCTCTCGGTCTCAGGTCGAGTGCTCTGGATCCCGAGCGGCGATGTGCTGGCGCGTCTCAGGCTCCAGGGCCTCATGGCCCAAGAATGTTGCCGATGTCTGGAGCCGGTGTCGGTCCAGGTTGACGAGGGTGTCGACATCCTCTTCACCTCCATGGACGAGTCGGAGGAACCGGAGGACGATGGCTCCAGGCCACTCCCAGCCGGGGCGATGGAATTGGAACTGGCGGGGGCGGTCCGAGAGGAGCTTGTCCTCTCCGTATCGACGTTTGCCGTGTGTGCGCCCGATTGCCGGGGATTCTGTCCCGGGTGCGGGGTGAATCTCAACAGAGAACGCTGCGTGTGCTCCGCGGAGGATCGGGATCCTCGGTGGGACGTCCTCCGGGCACTGAACAAAGAGCGAGAATAGACCATGGCTGTACCGAAGAAGAAGGTGTCCAAACAGCGGAAGCGGAAGCGGCGGACCCACTACAAGGCCGCGGAGGTCTCGACCCAGTCGTGTCCCCGCTGCGGGGATCCGAAGCTTCCTCACCGGGTGTGCCCCACGTGTGGCTACTACCGGAACGAAGCGGTCGTCGAGGTCGGGCAGGACTGAGCAGGGCTCATCACTGGTGCGTATCGTCTTGGATGCCATGGGGACGGATGGAGCCCCCGGCAGCGAGATCGAAGGTGCCATCCGGTTCCTGGAGATGTCCGGGTCGGATCGTGAGGTGCTTTTGGTTGGTCACGAGGACCTGATCGGGGAAGGGCTACAGGCTTTCCGGGGTTATCCTTCCCATCGCCTGTCCGTTGTCCATGCTCCGGATCGGATCGTCCCTGGGGAAGCTCCGGTGGCTGCCGTGCGCCGCAAGCCGCGCTCATCCATCGTGGTTGGGGTGAAGCTCCAGAAGGAGGGCAAGGCCGATGCCTTCGTCAGCGCCGGCTCCACAGGAGCGGTAATGGCGTCCTCCCTTCTCTTCCTCCGACCCCTTGAGGGTGTGGATCGCCCAGCCATCGGCACCATTCTCCCCACGTCCGGTCGACCAACGTTGCTTCTGGACGCTGGGGCGAACGTGGACTGCAAGCCTCGGCATCTCCTCCAGTTTGCTTACCTGGGCCGGGTCTACGCTCAGGACCTCATGGGTGTCGACGACCCTCGCATCGGTCTCCTCAACATCGGGGAGGAGGAGGAGAAGGGGAACGAGCTTTCCGTGGAGTCCTTCAGGCTCCTCCGATCCTCGGGCTTGAACTTCATCGGGAACATCGAGGGCAGGGAGATCATACGTGGTGGGTGCGATGTCTTGGTCTGCGACGGCTTCGTGGGGAACCTGATCCTGAAATTCTACGAGTCGGTGGCGGAGTTCGTCATCGGGCTGCTCAAGAGGGAGATGAAGGCCCACCACGCTGACGAGCTGGACCTGGACGAGGTCTTTCGGGTCCTGGACTACCAGGAGTATGGGGGGGCTCCCCTCCTGGGGGTCAACGGGGTTTCCATCATCATGCATGGGTCCTCGTCTCCGAAAGCCATCTGTAACGGTCTCGGGGCGGCTGCCCGGGCCGTGGAATCGCGAATCGTGACCCATGTGGCCAGGGAGTTGGCCAAGGACTAGAGATCTGGCCGGAGCGCTCCCCGGGGGCGGACGTCGGACCAGTGCAGAGAGGTGGTAGGGAAGCGGAATGGTGAAACACCCCAAACCCCTGGTCGAGCTCGTGGCGACTGGCCGGTATTTGCCCGAGCGGGTCCTGACGAACATCGATCTCGAGAAGATGGTGGACACGTCCGACGCCTGGATCCGGGAGCGGACGGGTATCCGGGAGCGGCGCATCGCCCGGGCGGACGAGGGTGCCGCCGACATGGCGGCGGAGGCGGCTCGGCAGGCTATGGCGCGGGCAGGGGTGAACCCCGGGGAGATCGATATCCTCATTGTCTCTACCGCGACTCCCGACCGGTTGCTCCCCTCCACCGCCTGTGACCTTCAGGCCCTGCTCGGCGCCAGCAACGCCATGGCCTTCGACCTGGCGGCGGCCTGTTCGGGATGGCTTTACGGCCTCACCATGGCGGAGGGGTACCTGGCAGCGGGCCGGGGAGAAATCGCCTTGGTGGTGGCCACGGAGAAGATGAGCTCCATGGTGGACTGGGAGGACCGGGCCACCTGTGTGTTGTTCGGGGATGGGGCGGGAGCCGGAATCCTCCGACGCTCCACCAGTGATCGCGGGATCCTCTCCTGCTATCATCGGGCCGACGGCACACTGGGAAATCTCCTCTACAGGCCCGCGGGTGGTGCGGCCATTCCCATGTCGAAGGAAGTGCTCGCGAACAAGGATCACCTCCTCAGGATGTCGGGGCGGGAGGTCTTCAAGAACGCAGTCCGTTCCATGGCGGAAGCCTCGGACATCGCCCTGCGCAAGGCGGGTCTGACGGGTGATGACGTGGACCTCCTGATTCCTCACCAGGCCAACATTCGCATCATCGATGCCACGGCCAAGTATGCCGGGATTCCTCGGGAGAAGGTCTATGTGAACGTGGATCGCTACGGGAACATGAGCTCTGCCGCCATTCCCGTGGCGCTGGACGAGGTCCTGGAGAATGGTGTGGTAGGTTCCGGGTCCGTGGTTCACACGGTGGCCTTCGGAGCCGGGTTTACCTGGTCGGCCATGACCTTCCGCTTCTGATTTCCCTACTCAAGATCATGTCCCTCGCCCTCCTCTTCCCAGGTCAAGGATCCCAGTTCGTCGGAATGGGCCGCGAGCTGGCCAATGCGTTCCCCGAGGCCGCCAGGGTATTCGAGGAAGCCGACGAGGTCCTGGGAGTGCACCTCTCCCGCCTCGCCTGGGAGGGGCCGGAAGCGGAGTTGACCCTGACCAAGAACGCCCAGCCGGCCCTTCTCGTCCACTCGGTGGCCGTTCTCCGGGTGGCGGGCGCATGGTTGGGGTCCGTGTCCATGGCAGCAGGACACTCCCTGGGGGAGTTCACAGCCCACGTGGCTGCCGGGACACTCTCGTTCCAGGATGCCCTGGGGGCCGTCCGACTCCGAGGGGAGCTCATGTTCGCCGCAGGAGAGCAGCGGCCGGGGACCATGGCGGCCATCCTCGGCCTGGAGGACGAGGCTGTGGAGGCGGTGTGCCGAGCGGTGGGGGAGGGTGGAAAGGTCTGCGTTCCCGCCAACTACAACTCCAGCGGCCAGGTGGTCATCAGCGGTGAAGTGGCGGGGGTGGAAGAAGCCATGGTTCTTGCCAAGGAGGCAGGGGCCAGGAAGGCGATTCCCCTCACCGTCTCCGGTGCCTTCCATTCCCCCCTCATGGCCTACGCCGTGGAGGGATTGCGGGAGAAGCTTTCGGAAGTCAACTTCTCGGATCCCACGTACCCCGTGATCTCGAACGTAACGGCAGAGCCGGTGGTGATGGGCTCACAGGTCAGAGATCTCCTGGTGGAGCAGCTCACCTCGCCCGTCCGATGGTCGGCATCGGTGGAGCGGATGGTGGGGCTGGGGGCCGAGCGATTCGTGGAGCTGGGGCCGGGATCGGTGCTGTGCGGGCTGAACAGGAGGAATGCCCGAGGCCTCCCGTGTGTCTCCCTTGGTTCCCCGACGGACCTGGACACGCTGGAGTCGTGACGGCATGACGAAGGAAATGCCCATGTACGTAGGAGAGCTTCAAGGCCAGGTGGCCGTCGTGACAGGCGGAGCCCGGGGAATCGGGTTGGCCATCGCCCAGGCGCTGGCAGAGGGTGGAGCCAGTGTTGCGCTCGTGGATGTGGATGCCTCCGAGGCCATAGCTTCCGCCGGACAGTTACCGGGCATGGGGCACAAGGGTTACGGTGGGGATGTGACCGATTCCGGGGAGGTGCTCTCGGTACTGGAGCGGGTGGAGGAGGAGCTCGGTCCGGTTTCGATCCTCGTGAACAATGCCGGCATCACCCGGGACAACCTCCTGCTGCGGATGACAGAGGAGGAGTGGGATCTGGTCCTCTCCGTGAACCTCAAGGGAGCGTTCAACACGACGAAGGCCCTGGCCCGTGGGATGATGAAGCGAAGGCAAGGTGTCATCATCAATATCGCGTCCGTCATCGGTCTTATGGGCAACGCGGGCCAGGCGAATTATGCCGCTTCCAAGGCCGGGCTTCTGGGCTTCACCAAGAGTGTTGCCAGGGAGTTCGCGTCCAGGGGGATTCGCTGCAACGCCATCGCACCGGGCTTCATCAGGACGGCCATGACGGACAAGCTCAGCTCTGAAGTGGTGGATGGGCTCAAGGCCCAGATCCCCATGGGGACGCTTGGGGAGCCTCTTCACGTAGCGAACGTGGCGCGCTTTCTCGCCGGCCCGGGGGCCGCGTACATTACCGGGCAGGTGATCGCAGTGGACGGTGGGATGGTCATGTGACCTTCCATCGTTCTTCCATTGAACAAACGATAGACATCCTTCAAAACCCAGTAGTCACCACACAGGGGGTACCATGGCGGACAGTGCCGAGGCAAAGGTCAAGGAAATCATCATCAACGAGTTGGGTGTCGATCCTGAGAAGGTCACGGCTGAAGCCTCCTTCGTGGAGGATCTGGGAGCCGATTCTCTGGACACGGTGGAGCTCGTCATGGCATTCGAGGAGGAGTTCGGTGTGGACATCCCCGACGAGGACGCCGAGCAGATGAGGACCGTCGGCGATGCCATCAACTACCTGAAGGAGCACATGGACAAGGAATGATCTCCCCCTGATCCTTGCTGCCGGAGGGGTGAGCATGTCGAATGTCGTGAACCGGAGGGAGCACCGGGTCGTGATCACCGGGGTCGGGCTGATGACGCCGGTTGGGAACGATCTGGAAAGCTCCTGGAAGGCCCTCTTGGCGGGGGTCAGCGGAGCGGGCCCCATTACCCAGTTCCAGGCGACGGAGGAGTTCGCAACCCGAATCGCCTGCGAGGTGAAGGGCTTCGATCCGTCCCGGTACCTGGAGGCGAAGGAGATCAGGCGGAACGACCGATTCGTCCAGTTCGCCATCGCCGTGTCCGACGAGGCCATGGAGATGGCAGGTCTGAAGGATGTGGCGGATCGGGACGGCATTCCCCGGGATCGGTTCGGTGTCCTGTTCGGAAGCGGGATCGGAGGGATGTACACTTTCGAGGAGCAGTGCCGGGTCCTGATCACAAAAGGTCCGAAACGGGTGAGCCCCTTCTTCGTCCCTATGTTCATTCCCGACATGGCTTCTGGAATGGTTTCCATCCGGTACGGTGCCCAGGGTCCGAACTATGCCACGGTGTCGGCGTGCGCCTCCAGCGCCCATGCGGTGGGTGACGCTCTGCGCATTCTGCAGCGAGGGGACGCCGACGTCATGCTGGCAGGAGGTACGGAGGCGGCCATCACCCCCCTGTGTATTGCCGGGTTCTCGTCCATGCGAGCCATGTCCACCCGCAATGAGGAGCCCGAGACGGCCTCCAGGCCCTTCGATGCCGGACGGGACGGTTTCGTCATCGCCGAAGGTGCCGGCGCTCTTGTCCTGGAGACCCTTGAGCACGCCCGGGCCAGGGGCGTTCCCGTCCTTGCCGAGGTGGTGGGCTATGGAGCTTCCGGGGACGCCTACCACATCACCGCGCCCGAGCCCTCGGGGGCCGGAGCCCAGTTGGCCATGCGGAAGGCTCTTCAGGATGCGGGAGCCGAGCCCCGGGAGGTGGACTACATCAACTCCCACGGGACTTCCACACCGCACAACGATGTTATGGAGACAGCCGCCATCAAGGCGGTCTTTGCCGATCACGCGCCCAGGATGGTGGTGGGCTCCACGAAATCCATGGTAGGGCATCTCCTGGGGGCTGCCGGGGCCGTTGAGACGGTGATTGCTGCCATGGCCGCCAGGGAAGGGAAGATCCCCCCCACCATCAATTTCTCCGAGCAGGATGGGGAGTGCGATCTGGACTATGGCCACAACCGCATGGAAGAACGCCCGGTACGTCTCGCCCTCAGCAATTCCTTTGGTTTCGGCGGTCACAACGTGACCCTGGCCGTGCGCCGGTGGGAGGAATAGGCCGGGCTCCCGCAGGATCAGCCGAGGGTTCTTCGGTGTCTGATGAGGGGGGCCGCCTCATGGGTGCTGTCCTCCTTTCCGCGTGAAGGAGCCCCGAGTATGCGTGTCGGAGTTGGATACGACTCCCATCGGTTTGACCCTTCCAGGACGTTGGTCCTGGGCGGGGTCGCCGTCCCCGGCTCTCCGGGGCTGGCTGGCCATTCCGATGGGGATGCTGTGGCTCACGCCATCATCGATGCCATCCTGGGGGCTGCTTCCGCCGGTGACGTGGGGCGGCACTTCCCGCCGGGGGGGGAGGAGTGGAAGGACGCGGACTCCATGGATCTCCTCCGCCGAGCGGTGATCCTCCTGGAAGAACGAGGGTATCGACCCTCCAACGTGGACGTGGTGGTGGTGACGGAGGCCCCGCGGATCGCCCCCCTGGCCCATCGGATCCGTGCCCGCCTGGCCGAGGTCCTGGGCATCCCCGAAGATGCCGTGTCCCTCAAGGGAAAGACCAACGAGGGTTTGGGCTGGATCGGTGCGGGCGAGGGACTGGCGGTGCACGCCGTGGCCCTGGTGGAGCGGATCGCCACCCGGGAATCCTGACGTCGGGTGGATCGAATCGGCAGGAGGGCAGTTGAACGGCATTTTTTCCTTTCTTCATGGGCTCGGACCCCTCCTTCTCTACGTCTTCCTGGGCGCGGGGTCGGCTCTTGAGAACATCTTCCCACCGGTTCCCGCCGACACGTTCGTCCTCATCGGAGCGCTCATGGCCGCCGGGGGCATGGCAAGCGCCTGGGCCGTCTTCCTGGTGACCTGGCTCTCCAACACCGCTGCAGCTCTGCTTGTCTATTGGATGGGTCGCCGATTCGGGCAGCCTTTCTTCCAAACTGGGCTTGGTCGTCACCTCCTGTACCCCGCCCAGTTGCGCCGTATGGGGATGTTCTACGAGAAATGGGGTATGACGGCCATCTTCTTCGCCCGTTTCCTCCCGGGTCTCCGTGCCATGGTGCCGGTGTTCGCCGGGGTCACCCACCAACGTTTTCCCACTGTGTTCGTTCCCGTGCTCCTGGCCTCGGGTATCTGGCATGGCGGGCTGGTTTGGCTGGGAACCAGGGTCGGGCAGAAGCTTCCGGCGCTGGTGAGCCGTCTGGCTGGCACGAATCTGGTGCTGTTGGTCGTTTCTCTGCTGGTCCTGGTGGGCGTCTTCTTCTGGTGGTATCGAACTCGGCGTGAGGGTCGGGGGGGAAGGGGAGAATGAGCCGGAATCCCTCCTTTCGGATGGAGCTCTTCATGGACTATCTCTCCTTCGAGCGGGGTCTTTCCGACCGAACCCTCTCTGCCTATCGGCATGACCTGGACAAGCTGTTCGGGTTTCTGGAGGAAGGAGGGCATGAAGGTCCGGAAGGGGTGCAGCCCAACGACATGAGGGACTTTGTCTTCCACCTGAAGGACTCCGGGCTCGCCCCCTCCTCCATCCGCAGGGTCCTTTCGGCCCTGCGCTCCTATTTCGCTTTTCTCCTGGATGAGGGCGTCCTGGAATCTGACCCCAGCGAGCGCCTGGAGAGCCCCCGGGTCTGGCAGCGGCTCCCGAGTGCCCTTTCTGTGGAGGAGGTGCTGAGTCTTCTGGAGGCACCGGATGAGGGTCACGCTCATTTCTGGAGGGACCGGGCCGTCCTGGAGCTCCTCTATGCCACGGGCATGAGGGTTTCGGAGCTGGTGGACCTGAAGATCGGCGACCTCGATCTGGACCAGGGGGTCTGTGCCGTCTTCGGGAAAGGCTCCAAGGAGCGTTTGGTGCCTTTCGGCACGCCCGCACGGGGGACGATGGAGCGCTACCTCAGGGAGGTGCGGCCCCGCCTCGACACGGGGAAGGGGCTGAACAGGGTCTTCCTGAACCACCGGGGACGTCCTCTCTCCCGCATGGCCATCTGGAATCTGGTGAAGACGAACGCAGAAAAGGCGGGGATCGTGGGGAAGGTCTCACCGCACACCCTCCGACATTCCTTCGCGACCCACCTCCTGGAGGGGGGCGCGGACCTGGCGGCAGTCCAGGAGCTTCTGGGGCATGCCGACATCTCAACCACGCAGATCTACACCCATGTGGACAGGGAGTACCTTCGGGAGGTCCACAGGACCTTCCACCCCAGGGGTTGAGCGGCGGCGGAAGCGTTTTCGGAAAGAAGGTCCCCCGCCAATCCCGGAAGCCGCTCCAACTCTTGACCAAAGAGCGGGTGCGGCGCCTGGGGGAAGGGAAGCCCCTCAATGCGATGCGGGGGAGTCGCTACCCCCCCTTGCCTGCTGCGGGCAGGGACGGAGCGGGCTCTGGCGCTCCGCGGCTTCGGGCGGCCTCCCTGTCGACGGACGCGAAAAGGTCGGCCTGGGAGCCTGCCTTCTCCAGGAGCCGGATGGCTTCCTCCAGGACCTTGTCCCGCTCGGCCTGGGATTGGAGAGCGGCCTGGGTGTTGCCCAGCCGGTCGGCGAAGGACATCCGGACCCGCCAATGCAGGTAGGCCCGGGCATCAGGATGCTCCAGGACCTCGGCAGGGACCCCTTCGGACCGCAGCCCGTCCACGAAGGAGTGGAAGGCTGCCGCGTCGAGCTCAGGGGAACGGGTGCCATCCTCGGCCTTCCTGGCCTCCTCGAAGGCGAACTCGGCGATGCGGAGCGTCAGGGGCACGCCGGTCCGGGCCGACTCAACCAGGAGGGCCTGCTCGGCGGTACGGAGGGTGTCGTCGGCCACCACCAGGTCCGGGTAGACTCCGCCGTCCGCCCTGAGGACCCGGCCCCCAGCGGTGACGATGGAAGGAACATTGTCCAGTTCCTCCCGTAAGGGCCGCCCTTCCAGGTCCCGGGGAATGTGCAGGGAGCGCCCCAGCGGGGTCATCCAGTCTCCGGTTGTGATCCTGATCCTCCGGTCTCCCGGCAGAGGCAGGATGGTCTGGACGACTCCTTTCCCGAAGGTCCGCTCTCCTACCACGACGGCTCTCTCGTGGTCCTGGAGGGCTCCGGCCACGATCTCGGCGGCGGAAGCCGTGAACCCGTCCACCAGGACCACCATGGGCTTACCCGGAATGCGGGGGGGGATGCGAGCCGCCCACGACTCGCTGGTGGTTTCGTTGGGCCTACCCGGTGTGCGGCTCCGCATGGCGGCCAGGCTCTTGCCCCGGTCCAGGAAGATGTCGGCCATGTAGAGGGACTCGACCATGGGTCCCCCAGGGTTCCTCCTGAGGTCCAGGATGATCCCCTTGGCGTCCCTCAGCACCAGGAGGGCTGAATCGACCTCGGAGCTGGATCCCTCCGCCATCCTGTCCACCTGGATGTATCCGAGGGAATCGTTGATCATGCTCGCCGTCACGGACGGCACGTGGACGTTCTCACGGCGGATGGGGAAGGTAAGGGGCTCGGGTAGGCTCTCACGAGCCAGGGTCAGACGAACTTCAGTTCCAGCGGGTCCCCGGATGGAGTCCCGGGCCTGGTCCACCGACCATTCCCTGGCGTCGCTGTCGCCCACCGCCACGATTTGATCTCCTACCATCAAACCTGCTTCTGCGGCAGGGGTTTGGCGGAACACGGCCGTGATGGTGACCCGATCGTTCAGCCGGGTGATCTGCACCCCGATTCCGGCATACTCTCCTGTGTTGTCCTCCTGGAAAGCATTCCACTCCTCGGCGGTGAAGACCGTGGCGTAGGGGTCGTTGAGTCCCTGGAGGACGCCGTTCAGAGCCTCTTCCCAGAGGAGGGAGTCGCTGAAGGTGGTCCGGTGATGGTCCAGGATGGTCCGGAGGGCCTCGAGAAACACCTGTCCCTCCCGGCCGTCCTCCAGGCCATGGGTCTCCTGCCTGGATCCGGGGGAGGTGGCGGTGCCTCGAGACGTATCCGCCGACTGTGGGGCGGCGGAGGCAGGGAAAAGGAGGAACCCAGAAAGAAGGATCCACATGGATATGGATAGGGTGCGTCGGATCATGAGTCGTCCGTCATTCCACGAGAAGTCAAATTCGGATCCCTACAATAACACCGTGTGGGCCGGGAGCGTTCCCCATCGGGACTTGCACCGGTGGCGCGGATACCGAACCCCGGCCATGCCAACTCATGCCCGAACCCTTAGGTTTATGGTCCAGGTTCCGGGATTCTCGCCCCGGAGGCGAACCGTCTACCGTGAAGGTCTCCATGCCAGCGGATCGAAGACAACCTTTGCCGCCCCTTGGTTTGGGCCTCGTCCAGTTCAAGCCTCGAAAGGCGGATGTGGCCGGCAACCTGGAACGGGTGCGAGAGCTTGTCTTGCAGGAAGGAAAGGACCACGATCTCATGGTCTTTCCCGAGGCATGCCTCACCGGGTATTTCCTGGAGGGCGGCATTCAGGAAGCTGCTGTCACCGTAGAGGAGGTGGCTGGGGGGCTGGGGATGCCGCAGAAAGACGGGCCTGACCTTGTCCTGGGGTTCTTCGAGACGTGGCGGAGGGGGATCTACAACAGCGTCGGGTACTTCGAGGCACAGGAGGCGGGTTACCGTCCCGTTCACGTGCACCGGAAGATGTTCCAGCCCACCTACGGCATGTTCGAGGAGGCACGGTACGCCGACCCGGGCACGGGGCTCTCGAGCTTTGACACTCGCTTCGGTCGCCTGGGGCTCCTCGTGTGCGAGGAGGCGTGGCATTCTCTGTCTCCCACCATCCTGGCGCTGGACAATGCGGAGCTCATCCTGGTGGTGAGCGCCTCTCCCGCCCGGGAATTCCCCAAGGGCACCGGTCGCCCTGGCAACCTGGTGCGCTGGGACGCCCTCTCCAAGGGGGTTGCCCTGGAGCACGGGGTATTCGTGGCCGTCTGCCAGTTGGTGGGGTCCGAAGGGGGGAAGGTCTTCCCGGGTGGCTCGGTGGTGACGGGGCCCGACGGAGCTATCCTGGCTAGGGGGCCTCTCCTGGAAGAGGCGGTGGTTTCCGTGGCCCTGGACGGGAGCGCCATTGACCGGGCGCGGTTCGAGACGCCTCTCCTGGCCGACCTCCGACAGATGCTTCCTCACCTCCAGCGAGCCCTGGACCTGGCCGGAAAGGGAACGGAGAACGACGAGGCCGGCAAGGAAGAGGAGAAGCACGGAAGGAAGCAGGTCCTGGTCACTCCTCTTGGGGGCAAGGGGCCCCACCGGCCTGCCGCTCGATCACCCAGGCCCGACGACCTTTCAGCCCTCGAGCTGGATCTTGATCTGGTTCGCAGGACCTTGGTGGATTTCATCAAGGAAGAGGTCCATCGAAGGCGGGGGTTCGACGGGGTGGTCCTGGGTGTCTCGGGGGGGGTGGACTCGGCCGTGTCCCTCTACCTGGCGGTGGAGGCGCTGGGGGTAGATGGGGTTGTGGGGTTTCGCCTTCCCTATTCCACCTCCAGCCAGGACAGCCTGGAACATGCCGCCCTGGTTCTGGAAGCCACCGGCGTGCGCTATGAAACCATCGACATCACCCCTGCGGTGGACGGCTACATCCAGGCCGTGGATCTCGAGCTTTCCGATCAACGCAGAGGCAATCTTGCAGCCCGCCTTCGGGGCGTGACCCTCTTTGACCAGTCGGCGAAGATGGGACGGCTCCCGCTGGGAACGGGAAACAAGAGCGAGCGTCTCCTCGGCTACTTCACCTGGCACGCCGACGACGCCCCGCCCATCAACCCCCTGGGGGATCTCTTCAAGACCCAGGTTTGGGCTTTGGCCCGGCATCTCGGAGTTCCCGACCGCATCGTTGAAAAGCCTGCTTCTGCCGACCTGGTTCTGGGGATCCATGATGAGGACGAGTTGGGATTCTCATACCACAAGGCGGATCCCATCCTCCATTGGCTCCTCCATGGCTACCGGACCAGTGAGCTGAAACGGTTGGGCTTCGACTCGGCTTCAGTCGACGCAGTGTGGAGGCGGCTCAGTGGCACCCATTGGAAACGGGAGCTCCCCACCGTGGCAGTCCTCTCGTCGTCGGCCATCGGGGAGTTCTACCTGAGGCCCGTGGACTACTAGAGGTCGGGACTGATCCCGTGCGTGGAAATCCAGGCTAGGAGCGTGTCGGAGGTAGGGGGGAAGGGGGGGTTCGCCTGTCCCGCAGCGTGCCCAGGGCGTAGGCGACGAAGAAAAGGGCGGCAGCGAAGAGGACGATGGACGCCCCCGACGGCAGGTTCCAGAGCCAGGAGAGCCAGAGGCCCATGAAGACCGACACCAGGGCCGAGGCCACCGAGAGGGCCACCATACCCCGGACGGATCGGGCCAGGGTCTGCCCCGTGGCCGCGGGAATGACCAGGAAGGCCGACACCAGGATGATGCCCACCAGCTTCATGGCAGCCACGATGGTCACGGCCATGATGCTGAGAAGGAGGTAGTTCAGGAAGGCCGCCGGCAAGCCCGCGGCCTTCGCCGCTTCCTCGTCCACTCCCAGGAAGAGGAACTCCTTGAAGAAGAGAGCCAGGATCCCCAGGGATACTCCCGAAAGGCCCAGGAGAAACCAGAGATCTCCCGGACCCACCGACAGGATGTTCCCGAAGAGGTACCCAAGGAGATCCTGCCGATAGGTGCCGGAAAGGCTGATGAGGGCTACTCCCAGCGCCATGGCGGTAGGGAAGAAGATGCCGATGGCCGTGTCCTCGGAAACCTCGCCTCTTCGGGTGATCCACCCAATCACCCATGCCACCCCCACGGAGAAGCCACCCGCAGCGGCAACAGGGGAAACCCCGGCCAGGAGCCCCAAGGCCACGCCTCCCAGAGCCGCGTGGGAGATCCCGACGCCGATGAAGGCCATGCGCCTGAGGACCACGAACACCGCCAACACGGCGCATGTGGCGCCCAGGAGTCCACCCGTGAGGAGGGCCCGCTGAATGAATCCGTAGGAGAGGAACTCCATCATGGGTCGGATGCCGTTCCGGACTCTTCGCCGGGGTTGCGGTGTCCACCGGGCCGTTTCGGGCCGGCCCCCTCGCCGGGGTGAGGCTGTCCCCCAGGCTGTTCCGAATCCGTGTGGAGGTGCGGGGAAGGGAGGTGATAGACATCGTGGAGATGCGGGGAAGGGAAGTGATAGACATCGGGCACGACCCGTCCCTTCAACACCTCCCGGGGGTGGCCGGAGGCCCGGACCGTGCGATCCAGAAGAATGAGGATCTGGGCGTGATGCGCCACGTCCTCCACGTCGTGGGAAGCGCAGAAGAGGGTCAGCCCTCTGGCCCGCTGCAGATCGCAGACCTGGGCGTAGAACCGGGCTCGTGCGGCGGGATCAAGCCCTGCCGTAGGCTCGTCCAGGATGAGAAGGCACGGATCCCCCACCATGGCCCTTGCGATGAGCACCCGCTGCTGCTGGCCACCTGAAAGGTCCTGATAACGTCGAGCGGCGAGGCTGGCCATGCCGACTGATTCAAGAGCCTCCTCGACCCGGATCTTGTCCAGTCGGGACGGCCGCCTGAAAAGACCCAGATTGCCGTACCGGCCCATGAGGACTACGTCCCGGACCGAGAGGGGGAAGCCCTTGGGCAGTTGAATCTTCTGGGGAACGTACCCGATAGGCTGCCCCTGCTGCCCGGGAGGACGACCTAGAATGGAGATCTTGCCCCGCTGAGGTTTGACGATTCCCAGAAGGAGTCTCAGGAGGGTGGACTTACCGGCGCCGTTGGGTCCGATGAGGGCCACGAAGGAAGCCGTGGGAACCTCCAGGGAAACCCCCTCCAGGACGCTCCGGTTGCCGTAGGAGAACCAGAGGCCTTCTACCTGGATGGCCGGGCCTTCCCGAGGGGGGCAGGTCATCCGGGCCCCTGCCCCAGACCCTTGACGAATTGCCGCGTGTTGAACCGGAGGAGCTGCATGTACCCGTCTCGGTCCTCCAGGCCCGGGCCCCCCAGAGGGTCCAGGATGCAGGTGGGAAGGGAGAGCTCGGACGCCAGGGCCCGGGAGGCCACGTCTCCCAGTTGGGGCTCGGTGAAGACGCAGTCCACGCCCCGGGTCCGAGCCACCTCCAGGAGTCGGGCCATTTCCCGGCTGGATGGGTCGAGCCCCGAGTGGGTGTGCACCACCCCCACCTCCTCCAGTCCGTACCTTTCGGCGAAATAGGTCCAGGCCGCATGCGTGGCGACGAAGGCTCTCTGGTCGAGGGGAGCCAGCGCCGCCCGGATCTCCTCGTCCAGCGCCGTGAGGGAATCCGACAGGGCCTGGGTCCTCGCTTCGATGCCGGTTGCCACCTGGGGCAGGGTCTCCTTCAGGGCTCTCTGGAGTGTCGGGAGAATCCGGTCCCGAACCAGGATCGGGTCCAACCAGATGTGGGGATTTCCCGATCCGTGATCGTGGTCCCCGGCCAGGAGGGCGATGCCCTCGGAGAGCCTCAGAACCAACGGGTCTCCACCTGATGCTTCCGGAAGACGCGCCACCCATTCATCCAGCCCGCCTCCGATCATGACGAAGAGCCCGGCACCGTGCAGGCCCTGCATCTGTCGTGGAGTCACCTCGAAGGTATGGGGAGAGGCACCGATGGGCAGGAGCACTTCCACCCGTACTTCATCCCCCACCATCCATTGGATGAGATCCCCGAGGGGGAAGATGGACGTCACCACGGAGGGTTGAGCATCGGCCTCCTGCTCCCCCGGAGGGTCCCCGCAGGCAGGAACCAGGAAAAGTACCAGAAGCAAAGCGATGAACCGGCGGTGGGGCCGAAGCATGTTCCCACACTCCCGCTGGAGGTCAGATCCTTATGGACAATCCGGCGCACTCGGCACCGGAGTGTGGGGAATAGTCTAATCTGGCGAGCAAGGGGTGGAAACAGGCGATAAGAGACAAGGGGTTCCCGAAGGTCCCGGAGCCCCGGGACGGTGTCCAGCCCCGGGAGGTAGCCGTGGAAGGATTGGCGGGCTCAGGCTGGCCTGGAGCCGGGGAGGAAAGGATAGGTCATCCCTGTCCGGCCACGGTTCTCCGCAGGCTCTCCAGGAGGGGGACGGGGGTCAGCTCCCCGTCGATGATGGCCGCCAGTTCCTCCTCCGTGCGCCAATGGGCCTCCAGCTCCGCCAGCTCCATCTCCAGGAGGCGCTGCTCTGAGGCTTCGTTGGAGGCGATTTCCAACGCGATGCCACCGGTCCTGCCAAGGTCACCCAGGCGCTTGCCGTCCTTCAGTAGAATGCGGGTGAGTCCGGCAGTGGAGCCGGTCTCCTGGATGAGGCGGGTGGCTCCCGAGATGACGGTCTCGGAGGCCCCCTGGAAGTGATGGTAGGCCAGCACCCGGTTCATGGTCCTGGCAGCCTCGTGCCCCTGCAGGTGCAGGCCACCTCCTCGGTGGTCCCGACACGACGGGCACCGATACACCAGGCCCACAGGGGACATGTCGTCGAATGGATGAAGGATCAGGTGCTCCCTGCGCCGAAACGATACCCGGCGAAAGACGTAGCCACAGCGCGGGCAATGGGCGCGACCCCGCCACGCGTCACTCCCGAAACGGACCCACCGGGCTGCGTCCGGAATCCTCCCCGGTACCTTGTCCCAGAGAATCCAGGCGGTGATGAATCCAAGCCCGCCCGTGGCCAGCCCTCCCCAGATGGCCGCTCCGGCCCCGATGGCTCCTGCAGTGGTGAGGGCACGGTAGTTCTTGCGTCGCTTCGCCAGCTCCGTGCCGTAGCGCCACCAGGCCTGCTCGGTGAGGTTCGCCCTACCGACCCGGACGATCTCCAGCCTTCCCCAGCGGAGGAGCGAAATGTTGTCGGTCTTGGAGATCGGCCTGGCTCGGTCCCGACTTACCTTCTCCAATTCTTCCAGGGCCTCCCATCGCTCCTCCATGGGGGCCAGGCTCCACCGTCTGCACCGCTTGCAGATGGCCCAGAGGCGACCCCGGGAGGGGTCGAAGGCCACCCGTGTCCCCAGGGGGAAATGTTCCAGGCTTTCATTGGGCGAAAAGGCCCCGCGGCACACCAGGCAACGTCGGAACATGGCAACCTCCTACACCGGGTACGTACAAACCTTCCCCGGTCTTCCGATGCATGTTCCTTGCCCGGCCGCCCCGGCTCTTCTACCTTTACTGGCGTGAAAATTGCATGGCAGGTACCGTCCTTCGGCGCCGGTGGGCGCCTATGAACGACCGAGTCCTGGGGATCGTCCCCGCCCGACTCGCCTCCACCCGCCTCCCCAACAAGCCACTGTACCCCCTCCTCGGCCGACCCCTCATCGAGTGGGTTTGGCGCCGGGTTGAGAAGATGGGCGTGTTGGACGAGGTGGTGGTGGCCACGGATGCGGAAGAGGTCGCCGAGGTTTGCCGGTCCATGGGGGCTCCCGTGGAGCTGACCTCGCCGGACCATCCGTCCGGGACCGACCGTGTGGCGGAAGTGGTACGCCTGGAGCGTTACGCGGGGTTCAGCGTCATCGCCAACATCCAGGGGGACGAGCCACTCCTGAGGGAGGCGCACCTTGCCGCTGCCATCGACCTGGTCCGTTTCAAGGGTTGGGAGATCGGCACCTGCGCCACGCCGCTCATGGACAAGGAGGCACGGAAGGATCCCTCCGTGGTGAAGGTGGTTCGGGCCCAATCGGGTCGGGCCCTCTACTTCTCCAGAGCCCCCATTCCCTACAAGAGGGACGACAAGCCCTCCCCGGAGGAGCTGGGCAGGGAGCCGTTTCTTCGCCACATCGGCATCTACGCATACACGCCGGAGGCGCTGGAGAATTGGGTAGCATCGCGGCCTTCCCCGCTGGAGGAGCTTGAGAAGCTCGAGCAGCTACGTCCCCTGGGAGCCGGAGCCCGGATCGGCGTGGCGGTGGTGGGTGCGGCGGACCCGGGCGTGGACACGCCCGCCGATGTGCTGAGGATGGAGCAACGTCTATTGGAGCTCAAATTGACGCTCCGGGGAAGGGACCAGGAATGAAAGACCATGCGGCGGCTGCCACGAAATACATCTTCGTCACCGGTGGCGTGGTGTCGTCTCTCGGCAAGGGCATCGCCGCGGCATCCCTGGCCCGGCTCCTGAAGGAACGGGGCCTGAGGGTGACCCTCCAGAAGTTCGACCCTTACATCAACGTGGATCCCGGCACCCTCTCGCCCTTCCAGCACGGCGAGGTGTTCGTCACCGACGACGGCGCCGAGACGGACCTGGACCTGGGCCACTACGAGCGGTTCCTGGACGACTCCCTGAGCCAGGCCAACAACATCACCACCGGACGGGTCTACCAGACGGTAATCGAAAAAGAACGCCGGGGGGATTTCTTGGGCTCCACCGTGCAGGTGATCCCTCACATCACGGATGAGATCAAGAATGGTATCCGCCGTCTCGGCTCGGAGATGGACGTGGTCATCACCGAGATCGGTGGCACGGTGGGCGACATCGAGAGCCTGCCGTTCCTGGAGGCCATACGGCAGTTCCGGCAGGAGGTGGGCGCCGGCAACTCGCTCGTGATCCACCTGACCCTGGTACCCTACATCGCCGCCGCAGGGGAGCTCAAGACGAAGCCCACGCAGCACTCGGTGAGGGAGCTCATGCAGATCGGGATCCAGCCGGACGTCCTCATCTGCAGGACGGAGCATCCCATGGACGAGGATCTCCGCAAGAAGATCGCCCTCTTCACCAATGTCCACCTCAACGGTGTCATCCAAGCCCTTGACGTGGACACCATCTACGCGGTGCCCCTGGAGCTGAAGCGGCAGAAGCTGGACGATTTCGTGATCGAGCGACTGGGTCTGGAGACGAAGCCACCTGATCTTGGGGAGTGGAGGGGGATGGTTGAGAAGATCCGGTCACCCTCCAGCGGCCCTGTCCTCATTGCGGTGGTGGGGAAGTACACCGAGTTGGTGGACTCCTACAAGTCCATCCAGCAGGCCCTCATCCATGGGGGTATCGCCAACGACGTAGGGGTGACCATCGAATGGATCTCCAGCGAGCGGCTGGAGGGGGGGGAGAATGTCTCGGGGCTGGAAGGATACCACGGCATCCTGGTGCCTGGCGGCTTCGGGCCCAGGGGCGTGGAGGGGATGCTGGAAGCCATCCGATGGGCCAGGGAGGAGGAGGTGCCCTTCTTCGGGATCTGCCTCGGGCTGCAATGTGCGGTCATCGAGTTCGCCCGAAACGTGGCTGGTCTCGAGTATTCCCATTCCTTCGAGTTCGACACGGGGTCCCTCCACCCGGTGATCTGCCTCATGGACTCCCAGATCCGTGTCACCACCAAGGGT
>Ga0114946_10000485_pt1 | contig 26837 bp, 26 predicted proteins | sample WalLakDeSediment_FD_88676 | JGI IMG/M metagenome (GOLD analysis project Ga0114946, IMG submission 88676) | Lake sediment microbial communities from Walker lake, Nevada to study Microbial Dark Matter (Phase II) - Walker Lake 11/02/13 Deep Sediment | ecosystem: Environmental > Aquatic >... | reverse complement strand
GCGGCCGACGGCAGCCGCGGAATGCTCGTCGACGAGGTGCTCCACGGGCTGGCCTGCCGGGCCGCGATCAAGGCCGGTGATCCGCTCTCCCAGGCCGAGATCGACGCGCTTGTCCGCGACCGGCGGCTGGTGCAGGATTCCCACCATTGCCCGCACGGACGGCCGACCTCGCTCACGCTCTCGCGGCAGGAGCTCGACCGCCAGTTCCGCCGCATCTGATTGTCACCCCCTTGCCGTTGGAACGTCGCCCATGATCTGCGTCAGTATCGGTCGCGGCCGCCATCGCCACGTGATCGCCGAGCACAAGCATCTTGCCGACAACGGCGTCCAGCTGGTCGAGCTGCGGCTCGATTACATCCAGGGGGAGGTGCAGGTGAAGCGGCTCCTCAAGGACCGCCCCTGTCCTGTGATCGTGACCTGCCGCCGCCGCGCCGACGGCGGCCGCTGGGAGTTGTCCGAGCAGCAGCGGCTCACGATCCTGCGGACGGCCATCGTCGAGGGAGCCGATTACGTCGACCTCGAAGACGACATCGCGGCGGGCGTGCCCCGCTACGGCGCGACGAAGCGGATCGTGAGCCATCACGATTTCACGAAGACTCCCGCCGATCTCACGCTGCTCCACAAGCGGCTCGCCGGCATGGATGCCGACATCGTGAAGATCGCCGCGATGGCCAACCATCCCACCGACAACCTCCGCATGCTGGAGCTCGTGCATGCCAGCCGGATTCCCACCGTTGGCATCTGCATGGGTGACATCGGGGTGCCGACGCGGATTCTCGGGGGGCGTGCCGGGGCCCCGTTCACCTACGCCACGTTCAACGACGACCGGGTGCTGGCCCCCGGCCAGATCGGCTGGCAGCGGATGCGCGACGTCTATCACTACGATCGGATCGGGCGTGACAGCCGGATCTATGGCGTGGTAGCCGATCCGGTCGGACACAGCCTCAGCCCGATGGTGCACAATGCGGCGCTGGCCGCGGCGGGCATCGATGGCGTTTATGTGCCGTTTCGGGTGCCCGCCGAGCAGATCGACGAATTTCTCGCCAGTGCGGCCCGCTGGCCGCTGGCGGGCCTGAGCGTGACGATCCCGCACAAGGAGGCGGTCCTCCGGCACTGCCGCCAGCAGGACGACCTCGTCCGCGCGATCGGAGCGGCCAACACGCTCGTCTTCGCCTCCGACGGTATCGCAGCAACCAATACCGACGCGACGGCCGCGATCGAGAGTCTGGCGGCAGCGATCATCGATCCCGAACAGCCGGCCGGTCCCGATGCCATCGGCGTGAAGACGGCGCTCGTGCTCGGCGCCGGTGGGGCAGCCCGGGCCGTGGCATTCGGCCTCAGGCAGCGGCACGTCGACGTGACCGTCACCTCGCGCACGCACGAGCGGGCCAAGCAGATGGCGGCCGAGGTCGGCTGCAAGGCGATCGATTGGGCGGCCCGCTATCGCCTGCCCTACGACTGCATCGTCAATGCCACGCCCGTCGGCATGCACCCCAACGTCGACGAGACCCCCTACGACAAGGATCACCTGCGGTCCTACATGGTCGTGTTCGACACGGTCTACAATCCCGAGAACACGCTCCTCGTGAAGGAAGCCCGCTCCATCGGCTGTCGAACGGTGACCGGGGTCGACATGTTCGTGCGGCAGGCGGCGATCCAGTTCCGCACGTGGCATGGTGTGGAGCCCGACCTCGCCGTCATGCGGGAGGCCCTCAAGCGGGCCACCGCGTCGGCCAAGCAGCCCGCCTGAGGACGTGCGATGCCCCGGATGACGCTCATCGGCTACCGCGGCAGCGGCAAGTCCACCGTCGCCGCCTGTCTGGCGGAGCGGCTGGGGTGCGGCTGGCAGGATGCCGATGCCGTGCTGGAAGCGAGACTCGGCTGTACGATCGCCGAACTGGTGCGCGGTCGAGGTGAAGGGGTATTTCGCGACGCTGAGGCGGCGCTGCTCGAAGAGCTGCTCGCTGCCGACGACGGCATTGTGGCCACCGGCGGGGGCGTGGTGCTCCGTCCGAACAATCGCGAACTGCTCCGCCGTCTCGGCCGCCCGGTGATCTGGTTGCAGGTCTCGCCCGATGTGGCCCGGGCTCGACTCGCCGCGGATCCCCTCACGGCGGATCGGCGGCCCGCGCTCACCGGCCACGATCCCCTGGCCGAAGTCGCGACGGCGATCGCCGCCCGGGAGCCGCTCTATCGTGCGTGTGCCGATCTCGTCGTGGCTGTCGACGCCGCCCCGGCAGCGGCGGTGACGACCGCCATCCTCGCCGGGCTCGCCGCAGGGCCACCCGGCGGCCTTGCCGCGGGGCCGCCGGGAGAGCCGTCGACATGAACGGGCTGCCGTCACCCGCCGGTCTGGTGGCCGTGTTCGCGGCGGTCGCGGTCGTGGCGACCGGCCTCGCCCGCTTCCTCCCTGTCGCGGTGGACCGGCTCGCCGGCCCGCCGTTGGCATCTCCTCTGCTCCGCCGGCTGTTCGCTGGCGTCTTCGTCGCCGGCGCGATCGTGCTGGCGTGGTGGGAACTCGTCGCACGGGGCCAGCTGCCGTTCGTGGCCGGCGGCGTCGCGGAGCCGGCCGCATCGACCGCACTCCTGTCACGCTATGCCGCGCATCTCGTGTTCTTCTCGCTGTTGACCGCCGCCACGTGGGTCGACTTCCGGCAGCGAATCATCCCCGACGCGATCACCGTGCCGGGTGTGCTCCTCGGCCTCGTCTGGGCGGCGGTCCATCCGGACGCGCTTCTCCCGGTCGCCATGGAAGTGCCGCGGTCATTCGCGGCCCCGTGGCTCGAGCCCGACGTGCTCGGCGCCTGGGGCGGTTTGCGTGCCGTCGGCGTGCCCGCGGTGCTCGGCTCCCGTCCGGCGTTCGGCGGGCTCCTCGCGGCACTCGCGTTGTTCTTCGCCTGGTGGGCGGCGGGCACCGCCCCGGCCTGTGACGCCGACGGGCGACCGTTGCCTGCCCCCCGCGGCTGGCGCCGGCTGTGCGAGCCGCGGCTCGGGGCGGCTGTGATCGGTTCTCTCGCCATCGTGGCCGCCTGGGTGGAGGGAAGCACCCACTGGGCCGGCATCTGGGCCGCGCTCGTCGGCATCCTCGTGTCGGGGGCGATCGTCTGGCTCACGCGGATTGGTGCCTCGCGGGCTCTCGGCCAGGAGGCGCTCGGGTTCGGTGACGTGACGCTCATGGCAATGGCTGGCAGCTGGCTCGGCTGGCAGGCCTGCCTGCTCGCCTGCTGCCTGGCGGTCTTCATCGGTCTCGGGCATGGACTGCTCCAGTATCTGCGGCAGCGGGAGAACGAACTGCCGTTTGGTCCCAGTCTCTGCCTGGCGCTCGGGATCGTCGTGGTGACATGGCGGCCGCTGTGGGAGCGGGCGGCGCCGTTCTTCGAACGGCCCGGTGAACTGGCCGTGGTGATCACGGCCGTGATCGTGCTGACGGCGATCAGCCTGGCGATCTGGCGCCGCGTGCGTGGTGAGCATGGCGGGAAACGGGCCTGAAATCCCGCTTCAAGCCCGCGTGCGAGCGACCTTGCCCGGGCACTCCACCCTCCGTACCATCCCTGCCCTCGACCAGGTACCCGGAGGGCCCATGGCCCAGCTGCACATCCCCGTCGCCTGCTCTGGACTCCTCGGACTGCTGCTCGCGGCCGGCTGTGCCACCAATCCGTTTCGCACGGCGACGCCCGCCGGTCCGCCGACGCTCACGCTGCCCCCCGGCGTCGCCGCTCCCGCACACACGCTGCCCCAGGCGGCCGCAGCCCCCTCCTATGCCGATATCGATGGCCGGCAGTTGGCGGCATCGCTCGAACGGAGTCGCCAGGAGACGCAGCTCATGCAGGACGAGATCGCGGCCCTCCGCGATCAGCTCGCCAGCACCTCGACCCAACTCGCTCAGACCCGGGCGGCCGGGATGCCGGCGACGTCCGCCGCGGCTGCGACGGCCACGGGCGTGGCGCCGGCAACCACGATGCAGTCGGCGATGAAGGATCTCGCGCTGCCCGGCATCGATGTCCGGTTCGATGGCGCGGTGGTGCGGCTCGACGTGCCGGCCGACAAGCTCTTCGAGCAGGGCACGGCGAATCTGCTCCCGGGCGGTGTGGCCCTGCTCACGCTGGTCTCGGGAGAACTCGAACGCATCTTCCCCGGCCACTTCATCGGCATCGAAGGGCACATCGACACCGAGCCGCTCGTGAACGTCTCCTGGGGCTCGCCCCATCAGCTCACGGCGGCCCGAGCCGCCACGGTGTTCGAGTTTCTCACCACCCGCACGAAGATGCGGGCCGGCCAGTTGTTTCTCGTCGCCCACGGGTCCAATCATCCGCTGGTGTCCAACGCGACCGCCGCCGGACGGGCCCGGAATCGCCGCGTGGAACTCGTCGTCTATCCGGAACATGCCCCGGCCGGGGACTGACGGCGCATCCCGCGTTGCCCATCGGTATGGGCATTCGGCGTCGCCCGTGGCGGCAGCCGAATTTCCGCGTAAAATCCGGGGCGCCATGATCACGATCGTCGACTACGGCAGCGGCAACCTGCGGAGCGTGCAAAAGGCCTTCGAACGGCTCGGCGCCGCTGCGGCGATCACCGACGACCCGACCGCGGTGGCGGCCGCCGACCGGCTCGTGCTGCCCGGCGTCGGTGCCTTCGGTGATGCGATGCGGGAGCTGACGGCCCGCGGGCTGGTCGAGCCGATCCGGGCGCACCTGCGGGCTGATCGGCCGTTCTTCGGCATCTGCATGGGGCTCCAGCTCCTCTTCGAGACCGGCTGGGAGGGAGGGCGGCACGAGGGGCTCGGGGTCCTCGCTGGCGACGTGGTGCGGTTCGACCTGCCGGCCGACTACAAGGTGCCGCACATGGGCTGGAACACGGTGGCGTGGACTCGTGCCGGCTGGTGGGGACGTCCGGGCCCTGCAGCCGCGGGCCAGCACATGTACTTCGTCCATGCCTATCACGCCCGCCCCCGGGACGAGGCCGTGGTGGCGGCCACCACAGAGTATGGCGGTCCGTTCTGCTCGGCGGTCGCTCGCGGCCGCCTCTTCGCCACGCAGTTTCATCCTGAGAAGAGCCAGCAGGCTGGCCTGCGGCTGCTCGAGGCCTTTCTCGAGTCCTGATGTCCGCCCCGTGATGTCCGCCCCGTGTTGTCCGCTTGGAACCCTTCCCCAGGAGCACCGTCCCCCATGGAACTCTGGCCGGCGATCGATCTGCGCGGAGGCCGTTGCGTTCGGCTCCTCCAAGGAGACTACGACCGAGAGACCGTATGCGCCGAGGATCCGGTGGCGCAGGCGCGGGCCTTCGTCGCTGCCGGGGCACGCAGGCTGCACGTGGTCGATCTTGACGGCGCGAAGGCGGGTGCGGCCGTGCAGGCCGGCCTCGTGGAGCGGATGGTGAAGGCGGCGGGGGTGCCTGTGCAGCTCGGCGGCGGCATCCGCTCGCGGCAGACCGCGGCGGCCTATCTCGCCGCTGGCGTCGAACGGGTTGTCATCGGCAGCCTCGCCATCGAGCAGCCCGAGGAGTTCGCCGCGATCGTCACCGAGTTCCCCGGACGGATCGTGCTCGGCCTCGATGCCCGCGACGGGCAGGTCGCCGTGCACGGGTGGCTCGAGACGAGCGGCCTGGCCGCCGTCGATGTGGCCCGCCGCCATGCCGACAGCCCGCTGGCGGCGATCGTGTTCACCGACATCGCCACCGACGGGATGCTCTCGGGTCCGAACCTACCGGCGCTCTGCGAGATGATCGCCGCCGTTCCCCTCCCGATCGTGGCGTCCGGCGGCATCGCCGGAGCCGCCGACATCCGCCGGGTGGCCGAGGCCGGAGCCGCCGGCTGCATCGTCGGCAAGGCCCTCTACGCCGGGGCGGTCACGCTGCCGGCGGCGCTCGAGGCGGCCGGCGAAGGGGCCGCCTGAGCCCCGTCCGGCCCCGGATTCAGCCGGCAGAGTCTGCCCTGCTTTCCCGGTGTCGCCGGCCGGCCCAAGAACGGTGGCCGGCCGCGAAGAACCCTCAATTCCAGCCCATCCGTCCGCCGACCATGCTGGCACGGTTTGCCGGGGTACCGGCCCGCCTCTACCATCGACGTTCATGGCCACCGATATCCGGATCAAGGAACAGCTGCCCGAGCTCACCCGGCGGATCGTGGAGACGTATCACGACGTCCCCTCGATCCATCACCTGGGGCACTGCCCACTGCCCAATTACGAGACAGTGGTCTCGATCTGCGAGGACCTCAAGGAGATCCTCTACCCCGGCTATCGCCGGCGGGAAAACCTGCACCTCGGCAATGTCACCTACCATGTCGGTGACCTCATCGACGGGCTGCACGACAAACTCACGACCCAGATCGGCCGGGCGCTGCGGCACATCCTCTCCGCCCAGCGGTCGGCCGCCGAGCAGGGCGTCGACCTGCCGGCGGTGCCCGACGCGGTGCGGCACTGCACGGAGGAGGCCGATTTTGAGGCCCTCGGCCAGGCCAAGACGATGGAGTTTCTGGAGCGGATTCCCGAGGTCCGCCGGGTGCTTGCCACCGACGTGCAGGCCGCCTACGACGGCGACCCGGCGGTGCGGACGCTCGACGAGGTGATCTTCTGCTATCCCGGTCTCGAGGCCGTGACGATCCACCGGCTGGCCCACCTCCTGCACCGCCTCGAGGTGCCGCTCATCCCGCGCATCATGGCCGAGTGGGCCCACTCCCGGACCGGCATCGACATCCATCCCGGCGCCACGATCGGCGAGCACTTCTTCATCGATCACGGCACGGGCGTGGTGATCGGCGAGACCTGCGAGATCGGCAGCCGGGTGAAGATTTACCAGGGCGTCACGCTCGGTGCGGTCTCGTTCCAGATGGACGCCGACGGCCATCTCGTCCGGGGCACGAAACGCCATCCCACGATCGAGGATCGGGTGGTGATCTATGCCAACGCGACGATCCTCGGCGGCACGACCAGGATCGGCCACGATTCGGTGATCGGCAGCAACGTGTGGCTCACGCGCTCGGTCGACCCGCACACGACGGTCGTGCTCGAAAAGCCGAAGCTGCGAATGCGCGGGGAACTCCCCGAGCTCGAAAATGACTACCAGATCTGATCGGGGCGCCCGGCTTTAGCGGCCGCGTTCGGCGGTGCGGAGAAGGGCCCGGGCGGCCTCTTCCGCCGCGAGCTTGGCGGCGATCGCCTCGGGGCCTGCAGCCTTCGTGGTGCGGATCCTGTCGAGTTCGGCGCGGGTGGTCGCGACGTCGAGCTTCTCGGCGGGAACGGCCCGCTGGGCGATCACGGTGACCGAATCGTGCTCCACCTCGACGAAGCCCCCTTCCACGAACACCCGCCTGACGGCGTCGGGGGCCGATCCCTGCTCGCCCACGATGCGGACTTCCCCCGCGCCGAGCCGGCCGACGAACGGGGAGTGGCCGTGGGCCACGCCCCGCTCCCCGTCGAACAGCGGCAGCACGACGGACCGGACGAACGTGTCGAGGCTGGTCGTCTCGGGCGTGACGATCACGCATCGGATCATGCCGGCTGGCTTGGCATCTGCCATCGCTGGGATTCACTCTCGGAAAGAGGTCGCGGAAAGGGTGCGGGGTTGTTCCGGAATTCAGGCCTTGGCAGCCATCTTCTTGGCCTGTTCCTCGGCCTGCTCGATCGGGCCGACGTACATGAAGGCCTGCTCGGGCAGGTGGTCCCACTTGCCGTCGGCGATCTCCTCGAAGGAGCGGATCGTGTCGGCCAGGCTCGTGATCTCGCCCGGCTTGCCGGTGAAGACCTCGGCCACGAGGAACGGCTGCGAGAGGAACCGCTCCATACGGCGGGCCCGGTGCACAACGAGCTTATCCTCTTCCGAGAGTTCGTCGACGCCGAGGATCGCGATGATGTCCTGCAGTTCGCGGTAGCGCTGGAGCGTGCGCTGCACCCGCCGGGCGATCTTGTAGTGCCGCTCGCCCACGTACTGCGGATCGAGAATACGGCTCGACGAGGCGAGCGGATCGACGGCCGGGTAGATGCCCTTCTCCGAGATCGAACGCTCGAGATACAGGAACGCGTCGAGGTTGCCGAACGCCGTGGCCGGGGCGGGGTCGGTCGGGTCGTCGGCGGGCACGTAGACGGCCTGCACACTCGTGATGGCCCCCTTCGAGGTCGACGTGATCCGCTCCTGGAGCGCGCCCATCTCCGTGGCCAACGTGGGCTGGTAGCCCACGGCGCTGGGCATGCGGCCGAGGAGGGCGCTCACCTCGCTGCCCGCCTGGGAAAAACGGAAGATGTTGTCGACGAAGAGCAGCGTGTCGGCTCCGGTCGTGTCGCGGAAATACTCGGCCATGGTGAGGGCCGAGAGCGCGACGCGGAGCCGGGCTCCGGGCGGCTCGTTCATCTGACCGAACACCATGCAGGTCTGCTCGATGACACTTCGGCCGGTGTCGCCGATCTTGGCTTCCTGCATCTCGAGCCAGAGGTCGGTGCCCTCGCGCGTCCGCTCGCCGACGCCGGCGAACACGGAGTAGCCGCCATGGGCGCTCGCGATGCGAGCAATGAGCTCCGTGAGGATCACGGTCTTGCCGAGGCCGGCACCACCGAAAAGGCCGGCCTTGCCGCCGCGGACGAAGGGCGTGAGCAGGTCGATTACCTTGATGCCCGTCTCGAAGAGCTCGGTCTTCGTGGAGAGTTCCGTGAGGGGAGGCGGGTCGCGGTGAATCGGCCACCGCTCCTTGGTGTCGACCGGGCCCCGCTTGTCGATCGGCTCGCCGAGGAGATTAAACACCCGCCCCAGCGTCGCCTGCCCGACGGGCACCGACAGGGGCGCACCCGAGTCGACGACCGCTTCGCCGCGGATGAGGCCGTCGGTGCTGCCCAGCGCCACGCAGCGGACCTTGCCGCCGCCGAGGTGCTGCTGCACCTCGCCGACGAGGTGCAGCGACACCCCCTTCTTCTCGCTGTCGATGCGGACCGCGTTGTAGATCGCGGGGATGGAGTCTTCGGGAAACTCGACGTCGAACGTCGAGCCGATGACCTGGGTGATCCTGCCGGGAGCCTTCGTTGCCGTAGCCATGGGGTTCCTGTCGTGAAAAAAGTTACTGCTTGAGGGCCTCGACGCCGCCGAGGATCTCCATGATCTCACCGGTGATCTGCGACTGACGGGCCCGGTTGTATTGCCGGGACAGGCTCTTGATGAGCCCCCCCGCGTTCTCCGTGGCCGCCTTCATCGCCACCATCCGCGCCACCTGTTCGCTCACCGCCGCGTCGAGAAAGCACTTGAAGAGCCGCGAGAGGAAGCTCGCGGGAAGAATCTCCTCGAGGATGCTCTCGGGCGACGGATAGAAGTCGTAAGCGTCGGAGGCGAGCTCCGCCCGCACGGGAACCGCTCCCTTCGCCGGCAGACCCGTCGCCGCCGGCTGCGGAGCCGTCAGTGGGAGGAGCATCTCCGTCACGGCCTCCTGGCGGGCGATGCTATGAAACCTGGTGTAGACCACGTCGAGACGGTCGATCGCGCCGCTCGCGTAGGCCTCGAGGTAGGCGCGGCCGATCGGCACCACCGCGGCGAACTCAGGCTTGTCCTCGAACGTGGTGTAGCGTTCCGCCAGGTCGACGCCCCGGAATCGCAGGGCCGAAATGCCCCGCTTGCCGGAGACCGACACGTGCGTGTCGACCCGCTCGCTCCTCCACTGACCGACGATGGCCATCGCCTGGCGCACGACATTGGAGTTGTAGCCGCCACACAACCCGCGATTGCCGGTGAGCACGAGCACCGCCGTGCGGGATGTCGGTCGGACATCGAGCAGCGGATGTACGACGGCGCCGCCGGCCTTGGCGATGTTCTCGAGGATGCGCGTCAGCGACGTGGTGTAGTCGCGGGCCGCGATCGAGCGGTCCATCGCCTTCTTGAACCGCGCCGTCGCGATGAGCTCCATCGTGCGGGTGATCTTGCGGATGTTCCGTACGGACTTCCGCCGTCGATCGAGTGCCCGGGCCTTCGCCATGATCGTGTGCGTCCTTTGTTAGCGTGCCGCGCCGGCCAGTTCGCGGTTTCCGTGCGACTCACCCGCGGCCCGCTGCCGCTTGAAGTCGGCGATCGCCGCCTCGAGCTGCCGCTCGCTCTCGCCGTCGAGTTCCTTCGTCTGCTCGATCCGAGCCCGAAGTTCCGGCACCTGGTCGCGGACGAACGTGAGGAAGCTCTTCTCCCAGTCGGCCACCTCGTCGCGCTTCACGTCGTCGAGGAAGCCGCGCGTGCCGGCGTAGATCGAGAGCACCTGGTCGACCACGTCGAGCGGCTGATACTGCCCCTGCTTGAGGAGCTCGACCATCCGGTAGCCCCGATCGAGTCGCTGCTGCGTGGCAGCGTCGAGGTCGGTGCCGAGCTGGGCGAAGGCCTCGAGCTCCCGGAAGCTCGCCAGGTCGAGCCGCAGGCCGCCAGCCACCTTCTTCATCGCCTTCGTCTGGGCGGCACCGCCCACGCGGGAGACGGAGATGCCGACGTTCATGGCCGGCCGCTGGCCGGCGAAAAACAGGTCGGGCTGCAGGTAGATCTGGCCGTCGGTGATCGAGATCACGTTCGTCGGGATGTAGGCCGACACCTCGCCTTCGAGCGTCTCGATGATCGGGAGCGACGTGAGCGAGCCGCCGCCGAGTTCCTTCGAGAGCTTGGCCGACCGCTCGAGGAGGCGGCTGTGGGCGTAAAACACGTCGCCCGGGTAGGCCTCGCGGCCCGGCGGCCGCCGCATGAGCAGCGACAGCTGGCGGTAGGCGGTGGCCTGCTTGGAGAGATCGTCGTAGACGATCAGCGCGTGCTGGCCGTTGTACATGAAGTGCTCGGCCATCGCCGTGCCGGAGTAGGGCGCGATGTACTGGAGCGGAGCTGCCGTCGAGGCCCCGGACACGATCACGGTGGTGTAATCCATCGCGCCGTACTTCCGCAGCGTGTCAATGACCACGGCCACCGACGAATCCTTCTGGCCGACGGCGACGTAGAAGCACTTCACGCCGCTGTTCTTCTGGTTGATGATCGCATCGATGCCGATCGCGGTCTTGCCGGTCTTGCGGTCGCCGATGATGAGCTCGCGCTGGCCCCGGCCGATCGGCGTCATCGCATCGACCGCTTTGATGCCGGTCTGGAGTGGCTCGCGAACCGGCTGCCGCTCGGCGATGCCCGGGGCGAGGGCCTCGACCGGTCGGCGGAGATCGGTGACCACCGGCCCCTTCCCGTCGAGCGGGTTGCCGAGCGGATCGAGCACGCGGCCGATCACGGCATCGCCCACCGGCACGGAGAGCAGTCGGCCGGTGCTCCGCACCTCGTCTCCCTCGGTCACCTTGAGGTAGTCGCCGAGGATGATCACGCCGACGGAGTTCTCCTCGAGGTTGAACGCCAGGCCGGTGATGCCGCCGGGAAATTCGACCATTTCACCGGCCATGACGCCGGAGAGGCCCCAGACGCGGGCGATGCCGTCGCCCACTTCGAGCACGCGGCCGACCTCGCGGACATCGATGCCCGTCTCGAACTGGTCGATTTCCTCACGCAGGACTGAGGCGATCTCGTCCGTATTGAATTTCATGAATGCTCCTCTTCTTGAGTCGCTCCCCCAGCCGCACGAGGGCGGTGGCGACCGACTGATCGTAAACCGTGTCTCCGATGCGGACGACGAGCCCGCCGATGATGTCAGGGTCGACCGCGAAGGTCGGGGCCAATGTGGCTGAAACCGCCTGCTCCACCTCTGTCACGATGCGAGCCTGCTCCGCGGCGGCGAGCGGCACGGCCGTCGTGAACGTGGCCTGCTTGCGGCCCTCGAGTTCGGCCGCAAGCCGCTCCGCCGAGGTCACGACCTCGGCGAGGAGGCCGAGCCGGCCGTGCCGGGCGAGCACGTGGAGTGCGTGGGCGGTGGTCGGGAGCGTGCGGCCCTTCGTGATGGCGTCGATCATGCGGGCCTTCTCGTCGGTGCCGATGCGCGGCGAGGCGAAGACGTCGCGGGCCCGCGGCACCGCGGGCAGCACCTTGCGGACGATCCCGGCCAATTCGCCGAGGACCTGCCCGCGGCATCCCTTGCGGTCGGCCGCCTCGATGATGGCCTGCGCGTAGACGCGGGCGATCCGCTCGGCGCCGATATCGACCGTCACATCGCCGGCGGCGGGCTCTGCGGCGTTCGAAGAGAGAGGCTTGGTCATGGAGGCTCGTTCAACGAGAACGGTGGGTCAATTCACGCTCGGCTTGGTCGTCATGCTGGCCACCGAATCGCGGACGAGACGGTCCTGCTCCTCGCTCCCGAGCTTCTCGCGGAGAAACTTGCCGGCCACGCCGACCGCCAACTCGCCGGCCCGCGCCGCGATCGTGCTCAGCGCCTCGTCGGTGGCGAGGCCGATTTCCCGCTTGGCCCGGGCCTGCTCCTCGTCGGCCGCCTTGCGGGCTTCGGCGATGATCGTCTGTCGCGTGGCCTCGGAGTCGCGGCGGGCCTCCTCCAGCATCCCCCGCACCTCGTCGGATGCCTCGGCGAGCCGCCGCTCGTAGGACGCCAGTAGCTGGCGGGCCTCCGCGTTGGCAGCCTGCGTGGCGGCGATCGTGTCGGCGATCCCCTGCTCCCGCTTGGCGAGACCTTCCATGATCGGCGTCCAGGCGAACTTCGTGAGAATCGCCAGCAGGCCGAGAAACACGGCGAACGACCAGACGGCCAAATCCGTTTGGAACCAGGCCGGGCTCTCGAAGTCTTTCTGCGTGAAGCCGGGGGGCGGGGACTGGCCGATCTCGACGTGCGCTCCGTGACCATGGGCGTCCGCTCCATGACCGTGATCGTCAGCCGCGGCGACCGGCACGACCGTGGTGGCCAGCGCGATCAGCACCGCGGCGATGAACCGCTGAACCATCGGAATGCACATCGAATCGAACTCCTGTGTCAGGGAATAGCCGCCTGCTCCGCCGCGGGCCGACTCCACCGAGAGCCCGGGGAGAATCCGCGAGCGGAATTCTCCCCGACCTCGGTGGGACGTCGCGGCGAGGGCGAACCCTCCACCGGCGGCCGTCCGCATGGCGGCGGACGAACTCACTTCTGCGAGCAGATGAAGAGCGCGTAGAACGTGAAACCTTCGATGAGGGCGGCCGCGATGATCATCGCCGTCTGGATGCTGCCGGCGACTTCGGGCTGCCGTGACATGCCTTCGTAGGCGGCGGAGGCCAGCTTGCTGATGCCGTAGGCGGCGCCGATGACGACCAGGCCGACGCTGAAGGCCGAGGTGAGGTCGATCAGCGAGCGGCCGCCCGTCGCTTCCTGCGCGCTGGCGATGTCGGCACAGCAGAGGGTGAGGGCGACGGCGGCGACGACGGCGAGCGAACGGGCGGAACACAGTGATCGAATCATGACGTGATCAAACTCCTTGGAAATACGAGAGACGGGACGAAGATTGGAGGGACCGGAGCGGAGACCGTTCCGGGCCGGCGACAAGCCTAATGCCAGAATGGGGACAAGCCTAATGTTGGTGCACGGACGCGCCAATGAAGAGGGCGGAAAGAAACGTGAAGATGTAGGCCTGGAGAAAGGCGACGAACAGTTCCAGGAGGCTGAAGAGCGTGCAACTCAGCACGCTGATGCCGGTCACGGTGGCCCACATGCCGAACGAATAGGCGGTGGCCGAACTGATGAGCCCCATGATGCCGAGGAGCACGAGGTGGCCCGCGACCATGTTGGCGAGGAGTCGCACCGCCAGGATGAGATGTTTGATCAGGAGCCCGAGCATCTCGATGAGGAAGATCATCGGCTTGAGGATGATGGCCAGCGGCAGCGGCAGATCCATGGTCGGCACCTGATTGCCGAAGAACCCGAAGAACCCGAACTTGAGCATGCCGGCCACCACGACCGTGAGGAACGTGACGCCAGCGAGGGCGAGGGTGACGGAGAACGAGGCGGTGGGCGAGCCGGCCCACGGCACCATGCCCAACAGGTTGCAGCCGAGGACGAAGAAAAACAGCGTGAGCAGGAGGGGCACGAAGCGGTCGCCGTCGTGATGCTCGACCGGCGCGTGGGCGGCGGCAGGCCCGGGAGCGGCGTGCCCGTGGGCACCACCGTCGTGATGATCATGGGCGTGATCGTGCCCCTGATCATGGGCGTGGCCATGATCATGACTGTCGATCGCGGGGCGGGCGATCTGATCACGCACGAACAGGATCATCGCCTCGAACAGGTTCGCGAACCAGCCGCGGGGGGCGTCGCCATTGCGAAGCTTCGCTGCGAGTCGCGAGAAGATCGCGAGCAGAATGAGGCCCAGCGCGACCTCGAGGATCATGTACTTCGAGAGCGCGAACCCCGACTTCTTCGCGTATAGGCTCTCGAGTTCGGCGAAGGGCTGAGGAATGAGCACCTTGCCGTCCATGGCCTCGTTGAAGACGGCCACGTCGGTGATGTCCGGATGGCCATTCCGCAGGAACACGGGCACGTCATCGAGCGTTTTCCAGCCTTGCCGCCACAGCGCCTTGGGGACCTCGAAGAAGTAGGCGTCCTTGAGGTGATAGATCGGATTGTGGTCGGACATCGTGTGAGCGGCGGGGGGAAATCGGCGGGAAGCGGGGCGGCACGGAACGGAACAGACCGCGGCAGTCTAGCGGGATGGCAGGCCTGAACGTCAATCCTGGCCTGAGGTCTCGTGGTGCCGAACTTCCCCCATCATGTGCAGAAGAATGGTCGTGGCAAGGAGTGGCAGATAAAACGCGACGATCAGGCCGGCGCACCCCGCCTCCAGGAGGGGGCCGCCGCTGGCAGTGAGCCAGCCCAGGGCCGCCAACGGAAGGAGCATCCGCAGGGCCGTACCCGCCAAGGCCCTGGCCACCCCTCCCCCCGGGTTTGTTGGTCGTCCCCGGCTGGCGAGCCAGCCTCCCACGCTCGATATGCCAGTGATCGCAGCGGCCAGGATGACCGCATTCCGCCAGGCTGGATGGTCGCGATCGAGCATCAGGGCCACCACGACGGCGATCGCGAGCACCCCGCCGAGGAGGAGCACGCCGCGGCCCGTTGTTGTGGGATGCGTTGTTGTGAGATGAGCCGTGTGATGAGTTGCCTGGTGATGAGCCGGCCGCTCGTCAACAGTCCTGCGGTGCTCGATGCCGTCGTGATCGATCTCGGCGGGTGCGCGGGGCCGTGTCGTCATCGTCGTTTCGCCGCCCGGCCGATCTGGGCGAGCCGCACGAGTGCCACCGTGAATCCGAGAACAAGGCCGACAGGGCCCAGAAACCGGGTGCCCAGCCGCGCGTCGAGCCAGCTGCCGGCCACTCCCGGAAGAAACATCACGAGACCCAGCGCCATGATCCGAGAAGACCAGACCAGGGCTTCACCGATCGGCGATCCACGGGACGACGACGGCATGGCGACCCGTGCGCAGGCCAAAAACTGGGGAACTAGGATTCGAACCTAGACTAACTGGTTCAGAGCCAGTCGTGCTACCGTTACACCATTCCCCAACGGTGGGCGTGTCCTCAACGGTGCGTGCGGACCCTGAGAGACTACCCTGAACGTGTACGACCGACAATTCCGACCTGTTTTTCCCGGTAGGCTCCGGCAGGTGGCGACCCAGCAGGGAACGACGCAGGGAACGACGCGGTGGCCTTCTTCAAAATCCAATCAGGTTCCCGACGCGGCAGACGACTGCGGATCAGCCGCGACAAACTGGTGATCGGTCGCCATCCCGGCTGTGACATCGTGCTCGAGTCGGCGGCCGTGAGCCGGCAGCACGCCGAGGTCACCCTCAGCGACGGTGAGGTCTGGATCGCCGACCTCCGCAGCCGCAACGGCACCGCCGTCAACGGCCGGCAGATCGCGGAGCGGCAGCGGCTGCAGGATGGCGACGAGATTGTCGTGGGAGATCTGCGGCTCCAGTTTTCCGCGGGGCCCGGCGTCGTCGTCGGCGGTGACGGCGACGTGATCGATGCCGAGGGTAGTTCCGAGCCGAGCGACAACCTCGACGACCTGATCGTCTCGCAGGTGGCCATCGAACGGGGCGCGGAGGCTTCCGGCCGGCCCGAGGCAACGCTGCGGGCCGAGGTCGATCTCCGCCGGGCTATCGGTGGGTCGCTCGCGCTCGACGAGGTGCTGCCCCGGCTCCTCGGCGGACTGCTCGCGATCTTTCCCCAGGCCGCCCGGGGATTCGCCTTTCTGCCCGATCCGGTGTCGCAGCGGCTGGTGCTCCGCGCGCGTCAGTTCCGCGGACGTTCGCCGTCCGGGCCGCTCCGGCTGAGCCTGTCGCTCATCGACCGCGTCGCCCAGGCGCGGACGGCGATCCTCTCGGCCGATGCCGCGACCGACAGCCGGCTGGCCGGCCACGAGAGCATCGTGATGAGCCGGATCCGCTCCGTGATGTGCGTGCCGGTCGTCGATCGCGGCGGTGAACTCCTCGCCGTGCTCCAGGTCGATTCCGCCGACATCGAAGCGGGCTTTACGGCTGCCGACCTGGAACTCCTCGTGGGCATCGCCGACGAGGCGGCGCACGCCGTGCAGCAGGCCCTCGACCACGAGGAACGCATCGCCCGCGAGCACCTCAACCGCGATCTCGAGCTGGCCCACCGCGTGCAGCAGGGGCTTCTCCCCGCGTGTCCGCCGGCCATCGAGGGCTACGAGGTTTTCGACCATTACGAGGCGGCCCAGCACGTCGGCGGCGACTTCTTCGCCTACGTGCCGCTGGCCGGATCCAAACTTGCGTTCGTGCTGGCGGACGTGTCGGGCAAGGGCGTTTCGGCGGCGCTCCTGATGGCCGCCGTGTCGTCCGACATCCGCTACTGCCTGGCCAGCGACGCCGACCTCGGCCGGGCAGTGGGACGGATCAACGAGAACTTTCTCCGTGGCGGCTGGGAGGACCGGTTTGCCACGCTCATCGTCGCCGTGCTCGATCCGGCCATCCATCGGCTGACGATCTGCAACGCCGGACACATCCCGGCTTTGCTGCGGGACGCCTCCGGACGCATCCGGCATGTGGCCGGCGACCTCGGTGGATTGCCCCTGGGGATGGCGTCGGGCATCGACTATCAGACCTGCGAGGTCGATCTGGGGCCGGGCGACGTGCTCGTCTTCTGCACCGACGGCATTACCGAGGCGCTCGACCATGAACTCGGCTGCTACGGCCTCGAGCGGCTGGCGAAGGTTCTGGAAAAGCCTGCGGGAGGGGCCGACGAGGTGGGGCGGAGGATTCTCGCCGACGTGGAAAAGCATGCCGCCGGCCAGCCGCGGAGCGATGACGTGTGTCTCGTGTGCGTGCGGCGGGTCGGCGACTCGGTCGCGGTGCGGCGGCGTTGATGCCGCCCACCTCGCGCCGGCAGGATCCGGCGTTGCGCCGCGAGGGCCCCGCCGTCAGAGTCTGTGCAAAGTCCGGGGCCGGCACACCGCAACACCTGGATGTAGGCCGGCGGCCGGATGGTCGATACGACGAGTGCGGCGGGCATGATCCGCTCCGCCGGCAAGACGCGCAGGATGCATACGACCGTTCCGGGGAGGGAGATCACCGATGAGTTTCTTCCAGTGGCTGCGAGAGGGTGTTCGGCAGGCAGTGGTGCTCGGGCTCGCGGACGCCGTCGAGGACGTCGGGTCGCGGAGCCGCGAGGAAGACTTCGGTCCCGCCCTGGCCCAATCGTTGCGGGAGCGGCTGACCGTGCATTCGGAGCCTGCCGTGCTGGAGGCCGCCGCGGCCCCCACAACGAGCCGCCGGCGCCTCGGACGGTCGCTCGAAACGATTCGCAAGACGGCCTGAACCGTCTGGCTCATCCATCCGCGAGCGGCAACACGACCTCCACGGTCGTGCCCGCTTCGGGTGCCGTCGTGACCCTGGGTTCGGACCCCAAGAGCCGCGCCCGCTGACGGATTCCCTCGAGGCCGAAACGATCCTCCGGCACCAACCCCGGGTCGAAGCCGCGGCCGTCGTCGCGCACGGCCACGCGGACGCCCCCGGGCACCCGCTCCAGCACGACATCCGCAGACCGTGCGGCGGCATGCTTCCGCACGTTCATCAGGGCCTCCTGGACGATGCGGAAGATCGTTGTCTCGACCTGGGCGGGCAGCCGCGGCGGCGGCAACGCGTGGCGAAATTCCACGCGAGAAAGCTCGGCGCGGGCCTCGGCCACGAGCGACTCGACGGCGTCGACGATGCCGAGCTCGTCGAGGGCCGGCGGCCGCAGGCCACCGATCAGCCGTCGCGCCTCGTCGGCCGCCTTGCGCAGGAGCCGCAGTGCCTGGGCGAGTTCCGTGGGCGGCGGGTGGATGCCGAGCGCGTGCTCGTGGGCCTCGAGGTGCATGAGGGCCCCGGCGATCTGCTGGGCGAGCCCGTCGTGGATATCATAAGCGACGAGCTGCCGCTCCGACTCCTGGATGTCGAGCAGACGGTGGAGGACGTTCCGCTCGTGTTGGAGCGCCCGCTCAGATGTTTTGAGGGAGCGGATGCTCTCGCAGCAGACCAGTGCCGCGACGATCCGCCCGTCATGCCGAATTGGTCCGAGCCGCAGGGAGAAGTTGTTGATCCCTCCGTCGTGCCGCCGCACCGTCGTCTCGATCGTGCAGAGCTGACCATCCTCGAACACCCGGCGGAGCGCCTCGAGGACGGCCCGCGTCGACTCCGTGTCGGTGAATCGCACGAGGCTGTGACCGATCACCTGTTCGCGAGTGAATCCTTCGTCGAACCGATTGCACTCGCGGATGATTCCTTCCCGATCGACCACGGCCACATACTCGCCGGTCGTCTCCTGAAGCGTCTGCCAGAGCGCGGCATGGTCGCCCAGGACCGCGCCCAGCGCTGGGTCGGACGACGCGGGGGGCGGCTGCGACGTGGCTGAAGGATGATCGCTCATAGCGGGCCCTGGGATCCTCCGAACGCTGAATCAGCCTCTTTTTGGTCGGGGAATCCGTGTCCCGGACGCCCCCGATCCCCGTCGGCCCCGGCCTCGGGCCTGGGCGCCCGGCCGGCCGCCGGCGCGGAGCGCCGCGATCTGGTCGCGCAGGCGAGCCGCCCGTTCGAAGTCGAGCTCGGCGGCCGCCTGCATCATGTCGGCCTCGAGCTGCTCCGCCAGTTCGGCAGCCCGCTGGGCCGTGTCGTCCGTCCGGCCGACGGCTTCGAAGGCCACCGCCCGCGCCGCAGCCTCCGACTCGATCCCCGCGCGGATCTCCTTGCGGATCGTCTCGGGTGTGATGCCGTGGGTGCGGTTGTATTCCTCCTGGAGTGCCCGTCGCCGCCGCGTTTCGTCGACCGCCTGCTGCATCGACTCCGTCACGGTGTCGGCATAGAGGATCACCCGGGCATCGACATTCCGGGCCGAGCGGCCGATCGTCTGCATGAGTGACGTCTCGCTGCGTAGGAAGCCCTCCTTGTCGGCGTCGAGGATCGCCACGAGCGACACTTCGGGAAGATCGAGCCCCTCGCGGAGGAGGTTCACGCCGACGAGCACGTCGCAGGCCCCGGCCCGGAGATCCTTGAGCAGCTCCATCCGTTCGAAGGCGTCGAGCTCGCTGTGCAGCCAGCGGCAGCGGACCTTCCGCTCCTGGAAGTAGGCTGTCAGATCCTCGGCCAGCTTCTTCGTGAGCGTGGTGACGAGCACCCGCTGCCCCGCGGCCACCACCCGGTCGATCTCGCCGGCGAGGTGCACCACCTGCTGTTTCGCCGGCACGATCTCGATAACGGGATCGAGCAGCCCCGTAGGCCGGATGACCTGCTCCACCACCTCGCCGCCGGTGCGGGTGAGCTCCCACGGGCCCGGCGTCGCCGAGACGAAGACCGTGCCGGGGAGCCGTTTCTCCCACTCGTCGAACATGAGCGGCCGGTTGTCGAGGGCGCTGGGCAGGCGAAAGCCGTGCTCCACGAGCGTGGTCTTGCGGCTCTTGTCGCCGTGGTACATCCCGCGGACCTGGGGCACGGTCACGTGCGACTCGTCGACGAAGAACAGAAAGTCGTCGGGGAAGTAGTTGAAGAGGGTCGTGGGCGTGCTGCCCGCCGCCCGCCCCGAGAGGGGCCGGGAGTAGTTCTCGATGCCGGGGCAGAAGCCCGCCTCCAGCAGCATCTCGATGTCGAACCGGGTGCGGGCATTGAGCCGCTGGGCCTCGAGGAGTTTGCCCTGGCTCTTGAGTTCCTCGAGCCGCCGCTCGAGCTCGTCGCGGATCGTGCCCACCGCCGCGCGGATGCGGTCTTCGGGCATCACGAAATGGCGGGCCGGGTAGAAGTACATCTCGTCCTTGCGGGCCGCGACCTCGCCGCTCGTCGGATGGATGATCGCGATCGCCTCGATGGTGTCGCCCCAGAACTCGACGCGGCAGGCCAGCTCGTCGTAGGGGGGCCAGATGTCGATCGAGTCGCCCCGGACGCGGAACTTCCCGCGCTCAAGCGCGATGTCCGTCCGCTCGTAGTGGATCGACACGAGCCGCTCGAGGAGCTGGTCGCGGGTGAGGTTCAGCCCGGTGGCCAGCCGCACGACCATGGCGCGGTAGTCGTCGGGGGAGCCGAGGCCGTAGATGCACGAGACGCTCGCCACCACGATGACGTCGCGGCGGCTCACCAGGGCGCTCGTCGCGGCCAATCGGAGGCGGTCGATCTCCTTGTTGATCGCGGCATCCTTCTCGATGTAGATGTCGCGCTGGGGAATGTAGGCCTCGGGCTGGTAGTAGTCGTAGTAGCTGACGAAGTAGTGCACCGCGTTGTGCGGAAAGAAATCGCGAAACTCGGCGTAGAGCTGGGCCGCGAGCGTCTTGTTGTGGGAGAGCACGAGGGTCGGCCGGCCCACGCGGGCGATCACGTTGGCCATCGTGAACGTCTTGCCAGATCCCGTGACCCCCATGAGCACCTGCGCCGCCCGCCCCTCCTCGATGCCCTGCACGAGGGCCTCGATCGCGGCGGGCTGGTCGCCGGCCGGCTGGTAGGGGGCTACCAGTTCGAAGACGCCGGGCTGGAGCGAGGTGGAGGTCATGGCGTGGATTGGGTCGGCTCCTCCGCCGGGGCTTTCCGGCGGCGGATCGGGCGGAGGTGCGGCCGCATCGACTCGAGCGTAGCCGGGCCGATGCCGGGCACGTCGCGGAGACCGTCGATGGTGGCGAAGGGGCCGTGCTGTTTCCGGTGGTCGACGATCCGCTGGGCCAGCGCCGGCCCCAGGCCGGGCAGCTGGGCGAGTTCCGTGGCCGATGCCGAGTTGATGTTGAGGGTGAACGTGACCGTGGCCGCCGGGGGGGCGTCGTGGTGCACGAGCCCGCCGCGGAGTCCGCCGGCGGCGACGAACCACGCGGCCATCGCCACGAAGCCACAGGCCGCGACCGCCGCCAGCAAGGGCTGGCTGGGCGCCGGCAGGAAGGACGGTTCGGAATCGGGTTGGGTCATACGCCGCGGTGCCTCGTTCCCGTTACGATACGCGCTTTCCCGTTACGATACGTCATTCGGCGTGCCGCCGCGCCCCGCCGCCCCGATCCCGCTCGCCATGCCCCCCTCCCCTGCCCGCCGCTGCCCCGAGTTTCATCAGTCGTCGTGGGACGACCATCTCCGCGCCGAGGTGGCTCGGCTCGCCCCCGGCTGGTTCGCCGAGGATCTCGGCCATGAGTGCGACTGGACGAGCGTTGGCCTGGTGCCGGCGGCCGCGCGGAGCCGCCTCGACGTCGTCGTGCGGCGGGCTGGCGTGATCGCGGGGCTGCCGGCGGCGGCCGTGGCGGCCGGCGTGGCCGACCCCGCCCTCGAATTCGCGCCGCTCGTCGCGGATGGCTCCCGCGTGACCGCCGGTCAGACGGTCGCCACCCTCGCCGGTCCGACCCGCAGCGTGCTGGCGGCCGAGCGGGTCGTGCTCAATCTGCTCGGGCGGCTGTCGGGCGTGGCCACCGCCACCCGAGCGCTCGTCGACGCCGTGGCGGGCACGTCCTGCCGGGTCTACGACACCCGCAAGACGGTGCCGGGGTGGCGGCTCCTCGACAAATACGCGACCCGCGCCGGCGGCGGCTGGAATCATCGGCTCGGCCTGTTCGACGCGATCCTCATCAAGGACAACCATCTCGCGGCCCTCGCCGCCGCAGGCCTGTCACCGGCCGACGCCGTCCGCCGCGCCCGGGCCTTCGTGGCCGCGACGTTTCCGCCAACGCGGGCGGAGGCGATGGTGGTGGAAGTCGAGATCGACAGTCCCGCAGCCCTCGCCGACGTGCTGGCCAGCGGTCCCGACATCGTGCTGCTCGACAACATGGAGCCGGCGGCCCTGCGCCACTGCGTGGACCTGCGGACCAACGAGGCGCCGCAGGTCGTGCTCGAGGCATCGGGCGGCATCCGCCCCGATACGGTGGCGGCGATCGCGGCCACCGGCGTGGATCGCGTCAGCACGGGCTGGCCGACGCATCATGCGCCCTGGCTCGATGTGGCGCTCGACTGGGCGTAGACGGCCGGTCGAGAAGAACGGGGCTGGCCGTGCCATCTCGCACGGACGTTCACTACGGGCATCCTGCCCTTCGCTCACTCGGAGACGTCTGCGCTCCGACATCCTGTCTCCGCTTGCCGTCTACGCCGGCTCGATGGCACGGCCAGCCCCTCAAGGCTAAACGCCGAGGAGGCGGTTTCTTTTCGTGCGGCGCTCGGCGCGGAGGCGGGCGCGGCGCTTGGTCTCGCTGGGCTTCTCGAAGAACTCGCGTTTCCGCATCTCCTTCTTGATGCCGCTTCGCTCCACCAGCTTCCGAAAGCGGCGAACCGCTTCCTGAATGCTCTCCCGCTCACGTACCGTCAGTTTGACCATTGCGCGCTCACAACCTCGAAACCTGTGTGTTGAATGGCAGACCAGGACGATCCTGTGCCGTCTCGAATCGTCTGCCGCAAGTCCCGGAGTATAGAAGTCGCCGGCCGGGACGTCCACTGGGGTTCCCCGGGGGCCTCGGGAGCGGTTTCAGCCCGCGATTCGTTGCCGGCCTGCGAGCTTGTGCTGCAGGCTCTTGAGGGGCCGCAGCCGGATCGGGGTGCGATCCTGCATCCATTCGCAGTTGATGCAGTTGCGGTTCAGGCCGCACTTGTCGATCCAGCAGGCGACCGGCGTGGTGGCATCGTGGGCGATCCTGTCGAGATGGTCGGCCAGGCTCGATCCCTTGAGGAGGATCACTTCACCCGGGATCGCCGTCTCCCGCACGTGGGCGGAAATCGCCTGCACGCTGTCCATGAAAAGCGTGCGGCCCGCGGCGATCTCGTCGGCGGAAGCGCCGACGTGCGACGGGGTGTGGCGGAGGAAGATGGCCCGATCCACCCGCTCGCGGGCATGCCGCCACACTTTCCGATAGGCTCGGCGCGAGTCGCCAGGGTAATCCGACAATGTCCCCAGGACGAGCGTCCGCCGGGGAGCCGATGCGAACGCGTCGAGCGTCTCCACGCTCGACGCCATCGACCAGACCGGCGCCTTCGTCGTGTCGCAGATGAACATCGGACCGTCGGCAACAGTCACCAGGCTACAACGGCCGAAGACCGGCTCGAACCCCGCCAGCCGATCCTGGATTTCCGGCCAGGCCATTCCGAGGCCATGGGCGGCGGCGACTGCCGCCAGCGTCGGCACGTGAAACTGTCGGCCGACGAACGGCGTCTCCAGAACAACCTCCTCGCCTCTGTGACGGCAGGTGATGGTCACCGTGTGCTGGGGGCCGGTGGTGATATCGACGGCCCGATACTCGGCGTCCGGATGCAGGCCGAACGTGACGAGTCGGCCGCGGACACCGCCGATGACGCGGCGCAGGTTGTCGTCATCGGCATTCACGACAACCATCCCGTCGGCGGGCACCATGTGGGCGAGGGTGGCCATTTCGGCGGCCACTGCCTCCACACCGCGAAATGCCGTGTAATGGTCGAAGCCGCTGATCGTGAGCACGGCGGCCGTCGGCCGCATCGTCGTCGCCGCCCGGGCGAGATTGCCCGGCGGAAACTCGCTCGCCTCGACGACCGCGCACGTGGTGCCAGGACCCATGCGGGCGAACTGTCCGAGCACGTTCCGCGCCGTGTTGGCATACATCGAGATGCCGACGGCCGGTGGCCCGCCCAAGAGATGCCCGAGAAGCTTCACGGTCGTCGTCTTGGCGGCACTGCCCGTGACCGCGATCACGGGCCGCTCGCCGAGCCTGGCACGCCGGGCGGCCGCGAGCCGTTCGCAGTGGCCGTAACGGATCATCCGCAGCTGCCGCCGGATCGCCGTGAACATGGGATGATGCCCCGTGATAAGTGACCAATCCTCGGAGGCCAGTGCCTGCCGAGCGAATCGATCGGCAGGGACTCATAGCGAATGGCCCCCCCTCGAGGGAAGGCGTTTGCCGGGTCGGCTCGTGGGCCGATCCGACACGGCAGCCGCCCGGTCAGCCCTTGGCCCGGGCCACCTTGCGCCGCTCGTGCTCCGAGAGCAGGATTTTCCGCAGCCGGATCACGGCCGGGGTCACCTCCACGAGTTCGTCGTCCTCGATGTATTCGAGGGCCTCCTCGAGCGACATCCGCCGCGGGGGCTTCAAGAGGATGTTGCGGTCGCTGCCGCTCGCCCGCATGTTCGTGAGCTTCTTTTCCTTCGTGGGGTTGACCGTCATGTCGTCGCTGCGGGCGTTCTCGCCGCAGATCATGCCCTCGTAGACCTCGTCGCCCGGGGCGATGAACAGGTCGGCCCGCTCCTGGAGGCCGTCGAGCCCGAAGGCCACCGCCTTGCCGGGCACCATCGACACGAGCACACCGTTGGCCCGGCCGGCCACATCGCCGTCCATGGGGCCCCACTTCTCGAAGCGGTGGTGCATGATCGCCGTGCCCTGCGTGGCGTTGAGCACGCGGGTGCGGAGGCCGATGAGGCCGCGGGCAGGGATCGAGAAGGTGGCATGAGCGAACTCGCCCCGTGAGCCCATGTGCTTGAGCTGGCCGCGGCGGGAGCCGGTCAGCTCCATGACCGGCCCGAGCTTGTCGTGCGGCACCTCCACCACGAGCGTCTCGAACGGTTCGTAGACCGTGTCGCCCTCCTTGCGGAGAATCACCTTCGGCTTGCCGACCGAGATCTCGAAGCCTTCCCGCCGCATCGTCTCGATGAGCACGGAGAGGTGGAGCAGGCCGCGGCCCGACACGGCAAACTGCTCGGTGCCGGTGATCGGCTCCACCCGCAGGGCGACGTTCTTCTCGAGCTCCTTTTCCAGCCGGTCGCGGAGATGGCGGGTGGTGAGGAACTTGCCCGACTTGCCGACGAGTGGCGAGGTGTTGATGCCGAACACCATCGAGAGCGTCGGTTCGTCCACCGTCAGCCGGGGCAGCGGCCGGGGGTCGGCCGCGTCGCAGATCGTGTCGCCGATCTCGACATCCTCGATCCCGCTCACGGCCGCGATGTCGCCGGCCGTGGCCTCCTCGACGTCGATGCGGCCGAGCTTGTCGAAGGATTGCACGCCGACGAGCTTTGCCGGCACGAGCGTGCCTTCCGCGGTGGAGCGGACGACGGCCGAGCTCTTGGTGAGCGTGCCCGACTCGACGCGGCCGATGGCGATCCGGCCCACGTAGTCGGACCAGTCGAGCGTGGTCACGAGCATCCGGAGCGGGGCCGTCGGGTCGACGACCGGCCCCGGAATCTTCTCGAGCACGAGGTCGAGGAGCGGCTCCATCGTGCCCTCGCGGACGGCCGGATCATGGGAGGCGTAGCCGCCGCGGCTCGAGGCGTAGACGAAGGGGAAATCGGCCAGGTCGTCGTCGGCGCCCAGTTCCAGGAACAGGCCCAGGATCTCGTCGAGCACCTCCAGGGGGCGGGCGTCGGGGCGGTCGATCTTGTTGACGACGACGACCGGTCGCAGCCGGCACTCGAGCGCCTTGGAGAGCACGAACCGGGTCTGGGGCATCGGCCCCTCGGCGGCATCGACGAGCACGAGGGCCCCGTCGGCCATCCGCAGGACCCGCTCCACCTCGCCGCCGAAGTCGGCGTGGCCGGGCGTGTCCATGATGTTGATCTTCTTGCCCTTCCACTCCACCGCGATGTTCTTGGCGAGGATCGTGATGCCCCGCTCCTTCTCGAGGTCGTTGGAGTCGAGGATCCGCTCGCCGGAGAGTTGGCTCGCGCGATACTGGCCGCTCTGCCGCAGCAGGCAGTCGACGAGCGTGGTCTTGCCGTGATCGACGTGGGCGATGATCGCGATGTTGCGAATGTCGGTGCGGCGGTCGGCGGGAGCGGACTGGAGGGCGGGCGCGGAAGTCATTGGGGGGTCACCGGCGTGGGGCCGGCGCGAGGAGGGAGGCACGAACACGAATCCGAACGATGAGATGCAGTATTCAGGAACGGCGCATGGTTGCATAGAGCCGATCGACGAGGCGGCCAGGAGTATCGTTCTGCTCGGCGATCACGGCCGCCGACCGCAGCCGGGGCCTGATGTCCGCAGCCAGTGCCGCGGCCGTGCGGCTGGCCGCAATCGGTGCCTCGGCCCCGACGAAGACCGCGACGAGTTCGTCGCCGCCGAGCCGCGCCAGGAGCCGGGCCTCCCCGGCTGCGTCGCGGAGGGCCTGGCCGGCCCCCGCGAGTACGGCATCACCGGCCCGGAACCCTTCCCGTTCGTTGATGGCCTTGAGGCCGACGACGTCGCAGATGACCACAGCCACTCGACCGGCGGGCCGCTCCGCTGCGAGCACCTCGGCCAGCAAAGATTCCAGGTCTCCGCGGGGCGCGAGCCCCGTCACGTGGTCGGACGCGATCATGGAGCCGAATGGAGACGATGGGGATCGAACCCACAACCCCCGCCTTGCAAAGGCGGTGCTCTCCCAATTGAGCTACGTCCCCTTCTCATTGAATTGAATGCGCGCGCCAAGAGTCGAACTTGGGACCTCTACCTTATCAGGGTAGCGCTCTAACCAACTGAGCTACGCGCGCTAATGACCGCGGCCGGTTCAGGCCGGCCAGTGAACTCACCCCGAGTTTAAGTGTGCTGCCACCAAAGTTCAAACGGCCGCTGG